>Ga0315541_1000557_pt1 | contig 39653 bp, 31 predicted proteins | sample SalMarSW160190MG_FD_203095 | JGI IMG/M metagenome (GOLD analysis project Ga0315541, IMG submission 203095) | Salt marsh sediment microbial communities from the Plum Island Ecosystem LTER, Massachusetts, United States - Salt Marsh Sediment SW1601-190 ...
CAGATGACAAAGGTAATCTTCAAACTTCTAATTGAAGATCGAGACTACTATGTTAAGGATGAATCTTAAGAAGGAGGTAGCTAAAAAATCTCATTTTTTACTTGACATTTTACATGGGAAGTTCAGACTAAGAAATAAGAGATAGGCATTCACAGATGCGGCACAGCGTGTTAGAATAGCAAAATGACAAGGAAACCGAGGATAGAATATCCTGGAGCATTGTATCATGTTATCACAAGAGGTAACAGGAAAGAACCAATATTTTTTGATAATTCGGATAGGGGAAGTTTTTTGGACAAGTTAGTAGAATATAAAGTGCGATATAATTTTATAGTATACGCCTATAGTTTGATGGAGAATCATGTTCACTTTCTGATAGAAACAAGTCAGGTTCCTTTAGAGAATAAACCAACGGAAAAGGAATTCTATAAATATATTGGGAAGCTGAGATGGAAATGAGAAGTTTAGGCAGTCTATTTCTTATTTCTTAGTCTGACTCCGGGGTTTTACGGGTTTTTATTGCATCTCCTTGAAACAGAAATCTTTTGATTTTTCTTGTTGTCGTTTTGGGAAATTCTTCTTCCCTTATGGAAAAAGATTTCACTCTTTTATAATCGGCAAGGTCTTTACAATGTTTCGCTATCTCCTCTGTAAAAAATCCCTCCACCCATTTTCCTGTTTGTTCAATCCCCTTTTGTTCTGTGAATCTGTCAAGTTCCTCCCAATTTGGGTATATAATTGCGTGAACTTCTTCTCTTTTTGTTGTCGAATTAATTCTTCCAATCACCAACACTTCTTCAATGAAATCACTTGTAAGAAGTTCACCCTCAATCTCTTCGGGATAAATATTTTTTCCGGCATGCGAAACAATTACGCTTTTTTTCCGTCCCGTCACATAGAAATAATTATCATCATCTGTCCTGCCATAATCACCGGTGTAAAGCCAACCACCTCTCTTAACCTTATTTGTTTCTTCCTCATCCCTGTAGTAGCCCTTCATAACTATTGGACCTTTAACCGTAATCTCCCCGATACCCATCTTATCGGGATCTGCAATTCTAACTTCTATTCCAGGGATTGGCGGGCCAATTGAAACAGGTTTGACTTTGTTTAAGGGATTTACATTCGTCACAGGTGATGTCTCTGTCAAACCATACCCTTGAATAATCTTAAATCCCAGCTCCTTAAATCCCTTTGAAACCCACAAGGGCAATGCGGCTCCACCTGCAACGAGCAATCGTAACGAGCCAAGTCCTGCTTTGTTTCTCACACTACTAAAAAGTGTATGTCCTACATCCACCTTGAACAGCTTTTTCAATCCACGAACTATTGCAAGATTTGTCCCAACTAATACTCTGATAATTCCTTTTTGTTCAGAAATTCCCTTATGCAAACCTTTGAGCATTTTTTCGAAAAGCAACGGAACTCCAAGCAAGATTGTCGCTACAGAGTCCTCTATATCTTCAATAATTTCCCTCGATTTAAGACTGCGTGCGTATGTTATCATAGCACCCTTGTAGAAAGGAAGAATAAAACCAGCTGTAGCTTCAAATGTGTGATGTAAAGGAAGAACGGACATAAAATTGTCACCCTCGATAACCTTGATTACTTTGCTGGATGCTATTGCATCGAACATAACATTCCTTTGAGTTAACATAACCCCTTTTGATTTTCCGGTTGTTCCAGATGTAAAGATGATGGCCAGTAAATCATCAATACCTTTTTCACTATCCTCGGGAACAAATGAACCTTTACTCAAAAGCTCTTGCCCTTTCTTAATAAAGTCATCCATCACAACAAATTCTTTCGAATAGGATTTTCCCATAAGTATTATTGTTTCGGGCAATCCCATGTTTTCCCTGCACTCCTGTAGAACAGGAAGATACTTCTTGCTTGAGAAAACGACTTTCGTCCCGGATAAGTTTAAAATGTGCCCAATTTCCTTATGCTTAAGTTGCGGGTCAATGGGGACAATGGTTCCTCCTGCATAAACAATCGATAAATAACTTATGGGCCACTCAGGTCGATTCTCACTAATAACACCAGCTCTCTCACCTTTTCGAACTCCAATGGATATAAGTGCTGTCGCTATTGACCTTACCATCTCGTAAACTTTTTTGTAAGTGAATGTCTCAAAAATGCCATCTCTCCTCATCTGGAAAGTAATCCTTTCACCGTACTTTTCGGCATTTCTCCTCACTAATTCAGGGAACGTGATTAATTCCGCAGATATTTCATCTTTTTCATTCATCGCAAGTTCCTTTCTTCTTACATTTTTTCGTTACCCTTTTAATATTGTGTTAAGAATCTGTAATGAAACTTCCTTCACATTTATGTCGATTTTAAGTGAAGGTCCAACGCACGATGGACACCCACCAATGCAGGGGCAGTTAACAATCTCATCCTTAGCCTTTTTAAGCGGTTCCGGATGAATACCGAAAAGTTCGTATGCAAAACCCACACCACCAGGATAATTCTCGTATACAAACACTGTTGGAGAGAAGAGTCTTTTCTTGAGTTCATCCATCATTTCTGCATCCTTCTTCCTTAACTCGCCTTCACTTGACCATACACCCTCCCTATCCCCAATATGAACACCGATATCCATTCTTGAACAAAGCAAAAAAAGAGGGGCAATATTCCCAATAATATGAGCAATTCCATATAGACCGTAAATTATTGCTTCATCACTGAATCCCAGATCCTCGAGTTTTTCCTTGTTTAGAGTAAACCAATAACAGGTTGTATGCATTTCGTTTTCTGGAAGATTAACATCTCCAAAACCGATATTTTCAAATGTCGTGAGTTTTACCTTTTTATATCCCACAACCCTTTTTGTTACGCTAACCTCTCCCCAGCTCGCTTCAATTTTTGTGTCAAAATCGTTGATAACTTTGACCTTTGTATATTCGATCGCATCGGTATAGTAGTTTACCGAAACTTTTCTAACATAAGCCTTGCGTTCCTTGAAATCCAAATTATCAACGTGGAATTGTTCTCCACCGTGAATGTAAATTGCCCTATCGTGTAATAACATCGGTGCAGATGAATAATCCACTTCGCCAATGCTCTGTGCCTTACCCTCACTTCTATCAACTACGACAAAATTATCGCTGGGAATATTCCTCAAACCGAAAGTGTCAGCAGGATATGAGTCTTCGGTCCAGAACCATTGTCCCTCACTTTTGTAAAGAACACCCTTTTCTTCCAGGTAAGAGAGTAGTTCCTCGAGCGGTTCTTCACCAAAATGCTCGCCATCACGGAACGGGAGTTCAAATGCTGCGCATTTTATGTGGGCAAGAAGAATTAGAAGATTATCTGGATTTATCAGTCCTTTTTCGGGAGATTTTCCAAAAATATAATTGTGGTGATTTACAAGGAATTGGTCGATGGGTGACGAACTTGCAACAAGTATTGCTATAGAGGATTTTTCTTTTCTGCCCGCTCTTCCGGCTTGCTGCCAGGTGCTGGCAATTGAGCCAGGATAACCTGCAATAACAGCAGCATCAAGAGAACCAATGTCAATTCCAAGTTCAAGGGCATTCGTGCTAACAACAACTCTTGCTTCCCCAGTTCTTAAGTCTTTCTCGATTTCCCTTCTTTCATTCGGCAGGTATCCTCCTCTGTATCCTCTTATTTTTCCCAACATTTTTGGATTTCTCTCATACTTCTCCCTCAGGCGGGATGTTAATATCTCAACATTGAGCCTGCTTCTTGCAAAAAGAATTATCTGAATATTTTCATCCAGCAACTTCTCTGTGGCAAACTGCGCTTCCTGAATGTAATTTTTTCTTATTCCCAGCGCTCTGTCAACCACTGGAGGATTCCACAGAACAAAAAACTTTTTTCCCTGGGGAGCACCGCTTTCATCTATCAACTCGACCTTCTCTTCCGTTAGTCTTTCTGCGAGTTCTTTTGGATTTGCAATGGTCGCCGAAGAGAGGATAAACAGGGGCTCAGAACCATAATGCTTCGAAACTCTTTTAAGCCTTCTGATGACATTGGCAACATTGCTGCCAAAAACCCCTCTATAATTGTGTAACTCGTCTATTACAACGAATTTTAAGTTAAAAAACAAACTACTCCATTTAGTATGATGAGGTAGTATTGCCTTGTGAAGCATATCGGGATTCGAAAGAACAATTTTCGACTTTTCTCTAATCGTCTTCCGAATATCTTTAGGTGTATCGCCATCATAGGTAAAAGAATTAATATTTTCCTCTTTCAAACTTTCAAGCATATTACCAAGACTTTCAAGTTGGTCATATGAAAGTGCTTTCGTCGGAAAAAGGTACAAGGCTCGTGTGCTTTCATTCTTAAGTATTGAATTAATGACAGGGATATTATAACACAAAGTTTTTCCCGATGCAGTTGGTGTAGCAATTACTATGTTTTTCCCCTGTTTTAGTAACGAATATGCTTTGATTTGGTGGCTGTACAACTCTTCTATCCCGGATTTCCTTAAAACTTTGACAAGTTTCTCATCCAGGTCGGATGGAAAATCACTAAATTCGGGTTTCTTTTCTCTAATTATTTCAATATGAGACACCCGTTTCTGCAGTTTCGGGTCATTTGACAAAATATTCACAAAACTGTCTATTTCAGTGTATTTTCCCATATTCATTACTTATGTTGATGTTTCTTTTGGCATTAGCCTTACCATAAAAACATTATATCAAAAAGAACATCTATGTCAAGATATTTTTCCAGAGTGATTTCCTCTCTCTCATTGTTTCTCCCGCCCAGTGTCAAGCACGGGATAAACTCCAGCGGAAATTCACCGTAGATACCTGCTTTCGCAGGTATGACAATCTTTGTAACAATAACCATGAATAACAATTGGGGGTTACATGAGAATTTTTAAGGGTATTGCTTCACATATAAAGGAGCGTCAATCGACGCTCCTCCGATTAGATACTTATCCTTTTACCTCAATTTCAACCGGCTTTGCTACAGTCTCCACTTCAGGCTCATAGTATTTATAGACTTTCGACGTCGGTGTTTTTGCCTTAATAGGGAATTTCGCCTTGAGATTATACGAGAAGCTAAGAGGATGTCCGGAATCTATTCTTTCAATGTAAAGTATTATCTGTCTTGCTGTTATGTTGTATTTCTTAATATCCTTTCCAACTAACTTCTTAAGGTCTTCCGTCTGTACAGAGAATCCGGGGGGGATACCAAGATCAACGATTACCATATTAGCAGATTCCATAATGTTGTTTTTGACATTTACATCACAGGTGACAATGTCGTTCTGCTCGAGTTCGGTTTTGTCATACTTGACATCTATCGAAAGAATGTCGCTTTTCCTTTCAGGCTTAACAATTCCCCATGGCATATAGTATCTGGATGCAATTTCATACATAGGACTTCCTTTGCCAGAAATTGTAACTGTCACATCGTTATTGCCTTTTCTCGTTTCGCCAGACAGGTCAACAAGGAACATAAGGTCGGCATTATTCTTATTCAGCTTAATGGATTCTGAAGGTTTTCCGTTTACATAAATCTTGACGGTTGCATTGACATTTTCCGTACTTCCTTTAAGGGATGCCAACAAGCATTTAAGAGCAAGAAAAGTTGCCTGCGTGGAACCCCATGTGGAACCTGGGTACTTCGATTTCACAAGATAGGATATCGCCTTGTTAGTAATATTTGGATGTTGGTTATATTTTATCAGCGCATAGGTTGCAAGTGCTGTTGCTTCTATGTCTGCTCCCTTTCCCTTTGCATAGGTAAACGTTGGTATTCCGGATTCCCAGTAAATAACATCTTTCTCCTCTGTCTTTTTGTTAATAAGCTGTTTGATTATTCTCTGGGTAGTTTTGCCTTCCGCATCATAAGAAACAAAAGCATTTGCGCATATCGATAGTATGTAAGCATCCTCATCCTTGCCAAGATTGTCCTCGATATACCGAGCAGCCTTTTCTAATTCTTTGCCCTTGTATCCTGTTTCTGAAAGCGACCATAAAATGTAAGCAGTAGGCAGTGTTCGATTTTTGATAATCCTGCGCCAGGTATCCATATGGCAGTAATTTTCATCCGGCGACCAAGAACCATCTTTATTCTGCTGGTTAATAAGCCATCTCTGCGTTCTTGTGACTATGTTGGGGTCTGTTTCAAAGACTTTGCCCATATCGTAAAATTCCATAAGCCCGTATGCACTAAGGAGTCTGTTTGCTGGAGCATTTCCGAACCACTCGAAACCTCCACCCTGCACTTCATAGGAAACCAATCTCTGATAACCAACGTTTATATATTGCTCTGCCTTCATTTCAATCTCGGGGGTAATTTTTTTTATCCCCCTCAGATAATCCAGCACCAGAATATTGGGATATGTTACCGACGAAGTCTGCTCAAAGCAGCCATATGGCATTCCCAACATAGATTCCATACCTTCGACCACCTGACTAAGCATACCTGGAAAGAGCCTTACGAAAATCTTTCCGGAACCATCAACCGATTTTTCAGGAATGTAAACCGTATGCGTAACCTTTCCTGCAAGTCTATCGCTCACAACTTCTTCGAATTTCTTGCCATCCGGCACAATCTCTATGTCTCTTTTGATTGCATCACTCATCTCATTACCTATTGCCTTTACGGTGAAACTGTGTTTTCCAATTTGCTTTGCACGCAATCTGAAGTAAATGACCGAAACCTCATTTTCCTTGAGAGAAATCGACTTCTCCCCGCTATCGAGAAGTTCAAACCATTCCTCCTGCTTAAGGGTCAGTTTTATTTGCTGCACACCCTTAATGTAATTATATAGAGCAACGGGCACAGAAACAACATCGTTTTGCGTTAATGCCACAGGAAGATCGATATCAGCAAAGAAATCCTGAAATACCTTCATTCCTTTTGTGCTGCTTCCCAGTTGTCCCAGTATTGAAGATGCTGTGGTTGTTATTCTCCATTCCGTTATGGAATCGGGCCATTTAAGGGGAAGAGTTGCGACCCCTTGCTTATTTGTGATTAGCGCAGGTTCAAAAATAAATGTCTCAGGGAAATATTCCCTTACCCTCGGTTCCTTGCTTCCTCCTGCTTTACCAGCGGAGATTTCCGGTTTGGTCGCATCGGCGCTTGCTGAAGCAGGTAAAGCCGCTTTTTTTGCGAATACCTCTCCACGACCTCCGGCAACTTCCATTTCGTCAAGCATAAACCCTTCCTTGTTCCATCCCCAACTCCTTCGATACATTTCTGTATTAATATCATCTCCCGTATCTTTCTTTTTATCCGGTCCATAACTCAAAATACCAAAATAAGAAAGGTCATTACCACTCGTTACTACTTCATAAGGAGTATCCCAGGGGTCTACTATATCTTTCTCTGTTGCAAAACCCTTTCTGACAAGTATTTCCAATCCTTCCTTTTTATCTGGATAACGCTTCTCTTCGTTATAAAATTTATAAACAACATTCCGAACTTTCGAGAGATCGTTCCAAATCCTCGACGAATACATATTGTGTATATTGCTATCTAACTCTTTTGTATTATCCTTTCGTACATTGAAAGGTGAAAGTTCTGAAAGAGAAGCAAAGAGAACCTTCGCAGCTTTTTCCTTTCTCTTTTCCACTTCTATCTTGGTATCTATCCTTACTATCTCTCTTGGGGAAAGGTAGTGTATCTCATATTTCGGCTCCATTAGTTCTTTTTCAAGGGTAAAATAGACCTTTTCAAGTCCCGGTTGCATTTCACTCAAGGCAAAAACACTTTCATCCACAATGCTTATACCCAGAGCAGATATCACTCTATGTCCCTTTACATCTTTTACATAAAACTTCAATGTTCCATCTTCACCGGGTTTATAAATCCTCTTATCGGGAACAATAGAAATAGAGAGATCATTGGCAGGATTCACGTATACAACCTTTGTATCCCTCATTATCTCTTCTCCCCCTGCAACAGTATATGAATGCAACCAGATGCTCCCACTAACATCCGCAGAAAGAGGCAATGCAATCCTGCCGACACCTTTTCTGATTTCCACCGTCTTTGTCAGAATGGTTTGTTTATCCCTGATAATGTCAAGGTAAACAACACCTTTCTTTTTCGTGGAGAAAATTGTAAGTTTCATTGTTTGACCAACCTTGTAAAGTCCCCTGTCCGTTCTCAGCAAAATGTGCGAAAGTTTACTATCGTAAGAGAAATATACGCTGCTCTCACCAGTAGCACCCTTCTCATCTGTCGCCTGCGCATTCAGGTTAATGCCATCTTGCTTTTCTGGTGTTATCTTCATTTCCACAATTCCCGAATCATCCGTTCTCCCTTTCAGGTTAAGTTTATCGCTCTTTAAAGTAACTTCTGTTTTTGCAGGAGTCCCATTTGCATAGGTTGTCATTACAAAAAGAGTATTCTCAAGCCCGGGAACAAGTTTTCCGCTTTCGGGTATAAGCACAATATTGATATCATTTTTCGCAACGATTCTCTTGTCAATCAATTTCTCTTTGTGTTCAGCCTTATCCGTAACTTCCACATCGACCTTTATGAAAGCTTTCCCCTGTTCAAGCGGAGTCCCAACGAAATGGCCAGGTAATTTGACATCAAAATGATAATTTCCGTTACTGTCAGTTTCGCCTTTAATTTCCTGAAATGCTTCAAATCCAACATCGAATTTACTCAATGTTATCTTCACTCTTCCGTTACTTACCGGTTTTCCAAAGAAGTATTTTACTTTTAAGTCTCCCGAAAATTCGTCTTTTGGCAGGTAGTAATCTTTGTTCGTCTTTAGTGTTATTTTGAATTTTGGGAGAACATACCTTTTAATGTTTACAGTCTTTTCGACATTTGCATTTTCAATTTCCGCCTTTATTCTGTAATTTCCCATATTGATCTCGTTAGCCAACTGAAAATCAACAGAAGCAATACCGAATTTGTCCGTATCCATTGATTTCTTGAAAACCTTGTTACCTTTTGAGTCCTCAACGGAAACAATTATGGGAAGTCCCGAAGCGGCTTTCAGCGAAGGTTTTTTGAGAGTCAAACTTCTTATGTGAATCACCTGCCCTGGCTGGTAAACAGGCTTATCTGTCACAAGATAAATGTTGTAAATCTTTTTCAGCGAAATACCATATTCTAACTTCTCGTTACCAATAGATGACTCTGCTGAAATCTCTAATTTTGCATTATCACCCTTTATTTCCGGAATCGTGAAAATTGCGTCGACACTGCCAAGCGCACTTGTTCTCGCTGCGAAAAGCCTTTTCGACAATTCACCTGTCTTCATAGCAATTTTAACAAGCACCCCTTTAAGTGGCTGCCTACCCTTGTAGTTCAACACCGCAACTCTCAGAGACGCTTTGCTTCCGCTCAATAGACTATTTTGCCCCAAAACAATTAGCTCGAGTCTATCCATCAACTGTGAAAATGCGATTACATGAGATTCCTTCTTTTTCTTGCTTTCGAATGTTATTCTCAATCTATCCGAAAAAAGCTCATCCTTTGTAATTTCCGTCTCGAACTCAAATATATTGCTGATCGTTCTTCTAAAAAATCGAATACTCCTGTCTTCTGACAGCAACACATTGTCATTTGCATCTATTACCTCTGCCGTAATCGTTCCGCTCAGGCTTGCCCACATCTTTTTGGAAATGGAAATCCTAATTTTCAATACCCCTTTCTGCAATTCTGCTGTTGAGTGGGCGTCATTAAAAATCAAAAGGGGTTTTTCTTCGACCCCAAAAACCGACATGCATAAGATAAACATAATAACTGCTGCAAAAAGAACCCGTTTCATAAAACCTCCTTTGTTTTTTCAATATGATATACATAGTAAGCAGGAATTTATTCCATAGTTAATCTATACAAGAAAAAACAAAAAAAGCAAGAAAAAAATCCCTTTCTTTCTTTTTCCCTTGACTTATACTTTTTTTCAGTATATAAATGTTGTTTGAAGATGAATGTTTAGTGAACGTTCTCCAATAGTAGATTACTAAACAAATGAAAGCAGTGCATATTATTGTTTCTGGTCTTGTTCAGGGAGTGGGTTTTAGATACTTCATCGTAAGAAAAGCACGTTTACTTGAACTTGGTGGTTTTGTAAGAAATAGATATGAGGGTGATGTCGAAATAGTTGCGGAAGGTGAACAGGGAATGCTCAACCAATTTATAGAAGAAGTCAAGATTGGTCCGATATCAAGCGATATAAGAGAAGTGAAGGTTAAATGGCTCGAAGCCACAGAAGGTTTTAAGGAATTCGACGTCAAATTCTGAAATAAAAATATCGGGGAATCGGATTCTATCTTTGTTCTCTGAATACTCTATGGCTTTGTGCTTCTAATTTAACGGGGCGTAGCGCAGTCCGGTAGCGCGCTTGGTTCGGGACCAAGAAGTCGGAGGTTCAAATCCTCTCGCCCCGACATCTTTGGGAAACGAAGTGTCGGAGAAACGGAGAAAGACAGACCACAGACATCAGACACAAGACCGGAGACTAGAGACCATAAAAGGCGAAATGACAACATTAGGAAAATAAACTAGAAAGATATTTCTTGCTTCTTGAAGAAAAACCTCTGTGCTCTCTGTGGTTAGTTTTTGACAGTAGCGCACATATGAAAGGGAGATAAAATGACGGGAGAAGAATTAAAAAAATACATTAGAAATGTTCCAGATTTTCCGAAAAAGGGAATAATTTTCAGAGATATAACAACATTGCTCTTAAAACCTCTTAGCTTCCACTCTTCAATTAATCTTTTTCTTGAAGAATTTAAGGATAAGCATTTTGATAAAATAGCCTCAATCGAAGCGAGAGGATTTGTGCTTGGTGGAGCGCTTGCAGAGACACTTGAAAAAGGTCTTATTCTAGTAAGAAAACCCGGTAAACTTCCTGCAGCGGTAGAAAAACAAAGTTACGAGCTCGAATACGGCTCAGATACCCTGGAAATCCACCGGGACGCAGTGAATAAGGATGAAAGAATCGTTGTCATAGACGATCTGCTGGCAACAGGAGGAACTGCCCTTTCTACCTGTCATCTTATTGAGCAACTGGGGGGCAAGGTCGTTTCTGTGGCTTTTTTGATCGAATTGTCATTTCTTAATGGTAGAGATAAACTAAGAGATTATCCGGTTGTTTCATTCGTTAAATATGCGAAAGAATAAATATCTTTGTAGTATTTTCAAGAAGCAATTTGCTTTTCGCTTGACTTTTTGAAATTTTTAGCATATAATAACAAACTGATGAGATTGAGAAAGGGGAAGATTATGGAAAAACCGGGACAACAAATAAATATCGAGATTGCAGATACCGAAGTTCAAGGTATTTATTCCAATTTTGCATTTTTAACTCATTCTCCTGCAGAATTCATAGTTGACTTTGCTCGTATCCTTCCGGGAATGAAAAAGGCAAAAGTGCATTCAAGAATTATTATGACCCCACAGCACGCCAAAATGCTTTTCAATGCTTTGGAAAGCAATATTAAGAAATACGAAGAACGTTTTGGAGAAATTAAAAATGTCACTCAAACTGGCAAGGAAATCGGTTTTAGAAAACCACAATGAAGTTGTAAAAAAACTCTTGACAAAACAGTCTTTTGTCTGGTATAAGTGTAACAACTTAATTGAGTTGTAATGAACAGAACACTTGGACTTTAAGGAAGGAAACAAATGGCCAAATCCAAGATACTTGTAGTTGACGATAATGCTTACCTTGTGGATATTTTAAGTTTTAGTCTTGAAATGGAAAACTACGAAGTGTTGAAAGCATACGATGGTGAAGAAGCTCTCAAAGCCATCTCTACGAATCTTCCCGATTTAATACTTGCAGATATTATGATGCCCAAAATGGATGGTTTCGAATTATGTAAAAAGACCAAGGAAAATCCAAAGACAAAAAACATACCTTTTCTGTTTCTCACGGCAAAAGGAAAACTGGACGATCAACTTAAGGGTTTCAGCCTTGGAGGAGATGACTACATAGTTAAACCTTTCAATCTTAATGACCTCCTCAAAAAGATAGCAAAAAGCATAGAACAATACAAGGATAATGGGATAGCGGTAAAAAAACTCCCTGTACAGGGCAGTATCGATGATTTTCCAGTTATAAAACTTATACAATATCAAAAAACGATCAAGAAAGCTTCGACGATTACCGTCACCACTTCAAACGATGTTGGAAAAATATACTTAAAATCCGGGAAAATTGTCAAGGCTGAAACGAGTCTGAGTAAGGACAAATCGGCTCTTGAATTAATTCTTTCCTGGAAACAAGGACAATTCACAACTGAGGACAGTATTCCAGAGAATATACCAGATGTTGAGATTCCACTGGAATAGACTTCGAACACAATCTAAAGAACCACATCCCAAAATAAACTCATAAGGATATGCTAAAACAGTTTGGAAAACGGAAAACTGACAATAACTCCAATGAAAAAAACCAAGCAATGGATTCGCTTCTGACGACTGAGCTTTTTCAACAACACGAACTGAACAAAAAGCTTCTTGAGGACTGGTTAGAAAGCGTTGTTAATAATTTTCAAGGAAATGAAGGAGCAGTTTTCCTTGATTCGGACAAAGAACTACTTTGCAAGGCTACTTATGGAACAACATCTTTTGTCGAAGGCAGAAGGATTTCCAAAAAGGAAGGTTTGGCTGGATGGCTTTTTCAAAGCTTAAAACCAGCTTTTCTTCCTTATGTAGAGAAAGACATTCGTTTTGATAAGAAAACAAATATCTTCGAGCCAATTCCAGACACTATAATTGCATCTCCGATTGTCTTTGCAGATAAAGTCTTCGGTATTATCCAGATAAACAGAAGAAAATCCGTTAAACCTTTCTCTGCAGGCGACGCAGAAAATCTTCTCAGCATTTCAAAAATATTCGGGCTCTATCTCTCCTATCTGAACCTCAGTCAAGCAAAGGAGAGAGAGCAAACGGCAGATTCTAGGATTGAGGAAAGATTACCCTTTTCATCTATATCAGAGAAAATACCCGTAGGTTTTTTCATCATAAACGATAATCTCAAAATTCTTTTTGCAAACAAATTCGCATTGGAATCTCTTGGTTTTAACAAGAATGACACACTTGGAAAAAAATGTTCCGATGTTATTCAATCAAACGACACCAAGGGAAATATAACGCTTCTCTCTGAAATACTAACAACATTCCCTGAAAAGAATTACTTCCAAAGTCCACTTCACCTCAACAGAAAAGATAGTCATGAAATAACGGTTGCATTTGGAGTTTCACCTTTTACTTACAAGGATAAAGAATTCGCAGTTCTGTACTTCACTAATCCTGCTGAATGGGAAATGGTTTATTCAAAAGAAGACGAGTTTATAACCAACGTAGCACACGAACTAAGAACGCCTCTTTTTGCAATTCTTGGAAGCCTGAGTATTCTCGAACAGGAACTTGATCGAATTGAAAACCTTGCACCAACAACAAGAAACTTTCTCAACATTATAAAAGAAGAAGGACAAAAGTTCACGAACATATTGAATGCGCTTCTCGATTTCGATGAAGTTAGTAAATGGAACATTGGATTAAAAAGAGAAGCAGTATCGATACTCGATTTGATAAACCAATTATCTCTCGGATTCAAGCAGAAAGCAAAGGAAAATAATGTCCTTTTTGAGGTAAACTTCCCGGATGAAGATATTAAAATTTCGGGTGATAAACTCGCACTTCAATATTCCTTTTCTCACATTATAGATAATGCGATAAAATTTAATAAACCCGGGGGCAAGGTTACAATTTCTACGGAAGGTATGATATTAAGGGATTCAAGCTGGAATTTCGAAATAGTAATCAAGGATACAGGTATTGGTATTCCTAAATCGGAAATTCCATACCTCTTCGGAAAATTCTACAGAGTAGAAAAAAAGATTCACACAATAAGTGGATTTGGACTTGGCTTAACGATTGTGAAAGATATAATAGAAATGCACGGAGGAAATATCTCTATCGAAAGCGAGTTGGACAAAGGTACGAAAGTTATTATACAGTTACCTACAATGGAAATATGATGAAGTCATTCATTCTCTTTCTGCTTTTTACTTCTTTTTCGACACTATCCAACTCCGAAACCCGTGAAGAAACTCTAAGCAGCATAGAAAAGAGATTTAACAACATAGCAAGTCTTTCGGCAGACTTTTCCGAGATGATTATACCAATGATGGGAGATACACAATTTTTTGCCGGAACAATAGATTTCTCAAGACCCCATAGTTTAAGAATGGAAATTACAACTCCAGAGCAAGAATTGATTGTCTATGATGGAAAAAATGCGTGTGTTTATCTACCAGACGAAAAGTACTGTATTATCTATAATGTCGAGACCGAAATGAGCATGAAGAAGCTGCCCGAGTATATTTTTGATCCTTTTAAAAGCCTCACTGTGGATTCTTTGAACACCGGTACGAAATTCATCCATCTTCATTTTTCAACGAAAGATACTAAGGATTTGTTCGACATTATAATACTAAAGATCTCGAAGGACAAATTACTTCCGCTTTCACTGATATTTCATGATAAAACAGGAAACAAAACAGTATACGACTTAACAAACATTCGAATAAATAGCGATAAAATCGTGGATTTTACTTTTACTCCACCACTTGATGTTGAAGTCATTGAAAAATAGAATCCGGTTTAACAAAAAGAATAATATAAGAACAAAAGGCAAATGGGAAGAGATAGAAATATAGCAAAATTGGCTAAATTAAAACCTATTCGAGAAATTGCAGCCAGCATTGGAATAAAGGATGAAGAACTGGAACTATATGGAAAATATAAAGCCAAAGTAGATTTAATGGCTCTTGAAAGACTTAAAAAGAAAAAAGATGGTAAACTAATTCTGGTCTCTGCAATTACACCAACCCCAGCAGGTGAAGGTAAGACAACAGTGGCAATTGGATTGTCTATGGGACTTGTGAGAATCGGCCATACGGCTATTGTAACTTTAAGAGAACCCTCTCTTGGACCTTTATTTGGCATGAAAGGTGGTGCAACCGGCGGAGGTAAATCTCAGGTTCTCCCTATGGAAGACATAAATTTGCACTTCACTGGAGACATTCATGCGATTACGTCTGCTCACAATCTTATATCTGCAACGGTTGACAATCATATTTTCAGAAGAAAAAAACCGGAGCTCGACCCGAGAAGAATACAATGGTCAAGGGTTATGGACATGAATGATAGGTCGTTAAGACATTTGATAATAGGTCTTGGAGGAAGGAAAAATGGTTTTCCAAGAGAAACATCGTTCAGCATTACAGCTTCATCTGAAATAATGGCAATTCTTTGTCTTTCTGAAACCTTTGATGAATTGAAACACAGAGTCTCTACCATTCTGATTGGTTTTACCTACGAAGGCGATCCAGTTTACCTGAAAGACCTTAAAATAGGTGGAGCAGTTTCCTCACTACTAAAACACGCGATCAAACCAAACCTTGTCCAGACAACGGATGGAACTGCAGCATTCGTTCACGGAGGTCCTTTTGCAAATATAGCTCAGGGAACCTGCTCGGTACAATCAATGGAATTGGCTCTAAAACTGAGCGAATTCGTGATAACAGAAGCAGGATTTGGCTTTGACCTTGGTGCAGAGAAATTCTTTGATATTGTTGCACAGAAATCCTATCTTAGTCCCAAAATCGTCGTCCTTGTTACAACAACAAGGGCACTGAAGATGCATGGAGGAAAGGACTTGAGAACAGTAGAAAAACCTGACCCTGGTGCCGTCAAAAAAGGTCTTTCAAACCTAAAAAAACATATCGAGAATATTCAGAAGTTCAAAGTTCCAGCAGTCATTGCAATTAATAAATTCAGCGACGACACCGAAGAAGAAATAAACATAATCAAAAAATACTCCAAGAAAGCAAATGTGCCCTGCGCATTAATCGAAGAATACGAGAAAGGTGGTGAAGGATCTAAAGAGCTTGCTCAAATTGTGGTTAAGTCAAGTAACAATAAGAGCAGATTTAAACCTCTTTATAGCCTTACCGTTAGTGTTGAAAAGAAAATCGAGAAGGTTTGCAAAGAGATTTATGGTTCAAAAGCAGTCGACTATACCAAAACAGCAAGACATGACTTGGAAATCATCAGAAAATTGGGTTTTGAAGACCTACCTGTTTGTATTGCAAAAACCCAAAAATCACTATCCGACAATCCTAAACTTCTTGGGAGACCAAAAGATTTTCTTATAACGGTGAAAAGAATAATAATATCTTCAGGGGCTGGTTTTCTGGTTCCTATTACGGGAAACATCCTCCTAATGCCTGGTTTACCGAAAGTCCCTGTTGCAGAAAAAGTGGACATCGATGAGAACGGAAATATCACAGGATTGTTTTGGCAGCTGAGAAACATAACAAAAATGTTGTGAGATATCTCGCAGCAACTAATCAAAAAAGGGAGGAAAAATGAGAAAAACATTTTTAAGCGTATGTCTATTATTGCTTTTAGCCTCGTTAGTATTCGCTTCTCCAACAATAAGAGGAAACAGAGGAGTTTTAAGGGTTTTTGCAGCTGATGCAGAAATATATTCTACAAAAAGACCCACGCTCTTTTTTGGATTTTATCAAGGTTATGCTCAACAAAACGATATGAAAGAACTGGATTACAGCTTAAACTTGACAATGCTTGTTTTTGAGCGGTTCGAATTCTCTTATCTTATTCAAAACCTTAGTTCGGATTTTAGAAGTCAACCGCTATCCAACGAATTTAAGTTGAAAATAGTAACATTGAAAACGCCTTTCCTTAAGGTATCGCCAATTGGTTTGTTTGGATTTCCAATCGGTGGGAGTGGGGGTCAGACCACTCTTGGTGGTTATATAACTGCCACAGCGGACCTTGGAGCATCAAGGAAACTCATTCCACTGAGATTGCACGCAAATTCTGGCTATCTAAAATCGGGTGATAATGCAACTATTCCTATTTCGGGAGCAATCGTATACCCAACGAACTACGTCGATATCTTCCTTGAATCAGGAATCCCTGATGTAGACAACACGCAAAGAATAACTATCACACCTGGTATTAAAATCAAACTTTGGGGAATTCGTGTTACAACAGGACTGGATTTTTACACGGAAGGTGAACCAGAAAAGAAGTTCAACTTCATGTTCAGCTGGCTCGGACCATTTACTGGTACTCAATTAATTCCTCACATAGGTATTGGAAAAATAAGAGGATACGTGTATGACAATAAAACGAATGACCCGGTCGAAGCTGATATCTTCATCGAAGGTGATATAAACAGGAATTCTAAATCATCGAGTAAAGGAATATTTTCCGTTGATGAATTGCCTCCAGGGGAATACACTCTTATGGTAACTGCAGAAGGATACTTAAAAGAGATCCAGGAAACAGAAATCAAAAGAGGCAGGACAAACAAGATAGACGTAAGTCTAATCCCTGTTGAAAGCAGCTTCAGTGGAACTGTTATCGATTCGCAAACGAATGAACCTTTGAGCGCACACATTGCTATAATACCCCGTATTTTTCTTACATTCGATACAGATTCGACTACAGGTACATTCTATACAGAAATAGATAAAGGCTCGTACGAGGTTACAGTATCGAAAGAAGGTTATAAAGCATTGTGGGATTCCATAACAATTCTCCCTCAAAAAACAACAAAAAGGTTATACAAGCTGACAAAATTGGACAAATCAGGAAGATTTAATGGTTGGATCTTCGATTTTGATACGGAAAAACCTCTGTCTGCAGTTATTCGCCTTGACGATAGAACCTTTATATTGAACGACACTTTAACAGGAGAATTTGCTTCGATGCTAGAGGTAAGAGAGTATTTACTATCAATTCACAAGAACGAATACAGCCCCATAGAAGACACGATCGATGTCAAGCAGGACTCGACCATCGACAAAATCTACAAACTTCGAATGATAAGAGAAGTTCAAGAGGTTGAAAAGGAAGTTATCATCTCATTTAACGATGTCCTTTTCGATTTCGATAAGTACGACATTAAGAAAGAATTTCACGCAGAGTTAGACAGCCTCGCAACTATTCTGAGAAACTGCGACAAAAAGATAAAAATAAAACTTTCAGGTCATACGTGTAGCAAGGGAACGGATAATTACAATCTCGAACTATCCAGAAAAAGAGCTGAGTCTGTAAAAAGCTATTTGATCGATAAGAACGTAGCCGAAATCCACATTGAAGCTGAGTACTATGGAGAAGCCAAACCAAAACACGATAACACGCATGAAGAATCGAGGAAGAAAAACAGAAGGGTAGAAATTCGAAATTAACATGAGAGCCGAAGAAAAATTACTCAAACAGATTCCAATATTTGAGACGCTTAATGCCGTTTCCCTTAAAAAGTTAGCGAAAGTTTCCACAAAAGAACACTTCAAAAAGGGCACAAATATTATAAGGGAAGGAGAACTGGGAGATTCTCTCTATATTATTCTTGAAGGTGAAGTTGAAGTTGTAAAAGGAGTAAAGCGAGCGAAAAAGAGTTTTGCATTCCTTAAACCTTTTGATTTTTTCGGAGAAATGGCGATTTTGGAAAACAATCCTCGTTCGGCAACCGTTATTGCAAAAGAACATTCAGTTCTTTTGAAACTTTGCAAAACCGATTTCGAAAAACTGCTGGTCAAGCATTCACATATCTCTCTTGAAATTATGAAAACGATGAGTGCAAGAATACGTGAAACTGATTCCAGCATTATTATGGACTTGAAGAAAAAAAACAAGGAATTAAAAGAGGCTTATAGCAACCTAAAAACAGTACAGAATGAACTAATAAAGACAGAGAAACTAACAACGATTGGAAAGGTCGCCGGAGGAATAATCCATGATTTGAAAAACCCATTAAGTGTCGTTAAAGGTTATGCCCAGTATATAAAGCAGCGCAAAGGATTATCTGAACCGGTAATGCATGCGGCAACAACAATACTCCATGTTGTAAACATAATTCTTACTATGACTCAAGAAGTTCTTGAATTCTCGAAAGATGAATACAGATTGGAAAAACTCCCCATAAAAATCGACAAATTGATTCAAGAAATATCTGCAATATCGATAAAGGAACTCGAGGAAAACAAGGTTAAACTAACTCTTAACCTGAAAGCCAACTGCCAGTGTGAAATAGACCCTCAGAAAATGAGGAGAGTATTCTTCAACATAATATCGAATGCACAGGATGCAATGCTGGACGGTGGAAAACTCACTATATCCACTTTACTTAAAGATAAACGCGCTTTAATAAAATTCCACGACACCGGAATAGGAATAGATAAGGATAATCTGAAAAAAATCTTCGAACCTTTTTTCTCCAAAGGAAAGAGAAAAGGGATAGGACTCGGTATGTCCATAACAAAGAGAATTGTCGAAGAACACAATGGTGAAATCGATGTACAGAGTATAAAGGGGAAGGAAACGACCGTAACGGTATACTTGCCAGTTATTTGAATCGATTCAATGAAACCATAACAAACTGGGCATCTTGTCTTTCTGAGTGACCGGGAACCTGCGGTGGAGCATTCCATTGATTTCCAAATTTCACATATATGAATAACAATAACATTAAGCAAGTCTTAAAGATACTTTCATTAGAGAAAAAAAAATGGAAAGTCCCGATCGTTGGCAAGATACAGGACGAATTTAAGGATCCTTTCCCGGTTCTTATTTCCTGTATATTGAGTTTGCGAACCAGGGATAGCGTAACAGCAAGAGCTTCGAAAAACCTTTTTGCACTTGCCAATACTCCAAAAAAGATGCAGATGCTTTCACCTGAAAAAATAAGGAAGACCATATATCCTGTTGGCTTCTATAGGAAAAAGGCAAAGACAATTAAAACAATAAGCAAAATAATAATGAATGAGTATGATGGACTTGTTCCGGATGAAATCGATGAACTGCTGAAATTACCAGGTGTAGGAAGAAAGACCGCAAACCTGGTTGTGACTGTCGCTTATAATAAATCAGGTATTTGTGTTGATACGCACGTTCACAGAATCACAAATAGATGGGGCTATGTGAATACAAGGTCACCGTTCGAAACCGAAATGATGTTGAGACGAAAATTACCTAAGAATTACTGGATCAGCTTTAATGACCTTCTTGTTACTTTTGGACAAAATCAATGCAAACCTGTGTCTCCGAATTGCCGTATCTGTAAAATTTCAAAATACTGTGAATTTTACAAAAAAAACCTTGACAAGTCAAATGATTTCCTGTATAAATAAAAAATAAGGAAAGGAGGTGACTTTTTTAACATTAATCCTTAACAAATGGAGGTATTTTATGCTTAAGTACACATTTATTGTTGCATTAGTCTTGCTCTTTGCAGTAAGTTTTTCTTTTGCAGGAGAGATTCAGAATAATTCTTTTTCCCTCAGTCCGAATCCGTCGCTGTCAAAGGTTAAAGCAATCCCTCTAGGTTCACGCTACGACGACAGCTTGTATTTTGGAACACTCGTTGGCTACAATGCCATCGGTCTCACAAGTGCCGGGACATGGGAAGGAGCCATCAGAATGACTCCAGCGGAGCTCGGTGCGTATGCAGGATGGTATATCATTGCTGCCAAATTCTACCACTATGATGCAACCCCTCTGAACAACGTAATTAAGATTTATGACAACGGTTCCTCGACACAGCCGGGTGGCGTATTAACATCAGAAGCTTACACATCCAATGTACCAGAATGGGTTTATGTAGTTTTTACCGATTCTGTCTTGATAAGTGGTTCTGGCGATCTATGGGCATCTGTAGAGATATACCAGTCTGGTGGTGGTGTATTTCCTTTTGGCGTAGATGCGGGACCAGCGGTTGATGGAAAGGGAGACTGGGTAATGCTGAGTGGTAGCTGGAGTGAACTTCAGACTTATGGTCTGGATTACAACTGGCAGCTATGCGTATTCATAAATGCACCAGTTGGCATCAATGAGGACGAGAACTCAAAAACCTCGACTTACAACACTAAGATAGCACCAAATCCCATGAATGTAACTGGAACGATTTCCTATTCAGTTCCCAGGAAAACCGATGTCGCAATCAACATCTATGATATTAGTGGCAGACTTGTAAAAAATCTGTTCAACGATAATGTAAATGCAGGCTCTCATACAATTCTCTGGGATAGGAAAGACGCAAAAGGTGCCATAGTACCGCAGGGAGTTTATCTCTATAATTTCGTAACACCGGATTACAGCACAACAAGAACCATCACTGTTTTCTAAAAATTCGATACACTCTATTAAATGAAAAAGGAGACAGTTTACACTGTCTCCTTTTTCACTCAATCAACTTTATTACTTAAAGATTTCGGCTACTTTCCCAGAGACTTTCGAAATATAACTCCAATTCTCTCACAACATCCTCATCCTTAATCTCAACATTTACCTCGTTATTCTCTTCAAGGGCAGATTTGCTCCAGTTGGTTGAACCAACAAAAGCAATCCTATCATCAACAATAATAAGCTTCACATGGGTTGTAACGGATGGGGAATCGAATCGTACATCAATTCCTTTTGATTCAAGATAAACATATGTGGATTCGTTTGTTGCATTCAGACTACTGTTATAATCACTCCACTCAAGTATCACCTTTACATCTATCCCTTTCTCTTTTGCATCTATTAATTCTTCGTGCAATTGACTCACTCCATTTGTAGAATCATAAGGATAATATTTCATCATATACATAGCAATATGTATATAATCCTTTGATTCACCAAAAGAGGAAAAAAGAAAAGATGTATAGTCCCTATTTGCAACAACCGATACTGGTTTGTTACCATAAGGCGGTTGTAAGGGCTCATTTTTGTTACAAGCAAAAAAGAAAAATATTACAATAACTCCGCATAGAAATTTTCTCATTACAAATTCCCTGTTTTTTGTTTATTTGTACTACCAATTATTGAAACCTATTTATCTCAGGTTGGCTTTCTTGATTTCACCCATCCTGCGTTTCTCCCATTCCCCCATTCTTCTTACCATTCCGACCAGTGCCACTGTGTCCGAATCCCCCCATACCTCTATCTGTTTCCTTCAGCTCATCAGTTACCACAAAATTGACCCTTTCTACGCTTGAGAAAATCATCTGAGCAATCCGCATACCTTTTCTGACTTTAAATAATCTATCACTGTGGTTTACAAGCATTATCTTAATCTCACCTCTATAATCGGAATCAATGGTTCCAGGTGCATTCAAAACAGTTATACCATACTTCAATGCAATTCCACTTCTTGGTCTGATCTGTGCTTCGACACCATTGGGCATTTCCATTGCAATACCGGTATTTACAAGACAGAAGGTTTTTGCTGGAATGTCCTTGTTTACCACAGAAAAAACGTCTGCTCCACTACAGCCAGATGAAACATATAATGGAATCCTTGCTTCCGGGTGAATTTTCTTTATGCGAATTTTCGTGCTTTTCATCACACTACTTTAGTTTCCGTAAACCATATTAAATTAGTTTATTTAGTTCGTTTAGTTAGTTTGTCATTGCGAGTAAACCTTCATATTCACTCCCGAAGCAATCTCATTTAACTCTTTCGTAATTTAGTAATTAAGTAATTAGTAATTTCGTTTAGATGGTTTCGTTCGTTAATATCGTTTCCAGAACTTAAGTCGCTTTTCTTCTCTTACAGGCTAAGCCGCTTGTTGCACAGCACGAAGTGCGTTTGTTTCTCAGCGTATCTTTTAATTCACAGCATAGCGTATAATCCCCGTTACACCGATACTCCTACACTCCGTTTCGCTCCTCGCTCTTCTCTCATCCCTCTTCTGTCTTATGCCTTTTGTTTTTTGTATTCCTCAATCCCCAACCTTAGAATTCCTATGGCATCTCTTAAATCTTCCTCATTGAGGACAAATGCAATTCTTACTTCATCTTTCCCTTTACCTTTTGTTGCATAAAATCCATTTGCTGGAGCAACCATAGTTGTTTTCTTGTCTACATCGAAATCCGTTAGCATCCATCTTGTGAAATCCTCAGAATTATCGACCGGAAGTTTTGCAACGGTATAAAATGCACCTTCTGGTTTTTTGGCATAAACTCCTTCTATCTTGTTTAGTTCCTCGAATACGACATCCCTTCGTCTCTGGTATTCCTCTCTCATATCTTTCACGAACTGATTAATTGTCTCGAAACCGGCAATCGCACCATACTGTTCGATTGTAGGAGGACAAAGTCTCGCCTGTCCAAGTTTCAGAACATTTTGAATAAAATTCTTGTTCTTTGATACAAGAAATCCAATTCTTGCCCCGCAAGCACTAAACCTTTTGGATATACTATCCATTACTACTGCTCTATCCTGAACGCCATCAATATGAAGAACACTTATATGACTTTTACCATCAAAGGTGAACTCTCTGTATACCTCATCCGAAAGGATAAAAAGATTATACTGCCTTGCGATGGACGCTACCATTTCCATCTCTTCACGCGAGTAAACGGTTCCTGTTGGATTATTAGGGGAACAGACGACTATAGCCTTGCTTCGTTTCGTAATCTTGGATTCTATTTCATCTCGTGTCGGATAGCGAAAACCATTTAAAACGGTGGTTGATATCGGAACGATACTCACTCCAGCCATTTCCGCAAAACCATTGTAATTCGTATAAAACGGTTCAGGAACAAGAATTTCGTCTCCTACGTCGCAAGCAACCATATAGGCGAAAATAATCGCTTCACTTCCCCCTGTCGTAATAAACACATCGTCGGGTTCAATACTAATCTCATATCGGGTGAAATATTCAACTATGACCTTCCTTAATGCAACCAAACCTTGCGATGGTCCGTATGGAAGAACATCGGATGAGAAATTTCTTATTGCATCAAGTATCACCTTCGGAGTTTGTATATCCGGCTGTCCAATGTTCAAATGATAAATTTTCACTCCCCTTTTCTCTGCATCATCTGCATAAGGAGCAAGTTTTCTAATCGGAGATTCAGGCATTATCACCGCTCGATTAGATACCCTCATCCTATCAAAAATCATTTCCACTCCTTTTCATCCTCTCTTTTCTACCTTTAATTGTTTAGCTTTTATGTATTCCCAACGTAGATGAAAGAAATATTGTTCTGTTTGAGAACATTTCTTGAAACATCATTAACTTCGTCACTGCTTACCTTATCGATTTCAGAAATAATTTCATCTATAGTCAGTATTTTTCTTCTATATATTTCTCCTCTACCTAATCTAATCATTCGGCTAGACATGCTTTCTTGTCCAATCAACACTTTTGTCTTAAGCCTATCTTTCGCTTCTTCGATCTTTTTCTCCTTCAAACCGTATGCAGCTATCTTCCCGAATTCCTTTATGACCGTCATCTTAGCGTTTTCCATGTTTGCCGGGTCACAGGCTAAATATACTCCAAAGACTCCGGCATCCGAAAAAAAGTTTGCAAAAGAAAACACATCATAAGCAAGGGCTTTTTCTTCTCTCACCCTCTGGAAAAGTATAGAACTCATTCCATCGCCCATTATTGTATCAAGAATTAGCAGTGGATATCTTCTTGGATCATCCAAACCGAATGTCGGTTTTGCAATAATCAGATGAGCTTGAAACAACTCTCTTCGCTTAAATGTAGATGAAAAAGGTTTATAGTGCATTTTATGCCGAGTAAAAAGGGGTGCACATTTTGTTTCAGACTTTGGGAAGAATTTGCTAATCGAATTCACAAGTTTCCTATGCTCAAAATAGCCGCTTGCTGCAACGATCACTCTATCTGTCTTGTACCACCTCCTGAAGTATGAATTAGTTTTATCCCTGGTGAATTTCTTTACATCAGATTTTCTACCTAACACGGAGTTGCCAAGAGGATGCTTCAAGAATAATTTTTCAAATAGCAGGTCAAAGATGTGCTTTTGCGGTGAATCTTCGTTGTCCTTAATTTCTTCTGTAACAACACTGATTTCCTTTTTCAGTTCCTTTTCAGGGAAAAGGGGATTTGTTAGAAGATCACAGCTAATTTCCACTGCAGTATTAAGGTGAATACTCAATCCTCTCGAAAAGTAACAGGTTAGCTCCTTCGAAGTGAATGCGTCAAGTGTTCCACCTTTACTTTCAAGTGCTTCTGCTATTTCCTTGCAATTTCTTGTTTTGGTTCCCTTGAAAAGGTTGTGCTCAATAAAATGTGAAATACCCTTCTCGTTTTTTTGCTCGTTTCTTGAACCAACAACAACCCAGAAGCCTAACGAAAAAGAACGAACAGAATCAACTCTTTCGGTGACTATCGTGATTCCATTTTGCAGGCTGCTTCTTCTTATATTTGTCATTATTTCTCTTTTTTCTCTGAATTTCCTGTTCCTCCGAAGAAGAAGGTTCTATCATCGCTTTCCGAGACAAATTTATTCGACCTAAATCATCCACTTCCCTCACCAATACTTTAATCTCATCCCCCACTTTCACCTCGTCTTCAACCCTGGAAACCCTGTGATGTGCTAACTGAGATATATGCACTAAACCCTCTTTACCTGGCATAATTTCAACAAATGCACCGAAGTTGGTAATTCGTGTAACTTTCCCATCAAAGGTATTCCCGGCTTCAACCTCCTGAATTAAGGATTTTATCCTTCCCTCTGCATTCTCAACAGAATCCATCTTCGAACCAATAATGGAAACTTTGCCATCATCAGAAATTTCAATCTCGCAACCAGTTTCCTCGATAAGTTTCCTTATAACTCTGCCTCCCGGTCCAATAATCTCTCCGATTTTTTCTTTTGGAACAGTCATCACAATCACTTTAGGCGCATAATCGGATAGGGATGTCCTATGTTCTTTTAGGGTTTTATCCATTATGTCAAGTATATAATATCTACCTTGTTTCGCTCTTTCAAGCGCTTCAGATATTATGGTAGAATCCAAACCGCAAACTTTAGTGTCAAGCTGAATTGCAGTTATTCCAGCCCTTGTACCTGCAACTTTGAAATCCATGTCTCCGAAATGGTCTTCATCCCCTATTATGTCTGAAAGAATAACATATCCATCTTTTCCTTTCACCAAACCCACTGAAATTCCCGCAACTCCCGTCTTAATCGGTACCCCTGCATCCATCAATGCGAGAGAACTCCCGCAAACGCTTGCCATAGAAGAAGAACCATTCGACTCAAGTATATCGGAGACAATTCTTATTGTGTATGGAAACCGCTCCTCTATAGGAAGAACGGGCTCAATTGCCTTCTCGGCAAGTGCACCATGTCCAATTTCTCTTCTTCCAGGACCTCTCATCGGTCTTGCTTCACCCACACTGAAAGGCATAAAATTATAGTGCAGCATAAAGGATTTCACACTTTGCCCTTCCAGATCCTCCACCCTCTGCTGATCTGTTGTGGTTCCAAGAGAAACAGTGCACAGGCTCTGCGTTTCTCCTCTTGTAAATAGCGCTGAACCGTGAACCCTTGGCAAAATTCCAGCCTTGCAACCAATGGGACGAATATCTTCAGGACCTCGTCCATCCAATCTTGACTCACCTTTGATTATTTTTTCTCTTATGTCTTTCTTTCTATATTCGTCTATCAGGTCAATGATAGCCGTTTCGCTATCAGGAAACTCTTCCGACAAGGTTTCACAAATCGATTTCTGTAGGTTTGTGATCAATTCATTCCTCAATGCTTTAATTTTTATACCATTTATTCTGTTAATTTCGTTTCCCAGCAATCCAGCAATTCTGTCCTCAAATCCTTCCGCAAATGCAACCGGAGATACTATTCTTTTCTTCACACCAATTCTCTGTCTCAATCTCTCTTGAGCATCTATTATCTTTTTTGTAATGGGAATTGCAAGTTCAATCGCTTTCATTACGTCAACCTCATTTACCTCCATACACCCACCTTCGATCATAACTATCGAGTCTCCATTCGCAACGATAACAACATCCATTCTGCTGTCATTTAGCTGGGAGAAAGTTGGATTAATGATGAATTCTCCATTAACAAGTCCGATTCTTACTGCTCCAATTGGTCCATTAAATGGTATATCCGAAACTGTGAGCGCAGCACTGGCTCCTATTATTCCGAGTATGTCGCTATCGTTTTCCTGATCAGCCGACAAAACCATTGCAACTACCTGCGTTTCATTCACAAAACCATCTTCAAACAGTGGCCTGATAGGTCTGTCAATCATGCGTGACGAGAGAATTTCCTTTTCTCTTGGTCTTCCTTCTCTCTTGAAAAAACCACCGGGAATTTTCCCTGCAGCATATGTCCGTTCCATGTAATTGACCGTTAAGGGAAAAAAATCATTTTCCCTGCCTTCATCTTTTGAAGAAACTGCACTTACAAGTACAATCGTGTCTCCATACTGAACCATTACAGAACCATCTGCCTGTTTAGCGAACTCCCCAGTATTCAATCTAAGCTTTCTTCCACAAATTTCAATACTCTCACTATTTTCCATCGAACCTCCCACGGAATATTATATAACTCGAAAATTCACAAGACCCTATGCCCTCAATCCCAATTTCTTTATTAGAGTATGGTAACGTTCTTCGCCTTTACCCGAAAGGTATCTTAAAAGCTTGCGCCTTTTGCTTACAAGTAACAGAAGACCTCTTCTTGAATGTACATCTTTTCTGTGTGTCCTCAGGTGATTTGTAATATCCTTTATCCTTTCAGTGAGTAGTGCAATTTGCACCTCGGGAGAACCGCTATCCCTTTCGTGAATTCTGAAATCATTCACTATACTGCTTTTCTTCTCATTCTCAAGAGACATATTAACCTCCTTTATTCGTTACCACATTAGCCAATATATTCTTTGCAGTAACTTCATCATTCATGATTTGACTTTTCAGACTTTGTGTTGAGCTAAACTTCTTTTCATTTCTTATTCTTTCGAGCAATTTCACTTTGAGTTGCTTACCATAAATGTCATCCTCGAACCCCATAATATGAACTTCACAGGACAACTGAGTTCCTTTCGATAATGTAGGTCTTGTCCCAAGATAGAGCATTGCTCCGAAACTCTTATCATCTATTTCAGCTTTTGCAGCATACACACCATCTTTCGGCATAAGCTTCTTTTTTAGGTCGATTAGAAGATTCGCTGTCGGATAAGAGATGGTTCTTCCCACACCCCTTCCTTTGCTTACTCGCGCATTTATGGAATACTCTTTTCCCAGCATCTTATTGGCTTTCAATATATTTCCTTGTCCAACCAGCTTCCTTATTCTCGAACTGCTAACAACAGTTCCAAGAGACTCTATTTCTCCTATTTTTTTCAGCAAAATATTTTTATTCAAGCTGAATTTCTTGAGAATACGAAAATTCCCTTCACCATTCCTACCAAAATGGTGATTGTAACCTACCACTATACAGAAAGGTTTAAAATATTCCCACAATTTTTGCAGAAAATCAACGGGTTCGATTATTGAAAATCGCTTTGTGAAAGGGATAATACAAACACCATCAACTCCCGATTTTCTAAAAGCCTCTATCTTCTCATCCAGAGTCATAAGTAGCTTGAACCGATCATTACCAAAAAATTCTTTCGGCAAAGGTGCAAATGTAACTATAACACTTTTGCCACTATTCTCCCTTGACAACCTTACGAGTGTTTCGATTATTGCCTGATGACCTATGTGAACACCATCAAAACTTCCAATTGTTACGATATTTTTCCACCCACTGAATTTCTTATTTGAGAAACCATGGACTATTTTCATAAAACTTCGTAAACCTTTCTCGTACACAGATCACTTTCTTCCCGAAATGACGACTTTCCTAACACTTGCGAAACAGTTAGAATTCGACTTTCTATCAACTTTCTGTCTTTCAATTCCTCGAATGTTAATGAATCAACCAGAGTCCATTTACCTACACGATATCTTGTAAGTTCAAAAAGTGTCCCATAACTTGATAGGGTATACCCAATATCTCTTGCCAATGCTCTTATGTATGTTCCTTTTGAACATTCGATTTTTATTTTTAAAAAAGGATGCCTGTAATACAATATTCTCAAACTCCCGATTTCAATTTGTTTTTCCTGTAGGACAAATCCCTTGCCTTCTCTTGCAAGCTTATATGCCCGCCTACCTTGAACTTTGACTGCCGAAAACCTTGGTGGCACCTGTTTTATTTTTCCTATGAATCGATCAAGCACCCCGTCGAGTTTTTCGAATGAAACAGGTTTTATATCTTTACTCGATATTATTTTTCCCGATATATCATCCGTATCAGTTAATTTACCAAGTAGTATTTTGGCAATATATCCCTTCCCTAACTCCTGCAGGTATTTGATACTTTTCGTTGCCTTTCCAAGTGCAAGTATAAGTAAACCTCTTGCGTTTGGATCAAGAGTCCCTGAATGACCTATCTTCTTCTCTCCAGTAACTCTTCTTAATAATTTTACGATTTGAAAAGAAGTTGGACCCTTGGGCTTATTTGCGAGGAGTACACCTTCCATGTTAGAAACTATAAGAGAGAGAAAATCTGTAATTTGAAGTCTTGAATTCGTACAGTTTGTCATCAACACCGATATCAAACTTCAAATTCTTAAACTCTATTCCACCACCGTAAGTAAGACCTTGCCTGCTTCCTGCTAAATCGCTGAAGTAACCAATCCTACCTGTCAACAGATTGTAATACGTATATTCCATACCCGTGGATTTCCATGTATCCTTGTTTTCTTCCTTCAAGTTTCCGCTCCAATCCACGATAACTTTTGTCACATCTGCAAGAAAACTCAATCTGTTTATTTCGCTGTTGAATAATTTGTATGCCAATCCCAGGCGAAGCGTTCGTGGTAAAGGATCTTTCTCACCGCTCGATGCATATTGAATCGATGGACCTATATTCTGAAGAGCAGCGCCAAAATTAAGCCCTTTAAGAGGTGTATGATAAAGCATTGCAATGTCAACTGCCCAACTCATACCCGTTCCACCCCTCATATGCAGAATTCTTTCAACGATCTCCGGTGGAGCAAGAAAACTGTATATGAATTTTGCACCAACTCCAAGACCAAGATATTTGCTCATTTTCGTGGCATACGATAGAGAAAAACTAATATCGAAAGTTCTAAACCTGCCTATCGTTATTCCCTGGTCGTCAACAGCATCCGTTTCTCCGGTTGTAAGATAGATGACATTTCCACCAATAGTCCCCCAACCCTCAACAGGATTAACGAAAGATACAATATCATAATACATATCATCATACAACCCCGGAAGCCAGTTTGCATGCATTAAAGAAAAATCAGTCGAATTGATAAAAGCCATTCCACCCTGATTATAGTACGTTGCCAAAGCATCATCAGCTAATCCAACAAATGCCGCCCCCATTCCGTTAGGTCTTGCACCTGGATATATAGTGAGGAATATCGCTCCCGCTTCCGATGCGAAAGCGTTTAGGGGAATTTTCGACAATGTCAAAAGAGCCGAAATTAGCAGAACCACTATTATTATCTTTTTCATTTTACCTCCTTACTAATCTTCTTCGCACTCAAAAACTGAAAACATATAGAACAACAAATACAAATTAACACAAATTTTACAAGATTTTCTTTTTTACTTTTCGACTCTTTTTGCTCAAAAACTCTTCTATGTTAATCTTTTACAATCTCTGGGTTACACTTGTTCTTCATATTTAAATTCCCTCATAATGTTTTTAACTACCACATTCTTTTTACCTATTAATACCAATAAATTCGTGAAATGTCAAGTTAAAAAGCCATCTATCGTGCTATGGCGATTTTACCTTTATATTCGGCCTTTTTCAGATTACCGTATACTAATTCCTTTTCTACCGACTCGGCAATAATCTTGTAAAGATATACACCGTTTGCTATCCTATCTCCATCCAAATCTTTCCCATCCCATAAAATCCTATTAAAACCCGACTCACATGTCGTTTCCCTCTTATATATCATCTTCCCGCTAATTGTGTATATGGAGACGGAAACCATACTGCGGTGACTTAGATTGAATGTAAAATATGTATTTTTCCTAAAAGGATTTGGAAAATTGTAGACATTACTAAGGGTAAATTGTCCTATACTAACTACATCCAAATTGAGGATCTTATCTGCCCTATTCTTGAAATTGTCGTAACATGAAAACTCCAATTTAACCGTCTTCAGTGTAGAATCAAGGCTTAATGAATAATCAAATGAGCCTCTTGTTGAACTATTTATGTCGTAACAGAAATAATCGTTCAACTTCCTCAGATTCGTGTAATCACTATTAATTGCAAGAAAAATACACCTATCATCTCTACCGGTAATATCGATGCCGCTCTCGTCGAAAAGAACACCATTTATCTTTGCATCACTTGGAATCGACATACCATCGGAAAGAACTTTTCCTCTGTAATAAATGTCTATCCTTGGTGCAATTGTATCTAAAAGGAGCGTATCATCAAAACCGGTTATCAGAGAATCGAAATTTCCTCTTCCTTCCCTTGCATTATCCCAGATATACATGCTTATTCTTGCTGTACTGTCGAGTTCAAGGTCCGTAGGGATGAAAAACGAAATCGTATCCACATCTTTACTTGTAATGTCATAGATACCCTTAAATATCGAATTTCCTGGAAGATTATAACGAATAATGTAACTTGTTGTTGGAACTTCATGTGCCACTCGTTTTATTGCATTGTATGCAGAAACAAACACAAAACCGGTAAAATCTGGCTCGGTCGTTTGAATAAAAATATTTGTTGTTCTTCCTCCCATTAGGGTATCGCTGCTAATCGAAGCCTGAAAACCAATAGTGTCAGGGTAGATCGCAGTTGCAGGGTCACCAAATAACGCATATGTTTTACCAAAATTTGTATGCTTTTTTGATAAAAGGACACCATCTCCAATAGTCAGACTATGGTTACCCAAAATATTGAGTGCAAGTTCTCTGCCAAACGTAGTAATACTCGGGTAGCCCGATGTTCTGGTACAGGCGAGTGTGGAAATTGCGCCGCGTTTGCCTTTTTTCTGCAACAGGTCTGCGATACTTTCCTTTTCAACTCTATCGAAGTTTCCAACACTGCAGGATCCGAAATAAAAGAAAGATTCTCTATAATCATTTTCCAGTATTCCAATATCCGAAGGACTATAAAAAACAAGTTCATGGGCTAACTGTTCCAAATTACCATGACCCAGGTATGTTCCGAATAGAGCACCATTATTTATTGCATCTATAAGTGCCGCCCTTGCCTGAGGTTTGGTTCCAGGAGGTACCACACCAGGTTTACTACCAGGATACTCAGTTAGATAAACCTTGACCCTGTCAAACGATTTAGGGATAGAATCAGAAATTTCCTCGGTTCCAGCGACATGAAATTTATAAAGTCCATCGATACCTTTACTATCGAATTCATCGTCTGCAAGCAAAATGACCTTATTCCTCCAATCGCCGTGGTTACCCATTTCATATTTCTTAATTTTGTCAACCACATCCGCTGCTTCTTCTTCCGTTTTGACGGTTAATCTTCCAATGGGTATATCAGCTAACAGGTCACCTGTAAAATCAGCGAAGAAATCTTCATAACAGGGATTTTCGTTCATTAATGCCTGAAAATGCACATAATCATTGGTTTCGTGCACAGGTATGTAATTTTTGGGGATTGGATTATTGAACAAATTCTTGTAATCGTATGAACCTGCTCCCAAAAGCACAATATATCCGGGAGGTACCTGCCAGTACTTTGAAGCGTAGTAAAGAAAATTCCTTATTGCAACGGGGTCGTCTAAACCCCACCCGAAGTTGTCAAAAATTTCATCGATAACAACAAGTTTAACAACTGGATTTTGAACTCCCAATAGGTGTGTTTGTCTCCATTCCTTTAAGTCCAATGCCGCATAATAGAATTTCCTATGAGTAATGATTATGCAGTCTGCTCTGTCCTGCATTCTCAGTGAATATGGGTTCGCTTCCTTTATGTTATCAGGTGTTTTGAATGTTTTCGTTGCGATAAATTCCTTTTTCTCACTCTGTGGTATGAAAACCTGGAACTTTACGCTACCCGTGTTGTAGTCTGCACCTTCTATGCGTTTCACTTCAAAAGGTGAGGAAATTTCGAAAATTAATGGAGACTCCGTGAAACCGAAAATATTAAATTCATATGTCGTATCTGTCGGATCCGTTTCTTTTGTAGACAAAAACACATTGTTAGTTGTTGCCTTGAAGTTTTTGAAATACGACACCTCAAAATAGTCAAGATATATGTCGTCTCCTCCACCACTTTTATGAACCCGAAAAGTAATTTTGTTATCACCATTCAGGAGACTGGTCCCGCCACAGGTCCAGGTAAATGGGGAAGTGAAATTCTGTCCCGACCATGATGTGTCGCAGGTATACACATCATTCATTTTTACCTCTATACTGTGAGTAGAGGTTGTGGCTCCATACACTGCGCAGAAAATGTCAAAACTATCCGTATATAAATTCTCAACTGGGAATGAGTAATCTCGAGACATAGAATTTACAGTTAATGGAAGAATTATCTCTTCCCATACCCATCCAAATCCTGATTTAGCAGGACATAGTTTGTTTTCTTCGATATGTAATATTTGCTTGTAACATGAAGGAGCGAATGGCTCGCCAAAGGATGGAACCCCGTTAACTACCTCCATTCTCTTCCCTTCAGTTTCACCCCAGGATAACCAGTAAATATTCGTATCGGTATACGGATTGTAAAACAGCGGAACACTGCTGCTGACCGAACACCTGTTCCACCCGGAAAGAGAAAGCCCATAGAAAACCACAAAATCTTCCTCATCGAATATTCCGTCATTCTCACCATTCACATATATGGGTATTTGATACGGGATGGTATCATTCTCTCCGGGAAAATTCGTTGTGTCAAAACTTAATACGGCACTCCCTCCATTGAATATCTTGAACGTTCTAGGGTCTATATCATCTGGATTTATGTTATGCTCTTTTAGAAACTTGTAATCGATTTTATACATTCCGTCTTCTTTGATTTCCACCTTATACCACGGAGTATAATCCAAAGACATTCCTTTACCAACCTTCCCCGTTTCCCTCCATAATTTTGCATCTTCGTAGTTTACAAGCAAATTCTTGAATCTTGTTTCCCCTGGTTTTCCTATAAACCTTGCTCCTCCCTTCTCCCCTTTTCCCCGATTAAATTCAATACGAATCCTTAAAATATTATAGGAAACCAATTTACTCGTAACGGGATTGTATTGAAATGGATGGAAAACAAGTTTCATAACCCTTTGATGCAAAAAAACCTTGTCATACAATACTTTATAATCTTTGCCAGGGAAAAACGCATTTTTTTCATAAACTACCGGATCTTCCTCAATCTCAGACCCGGTCCACTGCTCGAGAAAAACCGGTAAGATGTGCACATTCTCTATTTCCTGCCTGCCCTGTTTCTCGACATAAATTCCTACATTCTTCGCATTCAAGGGAACTGCAACATAAATGTATTTGACTGGAAGAGCCGGTCTCGATATTTCGTTCATCATTCCCATTTCCAGTATTTCGATCTTGTCATAGTTTTTACCCTTTAATTTCAGTGAATTAATTTCAAAATCCGGTATTTTTATCTCAAATCTTAGACCATCTTCATTGGAACCGAACATTTTTGCCTTCTCGGCAAACAGTGAAGAAAATACTAAGATTATATACATGCAAGCGACTAACTTCTTCATCAAAACCTCACTTATCTGGTCTGTTTAGTTTATTTGTCTTTGAAAATCCACTCTTCTGCAGATTCCAAGTCCAATGCCCAGAACCTAACATCGATTGCCTGATAATCCTATTTTAACTTTTCTGCTTCGTCAATCAACATAACAGGTATGTCATCTTTTATGGGATACGCAAGTTTGCATTTCCTGCACAGAAGTTTCTGATTTTCCTGATCGTATTCGAGGTCACCTTTACATTTCGGGCAGGCAAGAATGTCAAGCAACTTCTTGTCCATCATTCCTCCTTCTTGTTCAACTTAAACATATAGTTTTTTGCTAACGGACCAAATTTCAACCTTGAAAATAAAAACATGGTTTCATACTTGTTCAGCCCTTTTGTCACTGTAATTCGATTCTCGACAATCCAGGAGTCTCTCACTCGAGTTATTAAAACTGCTTCGCCATCAATGATAATTACTGCCGGCTCATCTTTTTTTGCTTCAACAATCTTTGCCAGGCTATCCGCATTATCCTTTTTTACTTCTGCGTATATAGAAGCTTTCCCAAGCATGTCGTTTTTTAGCAGGAAAGAACCAAACATTTGATTCGAGAAAATCTTATTCAAAGCGATTATTGGCTTTGTCTCAATTCCTCTTTCGAAAAACAGTTTTGCATCCTTGCCATATTTTTGCTGAACAAGCAGAGTGTCTTGCTTCAGCAAATAAATAGCATCCCTGGGCCACTCTCCCAGGTAAACTTCTAATTCTCCCTTTTTCACTATCTCCTTGATAAGGGAATCTGTAATACTTAATGCCTGAACAAAGAGAATGACATTGCCATTGCTTTCCTTTTCTTCATTGTGATTTTCAAAATCAAAGAAAAACAAACGTTTCTTAATATTCCCTAAATCATAAGCCTTACAATCTATCCCTACAATCTCTAACTTATGAGAAGAAAAAGGAACGTTCAAGTTCGCAAATGTATTGAAATGACTCAATTTCATTTCCCAGTGTATCAATCTTCTTTCACTTTCAACTTTCACTCTGAGCGGCAGTTCGGAATCAATCGAGACCCAGATAAGACCTTTTGGTTTTGTTGCTTCAATTGGATCCAGTAAGTAAACATTCGGTTTGAAAGAGAAAAGGTAACTTGCCACACCATCAATTTTGTCGAACTTCACAAATTCGAAATTGCCAAAAGACAGAATTAGCTTAAGCTGTTCATAGGGATTTGGATATTCACCTTTTTCTTTGCTTTCCCATTTCTTTTTACCCTTGTTATAGCAGTAATCCTTTTCTTCCATAGAGTAAACATTGAGTTTCTCTGAAATATCACCGCTTTCCAAGGTTCCTTTCAGATATATCTTATTTGGAACCTCGACCTTACCAGAAAGTTTCACTTTCATTTTTGGCAATGGAGACAACTTGTCCCTTCCAAATTCCCAGGTGTAAGTAAATCCCAAAACCGAATCGATCCTTGCAACCGCCAGGGCAGCGGTTTTCTCATCAGGAATTTCATTCTTCTCAAATTTTATAGGATACTTTGTACAGCATAAACCTACAAAAATGAGAATACTAATAAATAAATATTGTCCTATTTTTCCCAAACTTTTATGATTCCGTTTCACAATTTTCTTTCTTAGAATAATTACTCAATTGCATTTTACATATGCTTCATGATTTTTACTGCAAACATTTATCCCTCTTTCTTTCATTACATAAACATAATAATTCAAATAAAATCAAAAGTCAAACAAAAAATGGCTTTTTAAACTACTAGAAATTGTATAAATCCGTAATGTGTTGTTCACTGTTAAATTTCTTGACAATTAAATTGGCGTATGCTATATTTCTACAGCCCTTGGCGGCGTAGCTCAGTAGGTTAGAGCAGCGGAATCATAATCCGCGTGTCAGGGGTTCGAATCCCTTCGCCGCCACTCTTTGAATAACTATCAACCGAAATCAATAAACAAAAAGGAGGCTAGGATGTTACTTTTTCTATTTTTTGTATTCATAATCGTCGGGCTAATTCTATTGGGAGCAAAAAAATCTGTGAAGAATTTGAATCCAATACTTTCACCTGCAGCTTTTGTGTTAGCCGTTATTTTCTTGCTTCTTTCTATGGTAAGAATGGTCGGTCCCGGACGGGTAGGAGTTCAAGTACTGTTCGGGAAGGTAAAGGAAAGAACACTCAATAGTGGTTTACACTTCGTAAATCCATTGATTTCACTTGAACATATGTCTGTTAGAACACAGGCTTACACTATGAGTATCAAAGCAGGCGAAGGGCAGATAAAAGGAGACGATGCCATCACGTCATTGACAGCAGAAGGACTAAGAGTTCAACTGGATGTAACTGTGTGGTACCACTTGGTACCTGATAATGCTGCGGAAGTATACAAAAATATAGGTCTTGACTATGTTGATAAAATTGTAAGACCTGCGATACGAACCGCCATAAGGAATGCAGCAGTAAAGTATAATGCTACGGATATTTACTCGGTTAAGAGAATGCAAGTAACGGATGATATCAAGAACGAATTAGACACCAATTTCACTCCAAAAGGTGTATTATGTGAAAAAGTCCTTCTAAGAAATGTTGAACTTCCAGCTAAGGTCAAGAATGCTATTGACGAAAAAATTGCGGCGGAACAGGACGCTCAGAAAATGAAGTTTGTCTTGCAGAAAGAAACTCAGGAGGCTGAGCGAAAAACCATAGAAGCTGCTGGAATATCGAAGGCAAACAAGGTTATTGCAAATTCGTTAACCAGCAGATACCTTCAATGGTACTATATCCAAACACTTGGAGGTCTTATTGACTCTCCCAACAATACAGTTATAGTTGCTCCCTTTGACCAGCAACTCACGCCACTTCTGAATTTGCCAGCAGGGAAGTAGCAGTAGGATGCAAGAGTAAAAAAGCACTGATGCCAGTGAATTTGATAAACGAAATTGACGCTCTAAACGCTTCTAACGAACCAAGCGAAGTTAAGCAATGCAAGAAGATATAGACAAATCACTCGAGATTATTAAAAGAGGGACAGCCGAAATAACACCTGTAGAAGAACTCATCGACAAACTTTCCGGAAAGCGAACACTCAGAATAAAGCTGGGCATCGATGCATCAGGACCCGATATTCATCTTGGTTTTGCAGTCGTACTGAGAAAACTAAGAGATTTTCAGGAGCTTGGTCATACCGCTGTGCTTATTGTTGGCGACTTTACGGGAAAGATAGGTGACCCTTCTGGTAGATCGAAAACAAGACCCCAACTTACAGACAAAGAAATAAGTAAAAACATGAAGAGTTATGCAAAACAGGTATTTATGATACTCAAAAAAGATAGAACGGAGTTCAGGTATAACAGTGAATGGCTTGCAAAGCTCACACCATCCCAAATAATCAAGCTTTCTTCCAGTATCACGGTCGCAAGAATGCTTGAAAGAGACGATTTTTCAAACAGGTACAAAAAACGGCAGCCCATATTCCTGCACGAATTCCTTTATCCAATTTTCCAGGCTTACGATTCGGTTGCAATTAAGGCTGACGTTGAAATTGGTGGAACGGACCAAACATTCAATTTTATGATAGCAAGAGAAATAATGAGAGAAATGGGTATGACTCCTCAAGTTGTTCTTACAATGCCTCTTCTCGTCGGGCTGGATGGAAAGATGAAGATGAGTAAGAGTTACGAAAACTACATAGGAATAACCGAATCACCAAGACAGATGTTTGGAAAGGCAATGTCGATTCCGGACTCTTTGATGGAAACCTATTTCGAACTTGTGCTTTCCTATGATAAAACCCAGATGATGAAACTAAGAAGACAATCGAAAGATGCAAATACGAATCCAAGGGACCAAAAATTCAGACTTGCAAAGGAGATCATCGAACTCTATTATGACAGAACTCAAGCAGAAACTTCGGCGAATGAATTCGAAGAAATTTTCAAGAGAAAGGGTTTGCCTGATGATATTCCGGAATTTAAATTAGCAGAAATACAACCCAAAATGTGGATTGTAAAACTGCTCACAACTACTAATATAGCGCAATCGAATGCCGAAGCAAGAAGATTAATCGAACAAGGAGGGGTGGAAATACAAGGTAAAAGAATAACGGATACAAATGCAGAGATTCCTCTTTCCGAATCCTTCTTGCTGAAAGTTGGAAAAAGAAGATTCTTGAAGGTGATTCCTAAACAATAGTAATGGAAAAACATAATGATAGAATACGAAGACCAAATCAAACCACAAGATTATCGCAGAAAACCTAATGTTGTTTTAAAAGAATCTAAAACCAAAAAGGAGGTTTTATGTTTTTAAGATTAGCTGCCTTTCTACTCGCCATTTTCCTTATTACCGCTGGATGTGGTGAGTCAAAGAAACAGGTAAAATCAGAGGAGAAAAATATTGTGGAGGACACAACAAAAACAAAAGAAAAAACCCCTCAAAAAATCACTGGTGACGAACTTGTAATTATCAAAATGAAAGATGGAGGAGAAATAGTCTCAAAATTCTACTATAAGGATGCACCAAAAACTGTGGAAAACTTCATAAAGTTGACACGCAAAGGCTTCTATGACGGCTTAACTTTCCATAGAATTATCCCCGGTTTCGTGGTTCAGGGAGGAGACCCTCTCGGAAATGGAACAGGGAATGCCGGTTACAATATCGATGCAGAATTCAACGACCACCAATTTAAGAAAGGCACACTTGGAATGGCTCGTAGTCAGGATCCCAACTCAGCAAGTTGCCAATTCTACATCTGTTTGACAAGAGAAAAATGCAAGCATCTCGATAAAAACTACACCGCTTTTGGTGAAGTCATCAAGGGTATGGATATAGTTGATAAAATCGCTAAGGCAAAGGTGGATGCAAGTGGTATGCCGGTAAAACCAATAGTTATGGAATCCGTGAAAATAGAAATGATAGAAAAGTAAACAAAACTGCACACTAACTGTAGGGGCAACCCTTACGGTTGCCCCTTTGTTTATTGTGAAAACAGCGCCAAACCTCAGCTTCGATTTGTCATTGCGAGTGTTTCAAATCCCCTCTAAAAAGAGGGGTCTATAATCAAAAAATGAGATATATTAGTTACCTTTTTTATGATATAATGAGGAGGAATATGGCATGGTCGCAGATGTGGCTTATGGGGTCCGTC
>Ga0315541_1000562_pt1 | contig 39450 bp, 39 predicted proteins | sample SalMarSW160190MG_FD_203095 | JGI IMG/M metagenome (GOLD analysis project Ga0315541, IMG submission 203095) | Salt marsh sediment microbial communities from the Plum Island Ecosystem LTER, Massachusetts, United States - Salt Marsh Sediment SW1601-190 ...
GCAGCATAAGCATAAAAGCCCAGAGCAAAGCAAACAACTAAGACGCTAAAGGTTAATGATACTAATTTAGGAGAGAGTTTTTGTTTCATGGTTTTATTAATCAACATAGATAGATGGATTCTATTGAGCTCTTATGCAAGTTCCCTCACACTCTACCCACTGAGCCCACTGACTAGAAGTTACTCCGCATCTCAACGTATAACTGTTTGACATTTCCCAATTAGGAATTGCAGAAGCACTTTTACTTTTTACATGAATATTTGTAAGTCCGTAATTACTATTACACACCGCTGTATCAAAAGTTGTGCCTGAACAGTTATAACACAGCTGGGCTCTGGCAGTAATTGTGTAAGAATCAACAAGTCCATCTCCTACTGAGCTGCAAGTAACATTACCAGAAGTGTCAATTTGAGTAACCGTTTGATTTGCAGAACAAGTCACAGTTTTCACTCCCCCTTTAGTCGTGGATGTCGGGGCTTTAATAGATATTGTAGTCCCGACTATATTTATCCCCTCTCCTGCAGAATAACTGGCTCCGGTGTCATCTGTCCCACAAACAAGATCGCCGCTGCTATTTGTGTCCAGGGTACTGCCACCGGTACAATTAGGGACTCCGGTGAAACGGGCGTTACCCACAACATGGAGCTTTTGGGCTGGGCTCTCTGTCCCAATGCCAACCCTGCCATCACTGCCTCGGACAAACATGTCATCATTTAAGTCAATATCTACATCTCCTCCGTCGCCTAGTTTGACATAATCTTGGGTGCTTTCATAGAGGTCTAAGAGATATTCACTGCCAATGTATACTCTTAATCTATCTAATTCAAAGTTAAGGTAGGTATTAGTGTCATCGTTGTGATATAGATGCTGGTTTAAACCCACATCACCAACCACATCAAGGGCATAGGTGGGAGAAGTAGTGCCAATACCAAGATAACCAGTACTATCTTTAATGTTGAAATTACTAGTAGTCGTGGGTTGAATATATGTTCCCATGTCTTTCCAGAGACCAGCAGCTCCGGTATCGTCGGTTCCGCAGACAAAGTTACCGCTAGCATCAGTATCTATAGTGTTGCAGTTCGTTAGCTGGTGAACGCGAAAGCCACCCGAGGAATTAATGGTTACTCTCTGAAGATTATTAGTATAAAACTCTAATTCTTCATTATCATCATCTAAGTAAATTGAAGCATGGGTTCCTCCGGCAGTAGCTCTAATGCCGAGGTCACTATAGCCTGAGATTACATTGGCCTCAGATATATTTCCCTCGCTTCCCGAGCCATCTAATTCTAAGCCACCTGTAATAATGCTCTGGTTGGTGCTTCTCCCTCTGTCTGAGACCGTGTCAAGAGTATCCTGTTCAGTTATTGTCCCGGTATTAGTAATAGTTATTGTATCTGTTGTAGAGTTTCCTGTTACGGTTATTCCTGAACCTGCTGTTAAGTTTAAGATGTCAGTGGTACTGTCGGCTACTGGGTCAGATCCTGAAGAAGCGTTGATTGTTAAAAAGAGGTTTTGGGCACCTGACCCAGTATCGTCAAACTCACAGGTCACGCTTCCATCTAAATTAATAACCCTAATTGCATACCCTGAGTCACAAGTACCTATTACCCTTCTTTGGAGATAATTGGTATCAGCATTTACAGTTAAAGTGCTGCCTGAGATAGCGGTGGTCATTCCCGTTCCACCTGCAACAGTTAGAGTGTCAGCGCAGCCCGAGGCGATTTTGCTTCCGCTGTCTGCGGAAAAGGTTTTAATTACATCTTCACAGCCTCCTCCTACCCCTGCAGGCCAAGTTGTTCTACAGATATCACCAGTAAGGCAAACTTCTCTAACTGTAAATTTATCTGTGGCAATTTCAGCATCTACAGTCAGCTTGTCTGCTACGGGGTCATAATTCATAGAGGAAGTTCCCCAATGGATATTACCATCAGCATCAATAGACATTCTTACAAGACCGCCAGTGTAGAAATATATTTCACTGCCACCTATATGAACTGAAGCTGTTTCGCTAGAGTTTCCTTTAATGAAAATATCGTTGTAGCCAATAAGTTTATTGATATTTTCAATATTGCCTTCAGGATTTGCAGTCACACCACCATGTAAATAAATATCATTTATTGTTAAATCGCCTGTTTTGGTCTGAGGATCTGTTCCTACATTAACCGGAGCGTCAACATTGCCTCCGGGGGGACCAACTGACGGCTCGGTCCAGGCAGCATAAGCATAAAAGCCCAGAGCAAAGCAAACAACTAAGACGCTAAAGGTTAATGATACTAATTTAGGAGAGAGTTTTTGTTTCATGGTTTTATTATTTTATTATACCATATAATCTGTAATTTCCCGAATGCTCGGGTTCGACCCGTGGTTTTTTAACTTATTTCAATCGCGAAAATAATTTTTTGAATAGGGCCAAGTGATCCTGTAGACGCGAATAAACTTTATCAGCTTGTTTTTCTTCGTAAAGATGGGCAGCGAGATTACGATCTTTAATCATTTCTAACCACTGCTCATCATAATCAATTAGCTTTAATTGGAAAGCGGTTTTAAAACAAGCTCGCGGTGAATAACACTCAATCCCTTGGATCTTGGCATACTCTTTAATTGATTTCCAAGCCAAATCAAAACAAAGCTCAAATCGCTTAATTGCTGAATCACGGGTGATATCTGTCTTTTTTAATTTTAAAACCTTTTCTAATCGTTGAATTATCTTTCCAAAATCTTTTAAAACAGGTGATCTATTTGACATATTCAATGTGTTTTAAAGCTTCTTTTTTAAACCTGTCAGAAATATTTTTAAAATCAACTACATCAAATTTATAAAGAGTTGGCAATTTGTCTATTTCTTCTTCAATTTCCAACTTTAAATTCCCTGGTATTTCCTTTGGTCCCTCAATCCCAATATCAATATCCGCCCGGGGAAAACTATCTCCTTTTACCCTTGAGCCGAAAAAGAAAACTTTGTATTTAGTTAGGTCCAAATACCTGCCGATAATTTCCAAAATTTCTCTTTTAAGTTTTTTCTCTGAATAATAAGTGATTCTCATAACTTAGAAAAATAGAGTTGACACCATTTTCACGATATTAAAAATTAGAGAGCTAATCCCGCCTTATGAACCCAAGGGGATCCAATAAACACTTATATTCGCATTATTCATTATCCAAAAATCGTTTCCTCTAACTGGCATTGTAACGCTTTCAGGTGCCATATTTACGGCGTTTTCCCAAACTATCCGTGTTGTTGGAGGGTTATTGCTATCTGTAAGCCCTTCCATCAAAATATTGCCACCTTGTGCAACGCCTATAACAAGACCATCAGTTGGGGCTTGATAAACAGTATTCTGACTTTTAACTTCCCAAGAACCAAGACTTCCCCACATGTAACTTGATTCTTTACAATTATTTCCATTTTCATCGCAATACTTTATTGCTCCGACATTTCCCTCTACATCAAGTTTTAATTGGCCCCCCTGTCCCAGAACTCAGATCCGTCGTCCCGATGCCGACGTTGCCATTAAGAAAAATTGCATCTTGATTAACAATTAAACCTGTGGGTGAAATACCAGCTGTATTCAAGCTCAAGGACCCTTGTTTTATTTGGTCGTCGCTACCAACATTAACCGGGGCAGAAACATTACCTCCTGGAGGAGATTCTGTTGGTTCGGTCCAGGCAGCATAGATGTAAAAACCAACGGCAAAACAGACAACTAAAACGCTGAAAATTATTGAAACTAATTTTGGCGAGATTTGTTTTTTCATAGTTTTATTATTATTAGTTTATTATTTATAATATAATTTATTTTGGCGCAGTTAAATTCTTAATTATTTCTTCAGGTAAAGGAACTGGTTTTTCTCCTTTTTCTGGAGAAACTGAATCCTTAATTATTTCTTCAGATAAGGGTTCTGGCTCTCCTTGAGGAGTTGTCAGTTCTTTTATAATTTCTTCCATGGATTTCTCAGTTGGTTTTTTCTCTTCCGGCTCTTCTTCCGGTTTTTGAGAAAGATAAAAAAAGCCAACACAAACAAGGATAGCCACTGCAATAACTACAATTAGATATAAAAGAGATTTTTTGCCTGCCTTGCCGGTGGGCAGGTCTAATTTCTTTATCATATATTATTTTACCATTTTAAAAGATAACAATAAAGAAGTTTTCCACAGTTCATCCAAGATCCGACTTCGAATCCCATACTCTTTACTTGTTGAGATTTCTTTGAGAAACGGTAGTTTGAATTTGAATTTTTGGCTGATAACCGGAACCCCTGCCCTTTATTCCCATAAAAATTGTCACTTTCGGCTGCTCTCCCGAGATGTCACCGTAAACATAAACATTAAAGTTTTCCACATCAAAATCGTCTGAAGTCAAATAATAGTCAGTTCCATATTTATTCATCACTAACCTATTAAATTTATCAGTCGGATCTTGTGGATTTGTTATCTCTTCAAGAAAAAATTTCCAACATTCGTCATGATAAGTTACAAATCGAATATTATTTCCTATGTCAGGATAGTAATTTGTTCCATCGGGAACACAGCCTCCGATATCTTTTTTCGCCATTCTTATTGCCCGAGCCGTATATTCCATAACATAACTAGTTTGATCTAAAAGCCGCTGATAGGTCAGATTATATCTTTGCAACCTGATAGCTGAAATAAAAAGCCCAGTAGCCACTCCGACGATTATAGAAAAAACAAGCGCCGTAATCAGCATTTCTACCAGAGTGAACCCTTTATTCATTTTAATATTTAAACATTTGAACATATTGACATTTTAAATTATAGACCTGGATACCAATCATATAAATTTTCCTGAGCAGTGACCGATTTTCCTTCCCATCCCACCACAACAACAACTTGCAATAAATCACCAGTAGAATTTATTTCAATTTTTCTTGTAAATTTGGTTTGACTGCCTGAATTATATCCATAAAAATTTCCAGACTCAATATTTAAAAAATTTGGACTGGCGCCGCCACAATAAGAGAACAATGTTAAATCACTATAATCGGCTTCGCAAAAACACCCATTTCCGGTATTACAATTAGCACCAGTAGAAGGAATCAATCCATCATCCCAACCGTCTCCCTGAAGCCAATTTTTATCCCTTATATTTCTAACAATTTCAATTCCCTCTTTGGCAAGATAAGCAGCGGTAAGCCGATCCTCGGCCTGGTGATTATAAATCATTATTTGTTGAATAATATTATAAGCAGCCAAAACTCCGACCGTAATTACAAAAATAGCAACAATAACTTCAATTAGAGTAAACCCTTTATTTTTATTTTTTGAATCGTTAATTTGCATCTTATTCAATGGTAACTAAACCGGCTTTATTTACGGTTATGGTTTTTGTTTTAGTAGGATCATCTCTAAGACTTATAACAATCGACCCCTGAGTAATATTTGCGTCGTTATCAAAAATTGTAATCGGGTCAGGCGGCAGAAAAATTATGTCACTGCTGAAACCATCTATAGAAGAAATTTGAACCTGTGAGAAATCTGGTAATTCTAAAACATAATCATCGTCAGGATTCCATTGATATGTATTGTTTCCATTACAATCGGTAAATAAAACATATCTATATCTACAAGGCGAAGTCGGTTGAGAGCAATTAGTGCTAGTAGAAAAAGAAAGACCAAACGCATAATGAAAGTTCGTAGGACCTGGCGGAGCGCATTCATCGCCTTTCCTTTCAGCCGACATTGCCATTTCCTGAACTCTTCTTATATCCTGAACCATTTTACTTGCTGCTCGCTGAAGAGCGAGCTGTTGGCGCATAGAATTATAACGGGGCATAGTAATCCCTGTCATTATAATAATAATAGCTATTACAACTATGATTTCAACTAAAGTAAATGCTTTATTTTTTAACATTTTAATAACCTTATATCGCTGAAATAAATAAATTTAGATACCAATTAGTAATTGCCTGTCCCCAGAATAAAGCAATAAAAGTACCTATAACCAAAAACGGTCCAAAAGGCACTTCGCTTTTAAGCCCTTTCTTTTTTAACATAATCAATCCTACTCCTATTATAGCACCGATTAAAAAAGCTGAAAACAAAGCAACTAAAATACCGGGATACCCCAGGAAAAGACCCATAAAAAATGCTAACTTTATATCTCCGATACCCATCCATTTGCCCCGGGAAATAAGAACGATTAACAAAAAAAAGCCCGCTGCCCCCAAAGCAGCGTAAAGGTTATTTAGAACAGTTGACAGTGGATAGCGATTAGCAATTAGTTGGAAAAAATTATAAATTAAGACAATAGCGATTGCCGGGAAAATAATTTTATCGGGAATAATGTAGTGTTTCAGGTCATAGACGAAAACAATTATCAAGAAAGAAGAAAGAAGAAAGAAGAAAGAAATAGCTAATAGGTTTTGAAAAGATAAAACAGAGAACAGTTCTCTGTTAGCTAACAGAGAACTGTTCTCTGTTAGCTGAAAATTAAAAATTAAAAGAAATAGCAACCCAGTTGCTATTTCGACTAAGGGATACTGCCAAGAAATTTTTTTCTGGCAGTAGCGGCATTTTCCTTTTAAAGCTAGAAAACTAAAAATAGGGACTAAGTCCTGCCAGCCTAAAGTATGCTTGCAATGAGGACAGAAAGATTTACCCCGTAGGAAGCCGAAGGCTTTCCTTCGGGGTCGTCCTTGTGAGAATGAAGTTATTCCCTCCTTGCTTTTCATTTCCATCCTATAAATCACGCAGTTCAAAAAACTGCCTATCCCCAGGCCAAAAACAAAAATAATCAGAGAAAAAGTTATTCTAAAAGTCAAATCTAACACATTTAATTACTTGCCCGACAGGCTCGAACTACCATCAAATTTAGAAGTGAAAGAATAAGCCAAGTTCAAGGCGTGACGACGAAGGAGTGTTAAATAACACTTCGAGGAGGAATAACGAAGAAATTGGCTTATTTTTTCCTTCCCTCTGGGCGGGCAAATTGATGGTAGTTCGATCCTGTCGGGCTTACTCGATTTACTGAGAATCAATACAATTCTTACCATATCCACCTCCGCAGTAATCTTCATCCATTTCTTCTGCAACCCCGGTTGAATCTACACAGAAATACCTGCCAGAAGATAATTCAGTTCGGCTGCAATATTCTTTTCTTGAAGAATGGCATTCGGGTTCCTCGCCGGTAACTTTCTCAATATCATCTTCAATAGCTTCCAGATCCCTATAATCTTCATTAAGAGTTCCATCAACACAAACAAGTTCGTAAGAATTTTCGTCCATATAAATCATCATTGCCGCTTTTCTCGCCTGGCTCAAATTGACCTTGCAGGTCGTATCATTAGCTTTTTCTTGATAGTCTCCTATCGCAATTAAAGTGGAACTAATCAGTATTGATATAATAGCCATTACCACTAAAATCTCAATTAAACTAAAACCTCCTGATTTTCCGCAAAAAATTTTCATAGATAATTTTAATCAAAATTTCCAAGCTAATTTAATTTATTATAACACAGTAAAAACAAATTAAAATAGCTCTGATATTCAAACTGGTGATAAATTTCAAATTAATACCGCGTTTTCTTTTTCCAAAAAAACACCCGCACCATTTTAATAAATGGTGCGGGTCAACTTTTCCAATATGCTTTTTCTAACAGAAAAACTATTATGGACAACTGCCAGCTGCGATAAGATCAGCAGCACAGGTACCTGTAGCTTGTTTTGCATTTCCTTGCCAATCAACACAAAAGTAATCGGCAGCAGTTCCCACTAATTGAGCGCAAGCTGCCCACTTGTCACCGGTAGCTTCATCATCATCACATACCATTGTAGTGTTATTCCCAGTAATTCCGTCACTAGCTCTAGTAGCATCACTACTAGCGCAAAAACCAGTATAGCTCATACTATTATCATCAGCAAAAAGCTCTGCCGCTGCCCTTAATCCTGATAAATCCGCCTTTACTGCCACATCCCTAGCTTTATTTCTGGCTGAACCCAAAGAAACCAAAACAATGGCTGCTAAAATACCAATAATAGCGATAACCACCAATAATTCAATCAAAGTAAAACCTCTTTTTTTCATAATTATTTTACTTTATTCGTCTTTATAATGCTCGACCTTTTAATTTTTTTAAACCTGTATCTTTTAAGTTATTGTACCACACTGGCGTCAAGAAAGGGTGTGGAAAACTCAAGTCTTGCCAAATCAGATTCCGATTGAATAGAGAGGCATTAGAACCGCTCCCATTAAAAGAGCAACCACTCCCCCCAAAGCTATAATAAAAACGGGCTCAAGGAGCTTTATAAAACTATCTAAACCCCGGTCTATATCTTGCTGATAAAACTGAACCACATTCTTCAAAGATGAATCCAAAGTACCGGTTTTTTCCCCAACCATAACCATTTGATAAAAAAGAGGAGAAATAAAATTGGGTCTTCTTTCCAGAACCGAACTCATCGTTTCTCCTTTTTTAACCTTGTCTCTGGTTTCTATAATAATCTTTTGATAAGTATTACTGCCCACCACCTCTCCGGTAATATCCAAAGCCTGAATTATAGGGAGACCGCCTGAAATCAAGGTAGAAAGATTTAAGGCAAAACGCCCGAGATAAAGTTTTTTCAAGAATCCTTTTATCAAGGGAGTTTTAAGCAAATACTTGTCAAAAAATTTCTTTCCGTCCTCGCTTCTTGCAAAAAAAACTAAAGCAATTATTAAGCCAGCCCCAGCTACAAGCACGAATATTCCTCGCTTTTTCAAAAAACCTGAAGCTCCTATTACTATTTTAGTAAGAAAGGGAAGTTCTTGGCCGGTTTCTGTCAAAACTGACGATAACTGAGGAATGACATAAACCATTATTATTCCAACCACCATTATAAAAACAAATAGAATAAGAAGGGGGTAGACCATTGCTCCTTTTATTTTTCCCCGGAAGGCATACTGCTTTTCCAGATAATCGGCTAAATAGTCAAACACATCGGTAAGTTTGCCTGATGCTTCCCCAGACCTGACCATACTAACATAAAAAGTTGAGAACTGCCTAGGATAAACAGCAAGGGCTTTAGAAAGAGGAGTGCCGCCCTCTACGTTTTCTGCAATTTTTAAAAGCTCCTCCCGAAAAGTAGACTTTCTTGTCTGCTTAGCAATAGTCTGAAAGGTTTCAATCAGAGGAACTTTAGATTTAAGCATAATTGACAACTGGCGAGAAAAAAGAACGACATCTTTCGTAGTAATTATTTCAAAAATTTTCAGCTTTCTACTATAAATAGGAGCAGCTCCTGTTGTTTCTAAAGCGGTCACGTAAAGTCCGTGTTTTTCTAAAACTCTAAAAGCAGCTTCCCGGCTGGAAGCTTCCACAACCCCTGATTGGATTTCTCCTTCTTTAGATCTTGCTTGGTAGTTGAATTTCATAATTACCGCCTTACTAAAGTTCTTAATTCGCTTGGGTTTAGAGAGTAATTTTGAGCAGCGTCCAGGGCAATTTCTTTAGCTCTAACTAAATTAGCCAAATACCTGTTTAAAGTAATCATTCCTATCTCAGCCGAGGTTTCGATAATCATAGGTATTTCATGGACTTTATTCTCCCGCATCAAATTAGAAACAGCCGGAGTGTTCATTAATATCTCGCAAGCGGGTATCAATCCTCCTCTGATTCTAGGTATTAATCTCTGGGAAACTATGCCAAGCAAAGACCCTGAAAGTTGAGCTCGAATTTGATTTTGCTGAGAACCAGGAAAAGTATCAACAACTCGGTGAATGCTCTGAGCAGCTGAATTTGTGTGTAAAGTAGCTAAAACCAGATGGCCAGTTTCAGCTGCAGTAATAGCAGTAGATATTGTTTCCGGATCTCTCATTTCTCCTACCATAATCACATCCGGATCCTGCCGAAAAGTAGATTTTAAAGCTCTAGCAAAACTTAAAGTATCCCGGGCAAGTTCTCTCTGATCAACAATTGACCTGTCGTCTTTAAATATATATTCAGTGGGATCTTCAATAGTAATAATATGATTAGCCCTAGTATGATTTATCTCGTCAATTAAAGCGGCTAAAGTTGTTGATTTTCCCTGAGAAGAAGGACCAGTAATTAAAACAAATCCCTGAGAAGGACGGATAAGCTCATGCAAAATCGGGGGAAGATTTAAATCTTCAACAGTTGGAATTTTGGATGGGATAAAGCGAAGAGCGCAAGAAATATTTCCCCTTTGGAAAAAAATATTAATCCTAAACCTAGCTTTTTCTTCATAATTGTAAGAAAAATCAATTTCTTTCTCCCGAAGAAATATCTCTTGCTGTTCTTCGGTTAATAACTCAAAGGCAAGTCCTTTAGAATCTCTCGGAGAAACTTTCCTTCTTCTAACTAATGGAGTTAACCTTCCTCCTATTCTCAGCACCGGAGGATGGCCTACTGAAATATGCAAGTCAGAAGCCCTCTGGTCAAGAGTTGTTTGAAGAAGATCTTTCAAAAGGGAATAATAGTTCATAAAATAAATTTTACTTTAGTATTTTTTTAATTTCTTTTACCACCTCACTTGGAGTAAAGTGAGCTTTCACTAAATATTTCATCGCTCCGAGCTTTAATCCTTTCTCCACTTCGTCTTTTTCGCCAAGATTAGAGAGGATAACCACCTTTACACTATTCAACTTGCTGTCTTTCTTAATATCTCGGAGAATCTCCCAACCGTTTAAACTGGGCAAAACAATATCTAAAAGTAAAATGTCGGGCAAGCTTTCTCTCATCTTTTTCAAACCTTCATCTCCGTCGATAGCAACTCTCACCGAAAATCCAGCTTCTTTCAATTTAGCGCTATAAATTTCTACTAAAAAGGGGTCGTCTTCGAGTAATAAAATTTTTTTCATTGGTTGCTTTATTTTAGCCATTACTTTTCTTCGGCTACTCTTATTATTTCTTCAAGAGAAGTAATGCCATCTAAAACTTTAAAAATTCCATCCTGTTTCATTGTTATCATTCCCTGCCGCTTGGCCTCTTCCCCGATTCTAATTCCCGAAGCCTCTTTTATAACTACCTCGGCAAGTTCTTTTGTCATCTCTAAAATTTCAAAAATGCCAACTCGTCCCGAATAACCCATATTATTACATCTTTTACAACCTACCGGTTCATAAATATAAGAAGTTTCAAGATTCCCAATTTTCTTTTTAATAGCCGGGGGGAGTTTTTCTATCTCTTTTAAAATTATTTTTTTTGCTTCTTTATTCGCTTTTACTTTTTTCTTGCAATGAGAACAAAGTTTCCTTACTAATCTTTGAGCAATAGCCAAGCTTAAAGTAGGAGGAAGTAAAAACGGCTTGATTCCCATATCAATTAATCTTGGAATCACCCCCAGAGTGTTTGAAGTATGCAGAGTAGAAAGTAAGATATGACCGGTTAAAGCCGCATGAATAGCCAGAGAAGCAGTCTCTTCATCTCTAATTTCTCCTACCATTAGAATATCCGGGTCCTGCCTTAAAGTATAACGGAGACCACTAGCAAAACTATAACCAATGTCCGGTTTTACCTGAGACTGATTAACTCCCTCCATAAAATATTCTACCGGATCTTCCAAAGTCATTATATTTACTTCTTCCTTATTAAAAAGCCCTAAAATAGCATAAAGAGTAGTAGTCTTGCCTGAACCAGTCGGCCCGGTAGATAAAATCATTCCGTAAGGTTTTTTCAATCCCCTTTCTATCGCCTTAAGATTTCTCCCGGTTATTCCCAATTCTTCAAAACTTACTTTTCTTTCCCCGGGATCTAAAATTCTTATTGCTACTTTTTCCCCCAAAGTAGTCGGGAAAGTAGAAACCCGGAAATCAATTCCTCTATCCCCGACTTTAGTAGAAAATCGGCCATCTTGAGGAACCCTAGTCTCATCTATTTTTAAATTAGAAAGAATTTTAACCCTAGCCACTATAGCGGGGAGAATCCTTAAGGGCAAAAAAATACTGGAATGCAATGCTCCGTCTAACCGGAACCTGACTCGCAACTTTTCTTTCCCCGGTTCGATATGAATATCAGAAGCTTTCCCGTCAACAGCGTGCCTCAAAATAACTGCCACCACTTTTGAAATCGGGGCCTCTTCTGCCATTCTTTCAACTTCAGTTACTCGAACTTCGGGCTTCTCTTTTTTAAACTCAACTTCTAATTCTTCTAAAGCTTTAGTAACTTCTTTTTTAAGGGTTCGGTATTTTCTTAAAAGTTCATTGAAATTTGATAAACTAAGTAGAAAAACCTGATAAGTGAATTTGCTTTGGCGGGATAAAAAATCAAGAGCTTCCCTGGTTTTTAAATCTTCGGGATAAACCATTCCTATTTCTAAATGATTATCCTCCTTAGCCAGCGGTATCATCTGGTAATATTTAGCCGCTTCTTCGGGAACTGTTTCTAAAACTTTTAATTTAACTTCTCCGGGAGTAACTACTTTAAGGGGTATCTTTAAAGTTTCGCTTTTCAATCCAAATAAAAAATCTTCAGACACTATTTTCTTTTCTAAAATAACTTCCTCTGCTTTCTTGCCGGAAGTTTTGACTTCATATTCTAAAGTAGTAGCCCTTTTTTTGTCTAAAACCTTTTTTTTAACTAACTCTCGGATAATATTCATAATAAATAAACCGGCGCCCTCTTTAAATACAATATTATATTTAAAGAGTCTCCTTTATAGAGATAACGGCTTGAATGGATTTTCTCTTCCTGCAGAAATTTCTTCTATCGGGGGCAAAATCAGACCGGGGGGAGAAAGAATAATAGATGTAGTAAAAATCCGGCTGCTCCAGGCGCTGCATTCCGTCCCGCCTTTCTTGCAAGATTTTACTCTCCAGACATAAGTAGTAGCAGGCTGAAGCGGTTTTGAAATAGTTACCGAAGTTTCCTCGGTTTGGCCAGAATCTACCCCTATAATCTCCCAGAAATAAACTTCAGCCACGGATACGCTTTCCCAGCTAAGAGTAGGAGTCAGGGAAACATCTCTGGCTCCGGGGAAAGGAGAAGCTAAAATTAAGAAAGATCTTTCTCCGGTAGTAAATCTCCAGCATCTTAACCCTTCCTCCACCTGGCAATTATTGCTCCAGGCGCTGCATTCCGTCCCGCCTTTCTTGCAAGATTTTACCCTCCAGACATAAGTGGTAGCAGGCTGAAGCGGTTTTGAAATAGTTACTGAAGTTTCCTCGGTTTGGCCAGAATCTACCCCTATAATCTCCCAGAAATAAACTTCAGCTACGGATACGCTTTCCCAGCTAAGAGTAGGAGTCAGGGAAACATCTCTGGCTCCGGGGAAAGGATAGAGAATTCTTTCAATAGGTTGGAATTCTATCAATAAAGGATTTTCCAAAATTTCAAAATTTATTTTTATTTCTCTAATTGGAGCAGCTGCAATCGGAGAAAGAGCTACTGTTTCTTCCTTTTCAAAATATCCAAACCATAAAACACTAGCGGTAATTATAAGTACTACAATAAAACCCCCGATTAAATATTTCTGTCTTTCTCTTTCTTTGACGAATTTAATAGCCATATTTTTTAAGCTTTACCCAACAGGATTACTCGGGGATTCCTACCCCCTCCTCTATCCCCGTTTCTCCCATTACTGCTTCCCGATAAGCATAAGTTTTTAGCGATAGGCTAAAAGTAAATAGTTCTTCTCCCGTTTCTTCTGTTCCTTCCATTGCTTTTTCTCCGGATGATAAAGTAATAGAAGTTATTTCAAATAATCTAGCATTTTCATGAATAACGGAAAGAAAATTTTTGAGAGCAGAATAAGAACCGGAGACTGAAAAAGAAAAAGGGATTTCTTGAATTCTTTCTCCTTCTTTTTCTTCTGGAGAAGAAAGTCCGCCAAAATCAATTGAATTTAAAATCAAGCCATTTTCTGCAGTTATTTTTAGAATTAAATTAAATAAAGCAGGCATTGAAGGATCGGTCGGAAGGGCAGTGTTAACCTTGGCAAGCTCGTTAGCATACTCCGAGAGTTCAGCAGAGTAACTTTCCAACTTTAAAAGATATCCTTCCTTTAACTCAATCTCTTCATCTTTTGTCTCTAATTCTATTTTTTCTGCTTTAAATTCCTGATATTTAGGCCACCCCAAAAAATAACCTCCTGCAACTAAAATAAGCACAAGCCCGATAAAAACAATAAGAATAATTCGTGATGACATTATTCAAAAATCCGAGACTCAAAAATAAGAAGGAGGTTAAAATCAACTCCTCCCTCCTCCCTCATTGAAAGTCCGGATAAGCTTACTTCTTTTACTAAGGGTTCTTGTTTCAAAATGAGAACTTGTTGTTCCACAGTCACGAAACTATCTCCCTGGGCAGAAAGAGTCAGTTCGCCTTTCTCGAGATTAAAATCAAAACTTGAAAACCAAATACCAGGAAGGCATATTTTTTCTAAAAACCCGAAAACTTTTAAGGGTTTTTTATGGCTGGAAAGCAATTCGCCAAAGTCATCAATTTTTTGCTTAACCGGAAACAACTCTCCTTCTTTTCCTTTTATATTCTCATCCAGAGGGACAACTGATAAGTTTCTTTCTTGAAGCTCCTGAGACATCTGTCTTATTAATTTTTCCAAATAAAGATAACCGCCTAAAAAAACTGCAACTAAAAACACACTGAAAACTCCAAGGATAACCACCCATAAAGATACTTTCATTTTTCGAGCAGGAGTAATTTCTATAGCCATAATTAATCATTTTAGCATACTAACAAAATTCGAAATCAAGTGCTAAAATGTTTAGATGTTAAAATGTTAAAATGTTTTTTACTCAAAACCCTTCAGTGCTAATCCTACAGCGATAGCATAAGAAGGCCCCATTTTTTTTAAAACTCCCGAGAGAATTGAGGGACAGGCAATTCCTAAAAAGGGTTCAGCGACAACTACTTCTTTTTTAAGTTCGGCAGAAAAATATTCCTTTAAGCCAGGCATTGAAATTAAGCCACCTGATAAAATAATTTTTTCTGTCTCTTTTCCCTCGCGCCGATAAAATCCTCGAAAGACTTTTTTAATTTCTTCTAAAATCGAATCAACTGAAGGAACTAAAACTTTTCGAATATTTTGCCCACCATTATCAACGGGTTGAGGCAAGGACTTTTTAAGCTCGCTCAGCGAGGGCTTTTTAAACTCGCTTAGCAATCCATATCGTCTCTTCATCTCCTCGGCTTCATTATAATTAATATTTAAAGAATTAGCTATAATTTCTGCTAATTGATTACCGGCGATATTAAAACTATAACTTGTTTTCACAATTCCTTTTTCAAGAATACTACAAGTAGTACTCCGGGCTCCGATATCTACTAGACCTATTATTTTTTCCGCTTTCTCATTTTTAACTGAACTTCTGGCCAGAGCGAATACTTCAGGTTCTAAAATCTTTAATTTTAAACTTGCCAAATCAGCAATATCTTTATATTGATTGATAACGTCATTCGGAATGGCTACCACTAAAATTTTAAGGGGGGTCTTGGACGGATTTCCTTCAGCTATAAGCCAATCCAAGGTAACTTCGGCAAGGGGAAGAGGAATATAAGGCCTAACATGATATTGAACTGCTTGAGAAATTTCGTCTTTCCCCATTATCGGAAGCTCAAAACTGGTAAAAAAACTACAAAAATCAGGAATAGAAAAATTAACTTCTTTGGTCTGAATTCCAGCTTCTTTGCAAATCGCCCTGATAGCATTGCCTACTTGCTTATTAGAAAGAGTAAGAGTATTTTTCTGAAAAACTCTAAAAGATTTTTGGTCAAAAACTGATGTTCCTATTTCTCCATAATTTTTAAGTTGATGAACCTGGCCTTTTCGCTCTATTTCAACAACTCTCAGAAATGAAGTTCCAATATCTACACCTAAAAATTCTTTCGGCCGTATTTTAAATAGTTTACGAAAACTTTCAAACATTTATTTATGATTGCAGTTTAATTATATCATACTAACACTAAAGAGAGTATGTGGAAAACAATGTTCTTGAAACTTACTGGATCAAGTGAAGCAAGAGACTCCCTGGAGAATTGCACTTGAAAATGTGTTAAAATTAGCAAATGAAACGGATTTTAATTGCAATAAAAGAATTTTTTTTAGATCTTCTCTTTCCAAAGTTCTGCATTAGTTGCGGTAAAGAAGGAAGTTATCTTTGTCAGGACTGCTTCTCTTTGATCGACATTGCAGAAAGGCAATACTGTCCTTTTTGTCCCCAGCCAAGAGTAGTAATTGACGGCAGAACTTGCAATTTCTGCCAGAGGTCAAAAAAGTTAGCCGGTCTTTATTCTGCTACTTCTTATGATAATTTTATTGTCAAAAAAACAGTAAATCAATTTAAATACGCCTATATTAAAGAGCTGGCAAAACCTTTATCTTCTTTAATTGTAGCACATCTGATTAACCTAAACCAAGTAGAAAGTTTTTTAAGTTTTATTCTAATTCCTATTCCTCTCCACAAAAAGAAATTAAAACAGCGGGGGTTTAACCAGGCAGAAGAAATTGGAAAAGAACTTTCAAAAAATTTGGAAGCGCCAATCCTTAATAATGTTCTAATTAAAACAAAACAAACTTCAGCTCAAGTAGAATTAAAAAAAGAAGAAAGAGAAAAAAATATTAAAGGCGCTTTTTTCTGCCAGAAGCCAGAATTAGTAAGAGATAAAAAAATCCTTTTAGTAGACGATATCTTCACCACCGGCTCAACAATGGAAGAATGCGCTCTAACCTTGAAACGAGCAGGCGCCAAAGAGATTTGGGGAATTGTCGTTGCCCGCGGATAAAACAAAAACCCCCTGCAAACTAATACGTCATTATTTCACGATCGTGAAATAATGACGTATTATAAAAAAGTACCTCGCCTTGGCGGGGTACTTTTTAATCTACTGCGGAGGGGGTGAGATTCGAACTCACGAGTCCGTGAGGACGCCGGTTTTCAAAACCGGTGGAATAAACCGCTATCCGACCCCTCCAGAAAACAGCGGAGGAGGTGGGACTCGAACCCACAAGCCGCTTTTTACACGGCTACGGTTTAGCAAACCGCTTCCTTACCATTCGGAGCACTCCTCCAAGTATCTTCATCCTACTCATTAAAATCAATAAAGTCAATTGATTTTTGGCCAATTTTGTGCTAATTTTAAAGGGTATTGCCCTCGTAGTTTAATGGATAAAACGCTGGCTTGCGGAGCCTGTAATGCAGGTTCGAGTCCTGTCGAGGGCACTATAAAATCGCATACTCTTTTGGGTATAAGATTTTATTTGTTTCTCGATGTGGCGAGAACTTGCTCCCCGAATTGGCCCGCCGAAGGCGGGAGCAATGCCTTCGGGAAACTCCTTCGAGTCCTGTCGAGGGCACTATAAAAATATGGTTATTGCTTCCCTAATTCTTTCCTTCATTACGGTTTTCACCGGTTTTCTGTTAAGGGGCGAACTTGTTTTCATTATTTCTTATGGAATTATTATCCCTCTTTTAGTCTTATTACCCCGAATTATTACTAAATTTGATAAAAAACTGTCAGCGGTTATTATAAAGAAAAAATGGTTGAAAAAAATTGACTTTTATGTTTTTTTCATTATTCTCTTTAATGCTCCGGGGAGTTTAGTTTTCCATGAGCTCGGATTCCAATACGACAGGTTTCTTCATTTTGGAACAGCTTTCTTCGCTGCTCTAATTTTATTGCTAATATTGCTGCCAAGCGCAGAAGTAAGAAAAAAGAAAATCAAAAAAAGCTCTCTCCTGCTTATTTTATTCATTATTTTATTCTTTTCTCTTTTTCTTTGGGAAGCATTCCAATATACCTCAGACCAAATATTCGGAACCAAGTTATTCTTTGATGTAAAACAACCAATAGAGTTAGATTTCGGGGAAGATATATTCTTCGGATTTCTTGGGTTAATGATTGCTGTTTTTTACATCAGCCACTTTTTTAAACGTTTCTCAAACGTTTTAAGAAACAGCGTTTTATGAATTTTTCCACTCCTATTGAAAAAATTCCTAAGGTTGGACCCGTTTTTCAGAAGAAATTAAAAAGATTAGGAATTAAAACAGTTCAGGATCTTCTTTTCCACTTTCCTCATAGATATGAGGATTTTTCCAATTTAATCCCCATTTCAAAGATAAAGATAAATGAAACTTGTACATTGCAGGGAAAGATTTTAGAGATTGAAAACAACAGAACCTGGAAAAAGAGAATGATCCTGACCCAGGCAATCGTCGAGGATAAAACCGGAGCAATAAAAGTAATTTGGTTTAACCAGCCTTATTTAACCCGAACTTTAAAAAGCGGAGACAATGTTTTCCTTTCAGGCAAAACAACTATTGGAAAAAACGGAGTATTTTTAACCAACCCCGTATATGAAAAGACAAAACCACTCACTACTCACTATCCACTATCCACTAACTTAACCCATACCGGAAGATTAATCCCGGTTTATCCAGGAACTGAGGGATTGTCTTCAAGGTGGTTAAGATATATTTTAAAACCGCTTCTATTAAATCTAAAAGATAACATGCCCGAAACTCTGCCAGAAGAAATTCTTGAAAAAGAAAAATTTCTACCCTTAAATAAAGCCCTCTGGCAAATTCATTTTCCCGATTCCAAAAAATTAGCTAAAGCGGCCCAGGAAAGATTTTCTTTTGAAGAATTATTTTTTATTGAACTTTTTGTATTAAGAGAAAGAGCAAGATTAAGCAAAGAGAAGTCTGCCTCTTTTCCGCTTAATTTAGAATTAACCCAAAAGTTCGTAAGATCACTGCCTTTTAAACTTACCGATGCCCAGAAAAAATCTGCCTGGCAGATTTTAAAAGACTTGGAAAGACCGCGGCCAATGAACCGGCTTTTAGAGGGAGATGTCGGCTCCGGAAAAACAGTGGTGGCCGCCATGGCTGCTTTAAACACAATCAAAGCAGGTTATCAAGTAGCTTTTATGGCTCCAACTGAAATTTTAGCCAAGCAGCATTTTCGGGAAATAGCTAAACTCTTCCAAAATTTCAAATTAGATATTGGATTGCTAACCGGAAAACAAGATCAGTTTCGCTCAAAAAAACTAAAAAATGAAGTAATTGAAATTTCCCGGAGAAAACTTCTTGAAAAAACACTAGATAATAAAATTAATATTTTAATCGGCACCCACGCTTTAATTCAAGACAAAGTAAGATTTGGAAAATTAGGATTAGTAATTCTGGACGAACAGCACCGTTTTGGCGTAAAACAAAGAGCTAAGCTCTGTAAAACATCTGAAAATGATAGCGGCCAAAAAATAATTCCTCATTTGCTTTCAATGACCGCCACTCCTATTCCCCGCACTCTCGCTTTAACTGTTTACGGCGATTTGGATCTTTCTTTAATTGACGAATTGCCCAAAGGAAGAAAAAAAATAATTACCAAAATAATTAAAACGGAGGAAAGAAAAAAAACCTATAATTTTATCAGAGAAGAGGTTAAAAAAGGAAGGCAGATTTTTGTAATTTGCCCCCGGATTGAAAAAAATAATAAAGAAGATAATCTTTCAGAAGCCCAACTTAGCTGGGCTAAAGTAAAAGCAGTGGAAGAAGAATATGAGAAACTATCAAAAGAAATTTTTCCCGATCTGAAAATAGGAATGCTCCACGGAAAAATGGCAGGAAAAGAAAAAGAAAATATAATGTCCGATTTCGCTCGTCCAAAGACGAGCTATGGCGGATCCGCTAGAGACAGAAAAAACAAGATTGACATTTTAGTCTCGACTTCTGTTATTGAAGTAGGGATTGATGTTCCTAATGCCGCAGTAATGATGATTGAGGGAGCAGACCGGTTTGGCTTGGCCCAGCTTCATCAATTTCGGGGAAGAGTAGGCAGAGCAAGTTACCAATCTTATTGTTTATTATTTACTGACTCACCGGCTAAAAAAACCCGTCAAAGATTAAAAGCTTTAACTGCTTCTGAAAATGGTTTTGAATTAGCCGAAAAAGATTTAAAAATCAGAGGACCGGGCGATTTTACCGGCACCAGACAATGGGGAATTCCCGACCTAATGATGAACTCCTTGACTAATATCTCTTTAGTTGAAAAAACCAGAGAGGCAGCTAAGGAAATTCTAAACTCTGATCCCCAATTAAAAAAATACCCCGCTTTACGAGATAAATTAGAAAAATTCAGACAAAAAGTGCATCTAGAATAACTATTATAACAATAACAAGAAACCAAACGGAATGAGGCGAGGCGAGGCGAGGCGAGGCCTCGCCCTATTTTAAGGAGAAAGAAGGATTGGAGGATTTGATATTTCTTTGAAAAGAAGCGAGTACTGATAAATGATAGCCCCTCCGGCTAAAAGAGTTAAAGCAATAATAATTAATATTGCTATCGGAGTAGATATTTTTCTATTTATAAGTTTAAACATAATTTTTATTAATAAACTCAATAGCCATAACCTTTATATTATCATAGCACAAATAAAAAAAGAGGGGAGTTGTTTTAGTTTTTTATGCCCTTGGCCTTTTTCGAAGTTTCTTACGAAATTTATCAGTCACCCAAAAGCCCATGTAATCTCCAAAAAGCCAGCGGGTTTGAGCATCTAAGGCAGGGAGAGCGGTAAAAAATACCATCATTATTGGAAATAAAAGCCAGCTAAAACCATAAACTATATATTTAAAACGGCCGTAATCTGGAGGCCGGGGAGGGAGTAAGAGAAAGCTCAGATAGGCTGAACTTACCAAGCCAACCATAGCAAAAGTCATCACTCTGCTAATTATCTTCGGCAGGTTATAAGAAATCAGAGTTCGGGAAAATTCGGGCCCTCCTAAAATTAAAGGAAGCCAGCCCAAGAAAAAAATCATAATACTGGCGGTAGCCCAGGAAAAATGCCCTTCAATTAATTCAAATCCCAAAGAAATTTTTTTGAGAAAAGGAATTTTTCTCTCGGGACGAGGATAACTTAAAGTTTTCGCTTTTCTTTTTCTCAAAAAATAATCAACTTCATCTTTATAAAAACCGAAAAGAAAATAAGCGATATCACCTACCCCGTAAGCCCATCTTTTCTGCTGTTTATAAATATTAATTAATGTTTTGAAAAAGTTTTTAGCCGCATTAGCATCCATAGAAATCGGATAGTATAAAGGCTGAGTGCGATAATCTCCGTCGTACCTCAAAAAACACTGCCAGAAAATTCTTGAATCATCTGAAACAACATTTGTTTGCTTAAAGCCAACATCTATTATGGCCTGAAAACTCATTGAATGAGAAGAAAAAGTAACTAATTTTTCCGGCCTTTCCTGATTCATAGTATGCCAAAAAGTTGAGGAGAAAGAAAAAATTCGGGAAATTACCGGGGCTTGCCAAATATTATTGATAAAAAGAGGGACCGGTTGAAAACTGGTTCGAGTAGGTTTTTTTGAAATTAAGTAATGATAGGTTAAACAGCTAAAATATTTTGGGAAAACACAGGTGTCAACATCAAAAGAAGAAAAAATTATATTTTCATAAGGAATTTTTAAAAGGTCAATAATTTCTTCTTTCGCTTTCTTAGACGCCCAAGCTTCATTAGAACCCTTGCCCGCAATTTCACCCGGCATGCCAGCAGGGTGCCAGGTTATTATAAGTTTAAAGAATTCATTCTCAAACTCTTTTTTTATTTCTTCAGCCGTTCCTTGAACCTGTTCTCTTGCTCTTTCCTCGCAAGCCAAAACTACAATCATTTTATCTTTCGGATAATCCGTGCTTACTAAGGCCTTTAAATTACCTTGGATAACTTCTAAGGACTCTTTATACATCGGGATCACGATCAAATGATAAATCTCTTTCCAGCTCTTAACGCTGGGCAGCGAATAACGGGCGGGAGGCAATGAATTAAGTTTTTTCATCCAGTCAATCTTCTCATGCTCCGCCATTTTTTTATAGCCCATCCAAAGATAGAAGGAAAAATAAATCGTTCGAGATAGCCAGAAAACCACAAAAATTATAATAAAAATAGCAACCAAAACAGGCTGCCACCAAGAGAGGAAAACAGCTAAAAACAAAACGCTCCAAGATAAGAAACCGGGCAAAATCTCAAATAATCTAAAGAGAATTCTCTCGCTTGTTTTTTTTAGATCTGTCGCCCTGCCGACTCTGAGATAATAATCTTTCTCTTTTTGAATAAAATTGGAATTCATCGTTTTTTAATAATAGCATTTTCTTATAAAAAAAGAAGGCGATTCTTTGAATCGTTTTAAAAAAAAGAAGGCGATTCTTTGAATCGTTTTAAAAAAAAGAAGGCGATTCTTTGAATCGCCTTCATGGTGAATGATGAGTTATGAATTTTGGTCTGCGGTTGAACGCGACAGGGCTTTGAGAACTTTATCCATCTTTTCTTGAAGATCGTTCATTTGCTTTTTGAGATCTTCAACCTCTCTGTTCTTCTGTTGAAGTTTTTGCTCAAGAATTTCATTCTTCTGTTTAAGCTCCTGAACCTCTTTTGCCTTCTCTTGTTCTATCTTATTCCTGAGCATCTGATTCTCGCGCTGGAGATTTATATTCTGTACAGCTAATCTCCGGCTTTCTGAATCAACCTGATCCTGGTTATAGACTTGCTGTCTCCCGACTGTTTCCCATTTTTTTGCATCATTCATAGTGCCAAGAACGTTAGCAACCCCGTTTGAAGAAGCGCTAATTATCTGAGCAGTGTCATTTCCATAGTAACCATAGCTATAATCGCGTCGTCCATAACCATATCCGTAACCATAATTTCGCCCATTCCAGCAACCAGGCTGCGCCTTAACCGTACCAGCACCCATCATTACTATCATTGTTACAATAATTAACCGTTTCATTTTTATTCTCCTTTAATAAGAGGTTAACAAATCATTCTTTTTACTTATTATTTACTTTTAATGTTCTACTTATATTATACACCCATTGTTTAGATTTGTCAAGGGTTTGGGGCTATTTCAGCATATCAAATTTGTGACCCCACGGGGAGTCGAACCCCGGTTTTCAGGATGAAAACCTGATGTCCTAGGCCACTAGACGATGGGGTCTAACTAAACAAGAATATCTTACCATAAAAATTGAAAAAAATCAAGATTTCGGATAAGATACAACAATAATGATAACAAAAAACAAATTAACAATTTTAGCAATCGAGACCTCCTGCGACGACACTTGCATCGCAGTAATTAAAGCTTCGGGCAAAAAGAAGCCTAATTTTGAAATTCTTTCTAATATTGTTTCTTCTCAAGTAGAAATTCACAAAAAATGGGGAGGAGTATACCCTACTTTGGCCAAACGCGAGCATCAGAAAAATCTGCCAACGGTTCTAAAAAAGGCTTTAGATAAAGCTAAAAAACCGAAGGTTGATTTAATTGCAGTAACAATAGGACCTGGGTTAGACCCTTGTTTGTGGATAGGAGTAAATTTTGCCAAAGAATTATCGCAGTTACTAAATGTGCCAATTACCCCCGTTAATCATATTGAGAGCCATATATTAGTCAATTTTATTGATAAACTGCCGACTTTCCCAGCCATCGCTTTAGTAGTTAGCGGAGGACATACACAATTAATCTTAGTGAGAAGCACTGGCAAATACAAGATTCTGGGCGAAACAAGAGATGACGCAGCCGGGGAATGTTTTGATAAAGTAGCGCGGATTTTAGGTCTTGATTATCCCGGAGGCCCAGCAATCGCCGTTGAAGCAAAAGAGACCCGTTCTCCGTCAGCTAACAGAGAACGGATCTCTGTCAAACTGCCGAGGCCAATGATTAACCAGAAAAATTATGATTTTAGTTTTTCCGGCTTAAAAACTGCTGTCTTATATAATTTTAAAAACCAAACTCCTAAAACAAGAAAAAGCAAGCAATATATTAAAGAAATGTGCTCCGAGACTCAGCAGGCTATCATTGATGTTTTAATCAGTAAAACCGTGAAAGCAGCCAAGGCGTATCAAGCAAAATCTATAATTCTCGGCGGAGGCGTCACTGCTAACCAAGAGCTCCGTAAGCAATTCCGACGAAGAATTCAAAAAGAAAAATTAAGTTTCAAATTCCAAGTTCCAAGTTCTAAGTTGTGTACCGATAATGCAGTAATGACAGCTGTAGCCGGGTACTTCAGATGGAAAAAAATGAAAAAACTTGAAAAGCGGCAAGATATAAAAGCAGTGGCGAACTTAAGAATTACATAAAAATATGTTAAGCCCCGTAGAGAAAATTTGACTGCCCGCGGCAATTAGATTTTCAGAGAAAATCTTGTCAAATTTCTTCTACGGGGTAAAATGAATTTGTATGGAACTACTTAAATCTTACGATCCAAAAATAACCGAAGATAAGATTTACAAACTCTGGCTAAAGAGTGGTTTTTTTAATCCCGACAAACTTCCCAAGCGCCACAAAAAGCCTTATACAATTGTCATTCCACCCCCAAATGTGACAGGCGAGCTTCATATGGGCCATGCTTTAAATGCCACCATTCAGGATATTCTAATTCGCTGGAAAAGAATGCAAGGCTTTAAAACCCTCTGGCTTCCGGGAACAGACCATGCTGGAATAGCTACTCAGAATGTAGTTGAAAAGAAATTAAAAAAAGAGGGGTTAACCAGATTTGATTTAGGCCGAGAAAAATTCATTGAGGAAGTGTGGAAATGGAAAGAAAAATACGGTGACATTATTTTAAGCCAATTTAAGAAATTAGGATGTTCCTGCGATTGGTCGCGAACCAGATTCACAATGGATAAGGATTATTCCAAAGCGATAAAAGAGGCCTTTTTACACTATCACAAAAAAGGCTGGATTTACCGAGGTAAAAGGGTGATTAATTGGTGCCCAAGATGCTCTACAAGCTTATCAGATTTAGAGCTGGAATATAAAGAGGAGAAGGGAAAACTCTGGTACATCAAATACAAAATTAAGAATCGGAAATTTATTGTTGTTGCCACCACAAGGCCGGAAACAATGCTTGGAGATACAGCAGTGGCCGTAAATCCAAAAGATGAGAGATATAAAAATTTGGTTGGCAAAAAAGCTATCCTGCCCTTAGTAAACAAAGAAATCCCAATTATTGCCGACAGATTAGTTGACCCGGAATTCGGAACAGGAGCAGTAAAAGTCACTCCTGCCCACGACTTAACAGATTATGAAATAAGCCAAAAGCATAAATTAGAAAGCATTCAGGTTATTGACGAAAAAGGAAAGATTACTAAAAAAGCTCCCGCTGCCTACCAAGGGTTAAGAGTTTTGGAGGCCAGAAAAAAAATTGTTGAGGACTTAGAAAATCAAAAATTATTGAAAAAAACTGAGGACTATACCCATCAAGTTCCTAAGTGCTATCGCTGTAAAACCACCGTTGAATTAATTCCCTCTCTGCAATGGTTCCTCAAAATGGACGAGCTTGCTAAAATGGCAGAGGCGCCGGTTAAAAAAGGAGAAATAAAGTTTCACCCAAAAAACTTTGAGAAACCTTATTTTGATTGGTTGAAAAATATGAAAGATTGGTGTATTTCCCGGCAGATTTGGTGGGGACATAAAATCCCTCTCAAGGGAGAAGAAGATGTTTTAGACACCTGGTTTAGTTCCGCCCTTTGGCCTTTTGCAACTCTGGGATGGCCCCGCCCCAAGCGGGGTAAACCAAAAAAAGATAAAAAATCTGACTTAGAAACGTTTTATCCTACAGATGTTTTAAGCACTGCCCGCGACATAATAAATCTTTGGGTGGCAAGAATGATTTTTTCCGGAGGAGAATTCACGAAAAAAATACCGTTCAAGGACGTCTATATCCATTCCACTATTCTTACACGGGAAGGAGAAAGAATGTCAAAATCTCTTGGCACCGGAGTAGATCCGATAAAGCTTATTGAAGAATATGGAGCAGATGCTACCCGTTTTGGAATTGCCTATCAGATTATGGGTGGCCAGGATATGAAATTTGTTACAGATAATATTGTAATGGGGAAAAAGTTCTGCAACAAAATATGGAATGCCTCACGGTTTGTTTTGGGACAAACCTCAAACTCAAACTTACAAAACTTAACTGAGTTAAGTTTTGTAAAACTTAACTCAGTTAAGTTTTCTCTGGCCGACAAAAAAATATTAAAACAATTAGATAAAACAATCAAATCGGTAGATAATGATTTAGGAAACTTCAAGTTCGGAAAAGCGGCTCATACAATATATGATTTTTTCTGGCATGATTTCTGCGACCGCTATATTGAGGCATCAAAAAAACAAAACGATGAAAAAACTAAAAAGGTCCTGTTTTATGTATTATCATCGTCCCTAAAACTTCTTCATCCCTTTATTCCTTTTATTACCGAAGAAATCTATCAAAAACTACCTATTAAAAAAAAATCTTTAATGATTGAAGAGTGGCCTGGTCTTAAAGCATGAACCAGTCGCTTCGCTTCTTGTAATTGCTTTGCAATTAAGTGAAACTTGTATTATTTTTTTTAATATTTTAAAATAAGAACGTACTTCACTAGCGCTCGGTACAACCTTAATTCGTTATTGAATTAACATATAAGAACTTTTTATCACTTCGTTCCTCAAAGACCTTGATTCGCTAATGTATAGATATATATTCTTAAATTAATCTTGAATTGAAAAGTATGGGAAAATCATTTTTTGAAAAACTTCAAAAGGGAATGGAAAACGAGAAAATTTCTGATACTCAAGGAGAACCGAAGCCAGAAGAAGAATTATCCCGGCAAGAAGTAGAAAAAGAACCTGCTATTGTTTCCGCGTCTATCAAGTTTAGCTCAAGCCAAACTGAGAAAAAAGAGAAATCTCCAAAAAAGACCGCCGAAAATAAAACAGCTAAGAGAAAACAAGAGAAAAAAATTAAAGTAGTTAAAGAAAAAAAGGGTGAGGAGCCAGAGCCGGATATTGAAACAAAAGAAGAAAAGAAATGGTTTGAGCCGGAAGGACAACTAACGATTGATGTTTACCAGACAGACGGAGAATTAGTTATTCAGTCTGCTGTAGCAGGAGTAAAGCCCGAGGATTTAGATATTACCATTGAAAAAGATCTAATTATAATAAAAGGAGTTAGGGAAAAAGTGATAGAAAAAAAAGCAAAGAATTATTTTTTCCAGGAATGTTATTGGGGAAAATTCTCAAGGGAAATTATCTCGCCGGTTGAAATTGACGGGGGAAGAACCAAAGCCTCAATAAAAGGCGGCGTTTTAACTATAAGAATACCTAAAATTGAAAGAAAAAAAACGAAGAGGGTGGCAGTGATTGACGACAATAACGACGACTAAAGAGTGCTTTATACATCCTAAAGAAAAAATGCCCGGTCTGGGCATTTTTTAATTCATTCTCTAAAACCGGGGTTAGTGTCGCGGGAGAGACTCGAACTCTCATGGGATTTCCCCATTGGGTCCTAAACCCAACGCGTCTACCAATTCCGCCACCGCGACTTTAAATTCATACTATCTTTTTTTGTTAAAAAATCAACCCCGCCCTCTAAAAAGTGCGGGGTTAACTCTTTTTTGGAACAATTCCAAAAAAGCTCACGGATAATATTTTAGGCTAGGTTATTAATAGAGTAAATCTCTTATCGATCCTACGCCAAGCATATTTCCTACCAAAACCACAATTGCCTTAGCCAGAAAAGCCACCACCACTGCAATCAAGGCATACATAATATAATTTCTGGCCTTGCTGGTCTTCTCCGGGTCTCCGGCAGCTGTTAAAAAGAGATAAGCGGAAAAAGCAATCACCAAAGCGGCTCCAACAATTAAAATAGCAAAAAGCCAGTTAACAATAGTGTTAAGGGTGTCCCAGACAGCATTTTCTGTCGTCGGCACCGCAGGTATTGTGGGCTGTGCCAATCCTATTAACGGTATGGCCAAAAGAGTTGCTAAAACTAAACCGGGTATAACTTTTTTCATATTCATCAAATTTAACCCTGTTAAATTTGCTTCGTGATTCGTGATTATTTAACGAGGTAAATTAAACTGATTTCGACCTTTAATGATATTTTACTATTATTTTTAATAAATTATCGCTCTTTTTTAACACAAGGTCAAGGGATCTGCACTCCCAGCATTCTTACTATAGCCCGAATCAAAGCTACCGAAAGAAATAAAATAACTATCCCGACCAAGGTCCAGAAAATTAACATTTTTGCTTTCTTTACTTTTTCCGGGTCGCCTCCTGAAGTAAGAAAATAAAAAGCCGCGACAACTATCATTAAAGCCCCGACCGGTAAGGAAAGGGCAAAAAGAAAGTTAACGATATTTTCCATTAATTCCCAAAAACTATCGGCTTCCAAGGGATTGTCAATTTCAACAACTTGACCTTCTATTACTAAAGGAATAAAAAGTAAAACCAATAAAGATAGAGATATTAATTTAGAAAAAGAAACTTTCATAAAATTATTACGCTTACGATTTAATAAATACTAAGCCGTAGTGATACTTTCCAACATCAAGCTCTTTTTCAAAAGAGAATCCTTTCTTTCCAGCAGTTTCTTTCATCTTAGCTTCCGAAACTCTTCCCTCAACAGGTCCTTGAACCGCTTTGGGATCCCAGTCAATTATTACTAATTTCCCTCTATTTTTCAAAACCCTCTTAGCTTCTGATATTATAGCATTTTTATCTTCTGCCTGAAATAAAACATTGGGGATTAAAACTAAATCCAAAGAAGAATCGCTTAAAGTTGAGCCTCTTGGCTTTTCCAAATCGCAGCAGATAATTCTGATATTAGTAATATTTTCCAGAAGGGAACGGCTCTTCAGCGCAGAAAGAGAGATTTTCTGGATATCTAAAGCATAAACCAATCCCTCGTCTAACTTTTTAGCTAAAGGAATACTAAAACCGCCAGACCCGCATCCAAACTCGGCGGCCACCATGTCCGCTTTTAATTCTAGTTGATCTAAAACTTCCTCTGGATTTAGAAAACTTTGATTCATTTGATTCACAATCTAAATACAAGCTACCGAGGCAATTTTATCTCCTTCTCCCAATCTCATTATCCTTACGCCCTGGGTAGCCCGACTGAGTTTAGCAATTAAAGAAATTTTGGTCCTAATTACCTGGCCTTTTTGAGAAATAACAATCAAATCTTCTTCTTGGCCCGTTAGAACTCTCGACGCTACTAAATCCCCGGTTTTAGAAGTAATTTTAGCCGTTTTAATACCGCTTCCCCCTCTTCCCTGAAGTTTATATTCTGCCAAATCGGTTCTCTTCCCATAACCGTTCTCCGTCACCACTAATAGATATTGCTTCTCCTTTGTTCCTTCTTTCTCGTTCTTTGTTTTTTGCGTTATGATTACGTCCATCCCTATTACCTTATCGTCTCTCTTCATTCGGACTCCTCTTATCCCGGAAGCCGGTCTTCCCATCGATCTTATATCTTGTTCCTTGAATCTGATAGACTGGCCTTTTTTAGTTACTAAAATTATCTCGTTTTGGCCCGTGCTCTTGGCAACCTTTTTCAGAAGATCGTCTTTCCTAAGCTTCATTGCAATTAATCCTGATTTTCGAACATTTTTAAATTCCTCCAAAGCGGTTTTCTTTATTATACCATTTTTAGTAATCATTACTAAATTTTTTATTCTGGCTTCAGCATCTTCTTTGCCAAGAGCCATTAAAGATAAAATTCTGTCTTCTGAAGAAATTTCAATAAAGTTTGAAAGTCCTCTTCCTCTAGCTACTCTCGTGCTTTCAGGAATTTCATAAGACAAAGTTCTAAAAACTTTCCCCGAATCAGTAAAGAAAAGCAGAGAGTCATGGGTTTGGCCTAAAAGGAAATGCTCAACAATATCTTCCTGCAAAGTTTTCATCCCCATAATTCCTTTTCCTCCTCTTTTTTGAATTTTATAAATAGCGGGATTTATTCTTTTAATATAGCCTCCCCGGGTCAGAGTAATAATTGTCTCCTCTTGAGGAATTAAATCTTCTTCAGCAATTTCTCCCACTTTCTGGGCATAAACTTTAGTTTTCCTCTCGTCTCCAAAATTTTCTTTAACCTCTTTTAATTCTTTTTTGACAACTCCTTTTATTCTCTGAGGGCTTTTAAGAATTGTGGTAAATTCTTTAATTCTGGCTTTTATTTCTTTAAGCTCGTCCTCAATTTTTTTCCTTTCTAATTTTGCCAGAGCAGCTAATTTTGTCTCCAAAATCGCGTTAGCCTGAATTTCAGTCAGCCGGAATTTTTTCATCAAATTCTTTTTAGCATCCTCTCTGTCTTTCGAAGATTTTATGGTCTTTATCACAGCATCAATCCTCCCCAGGCATTTATGCAAACCTTCCAAAATATGGGCTCTTTCTTTAGCTCTTTCCAAATTATACTTGGTCCTTCTGACAACTACTTCTTTTCTGTGGACAACAAAGTAATTTAAAACATCAAGCAAAGATAACACCTTGGGCTGAATTCCGTCTGCCAGAGCTAGCATATTCAAATGAAAAGTTTTTTGTAAATCAGTGAATTTATAAAGACGGTTCAAAATCTTCTGAGGATAAGCGCTTGTCTGGAGATCAAAAACAATCCTCATTCCTTCTCTATCTGATTCATCTCTAATGTCTCTTATCCCTTGAATTTTTTTATCTTGAACTAATTTAGCAAATTGCTGAACTAAAGTTGACTTTTGAACTTGATAAGGAATTTCCGTAATTACAATCTGGCTTTTTTTATTGGCTTTATCTTTCTTGCTTTCTTTTTCCACCACTTCTGCTTTTCCCCGAACCACAATCGGTCCCTTTCCCTGTAAATAAGCTGAAATTATATCTTTTTTACCGTAAATTGATCCGGCGGTTGGAAAATCCGGACCTTTAATAAACTCAAAAAGGTCTTCGGCTGCAGTTTTGGGATAATCAATTAAATGGACTAAAGCATCTACAATCTCAGAAAGGTTATGAGGAGGAATATTAGTAGCCATTCCCACCGCAATTCCCAGAGAGCCATTCAGCAAAAGCTGAGGCAAGGGAGAGGGTAAAACCACGGGCTCTTTTTTCGTTCCATCATAATTATCCCTAAAATCAACCGTATCTTTCCCAATGTCTTTGAGCATCTCTTCCCCGCTTCTGGAAAGCCGGCACTCGGTGTAACGATAGGCCGCAGCGCTGTCTCCGTCAATATTTCCAAAATTTCCCTGGCCCTGGATAAGGGGATACCTCAAAGAAAAATCCTGAGCCATTCTAACTAAAGCATCATAAACAGCCGTATCGCCGTGAGGATGATATTTAGCAAGAGTAGCTCCAATAACAGACGCTGACTTTCTAAACTTAGCGCTATGGGTCAGCCCGTCTTCGTACATTGCATACAAAATCCGGCGATGAACCGGTTTTAAGCCGTCGCGAACGTCAGGAAGAGCGCGAGAAACAATAACTGACATTGCATAGTCAATATAGGATTCTCTCATTTCCTGGCTTATCGCCCGGGGTCGAACATCACCTATTTCATTATTTTGTTGTTCTGGTTTATTCGGCATCCTATTAAAAATATTATTCTACTTCTTCCGCCTTTTTTACTTCATCTCCTATTTTTTCCAACTCTTCCAGTTCTCCTTCGGGAATCTCGGGCATTCCCATTTTGTCTTCCTCAAGATTAGGCAAATTCATTCCTTTAATAAATTCTTCTTTCGGGAACTTTTTAATTTTCCAGTAAGAGCTATGAATCCACCAAACCAACAATCCTAAACCTATAATAATTATTATTGCCCAAAGAATTAATTTTCTAATATATTCCGGCTGCCTCCGAAGTTTATCTAAAAAAGACATTGCTTTTAGAGTGCGGGATTCGAACCAAAACCAACTTTAGAAGGGAAAGAATAGATTAAGTTCAAGGCGTTCCGATCGAAGGTGTGTCCTCAAGACACACCGAGGAGGAAGAACGCAGAAATTGACCTATTCTTTCCCTTCCCTTTGGGCGGGCGTATTTTATCCATCTTCTGCGTTGTTCGTCGCTTATGTATCGCAGAGGATATATTTCACTCCTCACGCCTTGAAGCTGGATAAAATACGCTCCGCTAAATTGATTCTGGTTTGAATCTCACACTCTTTATGGCTCAAGAACAATTATCTTTACTTCTTCAGACGAAAGGTCTTTCTTTCTAATAGATAGTTTAGACAGGCGCTGTAATGATTTTATACTCAGAGCCTTTAAAAATTTATTGAGAGTGTCCAATTTTATTCTAAGCCCGGGAATTTGATAATGCATTGGTATTATAATTTTGGGTTCAATCTGAGCCATTATCTTTATTGCTTCTTTAGCGTCAAGAGACTGTCCGCCTCCGATCGGAATCATTAATATATCAATTGCGCCGATTTTTTCAAGTTGGTCTGAAGTCAGCTCTTTCTGGTTCAACTTTCCTAAATGACAAATCCTTATTCCCTCAGCCTCAATAATGTAAATAGTCCCGCCATAATGGGATCCCGCTGAGGCGAGACTGATCTTTTCTGTTTTAGCCTGAGCCGAAATTCCCTTGATAAAAACCTCCTTTGCGTCATATTCGCCAGGACCGGTTATTAAAATGCATTCATTAGAGAACAATTTTATTTTTTCACTCTCGGGATGAGTAAACAATAAAATATCGGCCTCAAGTTTCGGTGAACGAAGGCCGCTTTTTTTATCAGGAGGATCAATTAAAATATTTGCCGAGCCATTCCTGTTTTTTAGAGTGTTTATCCTAAAACAAGTTTCCCCGTACCAATTAATATTCATAATTACAAATGAGCAAAAAATAAAAATTTATTTTCATTTTGACCGAATGAAGTAATTATATAAAGATATAAAGCATTTCTATATTCATTCATCTTATCACAATTAAAATTCAGTTTCAACTTGCCCGGCTTGCCTCGATAAATATTTTATGTTATATATAAGGAGCACGGGATTCGAACCAGAGTCAAGCTTAGAAGAGAAAGAATAGGTTAAGTTCAAGGCGTTCCGATCGAAGGTGTGTCCTCAAGACACACCGAGGAGGAAGAACGCAGAAATTGATCTATTCTTTCTCTTCCCTTTGGGCGGAGCGTGTTTTATCCATCTTCTGCGTTGTTCGTCGCTTGTGTATCACAGAGGATACATTTCACTCCTCACGCCTTGAAGATGAATAAAATACGCTCCGCTAAATTGATTCTGGTTCGAATCCCGTGCTCTAAACACAATGAAAAAAACACTTGAGCAAAACGATTCAACAAAGCCGTTAAAGATAGGCATCATTACTGAAGGCAAAGTTATAGATAAAGGAAGGTCTTCAGTCTTTTTAGATTTGGGCAAATGGGGAACAGGAGTAATTTATGGAAAAGAATTTTATGAAGCGAAAAGTAAACTGAAAAATTTAAAAATCGGAGACAGTATTTCCGTAAAAATAATAGATCTCGAAAATGAAGCGGGATATATTGAACTTTCCCTAACTGAGGCGAGAAGAGAACTTGCCCAAGAAGGACTCCTGCAAAAAAAAGAAAAAGGAGAAAGTATTACTGTCAAAATCCTAGGAGCAAATAAGGGCGGACTTTTAACAGAGGTATTAGGGATTCCCGCCTTTCTCCCGGTTTCCCAGCTATCACCCGCTAATTATCCCCAGGTTGAAGGAGGGGATGCTCAAAAAATCTTAAAAGCTCTCCAGAAATTTATAGGAAAAGAAATGGAAGTAAAAATATTTGATTTCGCTCCAAGAGAAGAAAAACTTATTTTATCAGAAAAAGCAAAAGAAACTGAAAAACTGAAAGAAATCTTAAAAAATTACAAAATAGGAGATGTAGTAGAAGCGGAAATTACTGGTATTGCAAACTTCGGTGTTTTTGTAAAATTCTCAGTTCCCGAAAAGCTCCGATCTCAAGAGAACGACAAAAAAATTCCGGAGAATCTAGAGGGCCTCGTTCATATTTCTGAGCTAGATTGGCAATTAATTGAGGATCCATCTGAGATAGTTGAAGTTGGACAAAAAGTTAAAGCAAAAATTATTGATATTTCAAACGGCAAGATTTCACTATCTTTAAAAGCTTTAAAAAAAGACCCTTGGGAAAATATCGAGAAAAAGCACAAAAAGGGTGACATAATTAAAGGGAAAGCAATAAAGTTTAATCCTTTTGGCGTTTTCGTCCAAGTTTCTCCTAAGGTTCAAGGGTTATGCCATGTTTCTGAATTCGGTTCTCAAAAAAAAATGGAAGAAAGTCTGAAAATCGGAGAAAAATATGACTTTCAGATTTTATCAATCGAACCAACCGAGCATAGAATGAGTTTAAAATTAGTCAAAGTTTCTGAAACTAAAGACAAAGAATAAAATAGGGAACAAAGAATAAAAAACAAAAAAATAATCTCGCCAAGGCGGGATTTTTACTTAAGGGTTGACAATTTTCCTGTTTTATGTATAATAAAAGTAAATTGGGTAGGATAGCAATAAAAGAAAGGAGCGTGTCAAGATGACTGCTAAATTGAAATGTCTTGCTTGTGGAAAATTAGAAAGAAGCCCTGAGCACCGAGTGTGTGAATTGTGCTTTAAAATTTTTCACAAAGAAGATGGGAAAAATCAGGTTCTAACCGGAAAGCCACTCTCTCTTTCCGAGTGGGTGAAAGAAAGAGTAAAAGAAAGGTTTAAGGACCTCCAAAACCAACTTCAGGAAACGCAGGAAAAATACGATGTTTTGCAAAAAGAAGTGCAAAGTAAAGCTTTCCAAAATTCTACAGAGGGAAAATATGTTGAACAAAGAGAGTTTAACGAAACAATGAGACAGAAAAAAAGAAAGCTTTGGCAAGAAGGAGGCGGAAACCGTCTCCATTGGCAATTAAAAAACCTTGAGAAAGAAACCACTCTTCTTGAAGGCGCTCTAGAGGGCTTTGAAGAATTAAGCAAAGCCTCTTCTCAAGAAAAAAGCCAAAACCCCAATCAATCTTCCAACTAAAACTTATCCTATCCCATTATTGCGAAAAGCCTCTTATTAATAAGAGGCTTTTTTTAATTAATGCGAGCGAGGGAAAAATGAAAGTTTACTTTCATTTTAACCGAGTGACGCATTAATATGACTTGCAGACATAATTGTTCGTTCGGTCGAAATACAAAAGTAAACTTTTATATTTCTCCCTCACTCGCAATTATAGTAATGAGAGCAAAGCCCTCCTTCTACTCTATTACCGCGTTGAATTATTTCTAAAAACATGCTAAATTAAACCCAGTAGAGAAATTTCGAAAAATAATATTTCGTTTGGGCAAAACCCATTCGAAACTCTTCTACTGGGTAAAACTACGATGCTGAAAATCAACAAGTCATTAAAAAGCTTGGCTAAAAATTTTATATTCATTTTGCTCATCTTCTTGATAATCTCAGGAGTTTTTACTTTATTTGCCCGGCCATTTGAGAAAGAAAAAGAAATCTCTATAGATCAGTTAGCTAAAGATATCAATCAGGAAAAAATTAAGAAGATTACCGCTTTTGGATCGGATCTCTCTATCACATACAAAGATGAAACCGAAGCAAAGTCCAGAAAAGAGCCAGAAACCGGCCTCCGGGAAACGCTAATATCTTACGGAGCAAGCGGAGAAAAGTTAAACCAAGTAAATATTGACCTTAAGCCAGAAAAAGAGGGGCTTGGCTCCTGGTTAATTCCTCTTTTAATTTTCGGTTTGGCTCCTTTGTTAATATTTGGCTTCTTTTTCTGGATGATTTTCCGCCGGGCAAAGGCTGGAGCAACTCAGGCATTCAGTTTTACCAAAGCTAGAGCCCGCCTTTTCGGCGCTGAAGGTCATCCTAAAGAAAAAATTACCTTTAAAGATGTTGCCGACTTAAATGAAGCCAAAGAAGAATTAAAAGAGATTGTTGATTTCCTGAAACATCCTAAAAAGTATCTGAAAATGGGAGCCAGAATACCAAGAGGAGTCTTATTAATGGGTCCGGCTGGAACAGGAAAAACTTTATTAGCAAGAGCGGTAGCGGGAGAAGCCAATGTTCCTTTCTTTTCAATTTCCGGTTCTGAGTTCGTGGAAATGTTTGTCGGCGTAGGAGCGGGGAGAGTAAGAGATCTTTTCTCTACTGCCAAAAAAGCAGCTCCTTCAATAATTTTTATTGATGAACTAGACGCCATCGGCAGGCAACGAGGAGCCGGCCTCGGCGGAGGACACGATGAAAGAGAACAAACATTAAACCAAATCCTGGTAGAAATGGACGGTTTTGAAAGAGAAACAAACGTAATAATTATATCAGCCACTAATCGTCCGGATATTTTAGACTCTGCTTTATTACGGCCGGGCAGGTTTGACCGAAAAGTAGTCCTGGATATGCCCGACATTAGTGGAAGAGAAAAAATTCTGGAAATTCACTGCAAAGGAAAACCTTTAGCTTCAGATGTTAATTTAAGAGAAGTTGCCGAGAGAACTCCGGGATTCTCCGGAGCTGACGCAGCTAATGTGGTTAACGAAAGCGCCATTCTGGCTGCCAGAAGAAATAAGACTCAAATTGACCAAGAAGAATTCTTAGAATCAATTGAAAAAGTTTTATTAGGCCCGGAAAGAAAAAGCCATATTTTATCTAAAAAAGAAAAAGAAATTGCTGCTTTTCACGAAGCAGGCCATGCTTTAGTGTCTGCTTCTCTGCCCGGAGCTGAACCAGTTAGAAAAATTTCAATAATTGCCCGGGGCATGGCCGCCGGCTACACTCTAAAAGTGCCAACTGAAGAAAGAAAGCTTAAAACAAAGAAAGAGTTTTTAGCTGAAATGGCAACTTTACTTGGAGGATACTGCGCTGAAAAAATAAAATTCGGGGAAATCACCACTGGGGCAGGCGATGACTTAAAAAGGGCCTCAGAATTAGCTCGAAAATTAGTTAAACAATACGGCATGTCTTCCTTGGGACCAATTTCTTTTGGCGAAAAAGAAGAATTGGTTTTTCTAGGAAAAGAAATTTCAGAGCAGAGAAATTATTCTGAAGAAGTCGCCTCCAAAATTGATAAAGAGGTGGAAAAATTTGTCAGAAGCGCGGAAAAAGAAGCAATAAAAATTTTAACCAAAAGAAAAAAACTACTTAACAATCTTGCTCAAACTTTAATTAAGAAAGAAACTATTGAAAGAGAAGAATTTGAGAAAATAGTAAAAGAGAGAACAAAAAAAAGTCCTTCCGGGTTAAAACTCCGGAGAACAAAGAAAACTCATTCTCCCTCTTTAAAGGTGAAAGTAAAAGATGTAAAGTAATTTTATGCGCACGTAGCTCAATGGTGGAGCAAGGTCCTTATAAGGCCGAGGTTGATGGTTCGAATCCATCCGTGCGCACCATGGATGTGGTTCAAATCCATCCGTGCGCACTCTCAAGGGCGCTTGGCGCAGTGGTTAGCGCGTCTCGGTGACATCGAGAAGGTCGTGGGTCCGAATCCCTCAGCGCCCACACTTTGCCCCGCCAAGCGGGGCTCAGTATAAACTTTTGAATGTAGAATTTAGAATGAAGAATCCGGAATTAAAAATTATTTACGAAGATAATAATTTGTTAGCGATTGGCAAACCGGCTGGGATTGTAACGAGCGATTTATATCCGAACTTGAAAAAAGTTCACAGATTAGACAAAGATACCTCGGGAATTCTTCTGATAGCAAAAAACGATAAAAGCTTGATTTTTTTTCAAAAACAGTTTAAAGATAGAGAGGTAAAGAAAAAATACATTGCCCTTGTTGTAGGAAAAGTAAAAAACAACCAAGGGATAATTGAAACTTTAATTGACCGGGCCCCGGGAAATAGAAAAAAACAGAAAGTTTATTTACCGACTGAACCGAGCGCCAAAGGAAAAAGAAAGGCAATTACTGAATATAGAGTAATAGAAAGATTTCCCGCTTCAGACGGGAAAAATTATACCCTGCTTGAGATTTCCCTAAAAACCGGCAGGAAACATCAGATAAGATGTCATTTTTCCTATTTAGGACATCCGGCTGCCGGAGATAAAGTATACGGTTTCAAAAATCAACCTTGTCCGAAAGAATTAAAACGCCAGTTTCTACACGCCACCTATTTAAAAATTAAACTGCCCAAGGGAGAAATAAAAGAGTTTCACTCTAAATTGCCGGACAGTTTAGAAAGAGTATTAAAAGAATTAAAAAGTTAAACTATATACCCCGTAGAGGAATTTCGAAAGCCCCTACAGGGTTAAATGAGAATTTCGGAAAAATTTTCTATTCGAAATTCTCCTACTGGGTATGCCAACCAAAATCGAAACTTTTACTAAAACCCAATTAAAAAAAGGCTTGCCTGATATAAGGCCGGGGGATACTGTTCGGATTTATCAAAAAATTAGAGAAAAAGGAAAGGAGCGCCTTCAACCGTTTGAAGGAATGGTCCTTGCCAGAAAACACGGGAAAGGAGTTTCCGCCACAATTACCGTAAGAAAAGTAATTTCTGGAATTGGAGTAGAGAAAATTTTTCCTATTCATTCTCCCACTATTGAAAAAATAGAAATCCTGAAAAGAGGAAAGGTTAGAAGAGCAAAACTTTATTACTTAAGAGAAGCTAAGGGCAAAAAAGCCAGATTAAAAAGAAAAGGGCTCGGAGAAAACGTAGCTTGGGAAAAGGAAGAATTAAAAGAGGAAGTGAAAGAAGAAAACAAATAAAAAAATGAGGGGAAATCAAAAAAATAAAAATTATAAGATAAAATGGAACCCTGAATTTGCTTATGCAACGGGATTATTAACCACAGACGGAAATTTATCAAAAGATGGCAGACATTTTGAGTTTACTTCTAAGGATATCCAATTAGTAAGAACCTTCAAAAGATGTATGAATTTAAACGGCGTAAAGATTGGAACGAAAACGAGTGGATTTGATGATAAAAAATATCCGCATATCCAATTTAGTAATGTTAAACTTTATAAAGAACTGCTTAAGATAGGACTAATGCCTAATAAAAGTAAAAGACTTAAAGAGCTTAAGATTCCAAATGAATATTTCTTTGATTTTTTAAGAGGGCATTTTGATGGAGACGGAAGTTGTTATAGTTATTGGGACAAGCGATGGAATAGCAGTTTTATGTTCTACACAAAATTCACTTCAGCAAGTAAACAGCATATTCTATGGATTAAATCTAAACTAAAAAATCTTTTACGTATAAAGGGAAGTTTAGATAGCTTAAGACATCCCGAGAAAGCTCCGCTTTATCAATTGAAATATGCCAAAAAAGAATCAAAAATATTAATTTCAAAGATGTATTATAAGAAGAATTTATCTTGTCTCAAACGTAAACATAAAAAAATAAAAACTATTTTGGAAATTGATAACAAAGAAGTAAATAGAACATTGAAATTAAATGGGCGAGTGATGGAATCGGCAGACATCTATGCTTGAGGGGCATAGGGGATTATTCCCGTGAGGGTTCAAGTCCCTCCTCGCCCACTAATAAGTAATGGGCGCTTGGCGCAGTGGTTTAGCGCGTCTCATTTACACTGAGAAGGTCGGGGGTCCGAATCCCTCAGCGCCCACAAGAATTAGTGATTAGCTTATAGTGTATAGTAAATAGTGATAAAATAATATTACAAACTACCCACTATTCACTACCCACTAAATCCGAGCCGCGGTAGCTCAGTGGTAGAGCACTTCTCTGAAAAAGAAGGGGTCGTCAGTCCAATTCTGACCCGCGGCACAGATAAGCGGGTGTCGTATAATGGTTCTTATGCTACCTTGCCAAGGTA
>Ga0315541_1000563_pt1 | contig 39409 bp, 40 predicted proteins | sample SalMarSW160190MG_FD_203095 | JGI IMG/M metagenome (GOLD analysis project Ga0315541, IMG submission 203095) | Salt marsh sediment microbial communities from the Plum Island Ecosystem LTER, Massachusetts, United States - Salt Marsh Sediment SW1601-190 ...
GACGCAGTGGGAGAAATCAAGAGGCAACGCGGAAAATCGAGTTAGCTAACCGTCCTACAAGGTAGCCTAACGTTCATTCCTCAGGTTCTTTACGGAGCGCACTCTACCCACTACCGAGGTGTTCCATCACCCATCACTCACCGCCCTTGGACTGTCGACTATTGACTTAGGACTCTCGACTGTATTCATCACCGACGAGTATCAGGAATATTACGAGAAGGTCTATGGCAAGGAGTGAGTAAAGAACCCCGCAGCAAGCTGCGGGGCATTAAAAGGCAAAAACCTAAAGGGCTAAGCGGAGTTGATCCTTATGTTGCAGTTTGATGTAGCGCTGTGTCGCGCCAGAGATAACGTCGCACACAAGGTGCGACGCTACATCCATTTTTTCGTAGCGTCGGAGCTTGTCTCCGACGTTGAGAGGTTTGTTCCTGACAGAGTTCATGTAGCTCGTATAAACAACAACCAGGTTCGCCTTCGGCGAATCTCCGCTTTCCTCCCCCCAGCAAGCTGGGGGGTATCCAGCGGAGGCTCTTTATGAACTTGATTGACGACAAGGTAGCAATCAGTCGTCAACACTTAGCCTATTGCGGAGAGCTGATGGCTAAAAGCTTTAACTCAATGAACCCCTGCCCCGTGCAATGACGGAAAATAGATTATTTCACGGGGCTACGAACTCTATGAACCCGAGAAACTACGAACTACGTGCCACAGGCTACGAGCTAAGAACCACGAACTACTGACCACGGACCATAGACTTTGCACTTCGGACTTCGGACTTTGGACTTCGGACTTCGGACTTTGGACTAACTAATGATTCAAAAGACAAGATCTGACCCCAAACTCGTGGGCTTGATTATTGGGATACTTCTATTTTTGCTGGCTTATCCTGGTTTCGGGAGTGAGCTGGGGGCCGGCGACGCAGCACACTTCCTCAGAAGCGGCATTGGTGCGCGGGCGCGAGGCATGGGGGGAGCCTTCGTTGCTCTGGCGGATGATGTGAGCGGTGGCTATTGGAACCCGGCTGGCGTCGTGCAGACGTCAAGTGCTCGCTTGGGCGGCACGTACGAAAGCCGCTACGGGGGGTTGTTTTCGTTCCAATACCTGGCCGGCGTCTTCTCCTCTTCCACCATGGGGCTCGGATTGATCTGGGCCCACTCCGACTTTTACTCGGTCTACCTGGCTTCCGCTGCTGGGCTGATAGGTGATCTTTCCCTGGGCGTAAGCGGCAAGCTGTACGCCTTTGGTGCGCCAGGCGAGCAAGCACGTGGGACAGGGGTTGACGTGGGGGCACTGTATCGCTTGTCCGTTGGTGAAGCCGAGCTCGTTGTTGGATTGATCTCAAGTGACATCGGCTGGAGCAGGATCCATTGGCAGGGGGTGGATTATACCGCAACAGACTATGTTGCTTGGGTAAACAGGGTAGGAGCTGCATTTAAGGGCCCGTTGCCCTTTGGCTGGTGGCAATGCGCAGCTGATTTGGAGGTAGCGCTGCGCCGGCCGCCTCGGCAAGGGGAGACAGAGTACCTCTCCACCGCGCTTCAGACGGAGCTCAGTTTAGGCATGGAGGTATGGCTAGATTGGATTGCAGTTAGGGCTGGCTTGGCGGACATTGGCTTGGAAGAAGGTGGTGGATTATCAGCCCGAATGACCCTAGGTCTGGGAGTACAGATGGGAGGAATGGCGATTGATGTTGCGTGGGTACCCGCGCAGCTTGGGCAGACCTACGTCCTATCCATGGAAGCCAAGCTCTAATCCTCTATTTAGGACGTTAGAGCGCAGGCCTTTGGATCTTTGTGTGAGAGGCCGGAGGGTAAGTTTTGAAGAGAGCCAGAGGTTAGCAAACATGAATACGCGAGCATGCGCGATGGTTGTCATCTTGTTGGCGGCTTTGTTGACCGCATTCGTACTCAGTTGGGCAGAATCGGTCACACCGGAGATGGCTCAGCAGGCTATTTCCAGGCAGTTGGAGGGCGAACGTAGGGGCCCGCTTGAAGGGATAGAAGGCGTTGTCCGCACTGGCAGCGCGCCAAGCGAATTACGGGACAAGGAGACAGACGCGCTTTTGGGGTTCGTGTTCGAGCTGTTTCCGACGGGCTACATCGTTGTCTCACCGGATACACGAATTAGGCCGGTTATCGCTTACTCCTATATGTCGAACTTTTCCTGGGAAGACGTGCCACAGAACATTCTTCTACACATGTTGAGGGTCGACCTTGACTATCGTCTGGAAGCCGTTGAGAAAAGCGTGGTCAGCGAAGAAGTGATCCGCAGCAACGAGAGATTGTGGGACATTTATTTGGGCAGGATACCGGGTGTTGGGCCACCAGTTACTCAGACAACGTGGGGACCTCACATAACGTTCCCGACATGGAATCAAGGCGCGCCTTATTGGAATAACTGCCCAATGGATCCCAATGAACCACCACCCGAAACGCACCGCTGTTATGCCGGCTGTGTCGCGACCGCGTTGGCACAAATCCTCAACTATTGGCGGTACCCATCTTCCGTTACGTTCCAGGCAAGTGATAATTATTCTTATTCCTACGACCCAGGCGATGAGTATGGGACTCGGAACATGACGATCACGGCTACAACTGCCAACCTGGCGAGCATCAACTACAACAATAGCTACCCTAATGATACAACCAAAGCACAACTATCCTATGCCGCAGGTGTCTCAGTTCACATGATGTACACCTCAGCTGGTTCGGCCACATGGACTCAGTTTGTGGCGAATGCTCTAGTTGGAGGAGTCCCCCAAGTTTATGCATGGCCCAATAGTTGGAACCGGCAGGTCTGGGGATACGCCTCAGCGGACTTCCGCACCATGGCTGATATGAACTACGACCCGCCCTACTTCGTCGGGTCGACCGAGTTTTACAGTCAGCTAGAGACGTCCATGAAAGCGGCCCGTCCAGCAACTTTGGGAATTGGCAACAGTGGCGGCCATGAGATTGTCAGTGACGGGTACAAAGATACTGGAGAGTACCACCTGAACTATGGATGGGGCGGGACGGGCGATGGTTGGTACTTCCTTCCCACCGGGATGCCGTATGGATATACCGTGGTGGACGATTCCGCCATGAACATCTATCCGCCGATGGGCGATATAGCGCCTGTGTTCAGGGTCACCGCTTCAGGCGAGGTTCGGGCCGATGGGGCTTTCTATGGCGCGGGCTTCCACACCGGCTCCGCAGATGTAGCGGAATGGGTCCCGGTGAGTGAGCCCGTGGAGCCTGGGGATGTTCTCGAATTTGATCCCGAGCGGGCAGGCTACTATCGAAAGACGCGCAGTCCCTGTTCTACGCTCGTTGGTGGTGTTGTCTCCACCGCTCCAGGATTCGTCCTCGGCTCACAGGTCCTGGGTTCGGACACTGGACTGACGACTGATGACTCCCGACTGGTGACTGACGACTCAGCGCTTTTAGCGCTGCTCGGCATCGTGGCCGTGAAGGTCACCGACGAAGGGGGTTCGATCAGGCCGGGTGATCTGCTCGTCACCTCCTCCACACCAGGTTACGCTATGAAGTGGAATCAGGAAGGTGAGTCCTTTTGTGATTTCGTGGGAAAGGCTTTAGAGCCCTTGGAGAGCGGAACGAGGGTTATCTTAGTATTGTTGATGAGGTAAAGCCGTGAGGCATAAAGGACGATTTTGGTGCATTTTGGTGCTGACTGGGGTAATTGTGACGTTGCCCACAATGTTGTCCCAAGCCCAAGAGACTCTTGGCTGGACAGAGAACCATTCGTATTCGACTATCTGTGCTGAAGAGGATAACATAAATGTCCCTATCTTTGGCCCAGAGGTGAGCTGCTTCTGGGTGATGGTCACTCATCCGGTCTATTGTCCTTGTGTGTATAATGGTTGCCCTCCTGACTTCTCCGGATGTCCTCCTGGAAGCGGGGATGAGGGCACAGAGACCTACACCAAGCTCTGGGACGACGGGGTTAACGTGGTCAAAGTTTGCAACGTGTCGGACTGGTGGCGTCCCTATAGCATGAATGTGGTAGTGAATGGTAACAGCGCCAGTGGACATTATCTCCAGTATTACAGAAAGATCGAAGGAGAGGATTCGTGGCCGCAATTCCTGGTTCTATACGAGGACGGCAATATGCGGATCAAGCCCCATCCCCCAGAAGGGATTGCAGATGTATGCTTTGGCAGCTCGGTCATCATCGGCCCTGCTACCCCAGCTACTCGGCCATATGTGGACATCCAGAAGGTTCAAATCAATCCGTCTGCATTATCTCTGGACATCACTTACAGAAATGGTGAGACAGCACATATTGATTTATTCGTCAACTGCTCACAAGCAGTTGCAGAGGTGGAGATCGGCTATAGCACCAGCACGGGGATTCCGTTTGCTACCTTCCGCTCCATGTGGGTTGCAGATGGAAACGCCGACGTCGATCATATCCGGGCCTCAACGGGCAACTTTCCCGTCCTTGCTGGATGGACCAACCTCGAAGGACTTTGGTGGTCTTTTCACCGAGAGATCGATAGCACCCATAATAGGTCGGCTCCGGATGTTCAAATCGCGGTCGACACTCCGGCGGTGTTCCGGGTAGAAGGTCCTACGGGAAACGTGTTCGCCGACGGTTCGTTCTACGGGGCAAGCTTTCATTCCGGTTCAGCGGATGTGGCGGAATGGGTCCCCGTGAGCGAGGAGGTGGAACCTGGGGATGTCCTGGAGCTCGATCCCGAGAATCCTGGCCACTACCGCAAGTCCCGCGGTCCCTGTTCCACGCTTGTGGCCGGCGTGGTTTCAACCAACCCCGGCGTCATCCTCGGCTCACAGGTCCTGGGTTCGGACACTGGACTGACGACTGATGACTCCCGACTGGTGACTGACGACTCAGCGCTTTTAGCGCTGCTCGGCATCGTGCCGGTGAAGGTGACCGACGAAGGTGGGCCGATCCAGGCGGGAGATCTGCTCGTGGTTTCCTCGACCCCCGGACACGCGATGCGCTGGGATGCAGATTCAGCGGGGGGAGACTCCTGCGGGCTGATTGGAAAGGCGCTTGAAGCACTGGAAAAAGGCACCGGGGTAATCCTGGTGCTGTTAATGAGGTAGATCGAAAACTGCAAGGAGGTGGAGCTGATGCAATGCAAGCGAAGAAGACAGCGTTTTTGGTGGTCGGTTGCGGGAACTACTGTGTTGGCAGCAGCAATCGCGGTGTCATTAGTTGTGTTGGCCGGTGGGGATGATGGCCGCTTTACGGCCACATCCTACGCGGATGTGATCCGGTTTGAGGCGGAAGGGGTAGCAACCCTACAGGTGCGGATCTTCGACCTTTCGGGCAAGGAGCTGTGGGACTCTGGCGTGGTCTCGAGTTGGGTTGTAGATTGGAATCGAAGAAATGAGTTTGGCGAGCGGTTAGCCTATGGAGCGTACCTGTACAGCGCACAGGGCTGGAACGCTTCAGGGGACGTGATCTTCCAGAAGAACGGTAAGCTCGCGCTGATGCCGGGAGATAAAGTGCAGTTGCAGGCGGCGCCGACGGGGGCGTCAAAATTTGTAGAGGTGGTAACACCTGGATCGAGTGATGCACAAGTTAGGCCCATGGCCGGAGGAACTGCCTGCAGCTGTAATGAGTTTTCAGGTGCAAATTCGGATGTCTATGTCGAAGGCAAGGTTGGCATAGGAACGACCAGCCCTAGTACGAGTCTGCATCTTCACGATGGAGTATTTAGGGTTACATCAGCACAGGAAAACGCATATCTCATGCAAGGACTTACAGATGGTGGAGCTACATCGAACATTGGTGTAGCTTTGCACGCTGATACTACAGCTCAATCTCCTTATTTATGGCTGGCGGTAGCGGGAACCCCTTGGGGAGGACCCGCAAATACAATGGTTTTGGCTTCCACGAAAAACGCGGGTACAACAAGGGATTTATGGATATACGCTAACGATAGCCTTACTCCTTCTGCTCCTAATATATTGGTTCAAGCAAATACAGGCAGAGTTGGCATCGGGACGACGAGCCCCAGTGCGACCTTGGAGGTTCACGGCTCTGCTACAAATCTGCTTGCCCTTTATGATCCGGTTGCTCCTAGTGATGCTAAGTTTAGGGTGACAAGACAAGGAGATGTCCGTGCCGATGGCTCTTACTATGGGGCTGGGGGGGTCTACCCAGGGGGTGCTGACATTGCCGAGAGAATCAACACCAGCGAATGGGTGGAGCAGGGCAACGTTGTGGAGATCGACCCCGAGCATTCGGGCTTCTTCCGCAAGACCCGTTCTCCCTATAGCACCAGAGTGGCGGGTATCATCTCGACCTCTCCTGGGGTGGTCTTGGGCAACAGCTTCGATGAAGCGACGGATGATTGGGAAGACAACCGGCCTGTTCTTGCCATTGCCGGACGGGTCCCGTTGAAGGCGACGACCGAAAACGGCGCCATCCAGATCGGCGACCTTTTGGTCAGTTCCTCTGTTGCAGGCGTTGCGATGAAGGGCAATCTGGAAGGAGCAATAGGTGCGGTTGTCGGCAAGGCTATGGAACCGCTGACAGAAGGCAAGGGGATGATCATGGTCCAAGTGACCTTGCGATGATGGAGGTTCGTTGACTGAGAAGCGTTACGTAATTCCCTATAGCTTAGATGCCTAGAAGCGTCATTATCACAAGACGGGAAAGGGCAGGATAATAGAATTTGTGGTCCAGTTGGAGGTCTTGGTCAGGGGAGAATGGAAGCAGGTGGTTAGGTATGATTGTTCTCACGATTTTGTCCATCGCGATTTGTATAATCTAAAGGGAGAGCGGAAGAAAGAGGACCTACAGATGAAAACCGCCGATCGGATCGTAGCGTCGGGCTTTATGCCCGACGAAAAGAACCTGGTGTCGGCGAAGAGAACGTCGCACACGAGGTACGACGCTACGGGAGGACCACGTCGCAGACCAGCTGTGACGCTACAGACCAAGGGTCGTTTTGAGATGTTATTTTGTAGCGTCGGGGCTTGCCCCCGACGGAAGGGTGGTAGTGCGAGTCAAATGCTGCATTAACAGCATAGGCAAGCTTGAGTCAGACCGTGAGTCGCTAAAACACAAAGCCGAAAAGGAAACATGTTGAGAGACGTTAAGGTATTGAATCGATCTAATGCAGTTCCCACGACTATCATTCAGCCATCACGTGGGTTGCTCTCTCTAAAGCTAGGCGAGCTCTGGCAGTATCGCGAGCTGCTCTATTTTCTCACTTGGCGGGATGTCAAGATCCGTTACAAGCAGGCCGTCCTTGGGTTTCTGTGGGCGTTCATCCAACCTTTCTTAAAGATGGTTGTCTTCAGCGTGGTTTTTGGAGGGTTGGCGAAGATGGACTCCGAAGGATTCCCGTATCCGATCTTTCTCTACGCCGGCCTTCTTCCCTGGCAATTCTTTGCCGATGCGGTCAACCGGAGTGGACAGAGCATCGTCGCAGAGGCTAACCTGATCACAAAGGTCTATTTCCCCAGGCTTATCATGCCGGTCGCCTCTGTCGGAGCAGCCCTTGTCGACTTTGCGATTTCATTTGCGCTATTGATCGGTATGATGTTCTATTTCCAGCTGAGTCCAAGCCTCTCAATTCTGATGGTGCTACCGCTCGTTTTGATAACAATTCTTTCCGCCCTCGGCGTGGGAGTATTAGTAAGTGCCCTAAATACTGCTTATCGTGATTTTCGCTATATGCTCCCGTTTCTTGTTCAGATCTGGATGTTTTTAACCCCCGTTATATACTCCGTTAAAATCATCCCGGAAAACTGGCGGTGGCTGATTTTACTGAATCCGATGGCTGGCATTGTCGATGCCTATCGCTCGGCAATTTTAGGAAAACCGTTTGAATTGGGTAATCTTGGGATTTCGTTAGGTGTAGCAGTGATCATGTTCCTCATCGGGCTGGCATATTTTCGCAAAACAGAGAGGTATTTTGCAGATATTGTGTAGTTCAGTTCCTTAGTTGAAATAGTTGAATTGGTTATCCACAAAGGAGCTTGTGGTGACGACGGTAAAGAGATTTGAGGAGCTTGAGTGTTGGAAAGAAGCCAGGGAGTTATGGCACACAGGACACTGACAGGAGATGGAGAAGTCGTGAATTGTGGATTGCGGAATCCGAATTGCGAATTGGTAAAACGGTAATGGACAAGAAGGAGCTGGAAGAGAGAACGAAGCAGTTTGCGTTGCAGGTCATTCGGTTTGTGTCTGACTTGCCGAGAAGCAAGGTAACGGACGTGTTGGGCTACCAGTTATTGAAGGCAGGAACCTCAATTGGCGCCAACCATCGCGAAGCCAATCGGGCTGAGTCCCGCAACGATTTCATCCACAAGATCGCTATTGTCGAGAAAGAAGCTGCTGAAACCCACTACTGGCTGGAACTCTTCGAAGATGCAGGCATCGGCGATTCCGCCAAGCGTAGTTGGCTGATTAAGGAGTGTGGCGAACTCCTGGCCATATTCACTGCGTCAGGCAAAACAGCTAAGGAGCATCGGAGGTGAATACGAATCTGCAATTGCGAAGCTCGGATTGCGGATTGCACAGCAACAATAGACAAGCGACAGCTGAGAAAGGGAGTGAAGCATGCTTATTTCATCAAGAGATGCATTAAAGGCGAATCTGCAATTGCGGAATTCGGTACGAACCTGGTAAGGCAGTAATGACGAGTCTGAATCTGCAGTTTCGGAATTCGCACTTCGCAATCCGAAATTGGAGCTGCTCATGAGCGACTCAGTGGTTTGTAGGTTTGGGGTTGCAATACGAAATTCGCCCTTCGAGGTTGCGGTCTTACCTTTCGAAATTTGCAATACGAAATTCACACTCTGCAATGCCTATCTCAACGAATATAACAAACGGAACAAATCAGACTAATGAGTAACAATATTGCCATCAAAGTTGAACACCTCAGCAAATGCTACCGCATCGGCCAATACGTCGGCAGTGGTGCCCAATACAAGACCCTGCGCGAGAGCCTGACCAATGCTGTCTCCGCGCCTCTCCGTCGGTTGAAAAGCATTTCGAAATTCGAAATTCGAAATTCGAAGTCGGACACTCCGCAATCCGACCGCTTCATCTGGGCCCTCAAGGACGTTTCTTTCGAGGTGGAGCGCGGCGAGGTCGTGGGCATCATCGGGAGAAACGGCGCGGGGAAGAGCACGCTGCTCAAAGTGCTTACACGGATAACAGAGCCCACTGAAGGGCGAGCGGAGCTAAACGGTCGTGTAGGAAGCCTTTTGGAAGTGGGAACGGGATTTCATCCCGAACTCACTGGTAGGGAGAACGTCTATTTAAGTGGCAACATCCTTGGGATGAGCAAAAAGGAAATCGACAAGAAGTTTGACGAGATCGTCGATTTCTCCGGAATAGAAAAGTTCATCGATACGCCGGTCAAACGCTATTCCAGTGGGATGCGTGTCAGGCTGGGGTTTGCCGTAGCCGCCCACCTGGAGCCGGAGATACTACTGATTGACGAGGTGCTGGCGGTGGGAGATGCGGCCTTTCAGAAGAAGTGTCTGGGCAAGATGGGGGACGTGGCGAGGGAAGGGCGGACAGTGTTGTTTGTGAGTCATAATATGGCGGCAATAGAAAACCTTTGCCAGCATGGTATGGTGCTCGATCAGGGACGGATTAGATACATCGGTAGTCAGACCGAGGCGGTTGCCCAATATCTGAAGAGCTCATCTGGAGATACACCTTCCTTGCGAGGGCGGGAGGAGCGCAAGGGATCTGGTGAACTTAGAGTTATAGCCATTGAGATTAGGGATTCTCAAGGAAGACAGCTTGACACTGTGAGGTCAGGACAGGATGTGGATATTTATCTGCATTATGAATTGATGTCCGAACTTGGTAGTTGCGATGTTGTTGGAATAGGGGTAAAAACAAAGCTAGGAGTGCCTGTATTTCTTCACCACAATCGTCTTACGAGGGACGAATTCGGTGTATTGCCTAGAAGAGGAGCCTTTGTTTGTCGGCTTAAGAAAGTCCCTCTACCAGCATCGACTTACCAACTTGGATATAGTGTTATGAAAGACGGGGGCCGAAGCTATATCGACTCCGTAGAGGATGCGTGTTCAATTACGGTGGTTGAGGGAGACTATTATGGCACAGGTGAAGTCCCGCCAGCTTCTCATGGCTGCTGTCTAATTGAAGCGGAGTGGCGATTGGAGCCAGTGAAATGAAAGTGAGAAAGATTGCCATGAGCATTGTACAGCACGCTGCAGAACGCTACTTGTATTTTCTGAAAAGGCATCAGAAGCACAAGTATGAGTCTCTAAGCGAGGAAGGTGTTCGACACTATAGAGCGCTACTAACAGGAGACGTATCAAAGTTCTACACCCCCGCTTGGCTTAACCATGCCAAAGAAGCAGAAAGAAGCTTTGTCCCCCAGCCCAAGTTTTCCTTCTTGAGAGAACCGTTCATTCGAAAGACAATGTTGATAGAATCTAAAAGATTACTCATTAAGGAATTAGAGTTCTTGGAAAGCCACTATTCGCCTCAGCGTTTGAGAAAGTTGTTGATGGAGGACTACGTGGGTATGCCCACTATACTTAATACTCGATACCTTACTTCCGGCACCTCGGTTCATCATTTATATCATGTTGCGTTCTATGAGCACAATTGCGGGAACTCGGTTAAAGAGGTTAATTCGATAATAGACTGGGGTGGTGGATATGGAAATATGGCGAAGATAATAAGACGAATGAACCCGTCACTTACGTACACAATTATTGATATACCAATATTCAATTGCATACAGTGGTTATACTTGTCGACTGTCTTTGACCCCACGGAGGTCAATGTGATCACGGAGGCAGCAGCGCAAATTGAGAGCGGCAGAATCAACATATTGCCCCTAAACTTCCTTGAGCAGCATCAGCTGCAATGCGAGCTTTTTATCGGCACTTGGTCTTTGAGTGAAAGCTCCTTGGTCGCTCAAGATTATGTTTTTCATCGCGATTTCTTTGGAGCAAACGGGTTACTCCTAGCTTTCCAAGATAGCTCTGAGGAGTTCCCGAATGCAGATCGTGTGGGAAAGCTAGTCGTTAAGCGAGGGGCTAGGATTGAGCCGATTGATTTCTTGCCGGGGAATTATTATGCACTCTGTTAGTGCCGATCATTCCAGCTCTTGAGCAGACGTTGCATTTACGGCTGAAGCTTTTTGGCGAACAGCGTAAACACAGATTCGGCATAGGTTGCTATCAATTGAGGCATCCTATATGATTCGTCTTCCCTGGATGTTTGCTGCTCGCCGCTCAGTTCTAGTAGAGGGATCACTATGGGTTTGGTACAGATGGGGCCGCCAAGAGAGCTGATTCTGCAACTTGCGGAGAGATACGGGTTAAGAGACTTTATCGAGACCGGTACTTATCATGGAAGCACATCTGTTTGGGCGGCGTCTCACTTCGACAATGTTATAACAATCGAGTATTCTCAAAAGATCTATGAAGAAACAGTTGCCAAGCATGGCAAGATACAAAACATAAACTTCATATTCGGGGATTCGAGGTCTGTGCTCAAAACAATTGTTCCAAAGTTATCTCGTCCAGCCATTTTCTGGTTAGATAGTCATTGGAGTGGGGGAAAAACTTACGGGAAGAATAATGAATGTCCACTTATTGAGGAAATTCGCGTGATAAACATGCCTAAATGCGCTCATTTTCTATTCATAGATGATGCGCGCTTGTTCACATCGCCTCCCCCACGGCCTCACCGAATAGAGCAGTGGCCATCGATTGATGAGGTCATTGAATCTCTCAAATCCGGCAACCACAAGTATTACATTGTAATCGTTGAAGATGTAATCATTGCAGTGCCGGAGTGTGCGAAAGACCCTGTTGCCAGCTATTGCCAAGAGATCAACACCAAAGCATGGAAAGAGTATGGTGAACGCCTGAGTGAATCTGCAATTAAGCAGGGAGGCAGGTTAATTGTTCAAGGCTTGAAGTTAATGGGTCTGGGCTTGTATGCTCCACTGAAACGCTTGGCTTCCAAGCTTGTAAAGGGTGTGAGGTCTAAGTGATTCGTCTCCATCCAATTCCTTATGCCGATCATACCTGTCCTTATTGTCAGGTACGTCTGGAAGTAATGGGTTGGTATATCCCAGGGATGCGTAACCTGGCGGATCTTAGGTGTCCCCAATGTGGACGCGCGTTCTATGGGGACTTGGTTGCGGGCCAGGCGTTGTACACTCCGATGCTTCTGGAGAAGGCAACGGGAGTGGTTCATGAGAAGTATGGAGTCCAATGGTTTGCCAACTGGCTTCGTGATTCCCATGCTAATCGCGTCAATTCACCTCTTGGGTTCTCGGCGGAGGAGTTTCGGCCGCTGAAGCAACCAGTACTCTTAAATTGCCTGGATACGCTCTATGGACATTGTCTGTTAAAACTATTGAATGCACAGTACTACCTTGATCACCGCCCGGACCTTGACCTGGTCGTAATTGTCCCGCGTTTCCTGCGCTGGATGGTGCCGGATGGCGTCGCGGCAATCTGGACGGTCGATTTACCGCTCGGGCGCGGCACCGAGTGGAACGATTGGCTCGCGGCTGAACTGCACAGACGGGTTGAAGCCTTTGCCAATTGCTGGTTAAGCGTAGCCTATTCCCACCCCCATCCCAAGTATTTTTCCATCGAGCGCTTTACACGGGTGCAACCCTTCCCAGTCCCTGAATGGTATGAGCGCCTGAATACACCAACCGGTACCTTCATCTGGCGAGAAGACCGGCTCTGGTCCGCAGCTAAACCTCAAGCGTGCTTGCGGCGTTTGACCAAGCGGTTGAGAGCCAAGGTAGGCCTGGGCGATGCTTCTGACCCTTATGGTGAGCAGACGCAGCAAGTCATTCTCTTGGCGACACAACTGCGGCAGGCGTTTTCTGCTCTCGACTTTGCTGTTGTGGGGCTGGGGAAGCCGGGTGGTATGCCGGCCTGGATAAACGATTTGAGAGCGACGGCAATTGATGATAAAGTGGAGAAGACCTGGTGTGAGCGGTATGCCCGTAGCCATGTGGTGATTGGCATGCACGGGTCGAATATGCTGCTGCCCAGTGCCCATGCCGGAGCGACGGTTGAACTCATGCCGCCGGAACGTTGGGGAAATATGATACAGGATCTTCTAATGCCTGACCTTGACAGCCGTGAAGCGCTGTTTCGGTATCGAGTGGTGCCATTATCTGTCACTGTCTTTGAGCTTGTTGCGATCATTGATTCATTGATTCGAGACTTATGGATAATCAAGGTTGGCATGACACAGCAATCGGTAGAGCATGACACAAGTAGAATTCTCTCCCTGCCGCGGGAACGAGCATTGCTGGTGAACCAGCGTTCGGAGGCATTGGGAGAATGATTCTTATTGTTGGCGACTGGGCTCCTGGAGCACATTCTGCAACGATACACTTGCCTCAAGACTTGTATCTTGCCAACCTTGAAGGCCCGGTCTTACCCGCTGAACATGACCTTGTGTCACATCCAAAAGCAGGGCCCAGCCTGTTCTCTTGTGAATTGCCGAATGGAACCGGTCAGTTTGTTTTTGCACTGGCCAACAATCATATCATGGACTACGGTCTCCCCGGCTTGAAAGCAACTCTAAAATTGCTCGACCAAAGGGGGTTCAAAGCTTGTGGTGCCGGTAGGGACGTTCTTGATGCAAGGCGTCCGATCATCGTTGACGACAATGGTTTGCAGGTTGGCGTCATTGCATGTTGTGAAGCTCAGTTCGGGTTAGCCAGACGAAACTCGGCGGGTGTGGCCGAGTTCGGCCCGTGGGTCTATCGTGCTATCCGTGATCTGCGTGAAACGGTGGGTGCCGCGATTGTGTCTGTCCACGCCGCCGTTGAGGATTCTCCCTGGCCCTCGCCATATATTCGGGAACTCTATCGTTCATTCATTGATGCTGGCGCTATGGTCGTGCATGGGCACCATGCGCACGTCCCGCAAGGGTATGAAGCGTATGGCGACGGCGTGATCTTTTACGGCATGGGCAATTTCGCCGTTGATCCGGACAAGTGGCGTGACTACCCCAATGGGATGTGGTCACTGGCCGCTGAAATAGGCTTCGGTTCTAAACCGGTGTGTTGGCGCCCGTTGACCCTTGAGATTCGCCATCAGAGTGGTTCCGATACGATGGTGATCGAAGAAAGCTCCAGTGAAGAGCAGGAAAGTCGCCGGCGCTATCTGGAAATCTGTAATCGTCCTCTTCTCGATGATGCTTTGTTCGAGGCACTATGGCAGGAAGTGGCCCTGCGGGCCTACTACCACCACGGAGCGGGGTATATGCACTTTTCTGCACCACCCCGGCGCGGGCGATGTGCACTTATCAAAGAGGGCCTGGCGAAAATTAGAGGTGCTTTACTTAACAGCCCTCCCGTATCGCGCCCCGACCAGTATGACTTGATGCTGTGGTACAGCATGATTGCATGCGAAAGTCATCGCCAGATGCTGTCCACGGCTCTCGGCATATTAGCGGGCGAAATCGAGGATATGCGCACTGAAGAAACACGGCAACTGGCTGATGACATGATGCCGTGGTCCATGGATGCGACATAAGGAATACTTTGTCATGACACTAATCCAAAGAATTAAAGCAAGGCCGTCTGAATATGCAAGAAAAGTCATTGATCCGCTCTGGTGGGCGAGACGAGTTACCGATCACTACGTTAGCAAAAAAAGGTCTCCTCGTCGCAGAATGGAAGCCGAGGAGTCCCAACGCGTTCTTGAGATGCTAAATAAGATGAATGAAGGGAGTTTCCGGGATACAGCATCTTATCGCAATCGCAAGCTGTCGCAGATTCTTCAATACGCCAGTGAGCACTGCCCGTATTACAAGAGTGTCTTTCAGCAAGTCAGTTTCAACCCCAGGAGCTTGGAGGGTTTTGACAGGCTACCGCTTCTAGACAAGGCGACCATCAGGCGCCACTGGAATGAGTTGATTTCTGGCGAAATTGATTCGATGGATAGCCATGCCATGAACACAGGGGGGAGCACGGGCGAACCTCTAGAGTTTCTAGTTTCCCGTATTGCAGGACTGATCGATAAAGTTCATCAGGAATTTGTCTTTAGGATGACAATGCAGTATCAGCCAGGTGATATGATTGTTGCATTTGATGGATCTTCTGCTTCTGCTAAGTCCCTCGATGCTCACATATACTGGGTCGTTACGAGTGATCAAGATATTCCTTATGGTAGACTATCCTATTCCTCTTTGTATCTGAGAGCAGAGACTGTTCCCTATTATGTTAGGCATATATTGGATACCGCACCTTGTATCCTCAGAGGTTATCCTTCGTTTATTAACGACATTGCCGAGTATGTCTTAGAGAACAGCATCTCGATCCCATTTCATGTAAAGGGCATTCAACTCACGGCCGAAAATGTATATGACTGGCAGATAGAGAATATTCGGAAAGCGTTTAATGCGAGGGTTTTTCTTCAGTACGGCCATTCCGAGGTTTGTGTGTATGGATACACCTTTGATGATACTTATGAATACTACTGTTCTCCATTCTATGGTTTCACTGAGGTGTTAGGTGATGACGGTAAACATGTAAATTCAGGGGATGTCGGCGAGGTGGTCGTTACGGGGTTCTACAATTTTGCGATGCCCTTTGTACGCTATCGAACTGGCGATCTGGCCCTCTTCAACGGTGATATTGATGGAATAGTTAGGCTCGGGAAGATTGTTGGAAGAACACAGGATTGCATTTTTACTAAGAACGGAGAAAAGGTTGCACTAACGGCATTAATCTTTGGACAGCATTACCGTGCCTTCAGAAATATTCAGAAATGGCAACTGCAGCAGGACATTCCCGGCAAAGTGAAGGTCAGAATTATCAAAGGAGAAGGATTCTCGGCAGAGGATGAGATAGAGATTCGATGTAAGTTTAAGGATATATGTGGCGTGGATACGGAATTCGAGTATGTCGACCTCATACCATTGACTCCAAGAGGCAAATTTAGATTTCTCATTCAAAACGTTCAGGCCTGAGTAACGACTGGGTGGCATATTCTGTGTGTCATCCTGTACCAGACGTTAGATTGTCTGCGTGTAACCGGGTGCCACTCATCTATGCTTTCAGCGACGGCTCCCACACTTCGGATAAAGCGCCTAGTGTGGTCGAGGTGCGCCAAATCCTGGGCAAAGGCGCACTGATCGAACGCAAAGTGGTGACTGCGGCAACATGAAATTCCTCATCCTCAACACCGATTACCCTGAGTTCCTGTGCTGGCTCTATGCTCGGCATCCGGGACTGGAGCAACAGTCTTATGAGGAGCAGATGCGGGCATGATGGTGGAGAGCATTGGCCATGCTGGTCGAGTAGAGCGAGTGTGGACCGCAAAATGGAGCGGGATGAGAAGCAAGTAGAGCAATTGCCATTATCCACCTAAAGGCGGAGGATAGGAAGCTTATCGTGAGCGTGCTAGGATGCTTTCGGCACGCGCTCGTTGCGGTTAAGGACCGGTTACGGACCCTTCTGGAATTGTAATCTTGTCTCTGTATAAGACATGATGAACATTCGCGGGAGATCAGGAAGGCCGGGTATCTTTTGCAGAAGGTGATGGGCGAAATACAAAACGCTGGATTTGAGACCAAGAAGACTTATCGGGTCTTCGAGATGCCCTATCGTCGGTTCTTTGTTTTGGGAAAGGGCAAGGCGGTAAGGGATGGCTGATTCCTCATCTATCCTGGGCTTGCTTGGAAGATTGCAGTGTGCGATTATGTTTTCGGTGTGTGAGGGCAGGTGTTTTGGGGCAGAACGGTAGGCGGGTACTTGCAACCACGGGTGAGCCGAAGAAGGCGCTGAGCTGGGCGTAGATATGCAAAAAGGGAGTAGTGAATGGACATCACCGTTGTAGGCTTGGGGTATGTGGGAGCGGTCATTGTAACTGCATTGAGCAAGCACGGCCACAACGTCCTAGGAGTGGATGTCGATCAAAAGAAGGTCTCTTCCTTCCAGCAAGGGATCTGCCCGTTTTACGAGCCTGAACTTTCTGAGCTTATCTCCTCTGGACTGGCGGCAGGACGGCTCAGGTTTCATCACCTCGATGAGGTGAAGGAATCACTCGGTGAGATCATACTGGTCGCAGTGGGCACGCCTACTCAAGCCTACGGCGGGACAGATCTTTCACAAGTCTACTCCGCTATTCGCTGGATCAAAGAGCACAATCCCGGCAGAGCAGTTCTTGTTATGAAGAGTACGGTTCCACCGGGGACTGGCGTTCGTTTGATAAACGAGGAATTGGTGGACACCCAGTTGCAATATGTCTTTAATCCGGAGTTCTTGCGGGAGGGAAGAGCAGTACATGACTGGATGCACCCGGATCGCATTGTGATCGGCGGGGAGGATGAGGAGGCAATTGAGCTAGTAAAAGAGCTTTATGAAGGAATCGATGCCCCTGTTCTTATCACGGACGTGACCAGTGCCGAGATGATCAAATATACCGCCAACGCCTTCTTGCCGACCAAGATCTCATTCATCAATGAGATCGCCAGCCTCTGCGACCGGGTCGGGGCGAATATCGATGCCGTAGCTCAAGGGGTGGGGCTTGATACCCGCATCGGGCCAAGTTTCTTAAAGGCAGGACTGGGCTACGGGGGCTCGTGCTTCCCCAAGGATACAAGAGCACTGGAGTTCCTCTCCTCGGTTAAGGGATACAACTGTGAGCTTCTACGTGCGGTAATCAACGTGAACAACCGCCAACGGCTGCTTCCAATTCAGGCATTGCAGGAGGTCTTCGAGAGCCTAAAGGGGGTAAAGGTAGCCCTCTTGGGCCTTGCCTTCAAACCCAACACGGATGATGTCAGGGAGGCCCCGGCGCTCGATATCGTGCGGCTGCTGGTAGAGCTTGGGGCAAAGGTGCAGGCCTACGATCCCAAGGCGATGGAGAATGCGCGTTCTTCCCTGCCCAAGAACGTGATTCTTTGTAATTCGGCACTTGAGGCTCTTGAAGGTGTGCAGGCGATGATTTTGGTGACAGAGTGGCAGGAGTTTACCGACCTTCCTTGGAAGAAGGTGGCGGAATTAATGGCTGAGCCTCGGGTTATCTTCGATGGGCGGAATGCCCTGGATGGACACGAGCTCATGAGGCTCGGCTTTAAGTACCAAGGTGTCGGGCGGAGCGGGCCGCGATGGAGGCGAATTAGTGAATCACAGTGACGAAATGGTGTAACATGAAGCCGCACAGAAAAGCAGGTTGTCATGAGACGAGTGTCCTTGTTATGGCAATCTATGAACTTATTAACGCATCTCTCGCGGCGGATCTTGGGAGACATGGACAGCAATGAGCTTGCGTATTAAGGTCATACCTGATCTTCGAGATGCCCTATCATCGATTCTTCGGGTTGGCTAAGGAGGAGGCGAGGAGTGGCTGAAAAAGCTCTCACGGTGAGCGTGATCATCCTGTTACTGGGTTTGTATTTGACTTGGATGCTTGAGGTCAGGTGTTACAATGCGTTTCCTCATCCTCAACACCGACTACCCTGAGTTCCTGCGTTGGCTCTATGCTCGGTATCCGGGGCTCGAGAACAAGCCCCATGATGAGCAGATGCGGGTGCGCAATGAGAGCCTGTTTGGTGTGGCGGACTTTTACTCCAGCAACCTGCGCAAACTGGGGTATGAGGCGTATGACATCCACGCCAACAACGAGTTCATGCAGAGGGCGTGGGCGAGGGAGCAAGGGATGCAGGTTGAACAGCCAACGCCCATGGCGCAAAGGTGGCGAGAATCATTACAACGAGCCCGCCGGATAGCGGCCAAAACGCCGCTGCGCCATCTCAAGTCTTTTCTGCAGCCGATGCTCGGCTCTTTGGTCAGTCAACCGTCGTGGTTCTATGACATCCTGGCAGCGCAGATCAAGCACTACAAACCGGATGTGCTGGTCAATATGGCGGTGGATGCCGTTAGTGCTCGGTTCCTGGGGGAGATAAAACCTTATATTCAACTGCTAGTCGGACAAATCGCGGCTCCACTCCCTGGGAAGGAAGAATTCGGTTGTTATGACCTATTCATCTCATCGTTGCCCAACTTCGTTGACCATTTCCGCCAAATGGGATTGTCTGCGGAATTGCATGGGTTTGCCTTCGAGCCACGGATTCTGAGTAAGTTGAGCGACGAGAACGAAGAGATTCCTGTTTCGTTCGTGGGAAGCCTCTCCTGGCATCACAAAGCCAGGATCAGACTGTTGGAGCATCTTTGTGCCCGGCTGGGTGTCCAAGTTTGGGGGAAGGGAATTGAGGGATTACCCAAAAACTCGCCCATTCGTGAATGTCACATGGGACAGGCTTGGGGTATCGAGATGTATCAGATTTTGCGTAATTCAAGAATGACGTTGAACCACCACATCAGCGTGGCGGAGTCTTACGCCAATAACATGCGTCTTTTTGAGGCAACGGGTGTTGGCCCCCTGCTGATCACCGACTGGAAGGTGAATTTGGACGAGATGTTTGAGCCGGGCAAGGAAGTGGTCGCCTATCGCACGCCCGAAGAATGTGTGGAACTGATTCAGTATTATCTGGAACATGATGCGGAGCGTGAAGCCATCGCTTATGCTGGGCAGCAGCGAACGCTGCGGGAACATACTTACTATCAGCGCATGGAGGAGTTGGTGGACATTGTTCACAAATACCTTTAATCCAGTGCTGAGGAGCCTTGCTCGGAAAGTATTGCCCTTTCGCGTCAGAGAGGTACTACGACGCTTGATCAGTAAGGACGTGCCAGCATCGTATGGTTACCAAATTATCGAAGGAGAGGTTCCGGTGGAGTTGTCAACTGGCTGGAAAGGCCCGGCGGTTGCCGAGAGGCAGCAAGCGGCCTTCACTCCTCTGCTACGAAAGATGTATGAGGGGAAGCGGCGAGAGGACTTCGTTGCGTTGGCAACCGCTGTGCAGATGACCGGCCTGGAAGATCCTCTGATCCTTGAGGTTGGATGTGGCAGTGGCTATTACAGCGAAATCCTGTCCTACCTTCTGGGTCGTCCAGTGCGCTACGTGGGGCTGGATTTCTCGCCAGCCATGATCCACCTGGCCCTCGAACGGTATCCTGACCGGACCTTCGTGGTGGGCGATGCCATGGCACTACCTTTCCCCAACGGAGCCTTCGACATCGTCCTGAACGGCGTGTCGCTCATGCACATCCCGAACTATAAAGCAGCTATCACCGAAAGCCGCCGGGTTGCCCGCCGCTGGTGTATCTTTCACACCGTTCCGGTTCTCCAACGCCGCAAGACGACAGTCCTGCGCAAAAAGGCTTACGGTGAACCTACCATTGAGGTCATTTTTAACGAAGGTGAATTGTATTACCTACTGGATCAGGACGGGTTGGTGGTCCGCCATGTTTTGGACAGTATTCCTTATAATTTGGAGGCTGTATTGGGCGAACCTACGGTAACCAAAACCTATGTATGCGAGGTCACGGAATGCTGAGGTGGATGCGAAGGGTCGTAGGCTGGACCTATCGGCGAGCGCGTGCAATGATGCGCCAATTACCGGGAGTGGCCTACCTGCTGGGCTGGCCCAACTCTCTCTGCTCCTTGCCTAACGGTTATTGCGCCAGGCGGTTCGGGTACATGCTCATCTTCAAAGATTCCCGAATCTATTTGAAGCAGCACCTAATCTATCTCCTGGAGGGAACCGGTGATACATAGGTTGAAAGCAATCATTCAGAAAGAACAGTTTCAACCGAGTCTTCTAGGAATTTTCGTAAACCCATTCTATTTTGCTAGAAAAGGTTTGTACCAGCATATAAAGACTCTATCTCCTTCTGTATACGGTAAAACTCTAGATGTTGGTTGTGGACAGAAACCCTACGAGAAGTCCTGCAGCTCGTCAGAGTATATTGGTCTTGAAATAGACTCCTCGAAAAATAGAGCGGCTAAAAAAGCGGACTATTTCTATGATGGAAAAACCTTCCCGTTCCAAAACGGTGAATTCGATTCCGTCATCATAAACCAAGTGTTTGAACATGTTTTCAATCCCGATGACTTCCTGTCTGAGGTAAATAGGGTTCTAAAAGATGAAGGCATTCTTCTAATGAGTGTTCCATTTGTTTGGGATGAGCATGAACAACCATTTGATTATGCTCGCTACTCATCTTTCGGGCTTGAGTACTTACTAGACACGCATGGCTTTGAGGTTATAGAACGCAGGAAAAGCATCAATGATATTAGAATTGTATTTCAACTAATTAATGCCTATATTTACAAGAAGACGGTCACCAAGAATGCATATGTTAATCTTATGACAACAATTGTCCTGATGGCACCATTCAACATTCTGGGAGAATTGCTTTCGAAAGTGTTACCGAAGAATGATGATCTATATCTCGATAGCGTTGTTCTGGCTAAGAAGAGAAAGAAAATATGAGTAATTTTCAGGAGTTTGATAGCGCGAACGTACTTGTCACCGGCGGTTTAGGTTTTATCGGCTCCAATCTGGCCCGGCGACTGGTGGACTTGGGAGCTCAGGTGACATTGGTGGATAGCCTCATCCCGGAATACGGCGGCAACCTGTTCAACATCGCCGATATGGAGGACAAAGTGCGGGTCAACATCTCTGATGTGCGGGATGAGCACAGTATGAAGTACCTGGTGCAGGGTCAGGACTATCTGTTTAACCTGGCCGGACAAACGAGTCACATGGATTCCATGCGAGATCCGTTTACGGATCTGGAAATCAACGCCAAAGCCCAGCTTCTTATCCTAGAAGCCTGTCGCAATTACAATCCCGACATCAAGATTGTCTTTGCCAGCACCCGCCAGATTTACGGCAAGCCTCGATATCTGCCCGTGGACGAGGATCATCCGCTCTGTCCGGTGGATGTCAACGGAATCAACAAGATGGCCGGGGAATGGTATCACCTACTCTACAACAACGTGTATGGCATTCGAGCCTGTGTATTGCGCTTGACGAATACCTACGGCCCACGCATGCGGGTCAAGGACGCACGTCAGATGTTCTTAGGCTTCTGGATTCGTCTGTTGATTGAAGGAAATCCGATCCAAGTGTATGGCGACGGAACGCAAGTGCGTGATTTCAACTATGTGGACGACGTAGTGGAGGCTTTCTTGCTGGCTGCAGCTAGCGACAAGGCCAATGGAGAAGTATTCAACTTAGGAGATGATGATCCGATCTGCCTGCGAGATCTTGCTGAACTGCTGGTTGAACTCAACGGCTGCGGTGAGTGTCGCCTCGTCCCCTTTCCATCTGGGCGCAAGGCAATTGATATTGGCGATTACTACACAGACTATAGTAAGATTCGGTCGGTATTGGATTGGGCACCGAAAGTGCCGCTGCGGGAGGGGCTGACCCGTACCCTTGCCTATTATCGGGAGCACCATGATAAGTATTGGGAGACTGGGGGATGATCAGTTGCAACTTAGTTGTGAGGCGCGAGCTTCTTCCCTTGCCTCAAGATGCGAGGGCGTGTGTAAGCTGAGAAAAAGAAATGGCCACAACAATTAAGGAGGACCTTGTATGAAGGGGATTATTCTGGCAGGAGGCTTGGGAACCAGGCTCCGCCCTCTGACCCATACTGGAGCCAAGCAGCTCATCCCTATTGCCAACAAACCAGTTCTAGAATATTGCATTGAAGACCTAAAAGAGGCAGGAATCTGCGACATCGGCATTGTCGTGGGTTATACTCCGGAGCGCGTTAAATCGATAACTGAGGCCATAGGGGACGGCTCACGATGGGGAGTGAATATCACCTACATCGAACAAGATGCCCCCAGGGGCATTGCTCATGGTGTTTACTGTGCGAGGGACTTCGCCGGTAAGGATGACCTCGTCGTTTATCTGGGGGATAACATGCTAAAGGGTGGGATCGCCCCTTTTATTGAGAGATTTAAGGCAGAAAACGTTGATGCCGGTATTCTTCTCGCTCAAGTGGAAGACCCCCGACCATACGGTGTGGCCGTGCTGGATGGCAATGGAAACGTGGTAGGTATCCAAGAAAAACCGGATCAGCCACCATCTGACTTTGTGGTCATCGGCATATACTATTTCTCGCCTTCCGTATTTGAAGTCATTGAGCAGATCAACCCTTCTGGCCGCGGAGAGTATGAAATCAGTGACACACTGCGTGTCCTCATTGAATCTGATCAGTACAAGATAAGCTCTGCCAGGGTCCACGGTTGGTGGGACGATACGGGGACAGCGGAGGATATATTACGTGCGAATCATCTTGTTCTGATCGATCTGACACCCTACTGTAAGGGAACAGTTGAGCAGGGAGCGCGACTCATTGGAAATGTGACAATTGGGGAGGGGACCATTATTAAGAGTGGAAGTGTAATACGAGGTCCCGTGATCATCGGGAAGAGCTGTCAGATCGGTCCTGCTTATCTTGGACCGTACACCTCTGTCGGGGACAGCTGCATCATCAAAGGCGGTGAGATTGAGTCTTCAATCATCGTAGGTGATACACGAATTGATCTGGAACCGCATAAACGCATTGTAGATAGTTTAATTGGCCGACATACAATCATCACTTCAGCGAGGGAAAGTCTGCCAAGTGGCTACAAGCTTATCCTTGGCGAAAACTCAGAGGTGCAGATATGAGTATGAGGGTTTTGATTACGGGTGGGGCCGGCTTCATCGGCAGCAACTTCGTGCGCTATTGGCTGAATAAGTATCCGGATAGTGACGTTATCGTTCTTGATAAACTCACGTATGCTGGCCGCCGAGAGAACTTACACGATCTCCTCGATCACATCCGGTTTATTCGTGGAGACATCTGCCTTCAAGAGGATGTTGAGAGGGCTATGCGCGGCTGTCACCTGGTCTTCAACTTTGCAGCTGAGTCGCATGTGGACCGCTCTATTGCTGAGGCTGGGGCGTTCGTTCACACCAACGTATGGGGGACTTACGTTCTTCTGGAAGCGGCAAGACGTCACAAGGTTGAACGTTTCATACAAATATCAACAGATGAGGTCTACGGCTCAAGCTTAGAGGAGTCTTTCACCGAACGGGATGCGCTGGACCCATCTTCTCCCTATGCCGCTAGCAAAGCGGGTGCCGATGTATTGGCCCTTTCGTATTTCAAGACCTACGGGTTGCCCATTCTCATCACCCGTAGTTCCAACAACTTTGGCCCTTACCAATACCCGGAAAAGCTGATTCCCTTATTCACCCTAAACGCTCTTGAAGGCAAGCCATTGCCAGTGTATGGAGATGGACGAAACGTCCGGGACTGGATCTATGTGCAAGATAACTGCGCTGCCATTGATCTCGTCGCGCAAAAGGGGGCCTCTGGGGAGATTTACAACATTGCTACCCAGAATGAAAGAGAAAATCTAGAGGTTGTTCACTTGATTTTGAAATCCCTTCGTCGATCAAAAGAACTCATTCAATTCGTTCAAGACCGTCCGGGACATGATAGGCGATACTCCTTGGATACGGTGAAGGTCGAGGAATTAGGGTGGTACTCAAGCACCCAATTTGAAGATGCCCTAAGGGAGACTGTCCATTGGTATCAGAAAAATGAGTGGTGGTGGAAGCCTCTTCGGGAGGCTAGACAGGAAGCAAAGTAGGAGCGATGAAGAATTCTGTTGAGCGGCTGGCGGTGTCTTCGGCCAACCCACTGGCTAACTATTTGGCGCACAAGGACGAAATTGATGCTGCCATCGCTCGTGTGCTCTCCAGAGGCCGTTATATCCTGGGTGATGAGGTAGCTGCGTTCGAACAAGAGTTTGCGCGGTATATTGGTGTTCGGTTTGGAATCGGTGTCGGAAGCGGTACAGAAGCCTTGCATTTAGCCATGCGTGCCTGCGAAATTGGTTCAGGAGATGAGGTTATGACAGTAGCGCACACGGCCGTCGCCACCGTAGCTGCCATCGAAGTATGTGGTGCCAAGCCTGTACTTATAGATATTGACCCTCAAAGCTTTACTATAGACTCAAACCAGATCGAAACTGCTATCACTTCACGGACTAAGGCCATTATACCGGTACATCTCTATGGCCACCCTGCTGACATGCAGACGATTGTGTCTATCGCTCGCCACCATAGGTTGCATGTAATCGAGGATTGTGCACAATCCCATGGTGCTATTTACCAGGGGCGCAAGACGGGGGCTTGGGGCGATATAGCAACGTTCAGTTTTTACCCAACTAAGAACCTGGGGGCTTTTGGCGATGGCGGAATAGTAGTTACAGATAATGCTGAGCTGGCAGAGCGGACGCGGCTGTTAAGAGAATATGGCTGGCACCAACGTAACATTAGCGAAATTCCCGGCCTAAACACACGGTTGGACGAGCTGCAGGCTGCCATCTTGCGAGTGAAGCTCCGCTACTTGGATGAGGAAAACTCTCGCCGTCACAAATTGGCTCAGCTCTACAATGCGCTCCTCTCCCCCACTGATCTGGTGCTACCCAAAGAGAAGGGCGACGTTTGCCATGTTTACCATCAATATGCGGTGCGCAGTCAGCGGCGAGATAATCTGAAAGCGTATCTCAAAGAGCACGGTGTTGATACGTTGATCCACTACCCGGTGCCCGTGCATCTCCAACCTGCTTACCGAGGACGGCTAGGTGACACGGGATTGCTGCCTTATACAGAGCAAGTTTGCCAGGAGATATTAAGCCTACCAATGTATCCGCAGCTCAGTGAGGAACAGGTTCGCTGGATCAGCCAACTAATACTTGATTGGTCTCGGTAGGGAGTGACGCTGATGTATCATTTCTGTACATATTTTGATCATCGCTACTTGCCCAGGGGCTTAGCTTTATATTACTCCTTGAGACGTCACTGCTCGTCCTTCAATCTATGGGTGTTATGTATGGACAGCATAACCTACAAAGTGCTTTCTCGAATGGCTTTGCCTAGTATCCGCCTTATTTCCCTTGATGAACTCGAGAAAGATGATGAGCCCCTTCGCACCGCCAAGAAGGATCGGTCCCTAATCGAGTACTACTTCACCTGCACCCCATCACTGCTTTTATATATCTTGAATGGATGGCCTGAAGTTGATATGATCACCTATCTAGATGCTGACCTATTCTTCTTTGCACCTCTTGAGCCGATTTACGAAGAAATGGGATCTAACTCTATCCTCATCGTTGGGCATCGCTTTCCTTCTGGCCTTCGTCATCTTGAGAGATATGGAATTTATAATGTAGGACTTCTCTCCTTTAGAAGAGATGAATCCGCGCTTCGATGTCTTCATTGGTGGCGGGAACGCTGCCTCGAGTGGTGCTATGACCGGATTGAGGACGACCGTTTTGCCGATCAGAAATATCTTGATGACTGGCCTACTCGTTTTTCGGGAGTGACCATCCTGCAGCACAAAGGGGCAGGGCTTGCTCCATGGAACATTGCTAACTACACTCTTCGTTTAAATGCTGGGCATGTGGCTGTGGACAAACAGCCTCTTATTTTCTTCCATTTCCATCGTCTTAAACAGATTAACAAATGGATTTACGATCTAGGTTTAGTAAATTATCAGGCGAAACTTTCTCGCTTGGTAAGGCGCTATATATACATTCCGTACATTCGCGAACTACAGGAAATTACTAGCCAAGCATCGTCATTTGCTGATGAGATCAGTGTCCAGAGCCGTTCAATAAGATATCAGCGTACCTTGCCAGCATCTGATAAGAAAGCGCTTTGTCAGCTAGCGAGAAGAGCTAAGAGTCTGCCCCACTTCATCAAGAGATTGTCACAAGGTGATCTTCTATTGCTTATCGGTAAGCAAGGCAGTGGGTACTCCTGTGGCGATAACGGTGGGCAGGATTCTGGGGCAGGTTGAGGGTGACAACACTGGCTTTCTGATCTTGCCGGGTGATGTGAAGGCGATGGGAGTGTGGATAGAACAAGTGTTAAGAGACAAGCAACAGCGGTTGGCGCTGCTGAATGCGGCTGCCGCCGCGGCCTATCGGCGATTCGGCCTCAAACGCTGGCAGTACAGTCTACTGCTGCGGGTCGTTCTTTACCCGTTAGTGATAAGGAAGGGTAACCATGTCGGAACAGCCTTTGGTTTCCATCGTTACCCCTTCTTACAACCAGGGCCAGTTCATTGAGGAGACGATCCTCTCCATTAAGAACCAGGACTACCCTAACATCGAGCATATCGTCATCAACGGTGGTTCGAAAGACAACACCTCGGCGATCTTAAGGAAACACGAGAACGCTTGCAATATACGCTGGATTTCGGAGCCTGACAATGGAATGTACCAGGCTATAAGCCAGGGATTAAGAATGGCGCAAGGCGAGAAAAGTGAGCAGACTCTCTACTTACCGGTGGTACAAATCTAGAGGGCAGGCCAAAGTAATTTGAAAAGCACAATGGGAGAAGAATATGAAAAGAGCTCTTATCACAGGGATCACCGGTCAGGATGGCTCTTATCTGGCGGAGTTCTTGCTGGCCAAAGGCTATGAGGTTCACGGCCTCATCCGCCGGGCGAGCACCTTCAACACCGATCGGATCGACCACATCTACCAAGATCCGCATGACCCCAATGCACGGCTCTTTCTTCAGTACGGGGACCTTGCCAACGGCGCGCAGCTATCCAACCTGATCTATAATGTCAAGCCCGATGAGATCTATCATCTTGGCGCGCAGTCGCATGTGCGGGTGAGCTTTGACACGCCGGAGTACACCGGCGATGTGACCGGATTGGGCACCACGCGCATCCTGGAAGCGATCCGCCGAAGCGGTATCAAGACCCGTTTCTATCAGGCATCAAGCTCGGAGATGTTCGGTGCAACTTCCCCTCCCCAGAGTGAGAACACGCCCTTCCGTCCGCAGAGCCCTTACGCTTGCGCAAAAGTGTACGCCTATTGGATGGCGAGGAACTACCGAGAAGGGTATGATCTGTTTACCTGTAACGGCGTTTTGTTCAACCACGAGTCTCCGCGTCGTGGTGAGACCTTTGTCACCCGGAAGATCACCCGCGCCATTGCCCGCATTCTGGCTGACAAACAGAAGAAACTCTATCTTGGTAACTTGGCCTCCAAGCGCGATTGGGGATACGCCCCGGAATACGTCGAGACGATGTGGCACATGCTTCAACAGGATCAACCCGACGATTACGTTATAGGCACTGGAGAGTCTCACTCGGTACAGGAGTTCTTGGAGGAAGCTTTTGCCTATGTGGATCTGAATTGGCGGGAGTACGTAGAGATCGATCAACGCTACTTCCGCCCGACAGAGGTCGATTTTCTCCTGGCCGATCCTTCCAAGGCGAGGAAGGAACTTGGTTGGGAACCCAAGGTCACATTCAAGGAATTGGTACGGATAATGGTTGATGCTGATATGGAGGCGCTTGGTCTAGAGCCTATTGGCGAGGGCAAGAGAATCATGAACGAGAAGTTTACTGATTGGCATCGGTGGGATTCTAGCGTAAAGGCGGTGTATGAGAATACGAGAAGAGGAGTTGAGTAAGGGAGATTAGAGTCGTGAGTCTAGAGTCAAGAGTCGAGTGTCAAGGCCAAGTGTGATGACTACAATCGAACGATTCGAGGACATAGAAGCCTGGAAGAAGGCAAGAGAACTTGCCAAAGATATCTACGCCGTAACAAGCAAAGGAGGATTCGCCAAGGATTTCAGCTTGAAGGACCAAATACGGCGAGCAGCAGTATCGATCATAAGTAACGTTGCTGAAGGCTTCTCCAGGCAGACAGATCAGGAGTTCGTCCAATTCTTGCATATTTCCAAAGGTTCAACATCCGAGGTGCAAAGCCAACTATACGTTGCGTTGGACTTAGATTACATTAACAGGGAGGAATTCGAGAGGTTGTATGATGAAGCTGATCAAGTCGCTCGTCTTATCTCAGGTTTCATAAAGTATCTGAAAGGAATCGACTCATGACTCCAGACCCCCGACTCTCGACTAACACGTTTTGGCAAGAAAAACGTGTCGTAGTAACCGGCGGTGCAGGTTTCCTGGGTTCCTATGTAGTGGGGAAGCTGCGAGAGCGAGGCTGCGAGCATATCTTCATCCCTCGGAGCAAGGACTATGACCTGCGCGAGAAGGACGCGATTGTTCGCTTATACGAGGATTCCCAGCCTGACATCGTGATCCACCTCGCGGCAGTGGTCGGAGGAATCGGTGCCAATCAAAAGTATCCCGGCAAGTTTTTCTACGACAACGCCAGCATGGGGATCCAGCTCATCGAACAGGCGCGGCAGGTTGGCGTAGAGAAGTTCGTCTGTGTGGGTACGATCTGCGCCTATCCCAAGTTCACTCCCGTGCCCTTTAAGGAAGAGAATCTTTGGAACGGCTATCCCGAGGAAACGAATGCCCCCTACGGGCTGGCGAAGAAGATGCTACTGGTGCAACTTCAGGCCTATCGCCAGCAGTACGGTTTCAACGGGATCTATCTATTGCCGGTGAACCTCTATGGCCCGGGAGATCACTTCGATCCAGAGTATTCGCACGTTATTCCAGCGATTATCAAGAAGTTCGTCGATGCCAAGTGCCGGGGGGATGAGAAGATCGTGGCCTGGGGCACCGGGGAGGTGACGAGGGAGTTCCTCTACGTCGAGGATGCAGCGCGGGCAGTTCTATTAGCCACCGAGCGGTATAATAAGGGTGAGCCAGTCAACCTCGGAGCCGGATTTGAGATCTCGATCAAAGAGCTGGTAGAGTTAATTGCTGAGCTAACAGGTTTCCGGGGAGAGATTGTCTGGGATACTTCTAAACCAAACGGTCAGCCGAGGCGGAGGCTGGATACTTCAAGAGCCAGGGAGGAGTTCGAGTTCAAAGCGCAGGTGGACTTTAGGGAAGGTTTAAAAAGGACGATTGCTTGGTACCTGAAATCGATGGGTGCAAAATGAAGATTGATAAGGGGCAAATTGAACGGATTCCCATAATGGGAAGGAACGATAAGAAAAAAGCACAAGCTCTTGAAAATGGACAGAAATGATCTTCCACTGATTTCAATTGTGACTCCATGCTTAAACCGGGCAAAGTATATTGAAGAAGCTGTCGAAAGTGTCCTATGCCAAGATTATCCACACTTTGAACACATTATCATAGATGGCGGATCCACAGACGGCACACTGGAGAAGCTTGCTCGATACGCACATTTACGTGTTGTCTCTGAGCCGGACGAGGGGCTGTATGATGCGCTCAACAAAGGGATCAAGCTAGCTCGCGGCGAGCTCATTGGGTGGCTCAACGCCGATGATCTCTATGCCGACGGGGTGTTTAATGATCTGGGCCATAAGGCTTGCGAGATGCCGACGGTGGAGTTGTTCGTAGCGGATAGCGACCTGTTCGAGGACACGCCGAACGGCCCATGCATCGTGCGAACGAACAGATTCTACACCTGCGAGGAGCTGGTGGAGGGACGACTTTCGGGTGTTGTAAGTTTGAACGGTTGTTTCTTCAGGCGCGAGTTGTTCGAACGGGTCGGCCTCTTCAGCGTTGCTTACAAGCATGTGTCCGACCATGAGTTTCTGATTCGACTGTCTATCTATGGGCCGATGTGCGCGTCCCATGGCCGAGTTTTCTATCACTACAGGCAGCACGGGGGGTCCCTCACCTGGGGAACAAAGCGAGCGGGCAACACAGTCTCAGCATGTGAGGATCACATGGCCATTGCGATCCAATACCGTTCGATGAGTGACGTTCCCGGGCCTCTCCGGAGTTACTGCCGCCGACTATACCGAAACAGTGCGATAAACCTGATCAAGCACCACGCAGAGATGGGACATCTGGCCGAGGCGCTGAAGGTACTCCGCGCCGCTCAGCAGCAGGACCGGAGGGTCATAGGTAGTCTGGTGAGGCGCGCCCTCACCAGGGGGCCGATATGGCTAGCAAGGTTGGCGCTTGAAGGAGTGCACCTCGCTGGTCGGAGAGAGGGGGTCAGGTGACCGGTTGCTCTGGGCTCACAGATGAAGGAGAAGTGCGTCCTCGTACCGACTTCCATTCCGCGGTCAGCCCAGGGCTGTACAGATGAGCACTTCAGAGCCCGGAAGCGAGGAGTGCAGGTGGAGAGCCGCGAGGTTACCATCTTAGGCTGGGAAGCGTAGGAGGAAGACATGAGCACGCAGGTCTGGGACCGTCTCCCGGGGCAGTGGCGCGTTCCTCTGGTGTGGCTGGCCGGAGGTCTCGGCGGACTGGTGCTTGCCTGGCTTGTGATGCGGCAGCCAACGATTGGCTCGCTGCTGGCAGTGGTTGTGATCGTTCTGCTCTTGGGCATCGCGCTGTTCTTCGGGCGGGAAGGCGTGTTTTTGCCCAGCCGGATACTGGCACCGCTTCTGCTGGTAGCGATTATCTTTCCTTACATCCGCCTTCCTGCCGGTATTCCGGATGTCCGCCTGGAGTTGATCATTGTCCTTGCCGTATGGGGATTGTTGCTCTTGGGCCATCTTGCTACAGGTCAGCCGATCCGGCTCCGTCGCTGTCCTGCATATAAGTGGTTTGTCCTGTTTGGCTTCTCCATTGCTGTATCAATGGTGTATGCGTCTTTCCTAAGAGGGCAACCTCTCATCGGGCGAGACTTCTGGGAATTAGCGAAGGTCTTGCTATACTTTTTAATCTTTACCCTGGTAGCGAGCCTAAGTATCAGTTCTACGAGCTTGAGACGCTACTATAAGTTCGCTTTAATCACCTTAGGTCTCTCGGCCTTCTTGGGCTTTCTTCAATACATTAACTTTGCCGGTGTCAACCAAGTGGTGTCCCCCTACTACGCACCGACGCAGATGCGCGGGCTCTTGGTTCAAGGGCGTATCATGGGGACGACCCCGAACCCCAACGAGTTCGGGGCTCTGATGGTACTGGCTGCCTCGCTTGCGTTGTCCGGCGTGTTGTTCCTGCAGGGGAGGGGGCCGCGGATGCTTTGCTGGGGTACACTTCCGATTTTTGGTCTAGCCCTTGTTCTCACCCTTTCCCGGTCTGCCCTGGTTGCCCTGTTCCTCGCAGCGGCAACAGTACTGTTCCTTTTCCTCAGGCAGAAGAGCTTGAGGCGTAGGTTGAGGCGCGTGGTGGTATTGGTGCTGTTTGGCTCCATTGTTGGAGCATTCATCTTTCAGCTTATGCCTGAGAAAGCAGTTTTCCGCTTCGGCCAGTTGGGGGCCTTCACAGAAGCATCGAGCTGGCAAGCGCGGGTCGAAAACTGGAAGACGCATTTTGCCATCTGGACGGAATCGCCCTGGCTCGGCTGGGGACCTGGGAAGGCCACCATGGGGACCATTGTGGATAATGAATGGCTACTGCTGTTGAGGAGGTACGGAGTGGTGGGGCTAGCGGTCTTTCTATGTCTCTTCGGGAGCTTATTCTTCAGTCTTTCCCGTATTAGGAAGGCAAATCCAGACCCTTCGGTTGTTGCACTAACGGTCGCCTTGCAGGGCACATTTGTTGGCTATGTACTATATATGGGACTCGCGGCTGTCTATCACTCCTTACAGCTAATGCCGATCTTCGTTCTATTCCTGGGTTTGGCTTACTCCCAGTGGCGACCGGGGAAGACAACGGTCCAGGAGGTCCCGAAACCATGAGAGTGCTTCATATCACTCATCTCTATCCTCGACCTTATGACCACCTGCTTGGAATCGCAATGCACAAGCAGATAGCGGCGCTGGAAGCGCAAGGTTGCATGCAAAAAGTTCTATCACCCACCGCGTGGACTCCTTTTCCAATAAGGCACCTGTGCCACAAGTGGCAGTCCTATTCGAAAGTCCCAATCCGCAATGTAATTGATGGTGTTGAAGTCATTTACCCTAGGTACTTGGTTTTCCCGAGGGCTCTCTTTTTTGCATCCTCTGGTAACCGCATGTATTGGAGTATCAAGAAGCTAGTTAGAGAGATCGGACGTGAGTTCTCATTTGATCTGATCCATGCCCATATGGCTTTGCCCGATGGTTACGCCAGTATGCTTATCAGCATTGAATACCGGAGGCCTTTGGTTGTGACTTTTCAGGCAACAGATCTAGATATCACAGCCAACCGTAGCAATAGCTGTCTAGCGGCCCTGGAAAAAGTGTTTACGTTTGCGAATACGGTGATAGCTCCAAGTGCTCGACTGGCGAAGGCCTTGGTTTCCCAGTTCGGCACTGAGCCCGTAGTCATCGGCTACGGAATTGATGCCAGCGAGGTCGCTACGAGGACCAGTGACTCTCTTCGACATTATGCGGGATACCGCATTCTGCTGAGCGTCTCTCGCTTGATATTGACCAAGGGGATAGATCTGAATTTACATGCTCTTAAGCGGCTGCTACCTCGGCATAATGATCTGCTCTATCTAGTGGTGGGAGATGGACCGTTTCGCCACGATTTAGAACGACTTGCTGAGGATTTAGGATTGGAGAAACACGTCGAGTTTCTTGGACAATTTCCACATCATCAGGCCATGGAGTACATGGCAAGCTGTGATGTTTTCACAATGCCAAGCTGGCAGGAAACCTTTGGGCTTGTTTACATAGAGGCGATGGCTCACGCGAAGCCAATCATAGGAGTCCAAGGTCAGGGAGTGGATGGCATCGTTGAGCATGGTAAAACCGGGATGTTGGTGAAGCCTCGAGATGTGGACAGCCTCGTCGAGGCTTTAGACTTCCTCCTCAGCCATCCAGACAAGGCCCGGTCGATGGGTGAACGGGCCCGCCAGCTTGTCTTGGAAAGCTACACGTGGGAGAAGAACGCGGAGGAGACGATCAAGGTCTACCGACAGGTGCTAAATGGCCAATAAAGTCTGTATTCTTACCACTGTCCACCCACCGTTCGATACGCGCATCTTCCACAAGCAGGCGAAGACGCTAGTGAAAGCCGGGTACGATGTAACCCTGATCGTTCAGCACAACAAGAATGAGGTGGTGGATGGTGTCAAGATCATCGCCCTGCCTAAACCACGTAACCGCTTTACCCAGATGTTGAGCCTTACCTGGCGTGCCTTTCGCTTGGCCTTGCGGCAAAAGGCCAATATCTACCACTTCCACGACCCGGAGCTTTTGTCGTGGGGCGCATTGTTAAAGCTAACTACCAAGGCGAAAATCATCTACGACGTCCATGAGAATGTTAGGAAGCAGATTTTGAACAAGACCTGGTTGCCTTCATGGAGTAGGAGCTTTCTATCCGCGGCCTATGTATTGGTTGAAAGAATCTGCCTTCCATTCATCGACGAGATCATCATTGCTGAAGACTCGTACATCGAGAACTATCAAGGACGAAAGAATGCCGTCGCTCTCCGAAATTACCCTATTCTCACTTACCTGGAGCCTCGTGAAGACGTTGACAAGACTAATAGAGGAGCAGGCCACAGCTTCAAGGTGATCTATGTTGGTGGGCTTACAAGGCTACGGGGGGCTTTGGAGCTTGTTGAGGCTATGAGAATTGTGAAGGCCGATGGCTATGAAGAAGTGCGTCTGGATCTTATCGGTCCGATAACGTCTCTGGAGCTAAAGCGTAAATTGGATACCGTAATTTGCCAGCACGACCTTGAAGGGCACGTCTCTATCCCCGGACCCATTCTCCATGAGCAAGTTCATGAGATACTCTCTCAGTCGCAGGTTGGCATGGCTGTATTACACCCGGACCCTAATTATGTTGATTCATTGCCTACCAAACTCTTCGAGTATATGGCCGCCGGGATCCCGGTAATCGCGTCTAATTTTCCTCTGTGGAAGGAGATTGTCGAGGGGAACGAATGTGGGCTGACGGTTGATCCATTAAACCCTGAAGAGATTGCGGAGGCAATTGAGTACCTTCTTAACCATCCTGAGGAGCAGCGAAAGATGAGCGAGAATGGTCGGCGCGCTGTACTGGAGGAATACAATTGGAAGAAGGAGGGAGAGAAGCTCCTGGCGCTGTATGCAGAGCTATTGAGACGATGAATATCTGGATGTTGAGTCCTTACGCAATTGCTCCTGACTTGCTGGGCAGGGCGGTGGAAAAGCTGGCGCTAAGCAAAGAGCTGGTTACTCGCAGACACGATGTAGCATTCTTCATCTCTCCCCTTTATCATTTAGGACTCGTGTTGCAACGAAAGTAGTGAAAATGAAGATTGCAGTTATGGGGTTAAGCCAGAGGGAAGGCAAGAAATGAGCGAGAGCACACCAGAAGGGATCGTAGCTCGATTTCGGAATAAGGAAGCACAGATAGCCGTTATTGGTCTGGGCTATGCAGGTTTTCCATTGGCCGTTGCCATGGTGGAATCTGGTTTCCATGTTGTCGGTATAGATAAAGATGAGGAGCGAATCGCGAAGCTAAGGAGCGGAGAAAGCTCAACTTCAGACGTTAGCGGTGTTCGTTTAAGAAAAGCGATAAAGTCTGGGAGCCTGGATCTAAACCAAGATTTCGCAAATGTTGGAGATTCAGACGCTATCATTATTTGCGTTCCTTCTCCGTTGACGAGACATCGGGAACCCGACACAAGTTATATCGTGGAAGCTGCAGAGAGTATTGCTCCACACTTGCGCAAGGGACAGTTGGTAGTCCTGGAAAGCACCTCATATCCTGGTACTACCGAGGAACTGGTCAAGCCGCGCCTCGAAGCCCGAGGGTTCGAGATCGGAAAGGATATATACCTTGCCTTCTCCTCAGAACGTGTTGATCCCGGCAATAAGGAATATACTCTCCGAGCTGTTCCCAAAGTTGTTGGGGGTATTACGGGGAATTGCACTAGAGTAGCTAAGACTCTTTACGAGCAGGTTATACAGGCAGGAGTACACGTTGTTTCATCCTCGAGGGCAGCCGAGATGGAGAAACTCCTCGAGAATATCTTTCGCAGTGTCAATATCGCTTTAGTCAATGAGTTGACGCAACTTTGCGACCGTATGGATATCGACATCTGGGAAGTAATTGAAGCGGCCAAGACTAAGCCCTACGGCTTCATGCCGTTCTACCCCGGGCCAGGCGTCGGTGGACATTGTATACCGATTGATCCCTTCTACCTTTCCTGGAAGGCGAGAGAGTACGATTTCCGAACCCACTTCATCGAACTAGCAGGAGAAGTTAACACCAACATGCCAGCATTCGTGGTTTCTAAGCTGACTCAGCTGCTGAATCGCCGACAACAAGCTCTGAATGGTGCCGAGATCCTGCTATTGGGCATTGCCTATAAACGTGATGTTGCTGATATTCGGGAATCTCCGGCACTTAAGCTGATTGCCTTGTTAGAACAAGAGGGCGCGCGAGTCGCGTATCATGATCCCCATGTGTGCCAAGTAATGGTAGATGGAAAACTGTATGACTCGGTGGGTCTGACCTCCAAGACCCTTCAATCAATGGACGCTGTGGTACTCGTTACCGATCATTCCGCGTTCGATTATGATTTCATTACCGATTACTGTAATCTGCTGTTGGATACGAGGAATGCGGTAAAAACCAACCGGGAGAACGTTTATAAGCTCTAGGAAATTGAAATGAGCGAGCTAAGGTATCCTACTGCAAGGATAATCGTACCGGTTTATATGGTGAAAACCGTATCGTACAATGCATTGAAAGTTTATTAACTCGAATGTATCCAAGTGGTCGGGTGAAGGCTAAAGAACTAAAGATTACAAAGGAGCTTCTGTTCTGTGTGAGGTGACGGTTTTGCAAATTCTTTATATCCATCAGTATTTCAATACACCCAAGATGTCCGGAGGGACAAGATCTTACGAAATGGCGCGATGTCTAGCTGCCAGGCATGATGTTCACGTAATCACCTCACAGCGTGAGCTGGACAGACAAGCAGGTAAGAAGTGGCGGGTTTCAGAGGTTGACGGCATCCACGTGCACTGGTTCCCAGTCCGCTATTCTAACAAAATGAGCTATAAGAGGAGGATGTGGGCCTTCTTGCGTTTTGCCTGGGTGGCTGGCAGGAGAGCCAGAAAAGTTGGGGGAGATGTGGTTTTCGCGACGAGCACTCCACTCACAGTAGCTCTACCGGGTGCATATGTTGCGAAAGCGCTTAAGATACCGATGGTGCTTGAGGTCCGCGACCTTTGGCCAGAATTACCAATTGCAACTGGTGTGCTACGGGACCCTTTTCTTGTCAGACTAGCCCGATGGCTGGAGCGTTTTGCGTATTCCCATTCTGCTCACGTTGTAGCTCTATCACCTGGGATGAAAGCCGGTGTTGTCAGGGCAGGGTACCCTGAATCCCGGGTTTCAGTTATTCCTAATAGTTGCGACAACTCACTCTTCGGGAATCCCAACGTGGATGGTGAGGCATTTCTTGCTCAATACCTGCCTAAAGCGGAGGGCCCTATTGTAACGTATGCGGGAGCATTGGGAGCAATTAATGGAGTTGGTTATCTAGCTGACATTGCCGCCACAATGTTGCAGCTCGATCCTTCCATTCGCTTCGTGATCATAGGAGACGGGAGGGAGAGAGAAAGCATTCGTGTAAGAGCTCGCGAGTTGGGAGTGTTGAACCAAAATCTTTGGATGCTGCCAAGAATGCCCAAGCAGGATATGCCGAAGGTTCTGTCCGCCTCGACCGTGGCAACTTCTCTGGTGATAGACCTTCCTGAGATGTGGAACAACTCCGCCAATAAGTTCTTTGATGCTTTGGCTGCTGGTTGTCCGGTAATGATCAACTACAAAGGTTGGCAAGCTGAACTTCTGAGAGAGACAGGGGCTGGACTAGTAGTACCTCCACAGAATTCTGAAGAGTCAGCTGGCTTACTACATGGCTTTCTCCAAGATTCGGAACGTGTGTCTCGATCTGGGAAAGCTGCAAGGAAGCTTGCTGAGGAGAGATTCGATCAGGATAAACTCGCTAATAAACTGAAGAATATCCTGGAAGCAGTAGTCGCAAACACCTCCCTGGAAGCTGAGCATAGATAAGGAAATAGGGCATCTACGCCGGAACTCGCGCATCTCATTCCGTGTGAAGCGCGCTCTTGACATCCTGGTGAGTTGCCTAGGGTTAACCTTTTTGTTGTTGCCCTTTGCTGTGGCCGCCCTGGCAATCAAGCTTGATTCCAAGGGGCCGATCTTCTTGCGGCAGGAGCGGGTTGGCAAGGCCGGTCGCCTTTTTAGAGTCTACAAGTTTCGTACGATGTTGCACGATCCTGCTCGTCGAGGGCCTCAGCCCCCTCCGAAGCCGGGGGACACTAGGATCACTTGCGTGGGACGCTTCTTGAGGCACTTCGGGTTGGACGAGCTTCCCCAGCTCTTCAACGTGTTGCACAGTGAGATGTCACTCGTAGGGCCTCGTCCGGCTCTACCGTATCAAGTAGCCGGGTATGACGAGCGACAACGACGGCGGCTATCCGTAAAGCCTGGGATCACGGGGTGGGCGTTGATTCATGGTAGGAATCGTCTTGCCTGGAAAGAAAAAATCGACCTGGATTTATGGTATGTTAATCACGTTTCTTTGCGGGTGGATCTTAATATCCTTTGGCGTACGCCATGGGTGCTTCTGCGAAGTGAGGGGGTCTATATCAAGTGCAAAGACCCTCTTGCTGGACCAACTAACAATGATGGAAGTTGAATTCTGGACGGTTCCAAAGCGAAGGAGGATACGTGAGAGGCGATGAGCTTGAGGTGCTAGCTGTCACGGCGGTGGGAGGCGGGGTAGGCCAGTCTGTACTTCGTGCCTTGCGTCTTTCATCCCTATCATTTCGGGTTATCGGCTTTGATATGGATCCCTGGAGTGCGGGCTTTTACACCTCTCATCGTGGGTTTCTTGTGCCCGCAGCGGGCGATCCCACGTATTCCGATCGTCTCCTTCAGGTGTTGATCCGGGAGGAAGTGAAAGTCCTCATTCCCGGTTCGGACCCGGAACTGTCCGTACTCGCAAAAATGCGGGACAAGCTTCTTGCGAAGGGTATATTGCCCATCGTCGGGAGCGCAGAGGCTGTACACTTTTGTCGCGACAAGCTAGCTGCGTACCGCTTCTTTCATAACCACGGGTTGCCCTTCGTGCAGACGACATCTCCTAATGAAGGCTTGGAATTGGCGGAGGAAGTGGGGTTTCCTTTAGTGGTCAAGCCGATCAGTGGGTCAGCGTCGCGGAATATTGCTGTGGTCTTCAACGAGGAACAACTGCGTCCATACACGGATAGGAAAGACCTAATCGTTCAGGAGTATCTTGTGCCGCAAGGCTGGGGGAAGAGTCGGCAGGAGGTAAGGGTAGAGGATGTTACGAGCAATAATTCGCTTCGCCAGGAAGACGAGATATCGATTCAAGTTCTCTTTGACCACGAGGCTAACTTTCTTGGCCAGTACACCAGCCGCAACCTTTTAGAACATGGCGTACCGATACTGATCGATCCTTACACCGATGATCGAGTTGAGGAGATCGCTCAAGCCGTTGAGTACCTTTCAGATCATCCAGAGTTGCGACAGAAGATGGGCGAGAATGGTCGGCGGGCGGTGGTGGAGAAGTACAATTGGGAAAACGAGGAAAAGAAGCTCTTGACTCTGTATGAGAAACTATTGGCATCGGATTAGTTCGGAACTCCAGCGGGAGAGGTATGCCCGGCCGTATACTGCATCTGGCAAAGATGTCGCTAGTACAGACCGCCCAAATCTCGGAGAGAATTAACATGTCGGAGTTGCCAGCTACCAATGTCGGTGTTATAATG
>Ga0315541_1000570_pt1 | contig 39134 bp, 38 predicted proteins | sample SalMarSW160190MG_FD_203095 | JGI IMG/M metagenome (GOLD analysis project Ga0315541, IMG submission 203095) | Salt marsh sediment microbial communities from the Plum Island Ecosystem LTER, Massachusetts, United States - Salt Marsh Sediment SW1601-190 ...
ACATTTTCCAGGGATATCTCCCTGGCCTTGCCCGAGACGTTCACCCTCATAAGGGTTATGATCTCCATGGGGATGTTATCCGTGATCAGCCTGAATACCCTCACGTCCACACTATCCTCGGCGGTCGGGGATCTTCGTGTGCGCTTGAGCCAGAGCCTTCCGTCCTTTTCCTGAAGAGGAGAGGATACTGTCCTGCCGTCAATCATAAGGGTCACTATCCCTGATGCAGGGGGGACATTTATCATCTCCGGCATCTGCTCCCATAAGAATCTCCCCTTAACAACATGCTCACCACGCGCAAGTTTTATACTGGGGGTCCCGTTTCTTTTAAGCACAGGCAATTTCACTTCGTTGACGAGTACATCCCAGGGCCATGAGTCCTTGTTGCCGGGCAAGGGGACCCATCCTTCCACCAGGACAAGCCATTGCTGTTCAAAAGTTCCCCCGTTTTCGTGGAGGGACAGTTCGAGGCGAGAGGGCCAGATACAGCAATATTGCTGTCCGTCATTATAATAGGTAGGACAGACCTTTTCTTCTTCGCCGTAAAGGACCCAGTCCTCCCAGGGTTTCAGGGGTGGCGGGATATCTATCTCACGTGCCCCGGCTTCATAGACGGCGCTGCAAATCAAACCGCAACCCAAAAGGAAAAAACAAATAACCGCCAACAGACGTTCAGTCATTCCCTTCCTCCATGCAAATAAGTGTTAGGTTTTTCATGGATGTCCGGCAGTACCCCCTTTTCGGAGGCGAAATCTACAGCCTGTTTATAATGCCCGCAGCATATCCGGCCCCGAATCCGTTATCGATATTTACTACCGTTACGCCCGAGGCACAAGAATTCAGCATGCCGAGCAGCGCCGTTATCCCTTTGAAACTGGCCCCGTACCCGATGCTGGTAGGGACGGCGATAACAGGACAGCCCACCAGTCCTGCCACCACACTGGGGAGGGCGCCTTCCATCCCCGCCACCGCGATTATTACGGAGGCCCTTTCCAGGGTCTCCCTGTGGGCCAGGACCCTGTGGAGCCCTGAGATGCCCACATCATATATGGTCTTTACCTCATTCCCCATGAATCTCGCGGTGACAGCGGCTTCTTCGGCCACAGGGATATCCGACGTACCGGCGCTTATCACCACTATGGTCCCTCTCCCGGAATTGTTAACAGGTGTCGTCATCAATGTCAGGGCCCTCGCCCTTTTGCTGTAAAGGCTTTCGGGAAACCTCTCCTTAACCTTGTCTGCCTTGTCTGAAGAGAGGCGGGTGATAAGGACGTTTTCACCTTGCTCAACCAGCCTCTCCATTATGGCGATAATATCCCCCGCCTCTTTTCCTTCCCCGAAGATGACCTCGGGCGCCCCGCGCCTCAGGCCGCGGTGGTGATCAATACAGGCAAACTCTATATCCTCGAAAGGGAGGTGTTTTAACCGTTCAAGCGCGCTGTCGACGGTTAAATCTCCTTTGGATAGATCCTCTAAAACCCTTTTCAAGCTGTCTTCTCTCAAGTTGTTTCTCCTTAACAGGCCTTCAGCGGTCAGCTAAGCCTTAGCGAAACCATTGTTTAAAGGTCCTTGCTTATATTCCATTTTTTTTACCAGTTCAGCCACCCTTCTGCCCAACTCTATCCCGTTTTTCTCCGTCTTCGCATCAGGTGCCCCGACACAGGCCACACCGTAGTGACCGGTCGCAGACATGGGATCGCCCACGATTATCATCCCGTATATCAGGAAAGCATGGATAATGGACATCATAGTGGTTTCCTTGCCTCCTGTGGCATCACCGGAGGTTGCAAATGCCGCTCCGATCTTTCCTTCCATCTTTTTTCGAACCCCGATGAACGCATCAAAAACCCCTTTTAACTCAGCGGCCATGCCGCCGAAATAGACCGGAGATCCGGCAATTATTCCTTCCGAGTTCACAAACTCTTCTTCGGTCACCTCATTACAGTTCCGAAGGAGAACGGTTACACCCTCAACCTCTTTCACTCCCCTGGCAATCACATCCGCGAGTTTCCTGGTATTACCGCCTTTGGAATGATATAATACAAGTATCCGCATTATAATTCCTCCTTATTTTAAGACACACTTTTGATTATACAGCAAGAGATAACTGAATAACCTACTTGTCTGGGGAGAGCTTATTCTTCGATTTGCCCTTCTTTATGTGTTTTCACTCTCGATGCCAAGCGCCCTGGCACGTTCCGCCCATCTTCTGCGCGCCAGCTTTCGCATATCCACCACAGTATCCGTTTCATCCGTGATTTCCATGCCCATCAATGTCTCCACCAGATCTTCTAGTGTAACCAACCCGCTCGTTCCCCCGTATTCATCGACGACTACGGCGATATGTTGACGGTATTCGAGAAAATTTTCCAACAGAATCGGTAGTGACATCAATTCCGAGACTACAATGATGTCTCGCTTCAGTGCCTTGACCTTTTCATCATCCCGGCCATGAGCATTGAATATCAAAACATCCTCTTTCAGGATAAAGCCGGTAATGTCGTCCATATTGTTCCTATAAAGAGGAAGACGTGAGAATGGGCTTTTAGTTACCAGGTTCAATGCTTCCGAAATCGTCATATCCTCGCAGATTGCCGAGATTACAGTGCGAGGTGTCATAATATCCGCTATGGTCAGTGAACTGAACCGAAACAGATTCCGGATAATCCGGGACTCGTTGCCGTGTATATACCCGGTCTGCTCACCGACCCGGGCCATGGCGATAAACTCCTCCCGACTAAATATGTGCACCGGTTTCCCGCGTGAAATGACCCTTGTCACCATTTCGGCGATCCGTACAATGGGATAGAGAATTATAATCATGCTATTTACAAAGAACGCGATCGGTCTTACCAGCCTTGACCAATAGAGGACGCCTATTGTCTTGGGAACGATCTCGGAGAGGAAAAGGATCATCAATGTCATGACCGCCGAAAAAAGGCCGATCCAGACGCTTCCAAAAACGACTGTGGCTTTGGCCCCGGCCCCTATGGCCCCGAGGGTATTCGCTATGGTGTTCAAGGTTAAAATCGCCGCAAGCGATTGTTCCACATTATCCTGTTTCAGTCGCTTCAGTTTTGCCGCAAATTTTGGTCGCTTTTCTTTGAGGCCCTCGATATATGACGGCGTAACACTCAAGAGAACCGCTTCCGCCACGGAACAGAGAAATGAAACGCCCAATGCCAGCAAAACGTAAGTTATCAGCAGCATGACATCAGCGGACGTATTTTCGATAATTGATGTGCTTGTTTCTTCAGCACCGCCGGCAACAGCCGAGCTAGCCCACGTTAATGTTAATATAACACAGGATATCCAGTGTAGTCTTTTTATTGACAACCTCATGGCGTTTCCGATGCCTCCTTGTCTACGGAATCGAACAACCTTATAACCAGACGGGCGCTTTTCATCGGGTATTCCTCCTTGTCAGGCGGTTTCTGATGAGTGAAACAGGTTGCTCACATCGGTCCGGGAAAGAAATCCAGGGCGCCTACTGCAAGAAGCGCTTCGATCACGGCATGGACTGGTAAGCCCACAACATTGCTGTAAGAGCCGATTATGCCACTTACCATGAAAGATCCTATTCCCTGGATTGCGTAACTACCGGCCTTACCAAACGGTTCTTTTGTGGCGATATAGGCCCTTATCTCTCTTTCGGATAATCCCTTTATGGCCACCGTAGTTCTCACATGTCCCGTATGGGCGATACTTCCGGAAGGATCAATTATGGAAAAACCTGTTATCACCTCATGGTCCCTGCCGCTCAGCATGGCGAGCATGGACTTTGCTTCCTCCTTATCAACGGGTTTGCCCAATAGTGTCTCCTGTAAAACCACTATTGTATCCGCTCCCAGTATCCAGTTCTCCGGGGACCTTGAACAGGCGTACATTGCCTTTCGTTGGGCCAGGATACAGGCGATATCGGCCTGAGTGTCCCCTGTCTCTTTTTCATCGATATGACACGGTAAAAAACGGAAAGGCAATCCTATCTCCCGCAGGATCCTCTTCCTTCTGGGAGAAGCGGACGCAAGGACAAGGGGATTTTCATTGCTTATGGTCTTAAAACGCATGTTTTAGTCTTATCTCAAAAAATGGATCATCCAGTTAATGAGTACTGAAAGGACTTTATATAAATACTTGGTTTGGCCCATGGGGTTCTCTTTGCGACAGGCGAACTTGTTTATGTGCAAATCCCGGGCAATAAGCCGGACGAGGCGGGCGGCGGGCTATTGAAATAGTATACCAGGACCGGAAGTCCGGCTATTATCTCAGAAGTTACCCGCCCGCCTGGGTGGCACCTTATGCTATTATCTTGCTTCTAATTTTTTCGCCGCTGCAAAGAGAGCCCCATGGGCCGAATATCACCAAACTTGCTATAGTTTTATCATTAAGTGTACTCATTAAGCGGATGAACCCAAAAAATTTGATTGATATTAAAAAAATGGGTAACCCCTTTGCCCTATTTAAGCCCGAAGAGTCTCTTAGCGTTTTCAGAGGTCCTGAATGCCAGGTCTTCAAAATCCATTCCCCTTAATCGAGCGATGCTGGCTGCGGTATGCTTGACAAAAAGGGGCTCATTTCGTTTTCCCCTTTCGGGGACAGGCGTCAGAAAAGGCGAGTCTGTCTCAATTAACAAGCGTTCAATGGGAACTCTGCAAGCCACATCCTGGACCTTAATGCTGTTATTATATGTTACGGTACCGGGGATTGAGATATAATAGCCGATATCAATAAAGGCCATGGCAAGTTCATAGTCACCTGAAAAACAGTGAATTACGCCTTTATTACTCTTACCACTTCTCTTTCTTAAGATATCAAGCACTTCAGGGTGGGCATTCCGGTCATGTACTATAATAGGCAGGCCGAATTCCGCAGACATCTCCACCTGTCGCTCAAATACCTCAATCTGCTTTTCCCGAGGGGAAAGAAGGCGAAAAAAGTCCAGGCCTATCTCACCCCATGCAACAACCTTCTCCTCCCGTGCAAGCCTGCCCAGTTCCTTCAGCCTCCCGGGATCCGCATCGAGAGCATTATGGGGATGATAACCTATGGATGAGAATATAAAACCATACCTGTTTGCCAATTCTAGGGCCCTGATAGAACTGGAAATATCGATCCCTACTGTTACTATCTGGGTAACACCCCCGTTTAAGGCCCTTTGAAGGACATCTTCCAGGTCTTCGCTAAAGTCCTGCATATCCAAATGCGCGTGGCTATCAATTAACATCTTATCTCCTGAAGCCACCTGATACTCTTTTTGTCCGTCCGGATCGCTTAATAGGTGCCCGTTTCCCCTGCCCCGCCCTTTGTAATGGGAAAAAACGCCGCCTTGCTGGTAGATCAGGGCAGGTATAAATATTATATTGAAATAATGAATTATTTATAGTATGATATATAAAGATGTTTTATCTTGTAAATAAATATCTTGCATATTTATCAAATCACACTAGAATAAAGAACAGTATTCATAAATTGGGAGGTTGTCAATCTGAGTATGGCAGCTACAGTCAAAAAAGCAGATGAAACAAACAATAGGGCGTCATCTCTTGAAAGACAGCTGCAGTTTCAGAAAAGGCTTAATAATATCACCAATAAGATCCATTCTGCCAAGGATACCAACGATATTCTACTCAATCTGCAGAAGGATATCCTAAGCCTTTTTGCCACAGATAGAATCACCATTTATGTTGTTGATGGCGTGAATAAGCAGATCGTTTCCAGATTCAAGACAGGGACTGAGGTTGCTGAGATCCGGGTACCAATAAACAATACGAGTATCTCTGGCTACTGCGCGGCTTCCGGCAAAACAGTCAATATCGCCAACGCGTATGATGATAACGAACTTAGGAGGATTAATCCGGAATTAGTATTCAATAAAAGCTATGATGACAGGACGGGATATAAAACGACCCAGGTCCTAGCGGCGCCTATCATCCATAACAAGTACCTGCTCGGAGTTATACAGCTTATAAACAAAAAAGACGGAAGCCATTTTACCCTTGAAGACCAGTCCTCCGTGATGGAGATAGCCAAAGTACTCGGATTGGCCTTTTTTAATAACCAGAGGGTAGTAAGTAAGAAGAAGCCGACCAAATATGACTTTCTGGTTACCAACAACATCATCACCGATAAAGACTTGGAAAAGGCCATGAACGACGCCCGCAAGCTCAAAAAATCAGTGGAAAGCGTCCTGATAAGTGATTTCCATGTGTCAAAGGATGATATCGGTAAATCCCTGGCCGCCTTTTACAAAACACGTTTTATTCCCTACGATGATAAGATGGTGATCCCGGGCCAACTCCTCAAGGGCCTGAAAGCCAACTTCCTCAAGCACAGTGTGTTTACCCCTGTATCACAATCCGGCAACAAGGTAATTGTGGCTATGGAAGACCCCAATTATCTGCCGGCAAGGGATACTATCAGAAGACTCATTCCCAGCAAGGATTTTGAATTCTGTGTTTCCATAAAAGATGACATCTTCGAGATGATCGATCTGTTTTTTGACATCAAGAGAATAGGAACAATGGAGGATTCCGGGAGCATAGAGGATATCCTGGGACAACTCGGCACGGAAGAACAGGAAGATACCGATGACCTGGACAGGGTAAGTGAAGAAGACGGTGCTATTGTCCAGCTTGTGAACAAGATGATAGTTGACGCCTTTAACCGGAACGCTTCGGACATCCATGTCGAACCAAGGCCCGGCAAGGCGAATTCCGTGATAAGATTCAGGATAGATGGTGCCTGCCAAGTATATCAGACTATCCCTTATTCATTCAAGCAGGCACTGGTTTCACGACTCAAGATCATGTCGGACTTGGATATCTCAGAGAGGCGGCTTCCCCAGGACGGTAAGATAAAGTTTAAGAAATTCGCCCCCCTTGATATCGAACTCCGTGTCGCAACCATTCCCACCGCAGGCGGTGTTGAGGATGTGGTCATGCGTATCCTGGCCGCCGGTGAGCCCATCCCCTTGGAAAAGATGGGCCTGAATGAAAGAAATTATAACGTGTTCATAGATATGATCACCAAACCTTACGGGATAGTCCTGGTTGTGGGCCCTACTGGAAGCGGAAAGACAACTACACTCCATGCTGCCCTGCATTATATCAATAAACCCGAAACAAAGATCTGGACAGCGGAGGATCCCGTTGAGATCACCCAAGACGGCCTTCGTCAGGTTCAGGTACACGCCAAGATAGGTTTTGATTTTTCAACCGCCATGAGGGCCTTCTTGAGGGCTGATCCTGATGTGATCATGGTAGGTGAAATGCGTGATCAAGAGACTGTGTCTACCGGTATAGAGGCCTCACTGACAGGGCACCTGGTTTTCAGCACCCTTCATACCAACAGCGCACCTGAAACCATAACCCGTCTACTTGATATGGGTATGGATCCTTTTAATTTCGCCGATGCCTTGCTGGGAGTCCTGGCCCAGAGGCTTGTGAGGACCCTGTGCAAAGAATGCAAGGAGGCTTATCACCCTGACAGGGAAGAATATGACAACCTGATCAGGCTTTATGAAGGCGACTTTGAAAAACTGGGTTACTCCTACGATGACGATTTCGTCCTGTATAAACCGAAAGGTTGTTCAAAGTGTGGCAATACAGGATATAGGGGCCGTACCGGGCTGCATGAGATTATCGTGGGAACGGAAGAAATGCAGAATAAAATACAGGTAAGGGCAAGGATGGAGGAATTGCGGGATCAGGCCATAGGAGACGGCATGACCACCCTTATGCAGGACGGGATAAGAAAGGTATTAACCGGCCAGACGGATCTTATACAGGTAAGAAAGGTGTGTATGTAAAAGGCATAAGGCCTAAGGCGCAAGCTATAAGATTAAACCCGGATCGTACAAACTGGAGATTAGTGAGTTCAATCCGGGTTATGTTTATAGATTTATTACGGGAATCTGCCGGGTCTTAAAAGACCCGCAATCTCATCCAGTCCGAACATAATATTCATATTCTGAACGGCACTCCCTGCCTGGCCTTTAACAAGATTATCTATTATGCTCACCACGATTAGCCTCCCGGTCCTTTCATCCACATTTACCGAGAGATTACAGAAATTGCTTCCCCTAACATCGGAACTGCTCTGGGCCGTATCCGGGCCAAAGGTCCTGATAAAGGCGCAGTTCTCATAGAAAGAAGTATATGCGGACCGGATACTCTTGATATTTTCCCCTTTGTTTAATCGGCTATAGATGGTGGTTAATATGCCCCTGCTCAGGGGAACGACATGGGGGGTAAAGGTAATCTTTATCTCCCTCCCTGCAATAAGACCGAGTTCTCTTTCCACCTCGAAAACGTGCTGATGGCCTGATATCTTGTAGGCATTCATTGAGTCATATCTGGCAGGATAATGAAAGGCCGGGGAGGGCTTTTTGCCCGCTCCGGAGACACCTGTCTTGGCATCACAGATAATGGATTCGGTCTCGATTAAATCATATTTTATGGCAGGGGCCAGTCCAAGGATGCAACTCACCGCGAAACAGCCTGGGTTGCCTACGAGGTCAGCTCCGGCAATTTCGTTCCTATGTAGTTCCGCTAGCCCGTATACCGCCCCGGGCAGGAGATCGGGTGACGCATGCTCCCCGGCCCTCCCGATTCTGGAGGCGTAGCCCTTGTATATGTCCGGGTCGTTAAAACGGAAATCCCCGCTATAGTCCACGACCTTTACCCCCTTGTCCAGCCAGTAGCGAGCCCCTGCCTGGCCCACTCCGTCCGGGGTGGAAAAAAAGACCACATCAAAATCATCACCGCGGCCCGGGTCGTCCGGGGCCGTAAGAGGAAGATCACAGAAACCTTTAAGATGCGGATAAAGGTCACTTATGGGTTTTCCAATATCCTGTTTGTCAATAACAGAGACAACCTCTGCGTTGGGGTGATCAAGAATGAGTTCTATCGCCCCGCAACCTCCATAACCACCCGCTCCGATAATGCCTACCTTTATTTTTTTCATAGATTGCCTTATAAATTAAGATTTTATATTCTATTATATATCACAGATTTGCCGGTCGGGGCAAGGCGCAGGGCACAGGGTAAAACAAAGATCACATCTTTAGGCCTTGTGCCTTAGGCCCTGCGCCTTTCCTCATATATTAAACCTGAAATTAATGATATCCCCGTCCTGTACAACGTATTCTTTGCCTTCAAGTCTTACCCGCCCTGATCCCCTGGCCTCTCTGAAGCTTCCATATTGCTTCAGATCATCGTACGAGAGGACCTCCGCGCGGATAAAACCATGCTGCATATCCGTGTGTACCTCACCCGCCGCTTCCAGAGCCGGTGTACCCTCCCTTACGGTCCATGCCTTAACCTCATCTTCACCCACGGTAAAAAAGGATATCAGACTCAGAAGCTTATATGACATGCCTATTAAACGGTCCAGGGCTGATTTTTCGATATGATATTCTATAACAAATTCTTCGGCATCCTCTTCCGGCATGGCGGCTATCTCCATCTGGATCCTTCCTCTGATTACGCACATCTCGACATTTTCAGGCGCTGACTTCCATAGAGGCATGGACTCATCCTCGTCATCGTTATTAATGATAACCAGCTGGGGCTTGGCTGAAAGGAGGGTGAATCCTTTTAATAGGGGGCTCGCAGTCAGTAAGGGCGATATCCTTAAAGGGCGACCGCTTTCCAGGATCTCCACGCAGGATTTTAGGAGTGAGTATTCCTCCTCTTCCGACTTCTTGCCCTTCTTGATATCCTTTTCTATCCTTTCGATCCTTTTTTCAACCACCCCGAGATCACTGAGGATCATATCTTGTTCAAGCCGTTTGAAATCTTCTTCCGGTTCAGGGACAGCGCCCGCGGCATTAGTAAAATTGCGGACCACATGGATAAGGCCGTCACATGTCCTTGCCAGATTCCAAATAACACCTTCGGAACCGGAGACCGGGTCTGAGGGGAGGAGGTATTCGATCTGGGAGTAGGTTGTCTTTTTGGGTTTATACATGGCACTGAGGAAATCTAGCCTGTCATCCATGACCTTGACGGTAATCATCCTCCGGTCCTTTTTGGACTCCTCGCCCCTTGCGCCTGAAAGTGCTGCGAATATGGTGGATCTGCCCGATTGTGGGAGGCCGATAATCCCCAGTTTCATAAAAAACTTCCTCGTAACACCGTGCCTGAACTATGTAAACAGTATTTACAGAACAATTACCACCTAGACTCCGGCCATGTATTCTAATGAAGCTCCCCACCGCAAGCGGTGGGGTATCAAGCGGAATTCCGCCATAGCCTACCCGGCTTCGCTCTTACGAGCTTCGCCGCGGTTCACCTTGCCATTCATCCCTGCGGCAAGCCGCAGGGTATTCTGGCGAAGGCGAATAAAGCATATGCACTTTTTAATATTGAATCAATAATCTTCTTCAAAAAAATAGCTTGACAATTGAGTTTAACCATGTATATTAACTAAAAAGTTAAACCCAAGAAATAGGACCATAAAAATGACGAATAAAAGGCTAAAGGAAAAACAGGATCATTCCATACGTATGATACTGGACGCGGCCATGGAGATCTTTGCAGAGTCGGGTTATGAAGGGGCGAGGGTCGATGAAATCGCCAAAAGGGCCGGGGTGAACAAGGCCATGATCTATTACAGGATCGGCGACAAAAAGACCCTCTATGATGCAGTAATTCATAATGTCATGCACAATGCTGCCAAGCGGGTCACTGAAAATATCAAAAATAATTTTTCTCCTGAAGATAAGCTGAAAATCTATATTGCCAATTTTGCCAAAACGATGGCGCAATATCCCGCATTTCCAAAGATTATGGTGCGGGAGATGGCATCAGGGTGGGCACATTTCAATGAGGAAATTGTTGATGATATGGCAGGCATCTTGGTAATAGTAAAAGATATCATTGATGAAGGTGTAAAAAAGGGAGTGTTCATCAATGTTAATCCGATGATTGCGCATATGATGACAATAGGGACTATGATACTTTTTAATCTATCCATGCCGGTAAGGAATAATTATTCTCATATCCTTGGAGGGAAGATAAATGTTTTTGAGAAGACAAATTTTGAGCATGTTCTCCCTGAGATAGAAAAAATGATACTTCGTGCATTGAAGGCATAGGTTTAATGTCATGCGTTGAATCTATTTATTAACAATTTTTATCCGGAGGTGTTTCCTTGAAAAAACGGATCATTATAATATCCTTTTTTGCATTGCTTCTGGCTGTGATTCTCCTTGTTTATTTAGGGCAGAGGAGCGCCAGGTTAAATGGACTTTATTATTCCGGAACATTGGAGGCCACCCAAGCGGAGCTGTCTTTTCAGGTCGCCGGAAGAGTAGCGGAGATCCATGTCGATGAAGGTCAATCGGTTAAGAAAGATCAGGCCCTTGCGATACTCGATCGTTCAGAGTATCAGGCGCGTTATGATCAGGCAAAGGCAAACCTGGATGCGGCCAGGGTAAATCTTGACAGACTTGAACTTAACCTTGAGATGTATAAAAAAGCTCTGCCCGCCGATGTTGAGCGGGCCGAGGCCGGGGTCAATGCATTAAAGGCACAACTGGAAGAATTGGAGGCAGGATATCGCATGCAGGATATTGAGAAGGCAGGGCATACTCTTTCATCACTCAGGACATCCATGGAGATGGCAAAAAAGGATAAAGAGAGATGTGACAGGCTATTCAGAGAGAATATCATTTCCGAAAAGGAGCACGATAATGCGGTCCTCCGATATGAGACCGCCCTGAAGGCATACGAAAGCGCCGGGGCGAGCATGGATCAATTACAGGAAGGCTACAGGGAGGAGGATATCAGGGCTGCAAAGGCGAAGCTTCTAGAGGGTAAGGCGGCCCTTAAACAGGCAAAGAGCTACCTTGATAAGATTGACATGACCCGAAAGGAGATTGAACTGGCAAAAGCGAATGTCAGGGCTGCTGAAGCATCATTCATACTAGCTGAAACTCAACTGGGATTCACGGAACTAAGGGCTTCCTTCAAAGGGATCATTACAAGCCGCAACATAGAACCCGGCGAAGTAGTCTCCCTGGGCCGGGAGGTTTTTTCCCTGGCAGATCTATCCTCTATTGAACTGAAGATATTCGTCAACGAGACAGATATAGGAAGAATCAAGCCGGGCCAGAGAGTGGAGGTCACAGTGGATAGCTTGCCGGAAAAGGTATTTGAGGGAAAGGTCTCCTTTATCTCCTCCGAAGCTGAATTCACTCCCAAAATCATTCAGACCCACAAGGAAAGGGTAAAACTCGTTTACCTGGTCAAAGTCTTAATACCCAATAAAAATCTGGACCTTAAACCGGGCATGCCGGCGGATGCCAGGATCAAACTGGAGCACTGACACTCATATGTCTTCGATATCTTCCCAGGATCACACAATTGTCAGGATAGAAGATGTCTCCATGGCCTACGGGCCGGTTAAGGCCTTAGATAAGGTCAATCTCCACATTAAAAGAGGAAGCATTTTCGGTCTGGTGGGGTCGGACGGGGCAGGGAAGTCCACGCTCCTGCGCATGGTGGCAGGCATGATCCAGCCGTGTTCAGGCCATATTACCATTGATGGGCTTGACACGGTTAAAGATAGGTCAAAAATAAAGCACTTAATAGGCTACATGCCCCAGCGTTTCGGGCTGTACAAAGACCTGACTGTCCTTGAAAACTTCAGTTTTTTCATGGATATCTTCAAGTTGTTTGGAGATGAGAGAAAGAAAAGAACTGAACGCTATCTCGGGTTTTCAAATCTCCTGTCATTTACGGACCGGCTTGCAGGCAACCTCTCAGGCGGAATGAAACAAAAACTCGGCCTTGCATGTGTCCTGTCCCATGAGCCCAAAATTCTAATACTTGACGAACCAACAAACGGTGTTGATCCTGTTTCACGGGTCGAGTTCTGGGATATTCTTTTTGGCATGAAAGAGGAAGGAATGACCATACTGATCTCAACAGCATATCTGGATGAGGGGGAGAAATGCGACTATCTGGCCCTGATGCATAAATCAGAGGTCCTCAAGTCTGGAGATCCTTCCAAGATTAAGGCTAAGTTCGACAGTCTTGAAGATGCTGTGATAGACGGCATTAAAGAAACCGACACGGAGTTGATGAATGAACAATTCAGCATCTGAGATTGTCTATGTAAACGATCTGAAAAAGGTCTTCGGCGGTTTCACTGCAGTAGACGGAATAACCTTTTCAGTGAAAAAAGGTGAAATCTTCGGTTTCCTGGGGCCTAACGGGGCAGGGAAGTCTACTACCATACGAATGCTCTGCGGTATCATTACACCCACATCAGGTCAAGGTAAGGTCGCAGGCTATGATATCTTCACAGAGTCTGAACAGGTAAAGCATTCCATTGGCTACATGTCCCAGAAATTCTCCCTTTATGAAGATATGACACCCTTTGAGAATATACGCTTTTATCTGGGGATCTACAGTGTGCCTGAGAAGGATTGGAATGAAAGGATTGAATGGGTGCTTGACATGGCCCATCTCACGGATGTCAGGGACCGCATTACAAGGGACCTGCCTGCGGGTTGGCGTCAGAGGCTTGCCCTGGGCTGTGCCCTGATACACAGGCCGCAAATTCTTTTTCTCGATGAGCCAACGTCAGGCGTTGATCCCATAACCAGAAGGCACTTTTGGGAATTTATCAATCACCTGGCAAGGGAGGGGATAACGGCGTTTGTAACAACACATTATATGGATGAGGCGCGTAATTGCGGAAGGATTGTCATGATAAATGACGGCAGGATTGTAGCATCAGGAAGTCCGACATCGATAATAAATGATATGTTGCCGGATAAGCCGGACGCAGACCTGAATGACGTGTTTATTAAACTTATGAAGCGTGAATAGGATAGCAAGGATTAACATTGAATTTCACAAACATAAAGGCTATAGCAAGAAAAGAATATTACCACCTGATAAGGGACTTCAGGAGCCTGTACCTTGCATTCATCATACCGCTCTTTCTAATCCTTATGTTCGGTTATGCACTAAGCCTGGATGTGAAGGACATAAAGGTTGCGGTCGTAGATCAGGACAAAACGGATATGTCCAGGGACCTGATTGACCGTCTCGATGCCTCTATCTATTTTGATGTTATTGCCTATCCATCTGACAGCGCAGGAGCTATCGAGTTTATTGACAGAGAGAAGGCTATTCTTGCCCTTATCATCCCTCCAGGGTGGACCTCGGATATCCGGGCGGATCGTCAATCCCCGGTTCAACTCATCATCGACGGATCCGATTCAAATTCTGCCGGCATATCCAGCGGTTATATATCCGCCTTTATCCAGGATTATAACAGGGAACTTATGGTTGATTTTATTAACAGGAAGGGCATCCAGGAGATGAAGATGCCGGTCGATGCAAGGATTCGCATATGGTTCAACGAAGACATGGAAAGTCGGAACTTTATTGTGCCAGGCATTATTGCCCTCATAATAATGATCGTAGGCGCTATACTCACATCTCTTGTTATAGCACGTGAGTATGAAAACGGGACCATGGAAACCATCCTCTCCCTTCCTGTCAGCGCAGGTGATTTTTTTATCGGCAAGGCCCTGCCTTATTTTTTTATAGGGATCGTGGATACGCTTATTGCCGTCCTGATGGGACAGGCCCTCTTAGGAGTTGTTATTAAGGGGAGCTTCTGGCTGATGGTCCTTGCCTCGACCGTCTATATCTGGACGGCATTGGGCCTGGGTCTGCTCATCTCCGTTACCGTTAAATCACAGCTAATTGCCAACCAGATGGCCATAATGCTTTCATATCTTCCTTCCCTCTTGCTGTCGGATTTTGTCTTTCCCGTGGACAATATGCCCCTCATCCTCAGGGTGATCTCATACATCGTGCCTGCCAGATATTTTATAGATATTTTAAACGGATTGTATCTTCGAAACCTGGGGTTTGGATATCTATGGTTCGACTATCTTGTACTTTTGATTATGTGCATAATCCTTGCGAATCTCGCCTTCAGGAAATTAAGGAAGGAGGGATTATAATATGAACAGTGTCAGGATAAGGGAACTGATCCGCAAGGAATTCATTCAGCTCCTAAGGGAAAAAAGAAATCTCCCCTTGATCATAATTGCGCCTTTCATGATGTTGATAATATTCGGTTATGTCGTAAGCACGGACGTAAACGATGTCAAGGTCGGCATGCTGGATCAGTCCATGACACACGAGAGCCGGATGCTGACTGATGCTATCGACGCTAACAGGACGTTCCGGATTACATATTTTGCAAAAAATACGGAAGATCTGGAAGATATACTGCTTCATAGGAAGGTGGATATGATTATCAAGATAGGGCCTGATTTCAGCGAGCGGATAAGGAAGGGCGATTCCGCGATCATACAGGTCCTGATTGACGGAAGCATGAGCAATATATCGGCAAAGACAGTGGCATACCTGTCATCAATAATAAACGATTACAACCAGGACCTATTAAAGGAGATATACCATCGTAAGTTAGAATATGGAAGGATAGATGCAAGGATCAGGACATGGTATAACGAAAACATGGAGAGTAAAAATACCTTTGTCCCAGGTATTGTGGCCTTCCTGGTTATGCTTATCTCCCTCCTTTTTACCTCGATGGCTATAATAAGGGAGAAGGAGGCGGGAACTATAGAGCAACTTATAGTAACTCCGCTGAAATCCTCGGAACTGATCCTGGGAAAGACTATACCCTATATAACTATTGCCATCGGACAGATGATTATGGTTACGATCTTTGCAGTCCTGTGGTTCAGGGTCCCCTTTAACGGAAATTTTCTGGTACTTTTTGCAGGGCTTTGTTTCTTTCTTATAAGCACCATAGGGATAGGGCTTTTCATTTCCATAGTATCCAATACCCAGCAGCAGGCCATGATGACAACATTCTTTTTTATACTTCCTTTTTTATTGCTGAGCGGGCTTATATTCCCCATATCCAACATGCCGGTAGTCATACAATGGCTTACACTTCTGAATCCCCTCAGATATTTTTTGGTCATCATCAGGGGTGTCTTTTTAAAAGGGATTGGTCTGGAACTGCTGTGGCCGCAGTTCCTGGGATTGTTTGTTCTTGGCGTGGCTGTGTTTACAGGGGCGGTCAGGTTTTTCAGGAAGAGGCTGGATTAAAGTCCCTCTATATCTATTTCCTGAGCAGTACATATATCGCCCCGGTTCCTCCGTCGTACGGCCTGGCGGTGGCAAAGGCCAGAACAATCTTTCTGGCGGGTCCGCGATTGAGCCAAACCGGGAGCCTTTCCTTTAAGACAGGTATATTGTCAGGAGAATTAAGGCCCCTGCCATGGACTATGAGCACGCATCGTAAACCACGGCCATGGCTATTGATAAGAAATCTCCTGACCCTTCTCTCAGCCTCCTTTCGGGTGAGGCCATGGAGGTCTATATAATCCTGTACCGGGACTTGGCCTTTTCTAAGCTTTCTCATTATGTTCTTCCCGACACCTCCTATGGACCCTTCTATGTATTCATCACTAAAAAAGATATCCATTTCAGCAGAGCCACTTATCAGGTCCCTTAGGTGTGTCATGACTTCCTTTTCTTCATCAGGAGGGGTGTGGGATGGGCTCATATTTTTTCCCTGGACAGGGATCCTCTCTCTACCGTCCGCTGAAAGCGGATGCACATCGGACATGGCTTCCAGAAAATGAACAGTATCATCATGGCCCGACTCTACTCGTTCGGGCTTTTTAACCTTGTCTATCTTTTCATCCTTTCCCGGCCCCCATGCTATCATGCGGGTGTTTTTGAAGACTGGGTTGAAGGCCTTATTTCTTTTCTTCATATATTTCATATTGCCCAGGATCAGATACCCGTATCGTTGCGTTTCCGGCTTTCCAGGTCCCGTCACAATGTTACGCATAGACGGGTCCGGGCAGTTCGGGTTCCGCCGCTATCTCCAAGAAGTGAAGCTCCCCGTGCTCCCGCACGGGGCATCTTGGCGAAGGCGAGTCAAAAGGTTTAGCAGACCTTTTGATTTCAAGTGGACTATGCTTAGTGCTTCGATTCGCAAATACAGTGACGTATTTTAGCCTGTCAAATAAGGGTATAATCGCTTACTCAGCACTAAGTCCTGAGTAAATAAATTCGTCATCGAATTTATGAATCGATGGACTTAGTCTCAGACATAATTAATCACATCCTTGTTCCTGCGAGGAGGAGCATTGAAGATACGCCTGGAATTCCTTTTATCCCTGCGTTCGCTGACGGATAATTTCGGAAAGGATTACCCCGGCGGCCACCGAGACATTGAGTGCCTCTGCCTTTCCCAAGGACGGTATGGATACCAACTGGTGGCACTTATCCTTGATTAATGGGCTTAGGCCCCTGTATTCATTTCCAAGTATAAGGATAAGATCCCTCTTCCATTCAAATTTATATATGGATTCTTTGCTTTCGCCCGCTGCTCCGATTATCCAGAATCCCCTCTTTTTCAATTTATCCAGTGCCCTGGCCAGGTTTACTACCCTAGCAACAGGGAGGTGCACATAGGTACCGGCGGATCTTTTTATCATATTCACCGATATTTTAGCAGAACGGTCTTTGGGCAACATAATGCCTTGAACCCCGAAAAACACGGCCGTACGGATTACTGCCCCCAGATTCCCCTCATCCGTAATGTGATCAACTCCTATTAGCAGGGCGTATCCCGGTGCCTTTAGAGACTCGTTGACAAGGTCTTCCACTTGGAAATATCCGAATTCTTGGGCCAGGGCGACGATACCCTGATGCCTTGTGCCCGGCATTACGTCATTCAGTATATCCACCTCTTTAAAAAAAACAGGGATATCCTTCTTGTCTGCAATCTTAAGTATCTCCCTGATCCTTGAGGAATGCCTGCCTTCACTGATCCATAACTCCACTATATCAACGTTTCCCTCCAGCAGCGCTTCCTTAACACCATACACACCGGGTATAAGCCTTACTTCTTTCCCCTGGTTTATATTGGTCTTGTCCTGCGATCTCATTATTAAGGTTCATCCGGTTAATAAGTACGTAAAGAAGTAAAAGATTAAACCTCATTATAAGTACCTTAATGGCCCATGGGGCTCTCTTTTAATCGGCGAAAATATTAACAGCATGCTAATTACGTAGGGTGCCACCCATGCGGGCGGAATACTTATGAGATAATAGAAGATTTTCGAGTCCGGCCAAGTCCGGAAAAGGCTACCCGCCCGCCCCGTCTTGTTTTGTGCAGGGTCATAGCACATAAACGAGTTCGCCGCTAAAAAGAGAACCCCATGGCCCATATAGCGCAAAATATCCAGATATCATTAACTAGGGTACTCATTAACCGGATGAACCATTATTAAACGTTTATAAAGGGTGTACCCTCAACTTTGAAATCCAAAGGTTTTGAACCATACCGATTGTTCTGGTTTATAGCCCGAATATCTCCTTAATCCTGGGGAAGACCCTGGACTTACGGCAACGGTCCGAAAGAATGACGGCTTCCGCTTCCTCTACCGCCTTTTCAATGTCATAATTGATAATAAGATAATCATAAAAGCCGCAGTTCCCTATTTCATCCTGGGCCTGTCTCAGCCTTTCAGCTATTACATCATCTTCGTCCGTTGCCCTGTCTCTAAGTCTCCCTTCAAGGACTTCAAGAGAGGGGGGCAGAATATAGATCATAGCGCATTCCCTAAAGAGCGCCCTGATGTTTTTGGCACCCTGGTGGTCCACGTCAAGCAGCATATCAATTCCCAGGTCCAGCTGCTCACGCAGCCCGTTAACAGAGGTGCCGTAAAGGTCACCATATATAACCGCCCATTCCACAAAGGACTTTTCCTCTATCATCCTGTTGAACGTGTCCCGGTCCACAAAATGATAAGCAACCCCATTCACCTCGTTTTCCCTTGGCGTTCGAGTAGTGTGGGAAATGGAATATCCCAGTTCCTTAATCCTTTCCCTTAATTTGCGGATCACTGTTGATTTCCCTGAACCGGAAGGACCGGAAAAGACGTATAGCTGGCCTTTCATTTTTCCTCTTCGATTTCTTCCTTGCTCAAAATTATGTCCGGACTGAATCTAAGGGCAATGGTCTCAGATTGTATAGCTGATAAAATGACATGGTTGCTGTCGGTGATAATAACAGATCTTGTTTTCCTGCCCTGGGTGGCGTCGATCAATCTCCTTTCTTCTCGTGCCTCTTCGCGCAGGCGTTTGATCGGGGCGGCATTAGGAGAGATTATCGCCACCACACGCCTTGAGACCACTGAGTTACCGAACCCGACATTCACAAGCTTATGAGTCATATAATACTCCTTTCATTCAATATTCTGGATCTGCTCCCGTATCTTCTCCAATTCCGCCTTAACTTCCACCACATCGGCTGATATGGACGCGTTAGAAGCCTTGGCGCTTATGGTATTTACCTCCCTGTTAAGCTCCTGTACCAGGAAATCCAATCTCCTCCCCACCGAGTCATCCATGGCCATATAGTCCTCAAACTGGGACAGATGGCTTCTGGTACGCAGGATTTCCTCGGTTATATCGCATCTGCTAGCGAATATGGCTACTTCCTGTGCCAGACGACCTTCATCCACTTCGATATCCTCAGATATGGTTTCAATCTTGTTCCTCAATTTCTCCTGGTATTCATCCACTACAAGGGGTGATTTCTCCTCAATAGCGTCAAGGTATCCTGCCATGAACTCCAGTCTTTTCAAAAGATCTTCCTCGATAACCTGTCCCTCCCTATTCCTCATGGAATCCATGGAATCAAGTGCTCGCTCCATGACCTCTTTAACCCCGGCGCGTAATTCCTCCACATCCATCTCCTCGGGCTTCATAACAAGGATATCCTTTATCTGCAAAAGATAATCGGGCCTGATCCTTTCATCAAGGCCGAATTCCTCGCTTAGCTGTTTGAATAGGGAGATATATGACTTTATCAGCGGACGGTTTATCTCCAGTCCAGTGTTCATTTCCTTGTCCTTTTTATTCACCTGAATGGATAGCTCTATCCTGCCGCGTCTTATCCTGGAAAAGATCACCGCCTTTATGAAATCCTCCAGTTCCTGCAGGCAAGCCGGGATACGCAGTATAATATCCCTGTAACGGTTATTCAGGGATTTTATCTCCGCTGAAAATACAGTGCCACCCAGTTCATATTCTCCGCGCCCGTATGCGGTCATGCTCTTTATCAAGCTTATGATCCTTTCTCTGAAAGAGATTGCTAGATCCCTGATTATCTATATATCCACTCCCCTTAAGGATCTCTTATATCTTTCTCTTTCATCATTAAAATAGGCCACAGTGGACGGATCCGAATAATCCTTGTAGGTCCACTCAAGCGGTCTGAAACTACCCTTGTTGAAGACCAGGGTCAGATCCGCGTAAACGCCCTTGGAAAGATAAATCCTGTGAGTATAGTTCTTCCCTGTGGTCAATACCAGGCGTTCAAGGGATATATAGCCCGGGTCAATGTTTATAAGGCGCCTCCCGTCCCGGGTATACTTATCCTCCAATCCGACAGCGCCTAATTTTATATCCACGATCTCTCCGGGGTCTATCAACCTCTGGAATGAGATAAAGCGCCGGTGTAACGGCCAACCCATCTCTCTCTCATAATACCTGGTACGGTCGAAAACAAGCCATGGACTTATCTTATCCGTGGGCCCGAACATATCCTGCAGTTCATTGACAACTCTGTCAATCAATGGGCTATCAGATGAAAACAGACTGAAAATCAATTTCACGGCATCTGCTTCATGTAGAGTACTCATCAAACCACCTCTGGTCTGTTTATGTCTTTTTGTCCTTCTCCCGGTCTACCCCCCCCCAATTTGAATGTGCTCCAGTTTCTATCAATCACTCGCCGTTTAACGGGCGGTAACGAAGTCAACCACTATTGATTGCCTTCTTCAGCTCTTCTGCCGTCACCACGGAAGTACCGACCTCTCCCACCACAATGCCGGAGGCCAAATTAGATATAACCGCGGCGGACTTTAAATCCATACCCGAAGCCAGACCCAGACAGAGTGTGCTTACAACTGTATCTCCGGCGCCCGACACATCGAAGACCTTTCTGGCGATCGTAGGAATATGGCATGGCTCTTCGCCTTTCTCAAAGAGTGTCATGCCTTCCTTTCCCTGGGTGATAAGAACGGACTTGCACTGGAGATCATTCAGCATCTTCACTCCGGCCTTGATAAGTGTTTCTTCATCCACTATCTCAAACCGGCAGAAGGACCCCGCCTCATTGTGGTTGGGCGTGATAACATCAATCTCCCTGTAATACTCGAAATGATCCGTCTTGGGATCAACCGCCAGGATAATATCGGAGTCCATGACCAGATCCCTCAACCCTTTCATCAGTTGTGAGGATATTACCCCTTTCCCGTAGTCAGCCACAATTACGGCATCAATACTGTCCATGCTTTTTTCCAAAAAATTAAGGAGATTATCATTCATCCACGAGTCTAAGGGCCTCCGGTTTTCACGGTCAAACCGGACCACATGCTGATTCTGTGCAACAACTCTGGTCTTGGTGCTTGTACGTCGGCCCGGATCCATAAGGACACCCTCTGTTGTCAACCCCAGGGCTTGTAAAGACTCGATTATCTCCCTTCCTGTATCGTCCTCTCCTATTACCCCGCTCAGGATGCTTTTACCTCCCAAGGAAATTATATTATGGACCACATTGGCCGAGCCACCCAGCCTCTTTGTTTCCGCTTTTATATCTACGACCGGCACCGGTGCCTCGGGCGATATACGAGAGACATCACCCCAGATATACTCATCCAGCATTATATCTCCTAACACGAAAATATTCGTGCTGGGAAACCTGTCAATATACTCTACTAATTCTTCATATCTATCTCTCAAATCTACCGTCAGCATAATGTTCTATGATCCCTTTCTTATTACCTTATACCGCTTATACCAGTATACAGTAGCTAAATCTAACACCATGCATGCTCATTGTCCATATAAATTGATCTACATGAGCCGTCGCCACCGCAGACCCTCCACCCACCCCATACCTTATACCTCATAAACTATACGTTTACGACCATCATCAGTATTGCCAAACAAGGACTTTTGATTTAATAATTATATATATTGACATATCAGTGCGGCTGCTTTAAATCATCAGAAAATGAACAATTGAATCCTTTGAACCCCGGATACTCTATAGTGATTAATAGGTATTAAACACATTTAGGATAAAACCCATGAAAATTATCATAATAGGCGCCGGTGAAGTGGGATTTCACAGCGCGGAGAAACTTTCAGAAGAGGGTCAGGACGTACTGGTAATTGACAAGGATCCGGACAAGATCAAGCGAATTGTAGAGAATCTGGATGTTCAGGTCCTGGTCGGTTCAGGTACAAGCCCGGGAACCCTTAAAACCTCAGGGATCAAGGAAGCGGACATGCTGGTTGCTGCCACAGACAGTGACGAAGCCAACCTGATAGCCTGTCTTCTGGCCAGAAACCTGAACAGGTATATACTCAAGGTGGCCCGCGTACGCAATCAGGAGTACCTGCAGGAGAAAGATCTCTTCGGCAAAGACCTCCTCGGTGTTGAACGGATTATAAACCCTGATACCGTAATGGTTGAAACCATTCGTAATCTTATGTCCGTCCCGGGCGCCTCCGATGTCATCGAATTTGTGGACGGAAGGATCAAACTCATTGGTATCACCATAAAACCGGATTCGCCCTTTGCAGGGCGAAGTCTCAATACCTTTAACAGCCGGAATGGAAACCTGCTTATAGGCGCCATTATTCGGGGAGAAAAGGTTCTCATTCCCCATGGCCAAGACATTATTGGGGCCAATGACATGATATATTTGGTGGTAAAGTCGGATGAATTACACAAGGTCTCCGGTTTCCTGGATAACAGGGAGAAAGAATTTCGAAAGGTCATCATAATCGGAGCGGGAGAAACCGGTACGGCACTGGCGATGGCCCTGGATAAGACACAGCTCCACGTCAAGATTATTGAAAGGGATAACCAGCGGTGCGCCGGTCTTGCCGAAAAACTCGAAAAAGTGATAATCATAAACGGCGACGGCACGGACAAGGACCTGCTTCAAGAAGAAAATATCAACGAGATGGATTTTCTGGTCGCCCTTTCAGGGGATGAAGAAAATAATATACTTATATCATTGCTTGGCAAGGAACTGGGAGTTAAAAAGACCATAACCCGCATAAGCAAATTAAGCTATATTCCTCTTGTTTCCGCAATCGGAATAGACACCGTGGTAAGCCCCAGACTTTCCGCGGTAAGGGCCATTCTTCAATACGTAAGACGCGGCAAGGTTATTTCTGTTGCCCCATTAAAGGGAGAGTATGCGGAAGCAATCGAGGTTGAGGCGCTTGAGACCTCCGATATCGTGAACACGCCCCTCTCCCTTATTGATTTTCCCAAAGGCGCCCTGGTGGGAGCGGTAATACGGGGCGAGGAGATAATAATACCAAGGGGCGACAGCGTGATCAGATGCAATGATCGTCTTATTATATTCGCATTAAGAAAGGTTATCCCTAAACTGGAAAAACTCCTTACCGTCAAACTGGACTATTTCTAATGAATCCTGTTCTTGTCTTCAGGTTCGTGGGCATCCTCGTCCTCTTCCTCGGCCTGTCCATGCTTTTCCCATTGGGAGTGTCACTCATCTATAAAGACGGCAGTGCCATGTCCCTGGTATGGTCAATGCTTATCGCCGTTGGTGCCGGGCTTCTGATATACGCATCTACATATAAGGGTGATAATAAAGCCCTAAAGCATCGGGACGGCGTTGCCATCGTAACCTTCGGGTGGATAGCAGCGGGTCTGGTAGGTGCCGTCCCTTTTATCCTTTCCGGCTCTATCCATGATTTTACCAACGCCTATTTTGAATCCATATCAGGTTTCACCACCACTGGGGCCACTGTTCTCTCTAATATCGAAGGCGTACCAAAAGGTATTCTCATGTGGAGAAGTATCACCCAGTGGTTCGGGGGCATGGGGATCATAGTCCTCTCCATAGCCATACTGCCTTTTCTTGGAGTCGGGGGGATGCAGCTTTATAAGGCGGAAATACCCAGTCCCGTAGTCGATAAACTGAAACCGAGAATATCCGATACGGCTAAAACCCTGTGGAAGGTATATCTGCTTATTACTTCCCTGGAGGTCATACTGCTTCTGTTGGGTGGAATGTCTCTATTCGACTCTATAAACCATGCCTTTTGCACCATGCCTACCGGCGGCTTTTCCCCCAAAAACGCCAGCATTGCCCATTACAACAGTGCCTATCTTGACGGCGTGGTTATTGTCTTTATGCTCCTAGCGGGCATTAATTTTTCTCTGCATTACAGGCTGATTACAGGAGATCCGGTCGTCTTTGGAAAAGATCCCGAATGCCGGATCTTTCTTGCCATGGTCTGTGCGCTTATCATCGTGGTTACTTTGAACATACATGGAGCAGTCTATGACTCTTTTTTAAAGGCCTTTCGTTATGCTGCCTTTCAGGTCAGTTCCATTATCACTACCACCGGTTTTGTAACCGCCGATTATGAAAAATGGCCAGCCCTTTCCCGTAATCTTTTAGTCCTTTGCATGTTTTTAGGGGGAATGGCCGGATCTACCGGAGGTGGTTTAAAGACCATGCGAGTAATACTGCTGGTCAAACATGCCTTTAAGGAGGTCTTCCGCATTATTCATCCCCATGCCGTCACTTCGGTAAAGCTGGGAGGAAAGCCTGTCTCCTCAGAGATATTGAGCAGTATCTGGGGTTTTTTCATATTGTATCTAGCCCTTTTCGTGGCCGCGACCCTGGCTATGTCGGCTCTCGGACTTGATCTAATATCCTCATTTGCCTCTGTGGCCGCCTGTATCTTTAATGTGGGCCCCGGCTTGGGACTGGTGGGCCCTGTGCACAACTACACGGGGATTCCTCCAATAGGTAAGTGGGTTCTTATATTTTGCATGCTTTTGGGAAGGCTGGAGATCTACACGGTAATAGTCCTGTTGATGCCTGAATACTGGAGAAAATAGGCTGCGGTGATTCTCTTAATAACGGCCTCAAGTATCTTCATCCTTTTACCCTGATATCAGTCTTATGGGAATGGACCTGATTATACCATCAAACGCCAAAAGACTTTACGATTGCATCCAACATGGGGCCCAAATCAGGGATCTTGAATACCATAATGAAGCAGATAATCAGGGCATAGATACAGAGAGACTCAATCAGGGCCAGACCGATAATCATGGAAGTCATAATCTTCCCGCCGGCCTCCGGATTCCTTGCCGTCCCCTGCAGGGCCCCGTTGATGGCATAGCCCATGGCCAGGGCGGTTCCCACTGCCGCTACGCCTATGGCGAGACCGGAGGATATGGCGATGCCGCATAAGGTCCACAGTCCCGCGGCCCTTGCAGCACTGTCATCCCCTGCCATGGCCATTGAAGCGATCCCCAGAATCAGGACACCGGCAAATATTGCTGATACGCTTTTTTTCAACATGAAATGATTTCCCTTCTCTTATTATTTTTTTGTTTGACTCAGTGAGCCTCTTCCATTGCCCCCGCAAAATAGACAATGGCCAGTAGCATAAAGACAGCTGCCTGAATAAAGCTTGTCAATATCCCCAGAAAGAGCATGGGCAGAGGGGCCAGATAGAGTCCCCACAAGCCGAAAAGGATGCCCAGTATCTTCTCCTTGCCGAACATATTTCCAAAAAGCCGGACACTTAAAGACATAATCCTTGCGAAATGACCGATGAGTTCTATTATCAAAACAATGGGTGCAAGGACCCATACCGGCCCCAAAAAGTGTTTGATGTATTTTACCCCATGGAACTTGATGCCGATAATATGGGTCAGAAAGAATGTGCATACTGCCAAGGAAAGGGTGGTATTGAGATTCGCCGTGGGAGAGGAAAAGCCCGGTATAAGGCCTAAAAGGTTACTGACCAGTATATAGAGGAAGATAGTGGCAATAAAGGGAAAGAATAACCTTCCCTCAGGCCCTGTAATACCCACCATGAAATCCTCCAGTTTTCCGATTATAACCTCCGCTATGTTCTGTCCCTTACCGGGGAGCAATTTGATTTCCCTGGAAAGCAAGATTCCGCCCACCAGGATAATTATCATCACAAACCACGAATGGACGACATGTTCATATTCTTCGGCGAAATGGGCGAAGCCGAGTGCCCCTAGGATTTCATTTAAGAAATAATAATGATGCTCCAATGTTAAGAAGCCCCCCCTGTTAGTACCTTCATCGCCAAACTGACTCCCAGTATGGAGATACTGATAACTACGGTGGAAAGTCCGATGGCCAGGCCGACAGGGTCTACCCACCCTTTCCCCATCAGTACGTATATGATTATTCCCAAAAAAAAGAGCCGAAGGTAATACTTTGCGATAATGGCGATTTTCCCGGACTTAAGTCGGGCATCGGAAGTAAAGGCCTTTCGGATCGTATGCTGAAAGACCTGAAAATTGGCGATAATAAGCAGTCCTCCTGTGATAGTCCCGAGTGTCCGCGCCGGGCTCAGTATGAAATAGCTGGCAGAAGCCAGGATCAAAAGGACGATCCAGCTTTTGGTCTTTAAGTCTTCATAGATTATTTGCCAGTCCATCTATACTTAACTACCTAAAGATCCTTGGTTTTCTTATACATGATATGAAGATTCTTGAATGCCGCCGCTATCCCGAAACCCAGAAAAATAAAAAAAAACCATGGTCCTGTCTTGAACCGCATATCAAGATAACGACCTATAAACGCCCCCAGGCCTACTGATATGGCCATAGCCATCCCTAGGGTACTAACATATCCCAAGGTCCTGAGCATTTTCCTTTTTTCATCATCCATGGGATAATAAAAGCTTGTGATATTAGGCACATATTCGTGCAAGTATCACATATTTTTGAATAAAGTCAACAGGTTTTCCTTAAAGAGACCCCAAGCTCTGTGCCGCGCATTCAATCGTCTCCTTAATACTACCGTCATCATGGGCTGTTGAAACAAAGGATGCCTCAAAAGGCGAAGGGGCCAGGTATATCCCCCTGTCCAGCATGGCCGAATAATATCTTTTAAACAGCCTGGTATTGCTTTTTTTCACGGATTCAAAATCCTTCACAGGATCTTTGGTGAAAAAGACGGAACCCATGGAACCCAAGTGATTCACTACCACATTCAGACCCGCTCTACCTGCGGCATCCTTAAGGCCTGAGAACAGGGTTTTTCCCTTTTCTTCCAGAGACTGATATGTCTCCTTTTTTTTGAGGATCTCCAGTGTGGCCAGTCCGGCCGCCATGGCGAGCGGGTTGCCGGAAAGGGTGCCTGCTTGATATATATCGCCTTCCGGAGCCACCCTTTCCATTATCTCTTTTCTGCCTCCATAGGCCCCTACAGGCAATCCGCCCCCTATTATCTTTCCAAGACAGGTAAGATCAGGCAAAATTCCATAGAGTTCCTGTGCCCCTCCCGGAGCCACCCTGAAACCGCTTATCACTTCATCAAAAATGAGCACGGTTCCGTTATCCAGGGTGATATCTCTCAAGCCTTTCAGAAAATCCCTCTCCGGCAAAATAACCCCCATGTTTGCCGGTATCGGTTCCACAATCACGGCGGCTATATCCTGGCCATATCTTTCAAATGCCCTGACCACTTCATCCAGATTATTAAATGAAAGGGATATGGTATACCCCGCAAGATCTTTAGGAACTCCCGGGCTTCCAGGTATTCCCAGAGTTGCCACACCTGATCCGGCCGATACCAGCAGGCTGTCGGCGTGGCCGTGATAACACCCTTCAAACTTAATTAACTTATTTCTCCCGGTAACACCCCTGGCAAGGCGGACGGCGCTCATTACAGCCTCTGTCCCTGAGTTTACCATCCTGACCATTTCAACGGACGGGACCATATCTATAATGGTTTCAGCCATCTTCACTTCCAGTTCGGTCGGCGCCCCATAACTGGAACCCTTGTACAATCTCTCCTCAACCGCATTGATAACCTGTGGATGGCAATGTCCAAGGATCATTGGGCCCCATGAACACACATAATCTATATATCTTTTCCCATCCGCGTCCCACAGGTAACAGCCATCCGCCTTTGTTATGAATAAGGGATCAACGCCAACCGACTTTCCCGCCCTTACCGGACTGTTTACACCGCCAGGTATGGCAATAACCGCCCTTTTGAAAAGCCGCTTGGATTTTTCCCCCATCTCTTTTCTCCCTATTAAAAGTACTCCATACTGGTTTTTTTAAGCTCCTTCTCGGTGAAGAGGAGAAGGTATTCGTCTATCTCTATGCTCTTGGACATGCACCTGGCTATTTCTTCACATTCGTCCCTGTTATGGCCGTGAATCATGGCGTATAGATTATATCTCCAATCCTTTTGGGGCCTCCTCTGATAACAATGAGTAACCTCGCGAAACCCAGACACTATTCTACCGGTATCTTCAATCCTATCTTCAGGGACAATCCATGCCACCATGGCATTGGAAATGAAGCCCGCCTCCTGATGATAAAGGGTCGCCCCGAATCTCCTTATTATCCCTTGCTCCATCATGGATTTCACCCTGCTGATAAACTGTTCCTCAGTGATTCCTATGTTATCCGCCATTACGGCAAACGGTCTAAGGTCGAGGGGAATGTCTTTCTGTAAAAGGGCTATTATCCTTTTATCCAGTTCATCAACCATGCGTTGATTCCCTTCCATTAATTTTTTGTGGCAGCACCTGGTACAAGAACCTGAAGTATTATCAGGGAAATATTCAGATTTTTCTCCCCTTGTCAAGGTGAAAGGATCACCGAAAGGCCTGATATCTTTTTTCAGTTAATATATCCTTCATATCTATTGAATTGGGTTTCATACCTTGAGTATCATGGGGATCAGCCTTTGCTCAGGATGAAAATTGCAACAAGCTTTTTCAGGAATTTTACATTATGTTTGGTTACCAGAAGATAGTCGAGAAAAAGATAAAAGAGGCCGAGCAAAAAGGCGAGTTTGATAAACTTCCCGGCAAGGGGAAACCATTAATTCTGGATGACGATAGTCGCATACCGGAGGACCTCAGGCTTTGCCATTTTTCCTCTTCGCCCTTTCTTCCTCCTTTAGCACCCTCCTCAGGACCTTGCCCACCATGCTTGTAGGCAACTCATCACGAAACTCTACCAGGGAAGGAACCTTGTAATATGCCATGTTTTTCTTCGCCCACTGCCTGATATCTTCGGCCGATACTTTTCCTTTTCTGTCCGGAAGAAGCTCAACAAAGGCCTTGACTACTTCCCCTTCTTTTTCATCCGGCACACCGATAACAGCCACATTATGGATGTCAGGATTTTGATAGAGAAAATCCTCCACCTCCGCGGGGAAGACGGCGTATCCCTTGCCTTTGATCATATCCTTAATACGATCCCTGATAATAGTATAACCTTCCGCGTCTATACATGCGATGTCACCGGTATAAAGCCAGCCGTCCCGGATAGCGGATGAACTTTCCTCAGGACGGTTCAGGTAGCCCTTCATGACCTGAGGCCCTCTGATAACGAGCTCTCCTGTATAGGTATCTGCCTCCTCGGCCTGCTCCTGGGTCAGGCCACCTGTTTCGGCTACACTAAAGGGAAGTTTAGGCATCTCCCTAGTTCCCGTTTCTTTGTCCATAATCCTGATATCAGTGTCAGGAAACGGAAGACCGATCGTTCCTAATTTTCGATCACCTTCAATGGGGTTGCCGTGCGTTACCGGTGAGGCCTCGCTTAAGCCATACCCCTCGATAATAATGGATCCGGTAAGTTCCTCAAACCTGTTCTGTACCTCCAGTGGCAATGGTCCAGCCCCTGATACAGCCATTCTAAGCCCACTTAAATCATATTGCCCGGCCTTGGGATGATTATTCATCTTATTGAAAAGAAGGGCCACGCCAGGCATTATCAATCCGCCCTCTTTAGAGTATTTCTCAATGGCGGCAAATAGTTCAGACAAGTCGGCCGGCGGTCTGGGGAAGAGAAGCTGGAACCCGCCGAGATGTATAGACAAATTCATTACTACAGTCATCGCGAAGGCATGGAACAGGGGAAGCACTCCAACAATACCCGTAATCTTGTCCTGTTTCCAGAGCCACGCATCACACTGAGCCGCGTTAGACACAAGGTTTCGGTGAGTCAGCATTGCGCCTTTGGGAAGCCCCGTGGTGCCACCAGTATATTGAAGCACCGCCACTTCTTCAGGGTCAATCTCAACCCTGGGAGGATCGGGATCAGCCCTCATAAGGTCAAGGAGTTTAAGGGACTCGGGCGGCAAATGCCCGGTTGGAATCTTTTTCAGGAGCTTGCCTAAAAAGACCTTCAAACCGGAAAACCCGCATAAGTCAACCACGTTCGTGCCGATAACCGTTTCAATATCTGTCCCCTTTATCCCCTCTCCAGCTTCCTCATACACGGCATCCAGTACAATAATCGCCTTTGCTCCCGAATCTTTAAGTTGGTGCCTTATCTCCATCGATTTATAGGTGGGATTGACGGCCGTTACCACAACACCTATGAGATGGCAGGCATAATAGGAGACAACATACTGTATGGAGTTGGGGAGCATTAGGGCGCACACATCCCCCTTTACAAGGCCCAGGTCGGTAAGGCCCCTGGCCAGCCTCCGGACCATGTCCCAGAGCCGGCCATAGGTTACGGTGGCGCCGAGGAAGAATATGGCAGATCTGTCCCCATAATTTTCCGCTGACTCCCGCAGCATATCGGCTAGGGTATAGTCGGGATAATCAAGACACTTTGATACCTGAGGAGGCCATTTTTTATACCATATCCGTTCCTCTAAAGACTGTTCAGTCATCAGTTCTCCTCCTGAGGTGTCAGCACCTGACATTGGACACTTTGTTGCCTGGAGATTTATAAATAACTAGATAACCCTGTTTGTCCAATGTCAAGGGCTGACCCCGATCTGTCCGATGATATCATTTATATTGTCAATACCTCTTTCAAGACAATGGTTCTTAAGGCCTTCGATAATATCCAATGTCGCGCGTGGATTCACGAAATTGGCGGTTCCCACCTGTATCGCCTTTGCCCCGGTTATGAGGAACTCCAGCGCATCCCTATAATCCATTATGCCGCCAGCACCTATAACCGGTATCTTAACTGAGTTAACTACCTGCCAAACCTGATAAAGGGCCACAGGCCTTATAGCCGGACCGGACAGCCCTCCCCACATATTTGCCAGCCTGGGCAGCCGGGTCTCTACATCGACAGCCATTCCTGTCAGTGTATTTATTAATGAAATGATTTCAGCCCCTGAATCTTCCACTGCCCTGGCCAGCATGCGGATATCGGTTACATTGGGGGTAATTTTTACTATAACCGGTTTGTCCGTATTACTTACCACCTTTTCCGTAATTCTGGCCGAGGTCTTAGGGTCCTTTCCGAAAACCATCCCCCCTTTTTTCACGTTGGGACAGGAAATATTGACTTCCAGCGCCGATATACCATCAATACCCTTTAAATTTCTGGCAATCTCTTCATATTCGTCGATACTATGTCCGTATATATTAACAACCACGTGGGTATGTAATGTCCTGAGCCACGGCATCTTTTCCTCGATAAACTGTCTCAGCCCGATATTGGCAAGGCCGATCGCATTCAGTATCCCGCATGGGGTCTCGACAATCCTGGGAGGAGGATTGCCTGGCATCGGTTTCAGGGAGAGCCCCTTGACCACGATGCCGCCCAGGAGGTTCAAATCAAACATGGACGCGAATTCCTCGCCGTATCCGAATGTCCCGGAAGCGGTCATTACAGGATTCTTTAACTCCAGGGAGCCTAGCTTAACTGCTAAATCAGGCTTAGGGTTCATATACTGTTCCAGTCTATTTCATGGGAATAAAAGACAGGACCGTCTTTACACACATGATAATAAAGGGTTTGCCCGATTCCTGACAGGGCCTTTACCGCGCATCCCTGGCAGACCCCCAGTCCGCAGGCCATAAATGCCTCCAGAGAGACCTGGCAAGGGATATTACGATGCTCGGTCATAGAAACAACACGCTTTAGCATGGGCAAAGGGCCGCATGTATATACACCAAAATCACCGGCTTTTCCCTGATCTTGGTCAAGGTATTCACCAAGTAGATCTACAACCGTGCCGGCATGGCCTTTTGTGCCGTCATCCGTTGCCAGGGACATATGTATTGCCAGACCATCCACTTCATCAGGGTTGACTATATCACCGGAGGATCCAAAACCGGCCAAAAAATCCATGTCCCGGCTTTTCAGGGTATATGCCAGAAAGAATAGGGGCGCCACACCTATTCCTCCCGCGACTATCAGCAGTCTTTTATCATTTTCCGGTGACTGGAAACCTTTGCCCAGGGGACCCAGCACCCGCAATTCCTCACCCTCTCTGGTTTGAGACAATATGGCGGTGCCATTACCCACCACTCGGTAGAGCAAATAAACCAGATCCCCCTCCCGCACCCCGCAAATGGAAAACGGCCTCCCCAGAAACGGATCTATGCCCCGTGTTACCCGGAGCATGACAAACTGTCCAGACCTTGATTCAACAGCTATCTCAGGAGACCTGAACCCCATCAGAAAGGTATCACGTGCCACCTTTCTGTTGAACTCCACTTTTATATCCTGATCAATCATATGCGTTAAAAAACTATCCTAATTATTACCACTTGAAATCAGCTATGTCCGGTTAGGAAAGGATTAGCGATGTGTATACCTTATTTATCCTTGACACACAAGGATATTTCCATATAGACTTTTTAGACATCTATCAGTCCAACTTGACCAAACAGCTTTTCAATGGTCGTTCATCCGGTTTGTAAGTACGTAAAAAAGTAAAAGATCAAACTTTATTATAAGTACCTTAATGGCCCATGGCCCATATAGCGCAAAATATTTAGATATCATTAACTAGCGCATTCATTAACCGGATGAAACTTAATGGTTTAGTATCCAATAAACAAGAGCAGCCATAAAAGAATAGGACTAAGAAGTGTAAATCCAGACAGGGGGTAAATGATGAAAAGGTCTCTATTAATTCTATGCATGACAGGTATTGTTATTTTAACAACCTCTCCCCTCATGGCCGGAGGTATAACCAATAAGCAGAATTTCAGCACGGAATATCTCAGGACATCCAGTAGAAACTCGGCCATTGATTCAGCGGACGCCGCTGTTTTTAATCCTGCGGGAGTGATGAAGATGGAAGAGGGTTTGTATATCAACGCCGGCGCATTTTACGCCTTTAAAGACTATTGGAATACCTCAGGGGGTGTAGAGTATAAGTCCGATGAACCTTCCATTGTGCCTTACCTGATAGGCCTTTACAAAAAAGATAAATGGGCGGTCTTCGGGGCCTTTACCGTGCCTGCCGGCGGCGGCAAGGTAATCTATGACAGCGGCAGTGCCACCACACTGGGCTATGGGAATCAGCTCATGGCGGGGGGTAATTACATGTTAACCCAGCCGCCTTATTCCCTCCCTCAAGACATTTATTACGATACCACAGGCAACCAGCGTATTGAAGCAGAAAGCATCTATTACGGTTTCACAGCAGGGGGCGCCTATGAGATTAATGATCTTTTTTCTATAGCCCTGGGAGCCCGATTTATCAGCGCAATCAAAAATGCCCAGGCATCAATCACAATAAGTCCGTCCGCCCTTGGCACCCTTTACGGCATAGCTGACCAGACCTTTAACATAGATTATGAGGAAAAGGCCGACGGCCTGGGAGGATTCATAGGCCTAAGCATAACGCCTCAGGGCCCGTTTAATATTGGCCTCAGGTACGAAACCAAGACAAGCATGGATTTCGAGACCTCTGTTAACAGAGACGACACGGGAATGCTCACAAATGGTGCAAAGGAAACCGAAGACCTGCCGGGGCTGATCGGCCTTGGTATCGGTTACAGGGTCAATCCCGTTTTAAGGATCGACACAAGTTTTACCTACTACCTGGAAAAAAATGCAGACCGTCAAAACGCAAGGTTTCAGGACGTCGGAAACGGTTATGATCTGGCCATGGCTTTTGAATATACCTTTAATCCAAAACTGAAGGGGAGTCTGGGATATATGCTTACAAATATCAGCATCGGTCCTGATAATATGCAGCCGGAAGCGGCCGAGCTGGATGCCAATACCTTCTGTGCCGGATTAGTCTACGCGTATTCGCCTCGTCTGCACCTTAACTTTGCCTTGATGAGGAACAACTACGACTCAGAGACTAGGTCTGACGGGATTGAACTCGGCAAGGAGGTGACAAGTCTGGCATTCGGGTTACAGTACAGATTTAAATAATTCCGATCCATAAACTGAAAATTGACGCTCTTGGATTTCCCTCATATTTAGCTGGCGGCAAGCAACATTCAGCTATCAGCAAAACACATTGCGGAGATTGAATCCCTATCTGCTATCCGGACAATATCCGGGCCAATCTCTCAATATCATTGTTTTTACCGAGAGAGATAAGCGTATCTCCTGGTTTGATCGAGGTATCCGGTCCAGGGTTAAAGTGCATTTCACCGTCTTTGTTTTTGATAGCCACAAATATCACATCCATATCCTGCCTTATCCCCGAATCTGCCAGGGTGAGCCCCTTCAGTCGTGAATCCTCACCTACCAGCAATTCTTCCATTTCCAGCCCCATATCCCTGTTATTGATCGTAAATTCCAGAAAATCCGTAACCGCCGGTTTGGTTATTGATTGGGCCATCTTCTGGCCGCCGATGAGATATGGCAGGAAAACCTTGTTGGCTCCGGCCCTGGCAAGCTTTTTTTGGGCCTTTTCATCGTCCGCCCGAGCCATAATAAATGCCTCCGGGTTTAAACCCCTGGCGGTCACGGTTATAAACAGATTGTCCGCATCGGAGGCTACCACGGAGATCAATCCTTTGGCCCTGATAATACCCGCTTCAATTAGGACATCTTCATTGGTGGCATCATCAATGATAAAGGAGATCCCCTCGCTTTGCAGGATCTGCCTCGTTTCAGCATTATTTTCTATCACCACCATTGGAATCTTTTTGGCCTTCAACTCTCGACAGATAACCTTGCCTATTCTACCAAACCCGCAAATGACATAGTGATCCTTTATGGATTTTATTCTTAAACCCAATTTTCTCCTCCCTATAATGGATCTAACCTGAAAATCGACCATTGTTTGAGCCGTCATTCCCACGATGTAGGCTATTATCCCCATGCCTGAAAATATAAGAAGAATGGTAAAAAACCTTCCCGCTTCTGATACTTCCCTTACCTCCCCGAAGCCGACGGTGGTGATGGTGATGACGGTCATATATAAAGAATCCATAAAACCCCACCCCTCAAGGTACATATACCCCGTTGATCCCACGAACAGGACTACCAAAAGAATCAGAAATCCCTTTATAGCTGTTATGGATCTTTTCAGATTAACCCCGCCATTGAAAATTATCATGGGTCCTCTGGATAAAAAATCGGATTATGGAGCAGGCTATTCAACAGGGGAGGAGTTTACGGCCTCTACCTCAAACTCTACCACATTATCCGGGAGATTCTCAAACACCACCATAAAGGGGACGGAACCGCCAGGCTTAACTTTCACATTGATGTTTTCTTGGCCGGACCGGTTCTTCAAACCTTTGTCGATCTCCTCCATACTCATCTCCCTTAACTGCTTTTCAGAAAAGATGTTCCCCGCGTATATCAATTTCTGGGTTACCGCCTCGCCCTTCTCGTCCAGTATGGTCCCCTTCAGTAAAAGATAACTCCTGCTCTTAGGATTATTATTAATAATCTCTCCTTTTATAATATAAAGCTGCCCGGACGGGGTATTATGCAAGAAGGAACCGCTGACATCCTGGAAAGCAAATCTTCGGATCCCCGCATCGCTGATTTCCTCTTTTTTTACAGGTTTAAGGGATGACAACGAATCAGGAAGGATATCGGGAGCCAGGAAGAAGACAATAAGCGCACCCGCTATAAACGCCAAAATAACAATAAGGGTTATCAGTAAGACACGGGGCCCATGCTTTTCCCATTTTCCGGCTTGGCTCAAATCCGGAGCGCCATATTCAGTCGCGGATATATCACCTGTCTCCTCGGTCTCCAGCCCTTCACCCTCCGGGACCCCTTCCTCCAGGGCGTCTTCGAATAGCTTATCAAAGCCATTATCAGCAGCTTTATCCGAGAACAGCTTTCTCTGTACCTCAGGTGTACCCGATAAGTCCTTTGTTTCAGCCTCTTCCGTAGCGCTCAAACGCGCATCATCCAAGGCGTTTCCCTCCCCTGGGCCCGATTCGGGTGGAAAAACTGTAAAAACATTCTTGCATACCGAACACCTTACTCTGGAGCCTTCCTCTTTGAGTATGTCCTCGTCAAGGCGAAATCTGGACCCGCACTCCTCGCATTTAACAATCATAAATCCCCTCTTTTGACTATGGCATAGATATCCGGCAGATATCTGTATTGTTCATTATAATCAAGTCCATAGCCGATAAGGAAGCCTTTTTTTACTTGAAAACCGCAGTAATCGATAACCACGTCCATATCCCTTCGTTCCAGTTTGTCAATAAGGGCGCACACTTTAACTGATTCAGGAGCCCGCTCCCTCAACTTCCTAAGAATCTGATTAATTGTCAAACCCGTGTCCACAATATCTTCTACTAAGATAACAGCCTTACCCCGGATGGGAAGCTCCGGATCCTTGGTAAACTTTACGAAACCGCTGGAAGAACCGCCGGAACCGTAACTCGCGGCCCTTATGAAATCAATCTTCAGGGGAATACTCATCTCCCTCACCAGATCGGAAACAAAGAACACGGCGCCGTTGAGCACTCCCAGTATAAGGGGCTCCCTGTCCGCATAATCCTTTGAGATCTGTTCGGCCAGTTCTTTCACCCTGGTCTCTATCACCATACGGGAGAATAAAAGCTCTTTTTCAAAAGGTGAATCCAACTCATCTCTTCCTTCTTTACAGCACAATAAGGGACAGCGCCATAATAACTATGGAGACATTATATATTTGATAACTATCTGATTTTCAATGATATGTCAATAGGATAAGCAAAAGGATTTCATTTTCTGTGATAAAAATATATATTCTTAATAGAGGATCATCAATCAGTCTCAGAATCCTTGCCGGGTCCCGCGGGGACAGTTATATCTTAAGCAGCGTCATGCTATAAGTATCTAATCACCGCTGGGAGAAAGATATTGGATAAGCCTTTAAGACACTTTACCTTACTTTTTACCGGATACTCCATGTACCCCTTTCTCAAACCTGGAGACCTTCTTGTAGTGAGAGAAATCTCCTCCGATTCCGTCCGGGTTGGGGATATAGTCTTAGCACCTGATGTTAAAAAAAAGTACATGGTCCACAGGCTGGTAAAGATCCTTTCACCCAATAAGGGTGTATTAAAGGGTGATTCTATGCTTAAACCGGATCCTGAACCGGTGGAACTGTCAACTTTAGCAGGTAAAGTGATCGGCTTGTTAAGGGGAAATCGGCTTATTATTTTATCCACAGGCCTGAGATCCGGTTTGAATAAGTTATACGCCTTTTTCAGTCTCAAGGGACTTACACCAGGAGCAATAAGGTTAAGGATTAAGAATACACTTATAAGTTTGTTCCGATTGGACGGGTCGAACGCGCATACCAAAGAGTGGAGATTCATTATTGCGACTCTTTCTAGTTGTTCATACCGATGGCCTCCAAACCTTGACTGGATGAGACTCAGTCAGGTCGCTCGCAAAGAAGGCGTGACAGGAATCCTTTATAAACTTCTCCGGGAAGGGGATATCCCCAAATCAGTTCTTGAGTCATTTAAGAATGACTATCAATCCATCGCCGCACGTAATATCATCAACCTCAGCGCCCTTGAGAAGATTGAAGATGCTTTGAGTGGAGAAAACATACAGGTCATGGCGCTCAAAGGAGCTTCTCTATTAAACAATGTTTATCACGATATCGGTATGCGACCCATGGGCGATATCGATCTTATGGTGCGACCGGCAGAACAGGAAAGATTTATCAGTATTTCTAAAAAACTCGGTTACAGGGTTGACCCCCCTTTATCCCACTTTTTAAGGAAGGACAGGATAATCATAGATCTTCATATCCACGCCCTTAATACCCAAAGGATCACAAACCGCAAGGAGCTGTTTCCTGGGGGGATGGGTCCCGTCTGGGCTAATTCAGTTCCATGGGCGGAAGGCTATCAATGGCTCAGGCGGCCCGATTATGTGGACAATATCCTTCTCCTCTCCCAGCATTTTATGAAACATTCCTTTTCCAGGCTAATCTGGCTTTTGGATATCTTCAAGCTTATCGAAAACAGTGACTTCCGGTGCCGGATAGACCTATCCAACAGGGCAGATTATCTCCAGCAAAGAAAATCCCTTTCCTATAGCCTTTATCTTATGGATAGAATATTTTTTCATAAATCAGCAATGCCAAGCCTATCCAGGCTTGAACGCGGGATACTGGAAGCGAAGGTCAACGGAAAATCCACCGCACTTATGGGCCCTCTAATGTCTATGTTCTGTATACACGGTTTCAGGAAAAAGTTCGCTTTCGGATGGGAAAGCCTTTTTCCAAAAAAGGATATTATGAAACAAGAAGGCATAGGGGTTTTCAGCCGTCTTTGGTCAGTTTTTTCATCTCTTATGCGGCGATTTTGAATGATTCTCTATCGCATAATAAAAGAATGAAAAACGGTTCATCCGGTTAATGAGTACGTAAAGAAGTAGAAGATTAAACCTTATTATAAGTACCTTAATGGTCCATGGGGCTCTCTTTTAAGGGGCGAAAATATTAACAGCATGCTAACTACGTAAGGTGCCACCCAGCCGGGCGGAATACTTATGAGATAATAGAAAATTCTCGACTCCCGCTAAGTCTGGAAAAGGCTACCCGCCCGCCTCGTCTTGTTTTGTGCGGGGTCAGTGCACATAAACGAGTTCGCCGCTTAAAAGAGAACCCCATGGACCATATAGCGTAATTTATCATAATTTGAGGTCACGGCTGTTCCTGGAAAGACGACATCTCAAAAAGGATTCCAATTGGGTAGCCGGGGGTTTCTCTCCCCCGGCCCCCACAACACCCCGCATGCGGGTCCGCACAGGGCGTTTCCCAGAGAGTTTTAGAGCACAATCAAACTGCTGAATGTACTCCAGAGCTGGTTACG
>Ga0315541_1000571_pt1 | contig 39097 bp, 39 predicted proteins | sample SalMarSW160190MG_FD_203095 | JGI IMG/M metagenome (GOLD analysis project Ga0315541, IMG submission 203095) | Salt marsh sediment microbial communities from the Plum Island Ecosystem LTER, Massachusetts, United States - Salt Marsh Sediment SW1601-190 ...
GGATGCCTCTCACCTCTGGATGCCAGTGCTATTTGCGGTCTGCTTTGGTCTTGGGGTTGGCGCTGCCGGACCAGTGTTTTTCAGCGCGGCAGCCGACCTATTTCAGGGAAGACACTTTGGCTCCATCCTGGGCACTATAACATTAGGCTTCTCCCTAGGAGGTGCCATCGGTCCCTCGCTTGCCGGATTTATCCATGATAAAACTAATAGCTACTTCTTTGCCTTCTTCATAATTCTGGGTTCGTTAATTTCCGCCGCCCTGCTGATGTGGCTCATTGCCCCCCGCAAGATAACACCAGTTCCGGCAGGAGCGGCGCAGCATTAGGTAGATATGATATAATTTTGGAACGGTTGAGCCTGCACCAAAGCAAAAAGATGGCTACGGCATTAACCAAATGAGTCGTCCTTATCAAAGGTGGTGGGGAGGTGATTGCTTCAGTGGCAGGGCAGGGTTGGTTGGTTGTGGACGGTAGCGCTGTAAATATTTCCATACGGCTCTCTGTACCTTTGCCCCAATGGGTACCACCCTTTCCTTATTCCCCTTGCCGTAGACTCTCAACGTACTTTTTATAACCCGTGCGTTCTGTACTCCAATCTTTGTAGACCAATATCGTCACCTCGTCATCCACAGCATCGCAATAAATCGCTGTTGCTGTTACCTGCCAGGCGCCCATATCCCGGAATTTCGCTATAGACATTCATGCTGTGTGTCACCCATCTATCTGAACTAGGTCAGCACATGTCACAAATTTATTGACTTTTTACGAAGTTGATGGAATTTTCGACAAAAACTCGGGAAAAACTGGGAAAAAACTCGGAAAACGGGTGATGTGTGTGGGGGTGATATAATAGGCTAATTATGGCGGAAAAAGTTGCTGGCAAGGGGCTGACGGCGGTAGACAGATACTATCAAGACTATGGCGGTCGAGCCAGAGAGCTAAAGAAGCTGGGGAAGAGGATAATAGGCTACCTGTGCGCCTTTACTCCTGTTGAGATTATAACTGCCGCTGGCTTTATGCCATTCCGGATAAAGGGGGATGTCAACGAGCCAATCACTAAGGCTGACGCCGAGATGGAGACCATTGTTTGCCCTCTGGTTCGTAGCTGCTTTGATGTCTCACTTAAGGGAAAGTATGAGTTTCTTGACGGGATAGTCATCCCTCATGCCTGTGACAGTATAACCCGGAACTATAGCACGATAAGTTATAGCCTTGGATTGCCTTACTCCCACTTCATCAATATCCCTCACACGACTAAGGACATATCAAAGGAATTCTTTAAGGCTGAGCTTGGTACATTTAGAAAAAGTTTAGGTAGATTTGCCGGGAAGGAAATTACCGATGAGAGTTTAGCCCAGGCCATTCAGCTTCATAATGAAAGCAAGGCTAAGGTAAGGGAGCTATATCAGTTTAGGAAATCGGACCCGCCTCTAATCTCGGGCACAGAGGTAACCAAGGTGCTGGTGGCTGCTATGGGCATTCCCGCAGTTGAAGCTAGTCAGTTACTGGATGGTGTTATTGATGAGCTTAAAAAGAGAGCCAGTCCTCCAGTTAAGAAGTTGCCCAGAATAATGGTAGTTGGTGCTGAAGTTGATGATATCGCTTTTATCAAGTTGATTGAAGATAGCGGAGCCAACGTAGTGGTTGATAGTATGTGCGTTGGTACCAGAGACTACTTCTTCGATGTGGATACTGATCAAGACCCTCTTGGTAGCATAGCTGATTACTACCTCAGGAAGTTGAATTGCCCCCGTACCTATAGAGAATGGACTGGCGAAACATATGAGGAAGATTTAGAGGCGAGGTTTGGCGATATTGGCAGTTTTGTTAAGGATTTCGAGGTCGATGGTGTGATACTTTACATCCTTAAATACTGCGACCCATTTGGCTTTGAAGTGCCAGCAAGAATGCAGTATATACAATCATTAGATACCCCAGTACTTTATATTGAAGATGAGTATTCAATGTCAACCATTGCCAGACTGCGGACGAGAGTTCAAGCGTTTTTGGAGATCCTTGCTAGATAATTTGGAGGGGAGAATAAATGGAAGAACAAGAATGGCCGGAGAAGTACCCTATAGAGGGTAAAAGGGGGAGGAAATACGGGACTGTAGCAGCAATGAAGATCGGCCCGATGGTTAAGGCAGCTATTGGGAGCTCGGTAGAGGCACAACAGGAAGGTAGAGATATAGCTTACGCCTTTATTGAGTGCAATTATGACGAAATTATCCGGGCCATGGATATAGTGCCAGTATGGACGGAAAACTACGCTGGCATATGTGGAGCCAAGCGTGATGCTCAGCGCTTCCTGGAGAGGGCAGAATCGTTGAACCTTTCCCGTTCTCTGTGCACCTACGCCTTGTGTGGTTTGGGTTTCGACGAGTGGCGTGAAGAATTGAGCGAGATGCCGCCCGATGCTCCATGGGGAGGGCAGGCCCGACCCAAGGTTATGTTATCTAGCGGCCAGATACTCTGTGACCCGAGAAATAAGTGGTATCAAGCAGCACAACAATTTCAGCCCGATGTCCCTATTTATAATCTTACCGGTTTCTACCCTATATATGAACGTGATGTCGATTTCCATGAGACTGAGGGCTATTATGCTAAGTATATAACCGAAGACCTCAGGGGTCTGGTGAAATTTCTGGAGGAGCATTTTCACAAGAAGATGGATTGGGATAGATTGTGGGAAACACTCAAGCTGGCTGATGACACTACTGATTTACATGTGGAATGCCGTGAGTTGCGCAAGACTATTCCTACCCCAATGGATACCGGGGATGCTATGAACTGCATGGTGCCCCAGGCTTTTATGATGGGAACGCAGGAAGGGTATAGCTTTTATAAAGACCTGCGTGATGAGCTGAAGTACAAGGTGGAACATAAGCTAGGTGTAATTGAAGATGAGAAGTATCGGCTGGTTTGGGCTGGAGGACTGCCGTCATGGTTTGCCTTGTCTGATTTTAACTACTTCTGGAGTAAAGGAGCCGTATTCCCGGTAGAGAGCACCTATAATGAGCAGGTGTATGCCGTAAGAGAGCTTGATTTACCGAAGACAGATGACCCCTTGGAGTATATGGCCTGGAGGTGGATAAGACGCTGGACCTATTGGTATGACATGGCAAAAAAACGCCCTGGCTCTGAACCTGATGTGGAGCGCACTATTAATTACATTGAGCAGTATAACATAGACGGTATCGTAGTGCATGAGGCCTTTTCTTGCCGCAGCTGGCATGTAGGATTGATCTGGCTTTTGAATCAAATAGCAAAGATATACAAGCCCATCCCTGTATTGGTATTGGGCAAGGGTAAGAAAAAGGAAGAATTATATAGGGAAGTTCCCTCGCTGATCCTGGAGAGCGATATTATTGATATTAGTTCCTATAATGAAGCTGACACTAGGGCCAGGATAGACGCCTTTATTGATACCTTGGAGGCGGTTAAGAGCCGGTGAAGAGCCAGTATTTTGCCGGGGTTGACATTGGTTCCACCATGACCAAGGTAGTGATTATGAACCAGGCAATGCTTGCCTCGGTCATCGGTCCTACCGGTCCCGAGCACAGGAAGCTAGCCAATCGGGTGATGGAGGAAGCCCTAGCCAAAGCCAACCTGCCCTTTGATGACATAACCTATGTAGTGGCTACCGGCTACGGAAGAATTAATGTCCCCTTTGCCGATAAACAAATAACCGAGATATCCTGTCATGCCCGGGGGGTCAGTTACCTGCTGCCTGATGCAAGGATGGTGATTGACATTGGTGGTCAGGACTGCAAGGGGATTAAGCTGAACAATGGTCGGGTGATGGACTTTGTCATGAATGATAAGTGTGCTGCCGGGACGGGCAGGTTTCTTGAGGTGACGGCTGAGGGGCTGGGTGTCAAGCTGGAAGATATGGGGAGATTATCCCTTGAGGCTAAAAGTAAAGTTGAGATAGGCAGCACCTGTACCGTTTTTGCTGCTCAGGAGGTGGTGGCTAAACTCTCGGAAGGGGTGCCCTTGCCCGATATTATCGCCGGTCTGCATGAGGCGATTGCCGCTAGGATACATAGCATGGTCGGGCGTCTGAGGATAGAGAAGGAAGTAGCCCTAACCGGCGGCGGCGCTAAGAATATCGGCTTGGTCAAGGCTTTGGAAGCCAAATTGGGCTTCCCGGTATTGCTGCCCCCTGAGCCTTTGCTTACCGGAGCTATAGGTGCTGCTTTGCTGGGCAGGGATATAGTTAAACAGGCTGCCGAAAGCGGAACGCCTTTGCCCAGGAGTGAACGTCACTTACAGGAGGCGACCCTGTTTACCCAATAGGGAGTTTAAGAGTGACGAACTCCCTATTCAGAAAAGCTCTTCCCCCTTCCCTGTTAAGGGGAAGGGGATACGGGGATGGGGTTTTAAAATATTTATGGTTTATGTTGCCGGGGTTGATATTGGCTCCGCCTTTTCTAAAGCAGTGGTAATGGCGGGAAACAAGATTATCGCCTACCAGGTAAAGCCCTCCGGTGGTAATTATAGGCTCACTGCTGAGCAGGTGATGGAGGAGGCTTTGACTAAGGCAAAGCTATCTTTAAAGGATATAGATTATACTGTAGCCACCGGGTATGGTGCTGCCAATGTCTCCTTTTCCCGTGGGGCAGCTTCCGACATATCCTGTCTGGCTAGGGGTGTATATTATCTATTTCCCACTGCCCGAACTGCAATTGATATTGGTGGGCAGTTCACCAGGGTATTTAAGCTGGATAACCGGGGGAGGGCTACCGCCTTTTTACTGAGTGAGAAATGCGCTGCCGGGAGCGGGCGTTTCCTTCAGGTGATTGCCAAGGTGTTGCAGATTGACCTAAAAGACATCGGTGAGCTATCCCTGAAATCTCGAAACAGGGTCGACTTCAATACCGGCTGTGCCGTATTCGCTGAATCAGAGGCAGTATCCCGCATTGCTGAAGGTACGGCCAAGGAGGATATCCTGGCTGGTCTTCACCGGACTTTAGCGGCTAAAGTCCAGACCATGGTGGAAAGGCTCGGGATTGAGCCTGATTGTGCCCTGGTGGGTGGTGGGGCTAAGGATATCGGGCTGGTCAGGAGCATAGAGGAGAGCTTAGCCTGCAGCCTTTTGGTTCCTGAGGAGCCGCAGATTGTAGCTGCCTTGGGTGCGGCTTCGATAGCTGGGGAAAAAGCTGCCGCAATTAAGACTTCCCACTAATCCTGAGTTTACCGAAGGACGAGGGAGCTAGAGGGAGGCCGCTTGGGAAGGCCTTGGCAAAAAGCAGCAAGGTTGTCTGCCATCCTTCTCATTCATCAGGATCAACTCCTTCGGCATTGTATCTCCGCCTTCTACGTTGGATGAGCCGTATTACTCCGAGGAAGACATTCATTCTCGGCACCATCCTCATATAGGCTGTGTAGTCGTCGCCAAATTTCTCAATCAGGCGTTTGTCTTCCTCTCTGGCACCCAGGTAAGTAAGTGTTGTGCCGATAACGCCCAGTACTGCGAACAGCCAGTGCGGATACCATAACAATGTCGTGACAAATATTGCATAAATTCCACCGGTGTATTGAGGATGCCTGACGACAGCGTAAATCCCTGTACTAACCAGACGAGTGGTGCTTACAAACGATTTCCCTCTGGGAACCCCGCCCAGCCGTGGGAACATGACTATCGGAGCCATAACCAGTACCATGCCAAACGCCCATACAATCCAACCGATGATGAATAATGGCACGTATGATTTGACTTCTATGACTCCTGTCAGGACGAGGGGATTGGCAGGAAAACAGACAACGTATAGGATACTAGCTATCGTTACCCAGGCGATGTTCTTTCTGTTCGCCCATTTTTGTGGTGTCAATTTCCGATGTCCCGCGTGGTTGCTTTTTCAGTGAACAGTTATGCTGTGTTTAGCCTACTTTTTCTTATAAACCTGTCCATTCTCCTCAGTGCTTCCTCGATGCTAGGTAGCGAAGTAGCGTAACAACAACGGACAAAACCTTCACCGTATGGTCCAAAAGCAGTGCCCGGGACTACAGCAACTTTTTCTTCCAATAGTAGCTTTTCGGCAAACTCTTCTGAATTCATTCCGGTAGCTTTTATAGAGGGAAAGGCATAGAAAGCGCCCTTGGGCTCGAAACAGGGTAAACCAATCTCATTCAATCTCTTGACCATGAGGCGACGGCGTCTGTTGTATTCTTGAACCATCTTTTCGACCTCGCTCTCACCGTTTCTTAGGGCCTCGATGGCTGCCATCTGTGCCATCGTTGGGGCACTGAGCATGGTGTATTGATGGATTTTTGCCAGGGCTTGGATGAAACGGCGTTCGGCTGCCGCATAGCCAATACGCCAACCAGTCATGGCATGAGATTTGGAAAATCCGCTAATCAGAATGGTACGCTCCTTCATCCCGGGAAGGCTGGGAAAACAAATATGCTCCACCCCATAGACTAAACGAGCATATATCTCATCAGATATTACCAGTAAGTCATACTTTTTAGCCAGCCCGGCAGTAGCGTCAGCCTCTTTTTTGGACATGACCGCGCCAGTGGGATTTGCTGGGTAACCTATCAAAATAGCCTTCGTCTGCTTCGTGATCCTGGCTTCAATATCGGTTGCCCTGACGACAAAGTTGTTTTCTTCGTTTGTGGGAACAAGAATAGGCACGCCGCCAGCCAGAATGATGTCGGCAGGATAAGCTACATAGCAAGGGTTGGGAATTATGACCTCGTCACCGGGATTGATAATTGCCCTCAGAGCCAGGTCTAATCCTTCACTACTTCCTGTAGTAATAAGAATTTCATTCTCAGGATGATAGCTCACCCCGTAACGAAGCTCCAGGTAGCTGGCTAATTCCTGGCGTAGTTCCGGCATGCCGGAGTTCGAGGTATACATGGTATAGCCTTTTTCGAGAGAATATGTGCCTGCCTCCCTGATATGCCAGGGGGTAACGAAATCAGGCTCACCTATACCAAGTGAGATAACGTCTTCCACGGAGGAAAGCAAGTCGAAAAACTTCCTGATGCCTGATGGGGGGAGGGTATCCACCTTTTGTGAAATTAGGTTATCCCGGGCTTTGGTTGGAGCGGACTTTGCGTTTAGCATGTTACGGCGTTATTGGTAAACGTTTATTTGTTTCCTTAGGAAGGTGAAAAGTTTCCCCGTTCTCCTTGTATCGTTTGAGAAGGAAATGGGTGACGGTGCTTTGTACCTGCTCTAGAGGAGCTAGTTTCTCCGCAACAAAACTGGAAATTTCCTGCATAGTTTTGCCTCTCACTAATATAGCCAGGTCATAGGTGCCTGAGACTAGATATGCAGAATGCACTTCGGGAAATTGATAAATGCGCTCAGCAATGGTATCGAAGCCGACACCACGTTGTGGTGTTACTCTGACTTCGATTAAAGCCCATATATCTCCCTCACCTAATTTAGGCCAGTTTATTATAGCTTTATATTTCAGAATGCTCCCATCTTTCTCAGCCTGCTTAATTATTTTTTCTACCTCACTGACAGGTTTATCCACCATGGTGGAAATCTGTTCCGGAGTTGCCCGGGCATTCTGTTCCAGAATTTCGAAAATCTCTTTCATGAGTTCTCCTCAAAACATCAATTCAACAGCAGACCATTGGTCTGCTGTTTCATTGTAACACAGTTCAAATAGTTTGCCATCCTCAGTAACAACTCTGAATAGCCTTTTGCCTGGTTCCTGCCAGGCTTTTTCTACTGCCTTTATTCTAAGTTCTTTTTCTTGCCAGACAAAAGACCGTGGTTCTTCAGCATAGACATAGCCCGAATAGCATTTCACCTTTATCTCCATATTTTGCCCTGACATACCCTAAGATTCAATTCAACGCCAGACCGTTGTTCATCTGGCTCATTATAATACAGTTCAAATAGTTTACCATCCCAGTAACAACTCTGGGACTTGTTGTAAAATTGACAAACGTGATACGCTAAAGTAGTATCAAGAGAGACGGAAGATGAAAAAGGATTTGCTCTCAATAGCTGACCTTAACCGTCAGGAATTCGAACACCTCATAGAGCAAGCCCGGCGTATGAAACAAGAAGGGACACCGCCTCTCCTTTCAGGAAGGACCTTGGCTTTCCTCTTTGTAAAGCCTTCCTTGCGAACCAGGGTCAGCTTCGAAATAGCTATGTATCAGCTAGGCGGACACGCTATCTACCTATCTCCGGAAGAGGTAGGCATGGGTAAGCGAGAGCCAGTAGCTGACATAGCTCAAGTGCTCAGCCGCTATGTCGACTGCATTGCCGCTCGTACATTTTCCCAGGAGACTGTGCAAATTCTCGCTGGCCATTCTTCTGTGCCCGTAATTAATGCCCTTTCCAACCTGGAACACCCCTGCCAGGCTCTTTCCGACCTTTTTACCATCTATGAAAGGAAAGAGAGGCTTCTTGGCTTGACTTTAGCATTCATTGGCGATGGCAATAATGTGGCCAATAGCTTGCTTCTCTCTGCTTGCCTAGTGGGCATGAATTTCCACTTCGCCTCTCCACCAGGCTATGCTGTTAAGGAAGAGATGTTGAATCAAGGAAAGGCATTTGCTGCTCTTAGTGGCAGCCAGATTCTGTTAACTGCAGACCCTTATGAAGCAGCCAAAGATGCTGATGTAATATATACTGATGTGTGGGCTAGCATGGGGCAGGAGGCTGAAGTGGAGAAACGTCGTCTTGCCTTTTCAGGCTATCAGGTTGATAATAAATTATTAAGCTTGGCTAAAGGAGATGTTTTGTTGATGCATCCCTTGCCGGCCCATCAGGGTGAGGAAATTTCTGCCGGGCTGCTAGACGATCCCCGGTCAGTGGTATTTGAACAGGTAGAAAACAGGCTTCACCTGCAAAAGGCATTACTGGTGAAGCTGCTTTCAAATCCAAAGGTATCAGGCAAATGACCAGGCCTATTGTAGCCATTGTGGGTAGGACCAACGTGGGCAAGTCCACCTTGCTTAACCGCTTAGCGGGCAGGCGGATAGCTGTAGTTGCTGATTTGCCAGGGACTACCAGGGACCGCGTTTTTGCTTTTGTTGCCTGGCAGGGGCGGGAGTTGACTGTGATTGACACTGGTGGCTGGCAAACAAAGCCACCTACGTCTTTGGAGCAAAAGGTCAAGCAACAGGTTGAAGCAGCCATTGCCCGGGCGGATGCCATCATCTTCTTGGTAGACGCCAGAGACGGAGCTATTGCTGCCGATGAGGAAATTGCCGATGTGCTGCGCGCCGCCAATAAGCCTATCATACTAGCAGTAAACAAGGTGGATTCTGCCAAGCAAGCAAATCAGGTGGCCGATTTCTATAACCTGGGCATGGGTGAGCCTATACCTATCAGTGCCCACCATAATCGAGGAATAGATGAGTTAATGGATGCTGTGCTAGCTTCCTTGCCACCGCAACCTATCAGTATTGCGGAGCCAGGAGAAGCTAAATTAGCTATTGTTGGGCGGCCTAATGTAGGCAAGTCAACTTTGTTGAATACATTGCTAGGCGATGAAAGAGCCATTGTCCATGAGTCTCCGGGGACAACTCGCGACTCGCTTGATGCTATAATTCGGTGGGATGATAAGGAAATCTTACTTGTCGACACCGCTGGGATTAAACGGCGCGGAAGGGTCGATGCTGGAGTGGATTATTATAGCTTGCTTCGCGCCCTCCAAGCTATCAACCGCTGCGATGTTGCCTTGTTGCTAATCGATGCCAGTGAATTTATTACTGCCCAGGATATGCATATCGTGGGCTATATTATTGAGGTTGGAAAGGGTATAATACTGTTGGTCAACAAATGGGATCTTGTTCCCAAAGAACAAAGACAGGAATTCAAGCATAGCATGGAGCAAAGACTTAGGTTTGCCCCCTACGCACCTATCATTTACATCTCTGCCAAACGAGGGCAGGGGATAAAGAGGATTCTACCCCAAGCCTGGGAAATCTGGCAGGAAAGGCAAAAGCGAATACCGCAATCAGAGGTTGACGAGTTAGTCAAACAGGCAGTAGGTAGCCATCCCCCACCCCGCACAGGTTCTAGGCGGTTGCATATTGCCCGGGCCTATCAAGATGAATCTCAACCAGCAACTTTTGTTCTCAAGGTTAACAATCCTAAACTGGTTCATTTTTCCTATCAACGATACTTGGAAAATAAGCTTCGCCGGGGCTTTGGTTTTCGCGGCGTTCCTTTGAAGTTGATTTTCACCAAGGCTGCCCGTAAAATCAATAAAAAGATGGAGGTTAGTGCATAATGATAGCTGAGTTCGTTGCTGTAGTAGTCATTGCTTATCTCCTTGGTTCCATTCCCTTTGGCTTGATAATAGGCAAGCTAAAAGGTGGCGTTGATATCAGGGAACATGGAAGTGGCAAGACTGGCGCCACCAATGTGATGAGAACCCTGGGGACCAAGCTCGGCGTTTTAACTCTGGTTCTTGATGTGGTTAAAGCTGGTGGGGCAGTCATGCTGGCCGCAGTAATTATAGATGGTAGCAGCGGTAGCGTAACCATTGGTGGCGTGTCCATTTATTGGCAGCATATAGCCCAAGTTGCGGCTGGCTTGGCCGCAGTAGCAGGACATAACTGGCCTGTATTTGCTAAGTTTAAGGGGGGTAGGGGGATAACTGCCTATTTTGGCACATTGTTTGTTATTTATCCTCCAGCGGGCATATTTGGTGCCCAGGTTGTAGCTATAGCAGCATTACGCAGTCGGCAAATGTCCAAGGGTTCTATTCTTGGAGCCTTAGCTGCTTGGTGCTTAATGATACCCTTAACCATCGTCTATAATTTCCCTCCCATCTATCTAGCTTACGGTTTAGCAGGTATCGCATTGCTCGTCTACCAACACCACGACAATATAAAACGCTTAAGACAAGGCACAGAACGCCTATTGTGGTGAAAAAGCACGAGAGACCATGCCTAAAGTTACTATCATAGGCAATACCTCTTGGGGCAATACTTTAGGCGTTTTGCTGAGTGGTAAAGGAGCAGCGGTAAAACTGTGGACGCGAAGCGAGGCTGAGGCCAAAGAATTAAACCAAGGACGGCATAGCTATTCCTCTACTAGCCACATTGGAGAAGCCTTAAACGGGGCTGACCTGGCAATCTGGGCGGTTCCCTCTCAAAAATTGAGAGAAAACGTCAGTCAAGCCAAGAATTATCTGACTAATTCGATGCTATTGATGAGCGCCGCCAAAGGATTGGAAGTAAATAGTGGTAAGAGGATGTCACAAGTGCTGGCAGAGGAGATTACTCCTTCCTTAGGAGGGCAAATTTGCGTCCTCTCTGGTCCCAATTTAGCCAAGGAAGTTGCCCAGGGTCTCCCTGCTGCTTCGGTCATTGCCGCTCAGGATATAGCTTTAGCAGGAAGAGCGCGGGAACTGATGGAGTCGCCCAAATTCTTTCTATCTACTAGCGATGATGTTATCGGGGTTGAGTTAGGTGGAGCTCTGAAAAACATTATAGCTTTGGGCGCAGGCATGATAGACGGACTAGCCTTAGGTGACAACGCTAAGGGACTCTTTATTGCCTGGGGGTGGACTGAGGCTGTTTCCTTGGGGGTAACTTTGGGGGCCAGGGCTGGCACTTTTTATGGTCTGGCCGGTTTAGGCGACCTAATAGCTACTTGCTCCAGCACTCTAAGCCGCAATCATTATGTTGGCTACGAACTGGCTAAGGGTCGCTCCTTATCTGAAATATCTGCCTCTATGCCACACGTCGCCGAGGGAGTCGCCACTACTGCGGCAGCCCACCAGTTAGCAAAAAAACAAGGGCTTAAATTACCAATTATCAACCTTATTTACGGGATTCTTTTTGAAGGCTTGTTCCCAAACCGAGCATTGATTGACTTCAAAGAGCTAGCAGCAAGCCATCGCTGATCCCGGACTAGACGTCTAGAGGCGGTTCAGTCCGAGGTAGTATCTTAGCCAATTCTTCAAAAAGATGACGCTGGTTTTTATCCAGGTGTGGTGGGGTTATTACACTTACTTTGACAAGCAAGTCTCCTCTTCCCTTGCCATCAACGTGGGAGACCCCCTTGCCTTTGAAGCGAAAGATTTTCCCATTTTGAGTTCCTGGTGGTATTTTTAAATCTACCTTTCCATCTAAGGATGGCACTCTCACCTCATCGCCCAAAGCAGCTTGAGCAAAATTGATGGATAGCTCGTAAAGAATGTCACTGTCGTCTCTATGGAATAAATTGTGTGGCTTTACTGAAAGGGTGACATAGAGGTCGCCGGAGGGGCCTCCATACAAGCCAGCGCTCCCCTCTCCATCCAAGCGTAATCGGTATCTCTCATCCACGCCGGCAGGAATATTAACCCTTATTTTGCGCTTCACCTTTATTCTTCCCCTTCCCTTGCATTGAGAACAAGGATTGTTTATTACAGCGCCACTGCCTCCACAGCGAGAGCAAGTGGCGATATGAGTGAAGCGCCCAAAAATGCTTTGCTGAACCCTCCTCACTTGCCCTGTGCCGCGACAGTCAGGACAGGTCTCGGGATTTGTTCCCCGTTCGCTGCCAATGCCGTGGCATGAAGGGCAGAACTCGATGCGTTGTATTTCAACTTCTTTGTTGCAGCCAAATACCGCCTCCTCAAAGGAAAGAGTGAGGTAACTTTGTAGGCTATCCCCTTTCTGGGGAACACGCTGAGCGGTCCGCCCAAAGGGGGCGCCAAAACCATTCCAGAAGGATTCGAAAATATCTCCCAGCCCGCCAAAGCCAAAATCGGAAAAGCCTCCCTCTATATCTACTCGGCCATAGCGATCATATCTATGCCTTTTCTCGGGGTCGGAGAGGACTTGGTAGGCCTCGTTTATTTCCTTAAACTTCTCCTCGGCTCCTGGCTCTCTATTGCAGTCAGGATGGTGCAGTTTCGCTAACTTGCGAAACGCCCTCTTAATTTCCTCATCACTGGCGTTTCGAGGCACTCCCAGCACTTCATAATAATCTTGTTTTATCGCCACAATCTTCAAGTATAACTCTTAAATGCTTATGCGACAACTTTTAGGTACTGAACTTGCAAATATTTGACATCTTGAGAGGTGATATAATCACAGCGCAGTGAAACAGCAGATTGAAAAAATCCTCCGTCAACGTAAGAGAAAGAAAATCACCGGCGAAAACCTTAAAGCTTCAGCCGTGCTTATACCTCTTTTTTGTAACCAGGGGCAGTATCATGTCCTGTTTACGGAAAGGAGCGATGATGTAAACTTTCACAAAGGGCAAGTCTGCTTTCCCGGGGGGACCCAGGAGCCATATGATTCCAGCCTGCTCCAAACTGCCCTCAGGGAGACCGAAGAAGAGATAAGTGTAAAGGCTAAAGATGTTGAAATTTTAGGGGAATTTGACGATAACGTGACCCTCACCAGTAATTATGTTATTTCGCCTTTTGTTGCCTTCATACCTCACCCTTACCCTCTCAAGGCTGATGGCAGAGAAATCAAGGAAATTTTTTCCGTTCCCTTGTCATTTTTGATGGATGAAGCCAATTTCAAGCAAGATTCTTACGCATATGAATATGAAGGGCATATCATCTGGGGGGCTACCGCAAGGATTTTAAGACAGTTCATCGATTTGCTGAAGTCTGAGAGCGGGGCCCTGAAATAGTCATTTCTTCTCTTTAGCCTTGACTTTAATTGCTTTGGGCTTTGCCTCTTCAGCTTTGGGTATGGTGAGAGTTAGAACGCCATCCTCCATCGTTGCCTCAGCCTTGTCTGGTTTAAGCCCGCTGGGAAGGACCATGCTGCGGGAAAAAGCGCCATAGCGTCTCTCCTGGTACAGGTAGTCCTCTTTCTTGATTTCCTGTTCCGCTTTGTGCTCTCCCCTGATGGTCAAGGTTTCGCCAGTGATGTCAATGCTGACATCCTCCGACTTCAACCCCGGCAGAGCTGCCTTCACCACGACCTTGTTGGGAGTCTGGTAGATATCCAGGGTTGGAGCTTCTGCTTCACCAAGGGTGCTGAGAACACGGTAGGGTCGGACAAAACTGTCGTCAAACAACCTGTCCATTGCCTGTCTCAGGCTCATAAGTTCCGTAAAGGGATGCCATCTCTCTATAGCCATTTGTGTTACCTCCTTTCTTTATTGTTTACTGAGCCCCACTCTCAGTTTAGACAATATTATAAGAAAGTTAAATAAACCTGTCAAGTTTCCTCGAAATCTGTTAAAAATATTTGACAAAAAAACTAAACAATTTTATAATTAACACAAAATAATTAGGGAAGAGAGATGACAGGCAAGGACTATTATAAAATTCTAGGTGTAAGTAGGAATGCTTCAGAAAAGGAAATCAAGCAGGCCTACCGCCGTTTGGCTCGCAAGCACCATCCTGACCTCAACCCCGGCGACAAATCGGCTGAGGCTAAATTTAAGGAAATAAATGCGGCTTATGAAGTCCTCTCTAATCCTGAAAAGCGAAAGAAGTACGACCAGTTCGGTGAACAATGGGAATATGCTGAGCAATTTGCTAAATCCGGGGGGCAAGGGCGAGTTAGGTGGGATTTCGATAGGGGTGGCACAACTTTCGAATATGGTGACCTGAGCGGCTTTGGCGACATTTTTTCAAGCTTATTCGGCGATTCTGGTAAAGGCTTCAGGACGAGGCGTGCACCACGACGTGGTCAGGATATAGAGTCCACCATCGAGGTAACCCTTGAAGAGGCTTACCATGGCTCTACGCGTGTTATACAGCTTCAGACCGTGGAGCCCTGTACAGCTTGTGGCGGCACGGGCAGAGTGGGCAATCGAGTCTGTACCATTTGCAATGGTGCCGGTGGGAAAGTAAATCCCAAGCGCCTGGAGGTTAAGATTCCAGCAGGAGTTAGAGATGGCTCGAGGATTCGTATAGCAGGGGAAGGTGGGTCTGGCCGTGCCGGGGGCAACAAGGGCGACCTCTATCTCGTAGCGAAGGTTCTGCCCCATAAGCTCTTTGAGCGCAAAGGAGACGACCTTTACACTGAAGTCTCAGTGCCTTTAGCAACCGTCATGCTGGGTGGCGAGGTCAAATTGCCCACTTTGAATGGCAATCTATCTCTTAAAATTCCACCGGAGACTCAGAACGGCAGGGTTTTCCGCATGGCTGGGAAGGGCATGGCCCAGCTGGGCAATAGCAAGTACGGCAATATGTTCGCCAAGGTAAAAGTGGTTCTGCCCACCAATTTGACCGACGAAGAAAGAAAACTATTTGAGAGATTGCAGTCTCTGCGACCAACATAAAGCGAGGTGCCACGATGATGGACTGGGAATCTAAACCGAGATATGTAATAAGCGTAGCCGCCAGGATGATAGGCATAGAAGCTCACACATTGCGGTATTATGAAAGGCTGGGGCTGGTACAACCAGAGCGTTCAAGTGGCAACATACGTCTCTATTCGGAGGAAGACGTTGACCGCTTGCGCTATATTAAGGCTCTGATGAGCGATTGTGGCGTTAATTTGGCTGGAGTGGAGGTGGCGTTGAGGTTGATGCAAAAGATGCAAGAGATGCAGCAGCAACTTGAGGAAATGGAGAGAAAAATTAAGAAAATTGCCGAAGCTGAAATAGAAGACATAATAGAGGACATAATAGAAGACGCAGAATGGAAGGAGGTGTAGAGAGTTGAAACCAGAGAGATTTACTGAGCAGGCACAGGAGGTTTTAGCAGCCTCACAAGAGCTACTTCGCCGCTATCGACATAACCAGTGGGATGTGGAGCATATTCTATTGGCTTTGCTGGAGCAGGAAAAGGGGGTAACCAGGGACATATTACAGATGCTAGGTGTGGATATCGAAGCGGTAAAACAGCGGGTAGAAGCAACGCTTGAGAATTTCCCCAAAGTAGCTTACGAGGCGGGGCAAATTTATGCTACTCCGCGGATTTCCGCTCTTCTCGAAAATGCCAACAGGGAGGCTGACAGGCTCAAGGATGAGTTTGTCAGCACTGAGCATTTGCTCATTGCTATTGCCGGGGAAACCAGAGGTGAAGCCGTAACAATTCTAGCTGAATCAGGCGTTAACCAGGAAAAGATTTATCAAGCCTTGCAGAAAATTCGTGGCGGACATCGAGTTACCGACCGTCAGGCGGAAAGCAAATACCGTTCCCTGGAAAAATACGGGCATGACCTCACGGAGTTAGCCCGTCAGGGCAAACTCGACCCTGTAATTGGGAGGGAAAACGAAATCAAACGTGTGACGCAAATACTCTCCCGGCGCACCAAGAACAATCCCGTGATTATCGGCGACGCCGGCGTAGGCAAGACGGCCATTGCTGAGGGATTAGCTCAGAAGATTGCCGCTGAAGATGTTCCCGATTCTCTCAAAGGGAAGAAGGTGGTGGCTTTAGACATGGGAGCACTGGTGGCTGGAAGCAAATTCCGCGGGGAGTTTGAGGAAAGGTTGAAGGCAGTTCTAGATGAAGTCCGGCAGGCGGCCGGCGAAGTCATTATGTTCATTGATGAGCTTCACACCGTGGTAGGAGCCGGAGCTGCCGAAGGAGCAATCGATGCCAGTAATATGCTGAAGCCAGCACTGGCTCGTGGTGAGATTCAATGTATCGGGGCTACTACACTCGACGAGTATAGAAAGCGTATCGAAAAAGATAAAGCTCTGGAGAGACGTTTCAGCCCTGTTTATCTTGATGAACCTAGCGTAGAAGCCACCATAGAGATGCTCCGAGGACTTCGTCCCAGATATGAAGCACATCACAAAATAAAAATCGAGGATTCCGCCCTGGTAGCCGCTGCCAAGCTGAGCCAGAGATATATATCCGATAGATTTTTGCCTGACAAGGCAATTGACTTGATCGACGAAGCAGCCAGCAAGCTACGCATCGATATGGAAAGCGCTCCCGAAGAAGTTAAAACACTGGACCGGAAAATGAAACACCTGGGAGACGAGGAGGAGGCGGCTTCGCAACGAGGGGACTACCAGAAAGCTACCGAATTGAAAGCGGAAAGGTTGCGCTTGGAACAAGAGTACAATAAGGCCAAACTGCAATGGCAGAAGGAGAAGAAAATTGACAGTGTGGTGGACGAGGAGGATATCGCCGGGCTGGTTGCCCAGTGGACGGGCATACCCGTTTCCCGGATGATGGAAACGGAAACTGATAAATTGGTTCACATGGAGGAAAGGATTCACCAGAGAATAGTGGACCAGGAAGAGGCAGTAGCTGCCGTCTCCGAGGCCATCAAGCGAGGCCGAGCCGGGCTCAAGGACCCCAAACGCCCTATTGGGAGCTTCGTCTTCCTCGGCCCTACCGGCGTGGGGAAAACCGAGTTGGCTCGCGCTTTAGCTGAGTTTCTCTTCGCCGATGAAGAGACCATGGTAAGACTGGACATGTCGGAATATATGGAAAAGCATACCGTATCCCGTCTTATCGGGTCGCCACCGGGTTACGTGGGGTATGAAGAGGGAGGCCAATTGACCGAGGCAGTGCGCCGCCGTCCCTACCGGGTCATCCTGTTCGACGAGGTAGAAAAAGCTCATCCCGACGTCTTCAACATACTATTGCAGCTACTGGAAGATGGCAGGCTTACCGATGGACATGGCCGGACTGTGGATTTCAGAAACACAGTGGTAATCATGACCAGTAACCTGGGCACTGAGGAATATCAGCGTGGGGGAATTGGTTTTTCCCGTAAAGAGGAAGGAGACGAACAAAGAATGAGGACCGCTATAGAAAGCGCCTTAAAGAAAACCTTCCGCCCTGAGCTACTCAATCGGATAGATGATGTCATTATATTCCACCCTCTAACTGAGGAGCACTTGAAGAGCATTGTTGACCTGCTTATTCATGAGGTGGAGAAAAGGCTTGCTGAGCGTAATATTAAGCTTGAAGTCAATGAGGAAGCCAAAGCTTGGTTAGCTCAGAAAGGCTACGATCCTGTATATGGAGCTCGCCCCTTACGCCGGGCTATTCAGAGGTATATGGAAAATCCCATATCGACAAAGATATTGCAGGGCGAGTTTAAAGAAGGAGATATCATAGCTGTTAGCTTGAAGGAAGATAACCTGAGCTTCGCTGCCCGGAAAACTGCCAGGGCAAAAAAGTGAGTAAACTTGTCCAGCAGCTCGCTCTCCTCCAGAACCTTTTTCCTTTGCCACTCTGAGCCCCCAGCTTCCTGTTGTCCCCTTGACCTAGTTCAGATAGGTGGGTGATACTTTATATGTTTGTAATGTTGGCAATAACATCCTGTGTCATTGCGAGCCCCGACTTGTCGGGGCGTGGCAATCTCATTGCAAAGGTGGAGCTTGCTATGGTGGACTGAGGAATCTCGCTTAGAGATTGCTTCGTCGCCCCGATTCATCGGGGCTCCTCGCAACGACAGAAAGGAAGTGTCACTCAGGTACTGAACGAAGACACTCCCTTTGACGCCTGTGAATAAAGCTGGTAAGCTAAGCTCCGATGCATCGGAGAAAGGAGACCTGAGTATGCCCGCTAAGGTGGATATGGATAAAATCGTCTCTCTGTGTAAGCGGAGGGGGCTTATTTTTCCCAGCAGCGAAATATATGGCGGTTTAGCTAGCTGCTGGGATTATGGCCCTATGGGGGTGGAGCTTAAGCGCAATGTTAGGGATGCCTGGTGGAAGGCGATAGTCCATGAGCGGGATGATGTAGTAGGTCTGGACACATCAATAATGATGCACCCTGGAGTCTGGACAGCTAGCGGTCACATTGATAGCTTCACAGACCCCCTGGTGGAGTGCAAATCTTGTCACCTCAGGTGGCGTGCTGGCGAAATAGAGGGCAAGAGATGTCCCAAATGTAGTGGTGAGCTAACCGAGCCTCGCATGTTCAACTTGATGTTTAAAACTTCTATGGGTCCCGTGGAGGAGGAGGCAAGCACAATCTACCTCCGACCCGAAACTGCTCAGGGCATATTCGTTAACTTTGATAATGTAATCACCACTTCCAGAAAAAAGTTGCCTTTGGGCATCGCCCAGATAGGCAAATCTTTCCGCAATGAAATCACCCCCGGCAACTTCATATTCAGAACCAGGGAGTTTGAGCACATGGAGCTGGAGTACTTCGTTAAGCCCGGGACTGACGAAGAGTGGCTTGATTACTGGGTCAAGGAGAGGTTTGACTGGTATGTCAAACTGGGTGTCAGGAAGGAAAATCTCCGCCTGCGCCAGCACGGCAAAGATGAGCTGGCCCACTATGCCCGGGACTGCTATGACATCGAGTATCTCTTTCCTATGGGCTGGTCGGAGCTGGAGGGTATCGCCAACAGGGGCGATTTTGACCTTATTCAGCATGCCAAGTGCAGCGGCAGAGAGCTGGGTTATTATGATGCTGAGGCTGGCGAGAAATATGTTCCCTACGTTATCGAGCCTTCGGCTGGCGTCGACCGCTCCGTCCTGGCTTTCCTCATTGATGCCTATGATGAAGAGGAAGTCGAAGGAGAAAAGAGAACAGTTCTACACCTGCACCGTTCTCTGGCTCCTGTTAAGGTAGCTGTTTTGCCCTTAAGCAGGAATGAAAAATTAACCCCTCTGGCTAAAGAGGTTTTCAACAAACTTTGTCCGAATTTCGTGACCGATTACGATGATTCACAAAGCATAGGACGGAGATACAGACGTCAGGACGAAATCGGCACCCCGTTCTGCGTTACTATAGATTTTGAGTCCCTAGAGGATAAACAGGTTACCATTCGGGAGAGGGACAGCCTGGCGCAAATTCGCGTGCCCGTAGAGGAACTGGGGAAGAGCTTAGAGGCCAAACTCAAAGGAGAGGCTTTCGACGCTTCGCCCCTATGGGCCACCAGGGAGAAGTGAGAATTCTGCACTTTGCTGTGCCTCGTCATACGGTATGTGAATATAGAATAAGTATAGAAAATAGGTATAAAAATAGATGTTCGACGAAGAAAGAATGAGATAATGAAAATACCTATCTACCAAGTTGACGCCTTTACCTCCGAAGTCTTCCTGGGTAATCCGGCCGCTGTTTGCATACTGGATTCATGGATCGACGATAACATGCTTCAGTCCATCGCTGCTGAGAATAACTTGTCAGATACCGCCTTCCTCGTTCGCAATGACGACGGTTTTGATCTCCGATGGTTCACTCCAACGACTGAAGTTGCACTTTGCGGGCACGCAACACTGGCGAGCGCTTTTGTCCTTTTCGCCTGCCAAGACTGGTCGGAAGAGGAAATCCGCTTCCATACGCGGAAAAGCGGACAACTCATCGTTGGTAAACGCAATGATCTTCTTGAGATGGATTTCCCCTCCAGGCCCGTCCATAGGCGGATTCCGCCGTCTGGCCTGAAGGAGGCACTTGGTGTGACACCAATCGCAATACTGAGTTCCGTCGAAGATTTACTTGTGGTACTGGAGAGCGAGAGGGCTGTTCGGGAGCTTCAACCCGATTTTTCTGCGCTTGAGCGAGTTGAGTGTCGTGGCATCATCGTGACATCCAAGGGAAGTCGGAGCGACTTCGTCTCAAGATTCTTCGCCCCCCGGATTGGGATACCGGAGGATCCGGTGACAGGTTCTGCGCATTGTGTTTTGGTTCCATACTGGTCGAGCGAACTCCACAAGAAGAATCTACATGCGTTTCAGATATCGAAGCGGGGCGGCGAGTTGTTCTGCGTCCATGCCGGAGATCGAGTAAAGATTTCTGGTAAGGCAGTACTCTATTTGGAAGGTGTGATAACCATATGAAACGTCGAACAAGCGCATGCACCGGACGCGCAAGAGCGCGCCGCTTAGCTTGGCTTTAGACCAAAACATAATAGCTTGAGAGGAATAGCAATGAAGCGCTCAACATTAACTGGAATCGGCATAGGAAACTCCGATTACATTGGAGTTAATTCTACTTGATCAACTTAAACTCTAACACGTCCACCAGGCCTAAATCAGTCAGTCTAAGCTCGGGAATCACGGGCAAGGCCAGGAAGGAGAGGAGGGCGAAGGGTGCTGGGGGCAAGTTCCCCAGGCTGGCAGCAGCTTCCTCCACCTTTTCATGCTGGGATACGACTACCTCCAGCGGCTCGGGGGAAAGCAGGCCAGCGATGGGCAGGGGCAAAGAAGCGAGAATTTCCAGGTTGGCGCAAACAACCAGCCCGCCCTGCAGCCTATTAATTTCCTCAATTGCCTTGAGGATGTCGAGGTCATTGGCGCCCACCGCTATTATGTTGTGAGAGTCGTGAGCCACTGACGAGGCTAACGCTCCTTTCTTTAAACCAAATCCCTTTACTAAGCCTACTCCGATGTTGCCGCTAGCCTTATGCCGTTCCACCACCACCAGCTTCAGAATATCTCTCTCCACATCGGGCATAACTGTCCCATCCACAATTTTTATCTTTTCCATCGCCTTCCTGGTAACTATCTGTCCGGGGATGATTTCGATGACCGGGTAGCTTTCCTCAGATGTTTCACCCTCACCTAGCCTCTCCCTTCGAGGGAGAGGAATTTTCAGCGATTTCCCCATGAGGGGCTTAATGCGTACCGTGTCTCTTAGCTCCAGAGTAACAGGGGGCAAGGGGAACAAGGGCTTGCCTTGTCTTGCCACCAGCTTGCCCTGGTAGAACACCATGTCTATTTCTAATTCGTCCAGGTCGGTGATGGTTATAAGATTGGCTATATACCCCGGGCCAATGGCTCCCCTATCATAAAGTCTGAAATACTCGGCAGTATTAATCGTTGCCATCTGAATTGCCCGGACCGGCTCCAGACCTCTGCTAATGGCTTTCCGTACCACAGCGTCAATATCGCCTTCCCGAAGTAAATCAGAGCAACTAAGGTCATCTACCACGAAGAAGCATCTTTTATAAGTATTATCGGTAACCAGAGGCAGAAGGGCATCCAGGTTCTTCTCTGAAGAGCCCTCTCGAATCATGAGGTACATACCCCGGCGCAACTTCTCCTTTCCCTCTTCCAGGGTGGTGGATTCGTGGTCAGAATGAATGCCGGCGGACAAATAGGCATTTAGCTCCTTGCCAGCGAGTCCCGGAGCGTGCCCATCGATAACCTTGCCCTTAGAGGCGGCGATCTTTTGCAAAACATCTTCATCCCCACTGACTACGCCGGGAAAGTTCATCATCTCTCCTAAGCCGATTATCTTAGGGTGAGCTAGAATTTTCTTTACTTCCTTAGAGCTGATTTGGGCGCCTGATGTCTCCAGATGGGTCGCTGGCACGCATGAAGGGGCCATGAATAGCATATCCAGTGGGAGCTTTCGCGCCAAATCCGTGACGAACTTTATTCCTTCAAATCCACAAACGTTGGCGATTTCATGTAAGTCAGTGACCACGGCCAGAGTGCCTCTGGGGACCACGGCCTGAGCATACCTTGCCGGATGGAGCATAGAGCTTTCTATATGCGTATGCCCGTTAATCAACCCGGGAGCTAAGAACCTGCCTTGTAAATCGATAGTTTCCTTGGCTTTACCATAATCTCCTACCCCGGCAATCCTATCGCCATATATAGCCACGTCGGCTTGTTCTATTTCCCCAATAAAGGTATTTACTATCCGGGCATTTTTCAGGAGCAAATCAGCCGGTATTTCCCCTCTGGCCACAAAAATAAGCTCCTTTAAACTCATCTCCTAATCCTCCAGGGCATATATGTCGGGCAAATTGCGGAACCTCTGATTAAAGTCCAATCCATATCCCACGATAAATTTATCGGGCACGGTGAAGCCACGATAATCAATGGGCACCCGAACCCTGCGCCGAGACGGCTTGTCTGTTAGAGTACAGACCTTCAACGAAGCGGGCTGCTTTTTCTTTAAGTAATCGAGTAAAAAAGAGATGGTAATTCCAGTATCCACGATATCCTCAATCACCAGAACATCTCTGCCTTTTACAGGCGTCTTGACCCCTTGAACTACTCTCACTTTGCCCGAACTCTCCCTGGCAGCGCCGTAGCTGGAGAGCCTGATGAAGTCGAGCTCCAAAGGCAAATCAAGCTGGCGAATGAGGTCAGCCATAAACACAAAGGACCCTTTGAGGACGCCAATGAGCAAAGGCTGCTTACCTTGATAATCCCTCTTGATTTCAGAAGCCAGCCTGTCTACAGCTTTAGCTATCTCGTCACGGCTGATAAGAATCTTGAGTTGCGGCTGAAAGACCATTACATCGTTCCCAAACTAGTTACTATGATAGCATAATTACATCTGGTGACGGGATCTTGATCTGGTTCAGATAAATGGGTGACACTTTACTTTATATATTTGTAACGTTGAGTAATAACCTCCCGTGTCATTGCGAGCCCCGACTTGTCGGGGCGTGGCAATCTCTATCCCCTCCACCGAGATTGCTTCGTCGCCTTTGGCTCCTCGCAATGACAAAAAAGAGGGGTCATCAATAATATGAACGAGCACGGATGCTGGATTTTTTCTGTGCCCTGTTGTATACTTAAGGAGAGATTAAGATGCGGTCCAGCCTTATCGGGAAGATTGAAAAAGCCAAAAGGTATGCTCAAGAACCAGGTCGTGTCACCTTCTCAGGTTTAACCGCTGTTTTCAATGGAGAGAACGATAACCATAAGCTAAGCTATGCCAATGGGAAATGGCATTGTACCTGCCATTTCTTTTCCCAATGGGAGATATGTAGCCATATCATGGCACTCCAGCAAATTCTAGGCAATATGTTACCCAAGGAAGCCCTTGCCTCTCCTATGGAAACTCAGCCCCCTGAGAAATAATCTAACGCTTCCGCCACGACAAACAGAGAGCCGGTAACGCAGATCATATCTGTCCTGTCTGCCAAAGATAAAGCTCGGGATATAGCTTCGGTTACAGTTTCTCTAGTTTCGGGCTCAATGCCTCGCTTGCTGAACTCGGCAGCCAGGGTTGAAGGGGGGGCAGCACGGGAATGTGCTGTCCGTGTAACTATAACTTGGGGGGAGAGGGGAACTAACTCATTTATTATCCCTGGTATGTCTTTGTCACAGGATGTCCCGAAAACAAGAAAAATCCGTTTGTGAGCGAAGTATGCTTTGATGTTATTGACCAACCCTTTCATTGACGCCACGTTATGAGCACCATCAACCAACACAGTAGGGTGCTGCTGCAAAATTTGGAATCGCCCCGGCCACTTAACTCGGGCAAGCCCTTGAGCAATATTGGCGGCTGAGATGGCAAAGCCCGCGGAAGCCAATAGCTCTAGAGCAGCTACGGCAACGGCGGCATTTTCAAGCTGGAAGTCGCCTAAAAGAGGAATGCTAACCTGGTATTTACTTGTTCTACCCTCGATCACCAGCGATTGATGATGAAGGTCACCGCCTATCTTATGCCAGGTGACATCTTTGCCTACCTGAACCACCTTCGCTTCTTTCTCACGACAAATATCGGTGATTAGCGAAGCCGCCTCTTCTGGCTGGGGGGAAAGCACCACCCAGCAGCCAGGCTTGATAATGCCTGCTTTTTCCCGAGCTATTTCCTCCAGGCTATTACCCAAAATCTGAGTATGGTCCAGGCTAATAGGGGTAATAATACAGACTACAGGCCTGGTCATATTAGTGGCATCAAGCCTGCCGCCTAGCCCTACTTCCAGTACTTGAAAGTCCACCCGCTTCTTCTTGAAGTAAGCAAATACCAGCGCAGTCAATGCCTCAAAATAAGTCAGTTGTCTGAAGGCAGAGTCGTGCTTCATTGATTCAATAAAGGGCTTGATTTCCGCCATAGCAGCAGCAAACTCAGCTTCAGAAGTCAAACTGCCATCCACGCTAATACGCTCCCTTAGAGTATGAAGGTGGGGGGAAGTATATAGCCCTGTTTTATAGCCTGAATCGCTCAAGACCTGAGCAATCATAACTGCTACGCTCCCTTTCCCCTTGGTGCCTGCGATGTGAATCGTCCTGGCTGCCAACTGAGGGTCACCCATACGGTTTAGTAGCTCTTCTACGTGCCTTAAGCTATAACCAGGCTGGGCATAAGATATGCCCGGAATCTGTTCATAATTAACAAAACTATTGAGATACTCTTCCGCTTGGCTGTAATTCAATTCCTCGCCTCGATATCCAGCAATTATACTATAGTTAACCGCGTAATCTCGTATAAAATTCCTCTTCCTCAATGGGAAAAGAATTTCACCATCAGTTTCCTAAAATTGTAATAGTTCATTTTTTCCGACAAGATACTTCTCAAAAATTAATATCTCTCCATTCCCCCTTAGAATAAGGGGGATAAAGGGGGTTACTTTCATAACTCCCCTAGCCCCTCTTATCTTAAGAGGGGAATTCTGAACTCCCATAGTACTCTTAATCCTTCGACTATGCTTAGGGCAGGTCTAATGCCATCCCGCCAAGGGAGGGAGAATTATAAGGAGTTTTGCAATTGACTATACTTACCCATCACGCCTTGCTCGGTCTGTGATAAAATCTTAGGATATTATTTGGGAGAAGGGCGCAAGCAAAAAATTAAGTGAAGATCACTCTTAAACCGTTAGGCAATATAGCTGACGAAATAATGGAGAAGCTTAAGGATAGGGTTGGCGGTATTTTCCATTGTCCCACGGAAGTAAAAGCAGGTTTTAGCGATTTAGCCCAAGCTTATAATCTGGAGAGGAAGCAATACTTTTCCTCAAAATTGCTAGCCTCTCTTAAAAAGTCGGAAAGAGATGAAAGGGTTGTAGGTATAGCTGATGTTGACCTTTATGTTCCCAGGCTTAACTTCGTATTTGGCGAAGCCGATATAGTCTCGGGAACAGCAATCGTATCCCTGTGCCGACTAAGGCAAGAATATTATGGCTTGACTCCAGACGAAGCTTTGTTTCTGGAAAGAGCCACCAAGGAGATAGTTCATGAACTGGGGCATACCTTCGGCCTGGGACATTGCCCCAATAACAAATGTGTCATGCACTTTTCCAACAGCCTGGCCGATACCGACTTGAAGGAGGCAAGTTTTTGTAGTAGCTGTCGTCCCAAGATAATTCCTTGACTCCGACAAAGAATTTGATATACTTGGGAAGTTCACAGGTAAACTGTCCCATAGCAAGGCGCGGGGCATTACGAGAAATGATTTTGCCAAAAAAGCCATGACAATGCCCGTATCAACTCTGAGGCAGTTTAATGCCTCCATCCGCGATATGAGGAAATTCTGATAGAAGAAGATTAGAGCATGCAAAAAGAAATAGTTGTTGTCAGTGGTGCCAGGACAGCAATTGGCGCCTTCGGTGGTTCTTTAAAAAGTGTACCTGTTGTTGAGCTAGGTGCCGCGGCAATCAAGGAGGCGCTTAAGCGAGCAGGACTAAGGCCGAAGTCTAGTGAAGAATTACTCGGTTATGGCCCTGACGCACTCAAGTCTGACGGAATAATAGAGCTGGAGAAAAAGCACTATGATTACGATTCTTCTTTGCGTCCTGTTCAGGTTGACGAAGTAATTATGGGGAATGTCCTTCAAGGAGGGCAAGGACAAAACACAGCTCGTCAGGCCTCCATCTACGCTGGCATTCCTAAAGAAACCCCCGCCTTTACAGTGAATAAGATCTGTGCCTCAGGTTTAAAAGCTATTACTTTGGGAGCAGAAGCCATAATGGCGGGCGAGGTCGATGTTGTAGTCGCTGGAGGCATGGAATGCATGAGCAACACCCCCTACGTTCTCCCTAAGGCCCGCTGGGGCTATCGCATGGATGTTGGAGCCAAGGGAGAGCTTATAGACCTCATGGTCTATGATGGAGTGTGGGAAATATTCTACGGCTATCATATGGGAAATACCGCAGAGGAAATCGCCAATAGATATGGCTTCACTCGCCAACAGCAGGATGAGATAGGCTATCTTAGCCATATGCGGGCACGCAAAGCCATAGCGGAGGGTGTATTTAAGGATGAGATAGTTCCCTTTCCTGTCCCGCAGAGAAAAGGAGAACCCATTGTTTTTGATACTGATGAGCGGCCTATGGACACTTCCCTGGAGAAAATGGCTAAGCTCCCTCCGGCATTCCGAAAAGATGGAACAGTCACTGCCGGTAACTCTTCAGGGATTAATGATGCTGCGGCTGCCGTAGTGCTTATGTCCGGAGACAAGGCTAGAGAATTGGGTCTCGAACCTGTGGCAATCCTTAGGGCCTGGGCCTCGGGCGCGATAGACCCCAAATATATGGGATTAGGCCCTGTGCCGGCAGTAAGAAAGGTGCTCAAAAAAACGGGGCTTGGCAATAAAGATTTTGATGTTATTGAGCTTAATGAGGCCTTTGCTGCTCAGACACTGGGTTGTCTGAAAGAGCTTGGTTGGGATTTTGACCACGTTAACCCTCATGGGAGTGGCATATCTCTGGGTCATCCTGTTGGCTGCACCGGAGCGAGAATAGCAGTTACCATCATCTACGATATGGTGCATAGAAATCTGCATCGTGGCCTGGAAACCATGTGTATTGGTGGTGGGCAGGGGATGGCAGCCGTGTGGGAAAGGCCCTGAAATTTCACGAGAGGTCAGGTGTCAATATTACCATCTGCAGTTAGGGCTCTTCTCGAGTCCCAAGCCTATCCCCACAAACCACAAAAAATAGAACTGGTCCAGACCCAGATGTCCTTTATTCTCCTTACCGGCGAATATGTGTACAAGATTAAAAAGCCGGTCAATCTGGGTTATCTGGATTACACTACTTTGGAGAAACGCCATTTCTTCTGCCATCAAGAGTTGGAGTTAAATAGACGCCTTTGTCCCGATGCTTATTTAGCCGTGGTACCGATTGTCGAAGAAAAAGGCGAGCTTCGCATCGAAGGGCGAGGCGAGGCAATAGAATATGCCGTCAAAATGAAGCAGTTGCCCCAAGACCGCATGATGGATGTGCTTTTGCCCCGGGGTCAGGTAACTTCGGAAATGGTGGCTAGGGTGGCTGAAAAGCTAGTGGGCTTTCACCAGAAGGCCGAAACAAATCAAAAAATTGCCGCCTTCGGCAGGTTGGATGTTATTCGCCAGAATACCGATGAGAACTTCGCTCAGACAGAGAAATATATTGGAACCTCCATCACCGCCGGGGAATATCAGCACATTAAGAATTACACTAATCGTTTCATTGACAGTAACGCCAGCCTGTTCGATAAACGGGTAGGAGAAGACAGAATAAGGGATTGCCACGGCGATCTTCATGCCGCTCATGTTTGCTTCACTGACGATACCCGCCTGCCGAGCCCTGGCGGGCAGGTCTGCATTTACGACTGCATTGAATTTAATGACAGATTCAGATATTCCGACGTGGCCTCGGAGGTCGCCTTTCTAGCTATGGACTTGGACCGCTATCAGCAGGCTGGTCTTTCCCGGCATCTGGTAAATACCTATGTGGGGCTGAGCTATGATGAAGAACTCCTGAAATTGCTCAACTTCTACAAATGCTACCGGGCTTACGTCAGGGGCAAGGTGGAAAGCTTTAAGCTCGACGACCCCTACATTCCCGAAGAGGAAAAGGCAAGGGTGTTAACTGCCGCCCGGAGCTATTTCGAGCTTGCCGAATCGTACATATGATATGTAGTTGCCCAGGCAGCCAGTGCCACTGAAACCAGCGCCAGCAAGCCTATTATGGCTATCTTCTTGACCGGAGAAAGCTCTTCCTCTCTGTCGTTGCGAGGCGCGAGATTCCTCGCTTACGCTTCGGAACAGGCTCCGCAATCTTTTCCCCTCTGTCGTTGCGAGGAGCGTAGCGACGAAGCAATCTCGGCGTGGGGAAAGGATGGGTAAGGTGTTGGTTATTGGGAAGGCGATAGGGACTTATCTGGCTTATCCTACATATAGTCCCTATCGTCTTGACCAACTGCCTGAATTCTAATAATCAACAATCACTCCCCTCGCCTCAAGTTGAGGTATGTATATGTTGATGGAATCCGAACTCAGCGGATTCCCTGTAAGACGGACAGAATCCCCCGTGCCTAATCCCTCATTGTCCACCAAAGGATTGATATCGCTTATCTGGTTCCCCAGGAGGCCGAGACTTGTCAGGCTGGTGAGGTTAGCCAGAGGCGAGATATCGCTTATCTGGTTATAGTGAAGTTGAAGACACGTCAGGTTGGCGAGGTTGGCCAGGGGCGAGATATCGCTTATCTGGTTCCACATAAGCCAGAGCTCTGTCAGGCTGGTTAGGTTGGCCAGGGGCGAGATATCGCTTATCTGGTTACCACAAAGGTCGAGGTGTGTCAGGTTGGCGAGGTTGGCCAGGGGCGAGATATCGCTTATCTGGTTAGAGTCAAGGCGGAGCAACGTCAGGTTAGTCAGGTTGGCCAGGGGCGAGATATCGCTTATCTGGTTATCTTCAAGGTAGAGCTTTGTCAGGCTAGTTGCGTATTCCAAGCCAGTCAGGTTGGAGATGCCCCTTTCCTCAGCAGAAAGGGAGGTCAACCCCTCAAGGTCTAAAGGGTAGATGGGTCCCTCGGGTATGGCGATGGCCCCTCTGACCGCTGCCTCAAGGTTGGGGTCGGCGAAAGTTATCGCCTCTTCAAAGTTGGCGGTGATATCGTAGTCGCCGTTCATGGTGATGGTGGTGGTAGCATCCTTGACATCGGCGATGGTGCCCACATCCCCAGTCCAGTTGACAAAGCGGTAGCTCTCCTCAGCCTCGGCCACCAGGTTGACCACCTCGCCTTCGTCATAGGTATAAGGCCCCGCTTCTCCAGGGTTGAATACTGACCCGCCGGCGGTACTGGCGATAGTAAGGTGGTACTCAACACCACCGCCGCCACCGCAACTACAGCCTACCATCTCCACGACTAAGGCTAGCGTAATAAAAAAGATACTAACTCTTATCAGGTAATGGTGTTTCCTCGAACTAAGTACTGTCTTCATTTTTCACCTCCTTTGTAACATTTCGGTTTTTCCAAAATCCTCATCCTTCGACAGAGCTTCAGCGGTAGCTCATGCTACGGCACTGCCTCGGTCGGCTTCCATTTGGCAAACTCGGTCTCTAGGCTTGTGGCGACCTAAACGATAAGCATCCAGTCGCCGACGTCGCACTGCTCCCCAGCGTTCCAGCCCACGGCGACCACAGTGCCGTTGGCCTTAAGCCCCACCGTATGGTACCAGCCTGCGGCGACCTGGGTGATATCCGTCCAGTCGCCGACATCGCACTGCCCGGAGCCGCTGACTCCCACGGCAACTACGGTGTGGTCGTCTTTAAGCCCCACCGTGTGAGCGCCGCCTACAGCGACCTGGGTGATGTCCGTCCAGCCGCTGACATCGCACTGCCCGTAGTCGTTCCATCCTGCGGCGACCAAGGTGCCGTCGGACTTAACCCCTACCGTATGATAGTCGCCTGCGTCGACCTGGGTGATGTTCGTCCAGCCGCCGACATCGCACTGTCTGTTGTCGTTCCATCCCACGGCGACCACGGTGCCGTCGGACTTGATTCCCACTGTGTGAGAGGAGCCTGCGGCGATCCGGACGATGTCTGTCCAGCCGCCGACATCGCACTGTCCGTCGTCGTTCAATCCCACGGCGACCACGGTGCCGTTGGACTTAAGCCCCACCGTGTGAGACATGCCCGCGGCGACCTGGACGATGTCTGTCCAGCCGCCGACATCGCACTCCCCGTAGTAGTTATATCCCGCGGCGACCACGGTGCCGTCGGACTTAAGCCCCACCGTGTGCTGCCTGCCCGCGGCGAACTGGGTGATATCCGTCCAGCCGCCGACATGACACTGCCCGTAGCCGTTCCATCCCACGGCGACCACGGTATCGTCGGACTCGAGCCCCACCGTGTGATAATCGCCTGCGGCGACCTGGTCGATGCCCGTCCAGCCGCCTACATCGCACTGTCCATCGAAGTTGTCTCCCGCGGCGACCACGTGGCCGTTGGTCTTAACCCCCACCGTGTGGTTGTCGCCTGAGGCGACCTGGGTGATGCCCATCCAGCCGCTGACATCGCACTGCCCGGAGGAGTTATCTCCCGCGGCCACCACCGTGCCGTCGGACTTAACTCCCACCGTGTAAGACTCGCCTGCGGCGACCTGGACGATGTCTGTCCAGCCGCCGACGTTGCACTGTCCGTCGCCGTTCCATCCCACGGCGACCACGGTGCCGTCGGACTTAACCCCCACCGTGTGATAGTAGCCTGCGGCGACCTGGATGATGTCCGTCCAGTCGCTGATATCGTACTGCCCGTCGCCGTTCCATCCCACGGCAACCACGGTGCCGTCGGATTTAACCCCCACCGTGTGACCACCACCTGCGGCGACCTTGGTGATTTCCGTCCAGCCGCCGACGTTGCACTGCCCGGTGCCGTTCCATCCCACGGCAACCACGGTGCCGTCGGATTTAACCCCCACCGTGTGCTGCCTGCCCGCGGCGACCTGGGTGATGTCCGTCCAGCCGCTGACATCGCACTGCCCGTATTCGTTCCATCCCGCGGCGACCAAGGTGCCATCGGACTTAATCCCTACCGTGTGAAAGCCGCCTGCGGCGACCTGGACAATGTTCGTCCAGCCGCCGACATCGCATTGCCCGTCGTCGTTGTTTCCCACGGCGACCACAGTGCCGTCGGACTTAAGCCCCACCGTGTACCACCTGCCTGCCGCGACCATTGGTGTGGAGTTGACCCTAAAGTTGGCCGTTATGGAATAGTTATCGTTCATGGTGATGGTGGTGGTGGCATCCTCGACGTTGGCAATGTCATCCACGTCGCCAGTCCAGTTGACAAAGCGGTAGCCCTCCTCAGCCTCGGCCACCAGGTCGACCACTTTTCCTTCCCTATAGGTGAAAGTCTCCTCGCCAGGGTCGGTTACCGACCCTCCAGCGGTGCTGGCGATAGTGAGGTCGTACTCAACACCACCACCGCCACAACCACAGCCTACCATCTCCACGACTAAGGCTAGCGTAATCAAAAAGATGCCAACTCTTGCCACGTAATGGTGTCTCCTCGAACTAAGTATTGCCTTCATTTTTCACCTCCAAATTTTTGTAGTCGTCTGATTTATAAGGCTGTTTTCCGCTGTCATTGCGAGCACCTGAGAGGTGCGCGGCAATCTAATACCCCTCCACGAGATTGCTTCGGCTTCCTTCGGCAGCCTCGCAATGACAAAAGAGACACCTCAATAAATTGGGCAACCACATTTTCTAAACAACCCTGGGTTGCGAAAGGGAGGGTTGATTTTGCTGCGGCAGGGAAAAAGAGCCCAGTTCACATTTCTATATGTGCTGGGCTGAGCATCGTGGGAACTACCGCAACTTTCTGACGCATACACTTGACCACCGACCTTGATGTTGGTACTTAAAGTACTATTCCTGATAGAGGGTATTCTAATATTGTACCGCTATCTAGGAAATTGTCAATAGCTCTTTGTGCGGCGTCCAAGACATACTATGGAGTTAAGGAGTAACAATACACTATACTGTTGTGTCACGCGATAATCAATAATCCAACCAATGTGAAGGCAGCGATAGGAGGCAGAGCCGGCATCGGCTTCCCCTTTAAAAATCTCGCTTGAATCGCATAGACGCTAACCAATCCCAGTAATCCGAGTACTGCAATAATAACCGCTGGGGCTAGACCTCGGGCAAAATAAACGGAGGCTGTAAGCAGACAAGGGAAGGCAATGTCGCCACCGCCCAGTATAGAGTATTCCCTATCGGCGGGATTTAGCTCTATTACCTTCTCTCCATGTTTTTTCAAGTTGAAGTTCCACTCAGAATAGTTTTTGGGAATGATTAGTGCCGGCAAGGCATTTATTTGCGATAGCCTGTCTGCCATCCAGAGCATAAATTTGAAACGAACCGCCAGGAAGTCATAGATGGCGAGTGCCAAAATAATAGCCATCGCGGTCCACGGGGTAATAAAGCGACCGAAAACTGCTCCTAGACTACTAACCGCCAGAATCAATACCAGGTTATGTAACCAGACAAGTGGTATCAAGAACCAGAATGTTCCAAACACGACAGCGATGGCGACAGCTACTGGAAGGGGCACGTAGAAGACAGTTGCGATGAATGCGCCCCAACTAAACAGAAGGGCAAACAAGAGTCTAAGAAGAACCTTTAAAGCGGTAAGTGGAATCTTGGAGAGCGTAAGTCCAAGCACGGCTGCTGCCGCCAGAATATAGATTAAAATTGTTCCTAACGCTGAATGGGCTGGTACCTCGATAACCTCCCCAGAGGGTAATGTCACTTCCCCAGGCCACCAGGATATCGGCGCGGCTGGCTGGGTCGGTATATCTATATCATTTTCTTCCAGGAATGGATCTATACGGGGAGCAACAAGAAGGATGAGCATTTGAGCGACGACAAAAAGAAGAAGGCCCAAATAGACCGTATTCAGCTTTACCGACTTCTTTGTGCTCATATTTGGGATATTTTATATCGAAGAAGGCCCAATGTCTAAGTATCACCGTGACACCGCCCGTATCAGCACAATCCCGAGCATTGTGGGGATCCCCTTTGGAGGATCAGAACTTCAAACAGAGATTGCCCCCCCTTTCTCTGTCATAGTATCGTGCTGGGCAGCTCTCTTCTTGCGCAAAATAACCCTGGCTGCTACCAAAGCTAATAAGCCCGAAATTAAAAGAGCCTTTCTGCCGTCGGGCATAGGGGTCCAAAAGGCCTCCCAGAAGGAATCCAGCACCTTGCCCAGACTAATCTTAGGAATCTGGAACCGCCTCTCACCTGTTTCAGGGTCTCGTTGGGAAAAGTTTACTTGAGCATTCTCAATTGAGGTCTCCTGTTTACCCTCATAGTCCACCCACACATGTATGGGAGAATAATTAACCTGATAGGGAATATTTTTCGCTTTCAAAACAGAAGCTAAGACCAGAGCTCGGGCTTTGCAATCCCCCTCCCTTGGCTCTCGCTCCAGCACTTCCTCAATGGTAGGACAATACCAGGGCATGCCATAAAGCTCCCAATCGTGGCGATAGGGTATTCTAGCCAGGACTGCTTCTTCTATAGCTGCAGGGTCAGAAGGAAGGTCATTCAGCATAGATTCAACAGCGCCAGGGTCAGCATCGAAGTTAAAAACCCTTTGGAGACTAATGATGAAGTTTAGAGGATTGGGATATAATACAAAAATAATCCACAGTATGAATATCAGGGGAAAATATCTCCGAAAGACTCTTTTAGACATTCTCGAAACCTTCAAAAACGCCCAGTATAGCTGTAGTCCCAATCGCACTATTGGTAATATTTTTCCTTACTGGCATAGCACCGAACTCTTATCCGGGTTCGGGAGAATCAAGGCAAATATGATATTGAGCCACCGGAATACCTGTTACTTACTTCCTCCCGCGTTTCTCACCCTCTATCTTCCGCAGAGTCTTTTCGTCGAGGCCGAAGTGATGGGCTATTTCATGGCGCACTACTTCCTCTATTTTTGCTGCAATTTCATCGCCAAAGCGGCATTGCGCCTCTATGGGCTTTTGAAAGATACTTATCTTATCAGGCAAAACCAATCCGTACCGCCGGCCCCGTCTAGTTTGGGGCACACCCTGGTAAAGACCAAGCAATTGGGTAGGATGACTGTGTTTAACCCGTCTCAGTTGCCCTCGTGTGGGCCAATTTTCTACCACAATATCAACATTTTCCAGTTTGCACTGAAACTCCGGTGGCAAACTATCAATCGCCCTCACTACGAGAGCCTCAAATTTCTCCCTCTGCATATCTAGAAATCCCCGATATTGCCAACAAGTGCAAGAACACTTATCATCATCTTACCACCTGAGGCTGCTACCAGACAAGCAAATAGCGAGTAATGGTATCATTAAAACCTGGCCCTTTATACTGATTGAACTGGGAATAGCACAATAGCTACTTTTTGCTCACGAGACATAATTATGGTAGTCTCGCTATCAAGGCGAGCGTTCTTGACGAAGGATGATAAATAGGATAGGCTATTACTTTAAATCTGAAAAAGGGAGAGGTTAAATTGCAGTGCCGTGGCATCAGAGGTGCTACCACAGTTTCAGCAAATAATAAAGAGAGCATCCTAGCTGCAACTGAGGAGTTGCTTAAGGAAATGGCGCAGGCTAATAGCGTTAAAGTTGACGACATAGCTGCTATTTTTTTTACCACCACTTCAGACCTAAATGCTGAGTTTCCCGCTTCAGCAACACGAGAGTTAGGATGGCCACCCAACCTGGCTTTACTTTGTGGGCATGAAATGAACGTCCCCAACGATCTCCCCCGCTGCCTGAGAATTCTGATGCTTGTAAACACTGAAAAGGGACCCGAGGAAATCATACATATTTACTTAGGAAAGGCGAAAAGGTTAAAGGACAAATCGTAATGCCAATTGGAGGTAGTACATGATAGTAGTCATGAAGGTTGGCTCCAGCCAAGATGAAATCAGCAGGGTTAAGAAGAGAATCGAAGTCGGTGGTCTAAAGGCACACATATCAGAGGGTATTGAACATACCGTTATCGGCGTACTGGGGCAAGTTTTCCCTGAACTTCGCGACGCCTTGGAAGTGCTCCCCGGCGTGGACCAGGTCATACCTGTTAGCAAACCCTACAAACTTGCCAGTCGAGAGTTCCATCCCCGAGACACTATAGTGGAAATAAATGGCGTGGCTATCGGTGGCAATGAAATAGTCGTCATGGCTGGACCCTGCGCGGTAGAAAGCGAGGAACAAGTTTTGGCCACTGCTCAAGCGGTCAAAGCAGCCGGGGCCACTGTACTGCGCGGTGGCGCCTTCAAACCACGCACCTCACCTTATCAATTTCGTGGACTGGGCGAAAGCGGGCTCAAACTACTGGCACAGGCAGGCAAGGAAACTCAAATGCCTATCATCACCGAGGTTATGTCGCCAGACCATGTTGACTTAGTAGCCAAATACACTGATATACTCCAGATTGGAGCTAGAAACATGCAGAACTTTGTTTTGCTCGACGAAGTGGGGAAAACAAAGAAGCCAGTGTTGCTCAAACGTGGTTTGTCGTCTAGCATACAAGAATGGTTACTGGCCGCTGAGTATGTCCTGGCCCAAGGGAATGAGCAGGTTATTCTTTGCGAACGGGGTATCAGAACCTTTGAAACCTACACCCGTAATACCATGGACCTAAGTGCTATACCAATTATCGAGAAAGTTAGCCATTTACCCATTATCGCCGACCCCAGTCATGCCACAGGTAAATGGTATCTAGTCTCCCCGCTGGCATTAGCAGCAGTAGCTGCCGGGGCAGACGGACTTCTCATAGAAGTCCATCCTAATCCTGACATGGCGCTTGCCGATGGTCCTCAATCGCTCACCTTTGATAACTTTCGCCTCTTAATGTCTCAATTACTGCCCATAGCCCAAGCTAGGAATAGAAAGCTAGCTACTCCAAGCACAAGGACCAAATCTTGAGACCATGGAAGTCGAGCAAGAACTAGCCAATATAACTCCCCAAGGGGAAACACTCCTTACCATAGGTGTGTTTGATGGTGTCCACGCCGGACACCGCTACCTGCTGAAAAAATTGCAGCAGCGAGCAGCGGAGAAAAACTTGCTTAGCGGAGTAGTTACCTTTAGCCCTCATCCCCAATCAGTATTACATCCGCATAATCAACTACCCTGGCTTAGCAACCTGGAGGACAGGGTCAGGGCTTTTCGAGAACTAGGCACAAACATAGTGGCAGTGCTCACTTTCACTCCCAAGGTAGCCCAGCTAAGTGCCCAGGAGTTTATGTCCTTAGTTAAGAAACAGCTCAGGATGCGTGGCATCATGGTGGGGCCCGACTTCGCTTTAGGACGAGGCCAGCAAGGCAATATCAACCTACTTCGCTCACTGGGACGTGAAATGGAGTTCAGCGTGGAAGTTATCCCTCCCTTTACAATCAATGGCGAAGTAGTGAGCAGCACTCTCATCCGCCGAGCATTAGCTCAAGGCGATATGAGAAAGGCAGAAAGGTTAATGGGGCGCTATTTCTACCTGGGAGGCAAAGTCATCACTTCCGACAAACGTGGCCGAGTTTTGGGATTTCCCACCGCTAACTTGGATATAAAGCCACAACAAGCGTTACCAGGCAACGGCATCTATGCTACTATCGCTCAGGTAGATGGCAGGCAATTCCCTTCAGCAACTAATATTGGCATCCGCCCCACCTTTGGGGAAGGGGAAAAAACGGTGGAAACTCACCTCCTAAACTATAAAGGTGATTTGTATGGCAAAGACATAAGGCTAGAATTTGTGCAAAAATTAAGGGATGAGCAACGCTTTCCCTCTTCTAAAGAGCTAAAGGCACAAATCGAAAAAGATGTTCGAGAGGTAGAAGCAATTTTAGCTAAAGATTTAAAATGACTGATGCAAGGTTTGCCACCATATTAAAACGAGGAGTGGCTGAAATTATAACAGAGGTGGAGCTACTAAGGCTGCTGAACTCGGGGAGAATTCTGACCTTAAAGCAAGGCTTCGACCCCAGCGCTCCTGACATCCACCTGGGACATGTGGTAGGCCTAAGAAAGCTGCGTCAATTCCAAGAGCTAGGACATAAAGTCATTCTTATAGTCGGCGACTGGACAGCCCGAATTGGCGACCCCAGCGGTCAGTCAGCTACTCGCCCTATGCTTTCCCCCCATGAAATAGAGAGCAATGCTCAAACTTACATGGAACAATTCTTCAAGGTGGTAGATAAGGATAAAACAGAGCTAAGATGGCAAAGCGAATGGTATTCCCAATTCACTTTGGATGAAGTAATTAAACTTACCAGCAAATTTACCATAGCCCAACTTCTAGCTAGAGAGGATTTTAACAAGAGGTATGGTTCTGGCAACCCCATATCTCTAACTGAAATGCTTTACCCTTTGCTTCAGGGCTATGACTCAGTAGCTATCCAAGCCGATGTTGAATTCGGTGGCAGTGACCAGAAATTCAATTGCCTTGTGGGCAGGGAGCTACAGCAAAGCACGGGGCAGCCTCCCCAGCAAGTTTTCCTTGTTCCCCTCTTGATTGGTACTGACGGTCATCAGAAGATGAGCAAGAGCTTAAATAATCAAATAGGCGTTGCTGAGCCTCCCCGGGAAATATACGGCAAGGTGATGTCCATCCCCGATCTTCTTATTGCGGACTATTTTGAGCTAGTGACCGATGTCCCTGAAGAAGAAATCGCTGAGTTCAAGAAGCAACTAAAAAATCACTCGGTTAACCCCATGAACCTTAAGAAACGCCTGGCCTATGAGATCGTAAATCAATTCCACAGTACTAAGGTAGCGCGGGAGGCAGAGGAATACTTCCAAGGGCGGTTCCAGACGCGAGAACTTCACAAAATAGAAGTGACAGATAGTATTAATATCAAAGATAACATGGTGTTGATCCTCACCAGGAACATGCCGAAGTGGCTTGTGGATAACAAATTTGCGAATAGCATGGGCGAAGCTAAAAGGTTACTTGCTCAGGGTGCTGTTCGGATAATCCGAGCAGATGGAACCAGACAAGTAGTCAGAGACGAGGATGTTGAAATTAAACCTGGTGATAAAATTAAAGTTGGTAAGCGCCACCTTTCTGAAATTCGTCGAGGTTGATAAAGAGACAGCCTAATTAGGAGGTAAAAATGCAGTTACGTGTTCCAGGACCAACACCTTGCCCACCACAATCTCTTCAAGCCATGGGGCGGCAAATGATAAACCATCGGGGGGGAGAATTTGCCAAAATTCTCAATTCAACAACGGAGAAACTAAAACAGGTATTTCAGACCAAAGGAGACGTCTTCCTGCTTACCGGTTCAGGCACCGGTGGCATGGAAGCAGCTATTGTCAATACCCTGTCGCCGGGCGATAAGGTCTTATCCATCTCCAACGGAGCCTTCGGTGAGCGCTTTGCCGATATCGCCGAAGGATATGGCGCTGAAGTAATCCGCCTTAATTTTGAATGGGGGAAAGCAGTTGACCTTGATGCCATAGAAAAGGTATTAAGGAAGCATGACAGTATCAAAGATGGTGATATTAAGGCAGTCCTGGCAACTCACAATGAAACATCCACAGGGATGACTAACAGGCTCGGTGACATAAGCGCCGTGGTCAAGAAATTCGATAAACTTCTCTTGGTTGACGCTATCTCAAGCCTGGGCTGCATCAATTTGCCTACCGATGACTGGCATTGTGATATAGTTGTCACTGGTTCCCAAAAAGGATGGATGGTGCCTCCAGGACTAGCCATGGTTAGCGTAAGTGAAAAAGCCTGGCAGGCTCATGCTCAGGCCAAAATGCCACGCTATTATTGGGATTTCAGCAAAGCCAAAGATTTTCTCCAGAAAGGGCAAACTCCCTGGACACCAGCCATTTCCATCTTCTACGCTCTAAATACCACTCTGGATTTAATGCT
>Ga0315541_1000572_pt1 | contig 39093 bp, 24 predicted proteins | sample SalMarSW160190MG_FD_203095 | JGI IMG/M metagenome (GOLD analysis project Ga0315541, IMG submission 203095) | Salt marsh sediment microbial communities from the Plum Island Ecosystem LTER, Massachusetts, United States - Salt Marsh Sediment SW1601-190 ...
ATCTTTCAGCGAAACTACCGTATCCTTTCCCATGAGCGTGTCCTCCTCTTCGGTGTTTTACCAACGTGTTTTTTGCTTAGAGGATACGCTCTTCTCTCGACTCATCCACAACTTTTGACAATATCTCTACTGGCAAAAGCGCATGGCTTTATAATCTTCTCGTATCGAGGCGATTATGCTTTAGGCGCTATGGGCTCAGTCTCGGGCGAATACCCCGCCAAGGCGGCGGAGGGAAAAAGGGAAGAGAAGGGTAACGCAAAGGCCCAGAGTCGCAGAGAGAAAAATGAGAAGGACCCCGTCCTCGCCTGCGCTGGCATGGGCATGTTGCCCAGGGATGTGCACGGGCAGGTCGCATCATAAAACAGCAGAAATGTGAGCAATCTCTCGTAGAGAATCATGGCCCAGAGCTCCGCGGTACGCGGAGTTGATACTCGTCGCAGGCCTGTATTTGTAGTCAAAAACGCCAGGATACCGGCCTCTCGATTCGCTGTCGGCGCTCCCGTTAGGCACAGGCTTCAGCCCGTGCTTGGCGTGGGGCCCGGCATCTGTAAGCCGACTTCAGCCCCGCTTCAGCGGGGTCAGGGGCTTTAGCCATTCTCCCCAGCCCCTGGCGGCTTTTCGTCCTTCCCGGCGGAAACGTCATCTCTCGGCGCCCTTTCGAGCCGCTCGTCGTTCTTCGTATGCCAGACGATGTGAAGACAGATGTCGTGAAAAACATGTTACGGCATGGATGAATCCTTTTGGTCGAGAAGCCCGGCTAAAGCCGGCTCCGACAGAGATATCTAGCACGTCCGATGACCACCACCGGCTGAAGCCGGCGGCTAATCGGGATGCCAGCTAAAGCCTGACAGGACTGAGGCTGTGATGTGGTGTTGGGCTTGAACCGCATCGGCGAGAAACAAGATGAAAGGAGGTCCGGGTTACCACTGAAACACAGCCACAGCGTGACGGGGGGGGTGTGGCTGCGTTTCGGTGGCATGCCATGACGCCTTCTTTCGTCCTTCTCGCAGGCGGCATTCACGCCGTCCCTATGTCGAGTCTCCGTCTCTGTCGCACAACTGAGGACAGGAGGATAGCATTTTAGCCGGGCTTTAGCCGGCGCCAACCTTAGCCACCGGCTTCAGTCGGTGGTATCGGATATAACTCGCCATCCCTCGGGAGCCGGCTTCAGCCGGGCTCCTCGATCAAGGGATTCATCCAGATTCTGCCACCCCAATAGAGCCGCATCCACGGGACGCAGCGGTTTGACAATGGGGGGCTGTATATGGTAAACGTATCGTGCTTGTGGTCGGTCGGTTGCGGCGGAAAAGCGGGCTGAACGATGGCGTTGATAATGGGAACCATCGTTGAGGAGCTGACGTATAGTATTTCGTATCAGGAGGAACGGCAGAGGACGCAGAGGACGCAGAGCGGCAGCTTGGTGGCATGGGCATTTTGTCCATGATTAGGCACGGGCGAGAAAGTTGTGCCCAGGAGGAGAGTGATTGTTCACGGGCTCACGGGCGGGACGCCCGTGCCACGAGAGAGCCGCAGAGAGCGCAGAGGACTCAGAGAGAAGAAAGGGAATCTATGCAGCATCTGGATATTAAGGCAATCGGAGAGAAGGTCAGGGAGGAAAGCAGTTTCGTCCAGAGGGTGATGGACGAGATAGGAAAGGTCATCGTCGGGCAGAAGTACGTCGTGGAGCGGCTGCTGCTCGGGATGCTCGCGAATGGGCATATTCTGCTCGAGGGTGTGCCGGGATTGGCGAAATCCCTGGCGGTGACGACGCTCGCCCGGACGCTCGAGATGAAGTTCCAGCGAATTCAGTTCACGCCGGACCTTCTTCCGGCGGACCTCATCGGCACGCTTGTTTATAATCCGAGAAGCGGCGATTTCACTGTGAAGAAGGGGCCCATCTTTGCGAATGTCATCCTCGCGGACGAGGTCAACAGGGCGCCTGCGAAGGTTCAAAGCGCGCTTCTGGAATCCATGCAGGAAAAGCAGGTTACGATAGGCGAGGAGACTTTCCCGCTGGATAGGCCTTTCCTCGTCTTAGCGACGCAGAATCCGATAGAGCAGGAAGGGACGTATCCTCTGCCGGAGGCGCAGGTGGACAGGTTCATGCTGAAGCTGAAGATAGTTTATCCGAATCGCGCAGAGGAACTTCAGATTCTCAATCGGATGGCTTTCACAGAAAAGCTGATAGAGGTTGACGCGGTGGTCTCCCCGGAGGACATTCTTCGGGCAAGGAGCGTTGTGGACGAAATCTACATTGATGACAAAATCAAGGAATACATCGTTGACATCGTTTTCGCGACGAGAGAGCCGAAGAAGTACGGTCTGGATTTAGAGCAGTACATCGAATACGGTGCCTCGCCGAGGGCGACTCTCTATCTGACGGTGGTGTCAAAGGCGTATGCGTTTCTGCAGGGGAGGGGATACGTGACGCCGCAGGACGTAAAGTCCATCGGAATGGATGTCTTGAGGCACAGGGTCATCATTTCCTACGAGGCGGAAGCGGAGGACATGGCGTCGGAGGATATTATTCAGAAGGTGTTCGACGAGATTCAGGTGCCGTGATGTGAGGCGCCATGAGGAGGGAAGTTTTTGACGGGATAACAGGATAGGCAGGATGGTGAAGAAAAGCGAGGAACGTATCCGTTCTATGCCGTTATCCTGTCAAAACGGGCATGAGACCGAGGGCATGGGCGAAAGCGCTAAGCGATGATTCCGAAGGAAATTCTCAAAAAGGTTCGGCAGATACAGATAACGACACGCCACATGGTCAACGACGTGCTGGCGGGGGACTACCAGAGCGCTTTTCGGGGGCGTGGGATGGAGTTCGAGGAGGTGCGGGAGTATCAGCCCGGCGACGAGGTGCGAAGTATTGACTGGAACGTCACCGCCCGCATGGGCCGCCCGTACGTAAAAAGGTACGTCGAGGAGAGGGAGCTGACGGTGATGCTCCTTGTGGATATGAGCTCTTCGGGGAAGTTCGGCACGACCGACCGGCTCAAGCGAGAAGTCACGGCGGAGTTGTGCGCTGTGTTGGCGTTCTCGGCGGTGAGCCACAACGATAAGGTCGGAGTGATTCTGTTCACCGACGCGATAGAGAAGTTCATCCCGCCGAAAAAGGGGTCGCGGCACGTGCTGCGGGTGATAAGAGAGCTGCTTTACCACGAACCGAAGGGCGCCGGGACGGATATAGCGCAGGCTCTCGAATATCTCAATAAGATAACCCGGAGGAAGGCGGTGGTTTTTTTGGTGTCGGATTTCCTCAGCGAGGGTTATGAGCGAGACCTTCAGCTCTCCAGCAAGCGGCACGATCTCATTCCCATTACCATCGCTGACCCGAGGGAACGGGCGTTTCCGAAAATCGGTCTAATGGAACTGGAAGACGCGGAGACGGGCGAGCGGATGGTGGTGGATTTCCGAAGTCTGCGTGCTCGCTCGGAGTATTCGAGGCGGGCGGAGGGTGATTTTCGCTCGCGGAAGGAGCTGTTCCGTTCCGTGGGGATAGATTCAATTGACGTGGTGACGGATAAGCCCTATGTGCACGAGATTCTCAGGTTCTTCAGAATGAGGGAAAGGCGACTATGAGCGAGCAACTGGATTTTTCTCTTCCCGATGAAGGTTCGCGTCCGAGGCAGCCGCAAAAGGGGCGGGGTCTGAACAGCTTCTTTTTGCTTGTCATATTGATTGCAGTGGTAGGCTTCGCAGTCGTGACGCTGCTGCGGAGGAATGCTCCGAGTTCACGGCGGGAAGGGTTGGGCCCGGAAAGTGAGCGAGCGCTCGCCTCCAAGCTACAGGATAGGGGATTGAACGTCAGCTCCGCGGAGGCGTGGTTGAGGTATCTTGCGGTGGCGAAGCTCGACCCGAAGGAGGAAGCCGCAAGGTACTACGATGTGGGCAAGCTATATCAGGAGGCGGGCGATTTCGAGCGTGCTCTCGTCAACTACTATCGGTCGGAAGCGGTAGCTGAAGTGGATGAGCTGGCGCTCGAGCTGAGCCGGCGGAAGCGGGAATGTTTTCGGCGGCTCGGGAATATCGCAGGGCTGAACCGGGAGTTGGAGGCGATGACCTCTCTCGCCCCGGAAAAAGCTGTGAAGGAAGCCGGTGAAGATGTGGTCGCCGAGATCGGCCCGGAAAAAATCACGATGGAAGATGTCAACCGCCGGATAGATGAAATGGTGGAGCTTCAGTTCAAGCAATTCGGCGGCTTCGACAGCAAGGAAAGCATGATTAGGCTAAAGGAGAGCATTACTGACCAATTTCAGAGCCCAGAGCGGAAGTTCCGAATTCTTCAGGAGATGATGGCCCAGAAGGTGCTTCTTCGAGAGGCAGTGAAGCGGGGACTCGATAAACAGCCGGAAAATGAGCGGGCGATGGAGGCTTTTCGCAGTTCCTTTCTCGCCAATCAGGTTATGGATGCCGAGACGAAGCAGAAAGTCAATATCACCGAATCGGATTTGAGGGACTACTACACCGCACATAAGAACGATTTCAGGGCGAAAGCAAAGGTCAGCATCAGCCAGATTGTCACGAAAAAGCAGGAGGATGCCGAAAAGGTCCTCGGGGAGCTGAAAAAGGGAAAGAGCTTCGAGGAGTGCGCGAAAGAGTTCTCGACCGATGAGGCAACTAAAGAGAACGGGGGGGAAGTCACGGAGGAGATCGAAAAAGGAGGAAACATTCCGGGGTTCGGCGACAACGTTGATGTGCACGCTCACCTTTTCGCCATGAAGGAGAACGAAGTCAGCTCAAAGCCGGTCAAGGTAGATGATAAGTTTTACATATTCAAGGTCAGGAAGCTCGTCCCGGAAAGAATTAAGCCTTTCGAGGAGGTGAAGACTGAAGTCGAGAGAACAAAGAACCAGGAAAAAGTTCGGGAGGTGCGGGAGGCGCTTATCAAGCGATTGGAAACAGAGCACAACGTCATCATCCATAGGTCAAAATTCCTGCCGGAGGAAGCTGAGAGGGTTAAGGGGTCGGGGGTCGGGGTTCAGGGGGCAGGGAAGGACGAAAAGAAACGGCGAGGCGCGACTCCTTCGACGGGAACGATATGAGCCGAATTCCCCGAATATGTGTTATCTCTTTAGGGCTGATTGTCCTCCTGGGCGGGTGCGGGAGGGAGAAAACCGCCGAAAAGCGCGCGGGGAAGTTCGAGCTGGTCAAGCCCTTCACGGAAGTGGGCGCCCCCGTAACCGTTACGGTCAAGGCCTCGAAGAAGGAGATCACGATTGCGGATTTCCTGATACTGGTCGTTGAAGTGGAATCCGAAAAGGGATGCCGGGTCGAGATGCCCGAATTGAAAGACTTCAATTTCGGCCAGTTCCTCATAAAGGACCATTATCGTCTCCCACCGGCAGAGGGAAAAAGAGGCTCGGAGGTTCGTGGGGTTGAGTTCACACTCGAGCCGCAGCTTTCCGGCGAGTACACGATAGCTCCTTTCGCTGTATCGTACGCTGTGGAGGGAGAACTCCCCGATAGCAAGGGAAAACCGAGCCTTCACGAGGTCAAGACCGAGCCGGTCAAGATTAGGGTCAAGTCCTTAGGAGCGAAAGACCTCCAAACCGCGAAGCTGCGGGACATCAAGCCACCGGTGGCTCTTCTTGAGCCCCGCCGACGGCGGGGAATACTCTGGCTTGCCGGGGCAGGAGGACTTCTTCTGGCGGGCGGCACCATCGCTTTCGTCATCCTGCGGAGGAGGAGGAAGGCAATCCCGCCGGAGAAAAGAATCCCTGCGCACATCCTCGCCTTTGAAGAGCTGAGAAGGCTTCGGGAAATGAACCTCCTCGAGCAGGGGAAAATCAAGGAGTTCTACATTGCCATATCGAACATCATGCGGTTTTACATCGAGCGGCGGTTCGGCGTGCACGCGCCCGAGCAGACCACAGAGGAGTTTCTGGAGGCGGTGTCGCAGGACCATCTCTTCGAGGCCGCGACGAGGAATACGCTGAAGCAATTTCTCTCGCACTGCGACATGGTGAAGTTCGCCGAGTATCAGCCGGAGACAAAGGAAATCCAAAAGAGCGTGGACATAACTCGCGATTTCATTGAACAGACCAAAGTGCAGGGGTCGGGGGTCAGGGGTCGGGGGTCAGGAAGGAGTGTTGGATGAGGGGGCAGATGACGCGGTTCGTGAGATGGTTGGTGCGGGCGTTCATCGCGGGACTGGTTCTTTTGGCGCCGTTCGGCGTGGTGGCTTATGTGACAAAACTGGATTTCAGCCGCACCTCCGCAATCATTGCGCTTTGCCTCTTTCTCGCCGTTATCCCGCTTTTTGCGCTGAGCTTTTCGCGGGAGAGAAAAACCGCCGCCGTGAAGTTTTCTTCGCTGGGGAATGTCAAAAAGGTTCGGCCAAGCAGACGCCACCGGCTGCGGAACCTCCCCGCGCTGTTGAGGGTGCTGGCCGTCACCTGCCTTCTGGTGGCTTTTGCGATGCCCCGAAAAGGTGATGAGACGACCCCCGTGTCCACCAGCGGCATCGGCATTCAGATGGTCGTTGACCATTCCGGGAGCATGCGGCAGGAGATGAACTACGAGGGGCGCTCCATCAGTCGGCTTGCCGCCGTCAGAGAGGTCTTCAAGGATTTCGTATTGGGCAAAGGCGAGCTGAAGGGCAGAAAAAACGACATGATAGGGCTGACCTCCTTCGCGGCGTTCGTGGAAGAAAACTGCCCTTTGACGCTGGATCACGACAATCTGCTCAATTTCGTTGATACGATTGATTTCGCGGCTCGCCACGAGGACGGGACGGCTATCGGCGACGCGGTGTATCACGCGGCGCTCAGCCTGATAAGCGCGGAGGGCATGCTTAAAAAGGCAGGTCAGGAGCAGAAGGAGTATTCCATCAAATCGAAAATCATGATTCTCCTGACCGATGGCGAGAACAACGCCGGCGAAAAAACGCCACCGGAGGCGGCTCGGTTCGCAAAGGGAAACGGAATAAAAATCTATACGATTCTCATTTCCTCCGGGGCCTATCGCACGGTCAACGACATGCTTTTTGGGAGAGTCCAGTTGCCCTTTGGGGACCTCGAACATGAACAGGCTGTCGAGGACATGAAGGAAGTGGCCAATATCACCGGAGGAAGGTTCGAGGAAACCACCAGCGGCGACTCGCTGGAAAACATTTATCGAACGATTGACCGGCTCGAGAGAACAAAGTTCAAGCAGAAATTCCTCCGCTACAAGGAGCGGTTTCAGTACCCGGTCTTCGCGGGTCTTTCGTTCCTACTGATGGAGATTTTTCTGGGGGCGACGTGGTTGAGGAGGACCCCGTGAGAGAGTTGACAGGATAACAGGATGGCCGAGAGTTCCCGGTCCCGTTCATGCTGTCATCAACCGTCTTCGTCCGATATGGCAGGATAAAGCGAATGATGTTTGCGGTTGAGCAATTCAAATTCGGCGATATGCGGTGGCTCTGGCTGATATTTCTTGTGCCCGCCCTCGCCCTCCTGTACGCTTACGCCTTCTACCAGAAGAGCCGTGCCCTGAGAGCCTTCGCGTCGCTCTCGACGCTGAAGTTCATATCCTTTTCCGTCAGCCGCAGCAAGCAAATCGTCAAGGCGGGGCTGCTGCTGCTTTCGATTGTCTTTCTGGTGTTGACGCTCATGCGTCCGTGGGGCGACCCTCGGCGGGAGACGGTCCACAAAAGGGGCCGGGACGTGGTTTTTCTTCTGGATGTCTCGAAGAGCATGCTCTCGCGGGACCTCAAGCCAAATCGCCTCGAAAGGGCAAAAATGGCGATTCAGGACGTGTTGAAAATCATGAAGGGCGACCGCGTGGGGCTTATCGTCTTCGCCGGCAACAACGCCCTGAAGTGCCCCCTGACGCATGACTACGACTTCTTTCTTACGGCGTTGGAGAAGGTTTCGCCGAGCGACTTGAGCAGGGGAGGCACAAATATCGGCGACGCCATAAGGACAGCCGCGAGGCGAGTTTTCGGGCAGAAGGAGGGTAAGTACCGCGACATCATCCTAATCACGGATGGCGAAGACCACGACAGCCTGCCGGAGAAAGCCGCCGAGGAAGCGGCGAAGCATGGCATTCGCATTCACACGGTCGGGTTGGGTAGTCCCGACGGGACACGAATCCCCCTGGCGGGAGCGGCCGGACGATACGTCCGTTACGAGAATGAATACGTCAGGTCGAAGCTCAACGAGAAAAGCCTGCGGGAGATCGCCGCAGCGACAAGGGGCAATTACGTGCCCGTCCGAACGGGAAACATGGACCTGGGGCAGCTCTACAAGCAGGTCATCGCCACGGCCGAGAAAAAGGAGGAACAGTCGGAGAGAGCCACGGTTTGGAGCGAGTGGTTTCAATCCTTCCTTCTCGTTGCTCTCGTCCTCTTGGCGGTGGAGAGCACGATCGGCGAGGTGAGGAAGGGGGCCGAGTCATCGGCACAGAATCCGTAGCGAAGTGCACGCATCCGCAGATGCGCTGACCAACAGTGCTGTGGGAAAGGGGTTTCTTCGACAAGATAACAGGATAGACGTGACGGCTCCGCGCATGGGAGGTTTCAAGTGCGTGTTTCGGGTTTGGCGATCTGGAGACAACAAAGCAACGTAGTGGGTCTCGCGGTCGTAAGTTCTGTTTGCGTATGCGCGTTTTTGTGCGACTGGAACGTGGGGCGTGCTGACGGCGCTGAAAGTCCCTCTGAGCTGGTTGCCAAAGGCAATCGCCTGTACGCAGCACGAAAGTACGCGAAGGCGGACTTGCTTTACAGGGACGCGAAAAAGGCGCTCCCGGAGTCGGCGGAGATAAGTTTCAACCTCGGAAATGTCGCCTACCGAAAAGGGGATTACGATGCCGCCGAGGGGAGTTTCTTGGAGGTTGCTGAATCGGCGAACGCTGGCAACGAATTGCGCAAGAAGGCCCTGTACAACCTGGGAAATTGTGCGTTTCGGATCGGAGAGAAGCTGATTGATTCCGATTTGCAGAAGGCTCTTGATAGCTTCAAGCTGAGCATTCTTCGCTATCACGACGTGCTGGCGAAGGAGGAATTCGACAGAAGCCGCAGCCGAGGGAAAGGCTTTGAGGGGGACAAGGACGCGAAATACAACATCGAGGTGGCTCGCCTCCGCATCAAGGATATACTCGATAAGCTCAAACAGCAGGAAGAGAAGAAAAAGGAGCAGAAGAAGAAGCAGGAGGAGTTCATTAAGAAGCTCAAGGAGGCGATCGAGAAGGAGGGCGAAATCGCTAAGGATACCGGCGACACGCAGGAACGCAAACAACAGAGGGAGGACGTTTCTCAGTCGGTGGATGACGTGACGAAAAAGCAGGCCGAAAACAAGGGCAGAACAAATGAGCTGGTGCAGGAACTTCAGAAGCAGATAGACGCCGCCAAAGCTCAGGCTGGCCAGAGCAAAAGCTCGCCACCCCCTCTCGATGGGAAAGTGCTTTCGGCGCAAAGCTCTTTGAAGGAGGCGGAGATAGAACAGGGGACAGCTCTCCAGCACCTCGACAGGGAGGACCTGCCGGAAGCGAAGGGCAGCGAGGAGGCGGCCCTTAGAAATCTACAGGACGCCCTCGCGAAGCTGACGAAGCCTCAGCCGCGTCAACAGCAGCCCGGCAAGCAGCAGAACGACCAAGCCAAGAAAAAGCAACAAGAGCAGAAACGACCGGAGGCCGATAAGAAGCAGGAGAAAAAAGGCGAGAAGAAGAAAATGACGCCGCAGGAGGCGCAGGAGGAACTCGCCAAATTGAGAAAAGAGGCGAGCGAAAAGAGGAAGCGCAACCTCCAACAAGTCCTCCGGCAGCGCCCTGATTACCGTTATCGCAAGAGGGAGTACGAGCCTGTTGATAGGGATTGGTGAGAAAAAGGCGTGTTCGGGCATCGTAGCACCGGCATCCTGTCGGCTGTACCGAGGGCATCTTGCCCTCGACGGGGGCCGGACGTCCCCGCGACAGCCCCGCGTTCCCTCGGGGCGGCGTTACAAAGGAGGCGAGCGGCTATTGCCCTATCTCGTCGCACTCGTCGCGCTGGCTCAGGCTCATGCGGCAATGGGGGTGACGGTCCGCGCCCAGCTCGAGCGAGGCAACATCATCCTGGGGGATTCTGTCGCGATGCAAATAATTGTCTCCAACTCCAGCGGAGGGGCGATCTCGGCGGGGGTTCCGAGAGTTGATGGGCTGGAAATTCGCCGCTCCGGGTCGGGTTGGCGGTTCGAGAATGGGCGCCGAAGCGATATTCTCAACTACGTTGTCGTGCCAGCCCGTGAGGGAAGGTTTGTCATTCCCGCCATCACAGTTCGCGTGGGCCAGCAGACCTTGAGGACCAATCAAGTCGTCCTCGTCGTGGGGCGTTCCCCCGAAACGGGCGCCAAAATGCGACTGATAGCCTCCGTCTCGAAGAGAGAATGCTACGTCCTTGAGCCGGTTGATGTGACGTTCAAGGTGTATATCACTTCCGGTGTTCGGCGAAACAACATCGAGATGAACATCCCTCTGCTCGATGACAAGGACAAGCTGTCGCTGAAGCTGGCGCCTCCTTCCCGCCCTATCGAGCCGATCGTGGCTAACAGGTATGAGTTGCAGGCGGGGCGCTCCTCAGAACGGCTCGATGGAGTGGATTATACGGTGTGCTCCTTCACCTTTCGGATATTCCTGCCGCAGCCTGGAGCTTATGCCATCCGGCGCTCAACCGCTGCGACCGTGGTTCAAACCGGATACAGAACGGACGCTGATTGGCTGGGTTTCCGCCGAAGGGTGCCCACCGGCCAGAGAGTTTTTGCGGCTTCTGACCCGATCGAGTTAGTGGTGAAAGACCTGCCCGCCGAGGGAAAACCTGTCGGATTCGCCGGAGCGGTCGGGAAATACAGCGTTTCCCTCGAGACGGACGATAGTCTCGTCAGGGTTGGCGACCCCATCCTCCTGAAGATAATCGTCTCCGGCGACGGTCTGCTTGAGAAAATTAAAAGGCCCATCCTCTCCCAGGACCCCGGCTTTGCAAAGGACTTTTTGGCAAACGAGAGCCTCGCCCCGGGGGACGTCTCCGGCAAGAAGGTTACTTTCGAGCAGACGGTCCGAGCGAAGTCGGCAGATGTCAAGGAGATACCGAGCGTGGCTTTCGCCTACTTCGACACGGACCGCGGCGCCTACGAGGTGGCGAAGAGCAAACCGATTCCGGTGAAAGTGCTTCCGACGACGCAGGTTACGGCAGATGACGTGGTCAGGTTCGGGCCAACGCTGCCCTCGGCGCCAACCACGCGCCTGGAGGAGCAGCCGGGAGGAATCCTCGCGAACTACAATCACCTCGACGCGCTTCACAACCAGGCAGTTCGGTGGTCACTTTTGTCGTTCCTCGGGCTGCCTCCGGTGGTCTATTTCATAACACTGGTGTTCGTCAGCCGGCGAAGAAAGCTGGCGGGGAACGTCGCCCTCGTCAGGTCGAAGTCCGCACGGAAGGTTCTCAAGAAACATCTCGCGGAGGCGAGAAGTCACGTCGGCGAAGATGACCGGCGGTTCTACGATTCTCTTGCCAGAGGCATCAGCCGGTTCACCTCCGATAAGCTGAACCTCGGAACGGGCGAGCTGACGGCTTACGACGTGGAGTCGCTGGCGGAGCAGAATAAGCAGAATAAGATGAATAAGGAAATCTCTGAAAGAATCAGCGACATTCTTTCGCAGTGCGATGCTGGAAGGTTCGCTGCGTCAGCTCAATCGGCTGAGGGTCGAAAAGAACTCCTCCACCGGGCGGAGGAATTGATTAAGACGTTGGAAAAGACGCTATGAGGCGTGCGGTTTTTCTATTTCTTGTTTGCTATGTGATTTTCCCTCTCACGAGTGTGGGGGCATCGGAGTCCGCGGAGTCTTTGTTTTTGAAAGCCAACGGATTTTTCCAGAAAGGCTTCAATTCCTCGGGGAGCGACAGGGCCGACAAAATTGGACGGGCTGCCTCCCTTTACGAACAAATCGTCAAAGAGAAGGGAATCCGCAGCGGCTACCTTTACTACAACCTGGGAAATTGTTATTTCCAGCTCGGGGAAATCGGCAAAGCAATCCTGAACTACCGTCGGGCAGAGAAGCTCGTCCCGAATTACTCCGACCTGAAACGAAACCTGAAGTCAGCGCGAGCTCGCCGAAAGGATAACATCCAGAAAAGCCAGATACGGTCTATCACGCGGACGCTGTTCTTCTGGCACTATCTGATGAGCCTGCGAACGAAAATCGTAGTGTTTTCCATCCTGTTCTCCATGATTTGGATGTTTCTTCTGGTGAAACTGTTCACCGATAAGGGGTTGGTCAGGTGGGCCGCGAGCCTTTGCATTTTTTTTGCAGTGGCTTTCGGCGTCTCCGTGGGCCTGGAGTCCTACAAGGAGCGTTCGGTGCAATTGGGTGTAATCCTGGCGGAAACGAGCGTCCCCAGAAAGGGCCCCGGAGAAAGCTACGGCCCGAGCTTCAAAGAACCGCTCCACGAGGGGACGGAGTTTCGCCTCACGGACCGTCAGGCGAGGTGGCTGCAAGTGGAGCTGGACAACGGGCTGCGCTGCTGGATTAACTCCAGGGACCTCGAGTTGATATGAGGCACAATTCGCCGGAGAAATGCCGCGGCGTCTTCCACTCGACTCCGACCTGATGTACTCCTGGCACGGAGATTGCTTTACCGCTTGTCAATATGTCGCCGGAGAGTGTCTCGCTAAAGCGCCGGAATCCAGACAGAGTATGGGAAGAAACACGGTACCCCTATGGAGGCGCTTTTTGAATATTCTTGAAAATTTCTCGTCGAATTGAGCGTAATTGATAATGGGGATGTAGGAATCGGTCACCGTCCAGCACGGCTTGCGGCGAGAAGAAAGGAAGAACAAATTGTAATGCCTCACTTAGTCGGTGGCAGAACGCGTGGGAATCATGGGCAAGATGCCCATGCCACGGCGAGCAACGGCGGAGTCCCTATTATCCTCCTGCCTGCGACTCTGCGACTTTGCGTTACTGTTCTCTTCTTTCCTCGCGCAACTGGTATCCGCGCTCGGCGGGGGCAGGATGCCCCCGAGACAGCCGGCAAGATGCCGGCGTTACGGGCCCTCTCTGCGCATTGTAGGGTTCGAGCTTCAGCCGCCCATAAGTGAGGCACTACAACAAACAGGTTTTTTCTCTTGCCTCTTCGGAGGAGGGATGTTATTATTAAAAAAGGTGGGTTTCCTCTTTGCCAGAGAAGCGAAGAATATCGTCCGTCTCCCGACACCGAGGAGGCGGGGAAGGCTATGGCACGTCATGAGTATTAAACTACGGCCAGCGATGTTGCTTTCTCTGGTCGCGACCCTTCTTCTGATAGCTTCCGCCGCGGCGCAAACTGCGCCGGGTGCGCCGAGCGGTCCTATATGGGTCAGACCAATTAAGGAAACTGTGGTGGTCTATACGCACACCGGCGCGAAGGTCGAGAGAATCGCTGTTCTGACCGAAGACACAATCGTTCAGGTTCTGGCACAAGACCCCGACTGGTATCAGGTAAAGTTCACCACGGAGAATGCAGAATTCGTGGGCTGGGTGCTGAAGGCGGAAATGGCTGTCGAGGGAACTCCGGCTAACCCGCCGAAGCGAACGCCGAAGCCGGAGCCACGGCCAAAACCTGAAAAACCGGAGAAAACCGAGCCGGAAAAGAAGACCCTCTCCATTGAGGAGACTCACAAGAAGCTCCTCGCCTTGGTGCAGATTCCCGTCAGCGAGGCCCCCAAGTACACCAAGAGTTATAATCTCGAGGGCATGAAGGATAGCATAACGGTAAGGGGCAGCACGGGCATGAGCCTCTTCGGCGGGTACAAGGCTAAGATGGAGGTTATGGAGCTTTTTCCTCCGGACGAGGTGATCGAGGCTTATATCGAGGATGAGAAAATTGCTAAGCTCGAGGGGCTTTGGGAGGAGGCGCATCCCGCCTTCCACAGGGTCATTGACTATTACATCAGAGCACTCGAAGCTTACCTCGAGAGAAAGAACAATTTCCTCAGGTTGATTAACTCGGCGGAGAGGTTCTGGAAGAGAATACCGGGAATTGACGTCGGTTTTTGATGGCGCTCACGGCGGGTGGAACGCTCGGCGCCGAACGGCAATACTGAGAAAGGCTGAAAGCTGGGCGGCGGTAGGGAGGGTTGCTCAGCTTTTGTTGTGTCGTAAGCAAGGAATAGAATAACTCAAAGCGGACTGGGGGCGACCCGGACCGCGACGGATGGTCGAGGGCGAGGAGTTCGCTGAACGTCTTGCAGCGATTAGGAAAGGAAGATTCGGTTTCCGTAATCCCACAGTCTCGGGCGGATGCCCTGCCAAGGCGGGGGGCAGGATGCCACCGGCACAAGGGCTACTCTGCGTCCTATGAGATCCGAACCTCAGCCGCCGGTAACTGAGGCATTACCGCTTTCCCTTCTTTTCCATTGACGACGAAGATCGGATTTGATAACATTCTTAAAGAAGGGTAAAAGCCCCTTTTCGCCCGGAGAAGCGAAGACAATTTGGAGTTGTGATTTGTGAAAAGGGACATCCAAGTTAAGATGCGTTGGTGTGTGTTCGTTTCGGCGTTTTTGTTCGCCTGGCTTCCCGCCACGGAGGGTTTGACCGCCGAGGAGGGTGCGAAGCCGAAAAAGCAAGTCGTGAAACCCGTCAGGAACAATGTTCGGGTGTACATCCCGCCTCGGGTATGGATCGGGATTGTGGACAAAGACGCGGAGGTGGAAGTCCTCGGCGAATCGGGCGAATGGTGTAAGGTTCAATATACAAAAGGCGGCACGCGTTTCGTCGGCTGGATACGGAAACAGGACCTTGATCTGCCGAATAAACCCCCGCCGGAGAAAAAAGCGGAAACGGGTCCGAAGATCCTCTCCGTCGAGGAGACAAGCCAGCAGCTCCGCCAGCTCGTACGTATAGGAGTTGACTATAAGAGTTCGAGAGGAGGCGGTTTTACCCCAGACAGGCCTTTCGGCCACGACTGGGCGAAGGTGGGCAAGGTCGAAATGAAGCTCAGGCTCGACGGCAAGGGAAGGCCAGCCATGACGCTCGTCTTGTCGCACTTCCAGAGGGACGCCGCCATCCAGTTCTATGTCGAGAACAAGATCGTCCAGTTAAAGCAATTCAGGAAAACGGCTGCCCCTGTCTTCCATCGGGTTATTGACTGGTATATCAGGGCCTTCGAAGCTTACAACGAGGACAAAACTCCCGATTTCAGGAGATTGATCGAGAGCGCCGACAGGTTCTGGGAGGCTGTGGACAACCAGCCCAAGTAAAACTCCACTCGCTCGTGCGTTGGCCCTCTCTTAGTGTTTTGATTCGTGAGTTCGGCGACGTATTCCCTCCGACCGGATAACAGGATGGCTGGGATTTCGGATTTGAGATTTCGAACTGCGGATTCTGGTTCTGCTATTTTGGATTTCGGATTCCACATTCCGCAATCCGCAATCTGCAATGGACGAGTTGTATCTCTTGAGCCGCCACAACAATCTCTTGGCACACTTCTGCTCGACGATGACCGTATCTCTTTCGACCCCGCCATGAGTCGGCAGTAAGGTCTCGAACAACTTCTCCGCCAATTCCTTGCGCTTCCTGGTCTTTCACCCGGCGGCCAGCCGGCCTGTGATTTACTGAATGCTTCACGTCTCTGAAACAATCCCATTCACGCCGATGGCGTGATTATCCCGTCAAGAAAGCTCCTTTCACACAGCAGTACTATACGTCACCGTATTTGCGAGCGCATCTCCTCAGTGTTGTGATTCGTGAGTCCGGCGACATATTCGTTTCGACACGATAACACAGGATGCGGCTACGTTTCAGTGGGTAAGGTTCCTTAGGGTAACGCCTCCGTACCGGCGGCGGTTGACGACGACCTGTTCGCGGATGCGAAGAACCTGCCGCTCAGCTTGCTCTTCCTCGGTGGGAATGTGAGCCGGCTGCAACAGATTCTTGGCCGACCGCATGTCCAACTTGTGGCTGTCAAGGCAGTCGCTTTTCGCTCGCTGTCCCGTAATGGTCAGTGTCCGTGAGGGAGCAATCAGGTCCCCCAAAAAGAGCTCTGGCTGGCCGTGCGGGCCGGAAATGTCTTGAACGGCGGTAAGTGAAGGGGGATACTTCCGGGCGATGCGCAAGGCTGGCTACTGAGGGCACTTTCGTCGGTGTCGGCGAGCGCAGTGGCAGTTAATGTGGTCAGAAGAGGAGAGCAGGACATGAAATTGGTAACCTATATGGGAGGTTGCGAAGGAAGAGCCGGGCTGGTCGTGAAGGAACTGGTAATTGACCTTGAACGGGCATCTTCGGAAGCGCGGTATGCGGCGGGGGAAGCGAAGCGACTGCCTGCGAGCCTCAAACAACTTCTGGAGGAAGGGGAAGAGGCGCTGAATCAATGTTCTCGGATGGAGTCGTATTTTGCCGGCGTCCCGGTGGAGGAGTGTCCGAGGCGGTATTGCTTTCCATTGCAGGAGGTGAAGCTCGCTGCCCCGATTCCCGACCCGCAGAAAATCATCTGCATCGGAATGAACTACAGGGACCACTGCGAGGAGCAGAAGATGCCTTTGCCCGAGAAGCCGATTATCTTTGCTAAGTTCCCGACGGCATTGGTCGGACACGACGAGCCCATCGTCAAACCGTCCCTCAGCGAGCAGGTTGATTATGAGGCGGAGCTGGCGGTCATCATCGGAAAAAAGGCGAAGAATATTCCCGAGGGGGAGGCGCTCTCTAACGTCGCAGGCTACACCATCATGAACGACGTGACGGCGCGCGACATCCAGTTTTCAGACGCGCAATGGGTTCGCGGAAAGAGTTTCGACACCTTCGCTCCGACGGGGCCTTACCTGGTGACAAGGGACGAGGTGCCCGATCCGCAGAACCTGAGCATCCGCCTGACAGTGAACGAGGAGTTGCGACAGAACTCCAGCACAGCGAATATGGTTTTCTCGGTCGCTTTCCTCGTTTCGTACATCTCGAGAGTCTGCACTCTTCTTCCGGGCGACATCATCTCCACGGGGACGCCCGGGGGCGTGGGGGTTTTCCGCAAACCGCCGCTTTTTCTAAAGGAGGGGGACACCATTTCTATTGAAATAGAAAAGCTGGGGACGCTGCGGAACCGGGTTGAGGCGGCGGATTGATTGGAGAGATGCTCGCCGACTGAGGAAAATGGGGCGAAAACTTAAAGGCCGCGGGACCGACGCTCGATCCCGCGGCCTTTTCGCGGGTCGTAACTGCCATGCGAGACAACCGTGATAGCGGCGATGTCATCGGACGCAAGCTATGGTGTCGTGGTCTGGGTCTGGCCTGACTGATCTGCAACGGTGTTGTAGAGGTTGACATATCCGGACTGTCCGGTTTCGTCAATGGCTGTGCCGGAGATGACCGTGGTCACGTTGGTGGTCTGCTGTTGTTGCTGCCCGGTCTGGCCTGTCGTGATAGCTACAGCTATAAGGGTGTCCAGAACGCCGGTGATGCTTATCACGCCCGCCGGGGTCCCGGTCGTAAGGTAAACCTCCGCATGGTAGGATTGTTGCTGCGGTTGCTGCTGTTGCTGCTGCGCGGCCTGTTGCTGGGCCGATTGGTCCTGTTGTTGTTCCGCGCTGATTCCAGCGATGGTTATATCGCCCATTTGTCCTGTCCAGGTTCGGCCGAGGTTGTCAATCCCCTGAAGGGATTTTCCGCTCTGCGTCAACTGGAGGGAGTAGAAGTTGGGCAAGATTTCGGGGCTCTTCGACATAACCTGGTACTGCCCGGAAAGGTTGACCGACATGCCCGTCGGAAAGCCGGAGGATATGTCGTACCCTCCGCACCCGAAAAGACCTAATGCTATCATGCCGGCAAGTGCCACCAGACATACTTTTCCTCTCATGTTATCCTCCCTGAAGAGTTGGATGCTCATCGCCACCCGTGCAAGATTTTTCTCGAAACGCTTAGTAAGCCGCAGATGTCCTCCTCTGAACTTCAATACAATGGTAACGTACCATCAGGCGGCGGGCTGGTCAAGGAAAATTACGCCGGGGAGGTAATACCTGACTTACGGGTGGCTGAGGCATTAGTTGCAGCATGTCGAAGCACAGCAAACCATGATATGTAAGAGATGCGGAAAACCGATGGTTGAGCAGAAGAGAAGCTTCCACAAGAAGCGTAAGTGGGTCTGCAAGAACTGCGGCAACGTCGTAATGCAAAAGCCGAAGACGCACCAACCCAACCCCTGAACGTGTTCCGCTTTCCGAAATTGAGGTTATTTCGGGGTGCCGAACGGGTTCATTTGCGGCTATTGGCAGCAATTTTCGTGGGTTTTGGGCGTGATTTGCGGGGATTCTGACGCCTGCTCGGCACTCCAAGCGCCCGCCAGAATTATAGTCTTGACATTGCGAGAACTCTGTGGCATATTATTATAAGTTTGCGGACGGAAGTCCTGCCAATCACGTTCCGCACGCCAGTTTGTTTGCCAGCCTTGACGAGCCTTGGGGCAGCGCTTGACCCCGCGCCGGCGGCGGTTAAGTGATGTCCTGTGGGCGAGTTGATGCTCCTTCCTGTTTGGGCCGCTCCTGAAAGCGCGCTTTCCCTACGCCCCTGAGCCAAAAGCTGGTCCCGCGGCTGGCTGAGGTAGGGGCCCCTTTACGACACATACGCGATACAGGAGATGATTGTGGAAACTCCAACTTATGTATTAGTCGTTGACGACGATGACGCCGTTCGGAGGCTGTGCGTTGACATTGTTTCCCATCTCGGATACGTTCCGCTGGCCGCCTCCACCGTGGAAGAGGCGCGCAAAATCCTCGGACAGCGGAAGCCCGATCTCGTCCTCCTCGATCTGCGTCTCCCCGACGGGGATGGGGCGGAGGTCCTCGAGGAGACCAAGAAAACCTGTCCGGAAACGCAGGTCATCATCGTTACCGCCTATGGGACAATCCGGTCGGCGGTAGCTGCGATGAGGCACGGCGCCTATGATTACATCACAAAGCCGTTCAGCACCCGCAGCATGATGTTGCTGTTGGAGGAAGCGGCGGCTGAGAGAGCCGCACGCTCACAGCCTCTCGACTCGGCCGGGCTGGAAAAGGAAGGTGGGCCGCTCTCGCCGGCGTCACTGAAGAGCGAGGGTTTCCACGGGATCATCGGCGCATCGTCCAGCATGCAAAAGATCTACAAGCTTATCCTCAAGATCGCCGACGTTGACAGCACCGTGTTGATCCAGGGTGAGAGCGGCACCGGTAAGGAGCTGGTAGCGAGGGCAATTCATGGGTGCCGGCCCAGCGCCCGGACGCCATTCATACCCATAGACTGTAACATCTTGAACGAGAACGTAATCGAGAGTGAGTTGTTCGGACACGTTAAGGGAGCGTTCACAGGCGCCACCAGGAATCGAGACGGCTTGTTCAAGGTTGCAGGAAAGGGAACGGTTTTTCTCGATGAAATCTCCGACATCCCTCTGGAAATTCAGACCAAGCTGCTGAGGGCTATCCAGGAGAGGGAAATGAAGCCGGTCGGCAGCACCATGACCCTCAAGTTCCAGGCCAGAATTGTCGCCGCGACTCAGCGAGACCTCGAGGCGGAGACGAAAAAAGGAACCTTTAGAGAAGACCTCTTTTATCGGCTCAACGTCATTCCGATAACCATCCCGCCCCTTCGCTACCGCAAGGAGGACATCCCTGTGCTGGCTCGACATTTCATTCACACTTTCAGCGCGGGCATGGAACCCCCTCGAGGGATCTCCGATAAGGCTCTCGCGGTCCTCACCGCGTACGACTGGCCGGGCAACGTGCGAGAACTCGAAAACTGCATCGAACAAGTTGTCGCTCTCACCTCCTCGCCGGTGATAAAGGTTGAGGACCTTCCTGTGAGGGTCACCCGAAGAGAAACCGTGGCCGCAGCCGAGCGCCGCGGCGAGGAACTGCGGAAGGCCAAGCCTCTCCGACAGCTCCAGTTCGAGGCAATCATCGCCGCCCTCCGCGAGACAAGCGGCAACCGCAGGCAGGCCGCACGCCTCCTCGGCATAGCGGAAAGCACCTTGTACGCGAAGCTCAAGGAGATGAAATCCGCCGGCCTTCTCCCCTGACCACCTCCCGGAAACACGTCCGAGAATCCGGTCACCCACTCGGGAAACCCAGGACAAGCGACGATTTTTCTGTATGCGAAGATGCGTCTGACGTGCGAGAATTGCTCCACTCGCAGGGAGCCGCGCAACCACGCCTTTGACAGGAAGGAGAGGGAATCATGCTGTGTGCTCAGAGATTGTTGCGGAAAGTTGTTGTGGGAACGTTTCTTCTTGGCTTGATGGTCGGGGCTTACGGCTCTCGACCGGTTGTCTTTTTGACGAAAGGCCAGTTAGGGGAAGCGCGCAAGAGAATCAGACAATACGATTGGGCTAAGAGGAGTTACGAGCCGATAAAGACTTCCGCGACTCGTTGGCTGAACGAGCGTCTGGATTTTCCGGAGGGGCCGACAGGATGGTATCACGATTATTTCTGCCCGGAGCACGGCGTTCGCTTGAGGTACGACGAGAAGAAACCGCACGAGCATTACTGCCCCGCAGGCAAGCACTACGTTCGAGGAGAGAAGTTCGATGCCTACTGGCGGGCCGTTACGTTAGGGCGGTTGGTGGACGCGGCGAGGGACATGGCTACGGTTTACGCCATTGAGAGCGACCGGCGGTTTGCAGAGGCGGCGGGGAAGACGCTGGTCTCGTTCGCGGAGTATTACGATAAGTACGTTCGCGGGCGAAAACCACGCCTGCCGGCGCGGCTGATGTGGCAGACGCTTGACGAGGCGACGTACATCATCCGGGCGGTTGCCGCCTACGAGTTGATATATGACTCGGGCGTGCTTTCGGAGGCGGATCGCAGGGAGATCGAGGAGAAATGGCTCAGGCCGACGGGGGAGTTCATCAAAAAGCAGACTCGCGTCATACACAACATTCACTGCTGGCAGAACTCGGCCGTTCTGTGCATAGGGCTGGTTCTGCGAGACAAGTCGCTGGTGGATTTTGCGATAGAGAATCCCCGGTCCGGCTTTCGACGGCAGATTGCGGAGGGAGTACTCGATGACGGATTGTGGTACGAGTGCTCGTTCGGCTACCACTTTTACACGCTCAGCGCGCTCGAGAACACAATTATTCCGGCGCTGAACAACGGAATTGACATTTCCAGGGAGCTGGCGAAGGTGAAGAAGATGTTCATCGCTCCCATCCTCTGCGCGGACGGGCAGTTCGAGCTGCCATCGCCGAACGACGGAAGGGGAGGCGTGCTGACGTGGCACAGGTCGGCTTACGAGGTGGCGTATTTTCTTTTTCCGGGGGAGAAGAGATTCGGTCGCCTCCTCAGAAAAGTGTACGGCTCGTCGTCCGAAGGAATGCAGCAACGCCCGCCTCTGGCGTGGGGAAGGGATACGTTGTTCTACGGGGTCGAGAAGCTCCCGGAGAAAAGTCTGGCGCCGGAGAGGGCGAGTGTGAACCTTCCGAACTCGGGGCTGGCGATTCTTCGCTCGTGGCTGGCCGATGATTGCACGTATGCGGCAATGGACTACGGCCCTCCCGGCGGTGGGCACGGACATCCGGATAAGTTGAACGTGATTTTTTCCGGCTTGGGGCAGATGTTCTCGCCGGACCTCGGCAGCGCGGGGTACGGGCTCAAGGTTCACCGGGCGTGGTACAGGCAAAGCCTCAGCCATAACGCGGTCGTGGTGGATAGGAGTTCGCAGAAACCCTGCACGGGGAAATTCGTTGATTTCCGAGGGACGGGAGATGTGAAATGGGTCAGCGCCACAGCCGATCAAGCCTATCCGGGCGTTCGGTGGCAGAGGACGGTTTTTCTCTCCGACGAGGGCTACGTGGTCATTGCGGACTCGCTGCGGAGCGAGAAGGAGCATCTTTTCGACTGGGTTTACCACGGTCTCGGGGAAATGGACCTTGCCGGGAACAAGATGCGGCCAATGAGCAGGGAGGATTTCGGGACACGGGCAGGCTACGACGTGCCAAAGGAGCTTCGCGTCGGAAACAGCGGGAAGGAAGTCATTGGCACGTGGAAGCTCGATGACGGGAGGCGTGTTTTTGTGCGGATTCCGCGTGCGGAGGGGAGAAACGAGGTCATTTCCGCGACAGCTCCGGGGAATCCTTCGCTCGTGGAGATGCCGATGGTCGTTTGGCGAAAGCGGGGCAAAGCAGCCGATTTCTGGGTGGTCATCGAGCCGGTGAAAGGAAAAAGCCGCATTTCGCGCGCGGTGGTCTCGGATGGAAAGTTGACGATTGAACACACGGACGGAGCGAGAAACAGCTACTCCGTGCAGGGCGGCAAACCACGGTTTTCCGGAAACAGTTGAGGGAGATGGGGCCACAGGACGGCCCCTCGGAATCAATGCCACCGGCGTCGCGCTGAGCTTCATCAAGTCTGCTCTTACGAGGCGACCCGAAAGCAACCTTTAACCCGCAAAGGGCGCAATATTCCAGTTCGGGGCGACGCAGGGAAGATGTTCACCGAAGCCGTGCAATACTCCCGAACGAGTTGAGCAGAGTGGGCGCCCTCGATGAAGTTCTCGCGCAATGCGGTTGGCGAAAGGTATCACGGGCGACAAAGCGATGGATTCCGCTGGAAGTCATCGCCCAAACTGAGCACACGGTAAGCATTCCAATGCCCACGGCGGTATAACATTTGTCTCATCGCCTAAGCCAGATAGGACACAAGGGCTTTGGGAAGTTCCTGAAGCACGTTGGCTGAACCGTACCGCGCAGTATCCCGAGACCATAAAACGATTGTGAGGCCGGTGTCACTCCGTCTTTTGCTCGTGGGAGTTCACCAGAATAGCTGGTTTGAGTGTCCAGGCCTGGAGTTTGGCGAGCTCCATAATTTTCGGGGCGCGGAAGTTCGGCGGGAAAATCACCCAGCCCCACAGCCCCGGCCTGTCCTCGGAGACGTACTTTTCGGCGGTGAAGTTGCCCTGCTTTAGGGGAAACTCCTTCTTGCAAACAAAGCTTCGCTCCGGGAACAGGCTTACGTTGGCGAGCTTCTCGACTATTCCTCCAAGACTGGCGGCGAAATCCTCCGGGGCGACCGCTTTGCCCGCAACCCACACCACCGCCGGAATTCGACCGAGGTCCTTGGCATCCTCGAGAAAGTCGCGGCCGGCTTCCACCCACCGTTTCCATGTGAACGTGCCCTCCTGAAGCGTCTCGCTCCATGTCCCGGAAGGACCGTAGAGGAACTTCAGCTGGATCTCTTTCCGAAACAGGCTGAATCTTACGGTTAACCCGCCGGCCGTGATGGTAGCTGCTATCTCAACGGGGTCCTCGAATCCGATGCGGCGGTCTTCATCAAATAGAACCACGGCTTTCGCCAGCAGGTACAGAATCTCGGCGGCGGAGACTGTCCGGTCGCCCATGCGCAGGAAGGTGACCTCCTTCTGAATGTGCTTCGCCATCTCAAGAAGCTCGTCTGGCGTGAAGGGGCGCTGATAAGCTCGGTCGGGATAGAGCGCACCGATTTCCCTTGCGGTGACGAACTCGACGTTCCGGCGGGTGCGCACGTATTCCAGATATTTCGCGAAGTACTTGAAGGCGCGCTCCGTCTCCTCCGGCGATTTCTGAGGCGGAAGCTTCCACTCCTCGCGGGGCGGGTTTGCTCCTCGGGCGAAGTTGACGCCATCCCAGAACTGCCGGTGCACCCACTCGCAGGGATGATAATAGATGCTGATTAAGCCGCCACCCTCTTCGAGGACTCGGTTGCGGACTTCGTCGAACCGCTGGCAGCCTTTCTTGAAATCCTCCTCTCCGCCGAGGCCCATGCGGGTGACTCTGCCGCTGAGGTGGAGGGCGTCGAGAACGCCGCAGTACCAGAAGGGCTTGCCGTCCAGCCCGACGTGAGAGGTCTCGTCGAGGTACAGGAGGATGCCCCAGTTTCGCAATGCGGCGTAGCTCTGCGGCGCCCACGAGCCGCCCGCCTGCCCGTAGCACGCCGGCACAACGCCGAAGATTTTCCGCAGGTCGGTTACTCCGCGTCCCTCGCGTCGCATGAACTCCTTGACGCCCTCGTCCCAGCCGAGCTGCTGCTCGTACTCGGCGGGCGTCGGATGGACGCTGTGGTATTCGGCATGGTAGCCGATGTCGTGCCGGGACAACGCGCGAATCACATCGTCGCGTCCGCGGTCTCGGAGAACTCTCGCCTTCTCGCCGACGATCTTGAAAGTGGCTCTCACGCCCTGCTCGGTGAAAATGTCGGCGAGGCGTTTCGCGGCATCATCCGCTGCCGGAAGAATATAATCCTCCGTATCGAACCAGAAAGTCACGTAACTCGTGGCCTGCTTTTCCTCTGCCGTCGTCGCCGCGAAGAGGTTTGCAAGCAAAAGCGTGCAGGTAATAAAGATGCTGACCGTAGTAAACGTCCTACGCATGATTCGGCCCTCCCAATCTGTGTACTGCCGGTCTGCTGCTGCCCGGGCAACCGCGACGGTTACCCAGGGCATTGCCCTGGGCTACGTTATCGCTGCCCCTTCGGGGCGGCATCACTGTTCCTGTCATGTCGCCGCCGCGTCCCAGGTAATCATACGCGCGGCGCCGCTTGTGTGCAACAGCAAAACGGCGCCTGGTGTGGCTGCGAAATCGTGGCGTATCGGGCAGGCTTCCTTCAATTAGGTCGCTCTCGTCATTCCGCCCTGCCGGGCTTTAGCCGGCGCCCCCTTAGCCACCTGCTTCAGCTGGTGGTCATCGCATACGCCGTCTCTGTCGTGCGAGCCGGCTTCAGCCGGGCTTCTCGAACAAGGGATTCATCCATACCTTGCCATGGAAATACAGCCGCACCCGCGCCGCCTGTCTTGAGTAATGCGTTGACCCCGGGCGCGGGGTGGAATGCCCGTCTCCCGTTTAGAAACCGATGAATTCGACGATGCTGTTCACGTCGGCCGGGAGGACGACCGGTTCGGGGACCTGTTGGGTGACGATGTTGGGGTCTTTCAGGCCGTTGCCGGTGAGGGTGCAGACGACAGTCTTTTTCTCGCCGGAGTCGAAGTAGCCGTTCTTGGAGAGCTTGCGGATGCCCGCGACGGAAGCGGCGGATGCAGGCTCGCAGAAGACTCCTTCGAGCGACGCGATCATCCGCTGCGCGGAAAGGATTTCCTCGTCGGTGACGGACGTAATCAGGCCGCCGGACTCCTTCGCGGCGTTGACGGCTCGGTCCCAACTGGCGGGATTGCCGATGCGAATGGCAGTGGCGGCGGTCTCGGGATTTTCGATTACATGTCCCTTGACGATAGGGGCGGCGCCTTCCGCCTGGAATCCGAGCATTCGCGGCACGGAGGAAATCTTCCCCGCATTTCTGTACTCGGGATACCCCATCCAGTAGGCGGTGATGTTGCCTGCGTTCCCGACGGGGAGGGCGTGATAATCGGGAGCTTTTCCGCTGAGGTAGTCGCATATCTCGAAGGCGGCGGTCTTCTGGCCCTCGAGGCGATACGGATTGATGGAGTTCACGATGGTCACGGGATATTTCTCGCCGATGACGCGGACGATCTTCAAAGCGTCGTCAAAATTCCCCTCGATCTCGATGACCACGGCGCCGTAAATCATCGCCTGAGCACGCTTTCCAAGGGCGATGCGCCCTTTTGGAATAATGACGATGCTTTTGATTCCCGCCCTTGCGGAATAGGCGGCGGCGGATGCCGACGTGTTGCCGGTGGAGGCGCAAATGGTGGCTTTGCAGCCCTCTTCAACTGCCTTGGTCACGGCGACAGTCATGCCCCGGTCCTTGAAGGAGCCGGTCGGGTGTGCGCCTTCGTACTTCAGATAGACATCGAGATCGCTGCCGACCTCCTTGCTCAACCGCCGGGCGTGGATGAGGGGAGTGTTCCCCTCGTTAAGAGTAATAATCTCCGCCTCTGGCCCAATAGGAAGATAATCGCGATATCTGTCAATGACTCCTCGCCATGCCATAGGATCGAACCTCCGTAAGATACTTGGCTTCCAGTCGCTACTGCTCACGAACGCTTGCTGTCGAACTTTTCAGAAGAATCATAGGAGAGTGTTGCTGCAATGGCAAGGCAATTGTGCTGCCGCGATGTGCGGTATATAATGAGTAGAGGGAATTGACAATCAACCGCAGGGGAACGCAGATTGACTCAGAGCGGGCCGTTTCCGATTTGCGCGTCGCCTCTACGCGGTTATGAAGGGAAACCGAGTGATGATTGAGAAGGGAAAAGTCGTTTCCATACGCGAGGGTCGGGCGCTGGTGATGCTCGCGCCCAGTGAGAAATGCGCGGAGTGCGGGTTGTGCTCTCGCGTCCGGCCCGGAGGGAAAATGTCGTTAGAGGTGGAGGCGGTGGAAGGATTGCAGTCCGGGCAGGGAGTCACAATTGAGATTGATTCACGGCAGATGCTGAAGGGCGGATGGATGGTTTTCATCCTGCCGCTGATCGCTTTCATTGTGGGGGCTGCTGCCGCTCCGGAGCTGGTGCGAGCCGTCGGCATCCCGATACCGGGAGACCTGGCATCTATCTTGGTTGGGGGCGTGCTGCTGGGGCTGACTTTCCTGGTAATCTATCTTCGGTCCCGAAACTCCAAACGGCAGAAGAAGCTGGCTCCCAGGATCGTTGACTTCGGATGAACGCCTCTCCCCGGGCGTCGGCAGGGACTGGCGCCGGGGAGAGCTCCGCAGCCCCTGTTTCTGATTGGCGATTCGCGATACCACGCCCTGCCCTATGCAGCAAAATGGACTCCGGTAACCTGTGTCTGTCAGTTCCGCCTCCAAGCCCTCCTGAGCGCCAACTGTTGCCGGCACGATAGGGAGTTCTGGGCAGATTCTGCTTTTTGCATCTTGACACACAACGGCTTCCGGGCGAGAATAACAATGGCTTATCGGAGGATCGCTCCAATCCCACCTATAAAAAGATCCCCGTTACCTCTTTTTCGGAGCGGTCCTCCCTTTTTTATTCATCTTGACGTTACTGTCCGGTTATAAGTCGAGCAACAGCAACTGGTTGCAAGAATCACCTGTTTCGCTTTTGTAGATCTCTTCAAAAACCGCCTGTAAAATGCGGGTTTTCTCGAAAAGCGTCACGCTCAAAATGTGTAGAATTGTGTAGAGGCTTTGCTTCAGGCCGAGCCGCTTCTTGATGATGGCGACAAACAGGTACACGCCTACGGCAATCCAGATTTGCGTCTTTACAGCGTTCTCGGAGGCGCCGTAGAGTGCTTTGGTTCGAGGGAAAGGCACAGGTTGATGGTCGTGAAGTCGAGCGCGTAGATCGCCCCCTCCAACTCGATGCCTAAGTCTTCGTCCGCAAACAGCCGAGGTCATGCAGAGAAAGACTCCACCGAGGCGAGGTCGGTGGAGGCCTTTTCGCAAACTGCGATTGAAAACGACAGAACAAGAGAGCGAAAGGCGGTTAGAACATGTTGAGACAATCAGCAGTGAGGACAGGACTGGTTCTTATGATGATGATGAGCAGTATCACAGTGAAGGGAGATGTCATGGAATTGGCGGAATACTCTACTGACTACGATTCTGACAAAGGCCTCAGTATTTCTCACAAACCGACGGGAAAGAACGTACTGGAGAAAGGTACGTTTCATGACCGGGTCGCAGACGTGGCGCTTGGCGACGGGAGAGTCGCGGTCAAATTCAAGAATGATGATGAACTCGTGATTGCCCCGCGGGCCGGGAGCGGTTTTCTCCAATTCACCTGGACGTTCCACACGCCGAAAGATGCCGGTCGTGATCTCGGGAATATCGAGCTGTTGACTTTCATCCCTTCCATGTTCGGGGCTAAATCCGTGACCGTCGGCACGGGTGGCATCTGCAAACCGGGTGAAGGCAGTTACATGTTTCTTGTCAATGCCGCGACAGAAACGCGGCGCGGCCTGGTCAGCGCGTGGCTGACGTCGGAGCGGGGCAGCGGCGTTGTGCTCACCGGCAAGGATGGACGGGTCACGGCGAGAATGGATTACGGAGCGTTCCATGTTGCCCCTGGCAAAGCCGAGATGACAGACAGCCTGCTGGTCGGCTACTTTGAAGACACGCTTCACGGACTCGAGTCGTATGCCGACGAGGTCGCGAAACATTATGATATCAAACTCCCGCCGCATAAGAGCGTGTATTGCACCTGGTATAATGGAGGCGCGTCGAACGAGACGAGGTTCGCCCGGAATACCGACTTTGCCGCCAAGGGACTGAAAGACTTCGGACTCGATGTCATGCAGATTGACGACGGATGGCAACTGGGCGTGAGGAAGAACGGACCCAAGAAGAACTTCACGGCCCACGATCCGAAAGGTCCTTACCCTTCCGGCATGAAGAAGACGGCCGACTATGTTCTTGATGCCGGCATGCTCCCCGGGATCTGGTGGATGCCGTTTGCCGGGACGGCGGCGGATCCGCATTACGCCGACAAGCAGGACCTTTTCGTCAAGGAGGCTGACGGCAGGCCGCGTGAGGTCAGGTGGGGAGGCACGTGCCTCGACATGACAAATCCCGAGGCACTGGCCTACGTCAGAGAAAACGCGAGGCGGATAGCGAAGGAATGGAACTACAAGTACTTCAAGCTGGACGGGCTCTGGACCGGCATCGCCCCGAAGATTCTCTACATCAATGACGCTTTTAGAGAAGACGACTACGGCTTGCAGAAACGCTTCGACGCCTCGCTCACACCTGTCGAAGCCTACCGCATGGGGATGAAGGCCGTCCGTGACGGCGCGGGCGGTGACGTGTTCATCCTGGGCTGCAATCTGGCACAGAACATGCGCACCCTGGGCGCGAGCTACGGCCTGTTCGATGCCATGCGAGTAGGCCCGGACAACAACGCGAACAGTTGGGGTAGCCTTGTCCGCGGTGTCTTCAACTGCGCCAACCGTTACTTCTTGCACGGACGCGTCTGGTACAACGATCCGGACCCGCATTATTTGCGCGAGACCGTGCCGATATCGCAGGCTCGCACGCTTTCGAGCTGGGTCGGCCTGACCGGATTCCTGAACACGTCAAGCGAGCAGTACGACAAACTGCCCGCCGAACGTCTGGACCTACTCAAGCGGACTCTCCCTGCCCAAGGGCTCAAAGTGAGACCCGTTGACTACCTCGAGCAGCGAATCGCAAGGGTCTGGATCGTCAGCGACGACCGCGCATCCCCTGTCCGTCACGCAATCGGGTTCTTCAACTGGGAAGTCGAGAACGCGGAAGCCGTCAAGATAGACCGTTCCCTTGCGGCGTGCGGCCTGGACAACGCGAAGATATATGTCGGCTTCGACTTCTGGCGGAACGAGTTCCTGCCCGAGGTCCGTGACCGGATACAGGTCGTCCTGCCGCACAACGAATGCCGGATCTGGAGCCTGCGAGAGAAGACGGATCACCCGATGGTCGTCTCGACATCCCGCCATATCACGCAGGGCATCGGCGATATCGTGAAAGAGGAGTGGGATGCGTGGAATCGTGTCCTCAGCGGTGAAAGCCGAGTCGTGGCCGGCGACCCGTACGAGCTTCGCGTCTGCACTCCGAATGGCGAAAAACCGAAAGCCGTCCAGCTTGTCGGCGATGCCAAAGGAGCAACCATCAAAATCGTTGAAAGCAAGGATAAAGCAGGCATTCGCGTTCTCATCATCGCGCGCAAATCAGCCGCTCTCAACTGGAACGTAAAATTCTAAAGGGCGAATAATCCATCACGCCGTTTCAGTACAAGGACGTCCACGGCAACTGCGCAAGAAGTCGTCGTGTCTGCAGAAACTGCTGGGTAAGGGAAGAGGTGCGAAAGAAGAGCACTGACACACATAAGTGATGGAGAAATAATGACAAGCAAACTCATACAGAAATCGTTATTCGTCGGCATTCTGCTTGCCATGTTCGTTGTCGGTGCATGTTGTGGAACGGGGAAGGTCGTGAACTACTCGGAGGCGCCGGACCAGTACGACGAGCCGGAGGGGATTCTCCCCGATGGAAAGTGGACGCTCGTGGAGTGCGACCGGGCAGCTCGCAAAAGAGGGAAGAAAGGCTCGCAGTATATTGATATATGGAAGCTCCGCCGTGAGGGCGCGCTAAATCTCGGGGGGACAAGGTAGCCCTGCGCCTGGAGAATCTGAGGCGAGAATTTCTCTCAACAGCGCAGAAAGAAACGCGATAATTCAGATGCAGAAGATCGAGTAAAGGTGCGCATACTAAACGAAATGCCAAAAACGCTACTATGCGGCGCGTGAAAAGAAAACGTGTCAGTTTAGGTCGGTGTTGCGATTCCGGGCGAGCAGTGAAACTTGGACTACGCCTGTTACGAATTGGGGGTAGCCAAACCGACGGCAAAGACAGGGTCAAGAATGGCTAAGAGAGGCCAGGGTCTTTTTGCTCGGATTTCCCATGAGGGTAGAGGGGTGAAGACCCACAGGAGGGGATCAAGAGGGTTGAGGTTCCCGAGATCGTGCGCCTGATTGGCTGTCGCTCCTCGATGCCTTACCCAAACTTAATCCATTGCGAAACCGCATGTTGCAACAAAATTGGAGGCGGCGGGAATCGAACCCGCGTCTGGCCATTTCTGCAAGTTGTTCTGAAACCGGCATATGTGACTTAAGCCTTTGCCGGAAAATCCCTTAGCGAGTCTCAGAGTTTATCAGAATTACGCACAATTTATCAGAGGTTTCTCCTCAAATGCTCCCGTTTTACTCCGGCAAAATTCAATGGAAGTCCCCGGGGGTTCGCGGTGTGTCGGGCCTCCTGTCAGAACGGGCTGAAGCCGTCGTCATCCCGTGCGCCAAGAGTGACGGACATAATCTCTCCCATTATACCTAAGCCGGCCTAACTATGGCATCTGAAGCCGATAAAAGCGCCTCGCAACGGTTCGCAGTGCTGTGTCTGTCCAAGTCTCAATGGTATCGGTTCCCGTTTGGCTGTGAAGCCAATTCCATGTGATCAAACTTCGCTGCACTCGATGTGGTATGTTTTGGCGAGCACAGCCGACCAGCTGAGCGGCGTTGACTTGGCGCTTGCAGCGGCGACTGAGCGAACGGCTCGTCCGGTTCTATGACGCCCTTACAGGGCTTCATAATCTTTGCGTGCACTGTTCCCAGGGCGAAGCCCTGGGCTATCCTATATCGCCCCGTTGGGGCTTACAGAGTTCCCATCGCCAAGCACCGAAGGGGCGCCATAACCCGCCGAAGGCGGGACAACGACCAGGGACCAGAGATAACACAATTATGGAAGCTCTGAAAGAGCGGAATAATGCCGTGCCAGGATTACGCGGACACACCCCTTGTTTTGGGAAATTGCTTGACGTGCATTGGCTGGTCTGCTATTGGTCTGCAAGGGAAAGCTTCACGCTTGGTTCAAGTGAAGCGATGGCGTCTTGAGCGGGTCCCCCGAAATCCAAAACAATGTTACACTCGGCAGTCAAACGCAGAACCGAACAGGAGGGGAGGCGAAAAATGGCTAAAGGGTTAGCGGCATTATTCGCGTTGTCGTTGGCACTCATGGGAGGAGTGGGCGAGGATGCTTTCGGGCAGGGGATTGCGCTATTTGAGGATTTCGATGATGGCGTAGCGGATGGTTTTGCCGAAGTCGGCGGCGTATGGGAGATTATGGAGGGCAGGTACGTCCAGTCCCAGCAGGAGCCGGGGGGGCCGTACCGCTCGTGGGTGGATGCGGGCGATCTGGCTGAATACAGCATCGAGGTTGACTGCACCCAGATTGCCGGAGACGAGACCAAGATCATCTACGCTCACGGGGATAGTAGCGAGGACTACCGCGTGGACTTCTGGCTCGAGGAGTGCAGGCTCTGCATGCCCGCGTGGGGAGAACCGTGGGACACGCGGACCTTCACGGTTGGGGGTCTCGATCTCTCCTACGAGGAATCCTATCATGTGAGGATCGATGTGGGCCCGGAGGGCGTGTTCGTACGGGTGAACGACATCCTTCGCCATGAACAGCCGTGGGCCGATGCCGAACCTCTGGGCGACGGGAAAGTGGGTGTCGGAACCTACGCCGCCGCGTCGAGCTTCGACAATCTCGCCGTTCGCGCAGGTCCTCCAGCGCCTGAAACGTTCTTTTCTGAGGACTTCACGGACGGTGTCGCGGACGGTTTCGTCGAAGTGGGTGGGACATGGGAAGTTGTTGACGGCGAGTACTTCCAGTCCATGTCGGAGCCGGAGGGGCCATATCGCTCGTGGGTCCATGCTGGCGAGTTCACGGCTTACACGGTCGAGGTTGACTTCACTCCTCTCTCCGGCGAGGAGACGAAGATCATATACGCCCATGGTGACGGCTCGGAGGACTACAGGGTGGACTTTGGGTCGGGCAGCTGCAGGCTGTGCATGCCGGCATGGGGTAACCCATGGGACACCCGGAACTGGAGGGTGGATGAGATTGAGTACAGCTACACGGAGACTTATCACGTCAGAATTGACGTGGGCTTTGAAGGCGTACAGGTGCGGCTGGCCGGCGTCCTCCTACACGACCAGCCCTGGGCCAACGGCGAACCCCTGGGAGACGGGAATGTTGGCGTCGGAAACTGGGCTGGCGCCTCGAAGTTCGGAAACCTGACTGTCTCTGTCATCTCTCCCGGATTAGCGGCGTTTTTCGGAATCGACCTTCGTCCGGCTCCAGGCGGTGTCTCTCTGGAATGGTCTCGCGCCCTTTTCGAGAAGGATAGCATTTTCACTGTGGAATTCCGCGACTCGTTAACTGAGGGGGAGTGGACCCCTCTCGCCCCGGTTGATCAGTGGCCCACTCCGGCACGGCACTGTACCGACCTTTCGGCTGCCGACCCCTCCACGCGTTTCTACAGAATTAGGGGGGAGGGAGAGTTCTCTGAGGAAGTTCCCGGATGGATGATGCCGGAATTGGCGGTGACCGATCTGATCGTGGAGCCGGAAAGAGTGAACCCCGATGAGGTGATGGAGTTTCACGCTACTGTTTCCAACGTTGGCAGGGGAACCGCAGGTCGCGCCGAGCTCGTTTTCCAAGTGGAGGGGGAGGAAATTGCAAGAGAAGTCATCAATCCTCTCCCGCCACTTGGATGGACTGAGTTGACCGTGGAGTGGAGAACAGACGTGCCCGGTCAGTTCCTGGTGATCGCTGAATTGGAACTGGGAGCGGAGACCTTTGATCTCGGCTTTGAAAATAACGCTCGGCACGCCACCGCGCGGGTTTCCGGGGAGGAGCCACCCACCCCAGAACTCGAGGTGGACATTGCATCTGATGTCTTAAGCTCGGGACTGGTCGCTGGCGAGCCGGCAGAGATTCCCGTACTGTTCCGAAATCCGAGCTTTGCCACTCTGCACAATATTCCGGTGCACTTTTACATAGACGGCGAGCACGTCGGCGATGGACTGGTCGAGCATGTCCCTCCGGGAGAACAACAGCAGTTGGAGATTCGTTGGGACGTGGTCACTCCCGGAGAGCACACGATCTCGCTCCAGATGGACCTGCCAGACGATTTCCCGGATGCAATTTCACAGGGTGTGAAAGGCTGGCAGGTGATAGTCCCTGGCGTGACCGCTACATATGATGTCGCTGCCAAGGATAAATGGGCGTCCTTGGGGCCGCAGCTCTTGGATAACGGCGATACCGGGCGGATTACCTGTTTCGACTTCCACCCCACCAATCCTTCGATTATGTACGCGGGCGGCTGGGGCCTGGATGGGTCTGTCCATGCGGCGACTGGTGTATGGAAGACCACGAACGGTGGTCTCAATTGGTTCCCTCTGGGGGATAAGCTACCCTCCATGATGATCTCGTCCATCGCGGTTGATCCTCAATCCCCGATCAATGTTTACGCGGGAACTCCTTACAACGGGATCTTCAAATCCAGAGATAGCGGCAACTCATGGGACCTCTTCGCCAGCCCAACAATCACAGGGAATTATGTGAGCGAATTGATCGTTCGTTCCGAATCTGCCCCAACGACGCCGTTGGTGGTGATCTACGCCGCGACGAATGGGGGTGTCTGGCGCTATACAAGCGATACTTACTACGCAAAAAACAGCACCCTCTCGGATTGGAAACAGATCAAAACCGGTGTCATCACAGACCTCGCGGTGCATCCCACCGATAGAGACACGGTCTATGCGAGCGTCGAGAACTCTGGTCTGTATCGCACGGACGACGGCGTCACTGCCAGCGGTTGGTACAAAATAGGATCAAACCTGCCCCCGATTAGTGGCTGGAGGGGGCTGGTCATTGACATCTACAAATCGAATCCCAAGTACATCTACGCAGGAGTCAGGTTCCCCAAAACCGGTTACCATTTTGGCATCTACCGTTCGAAAGACGAGGGCGATACGTTCGCGCCGGTGAAGGAATACAAAGACGATGAGGTGTGGCAGATTTACAACGCCTTTATCCGCGTCCATCCGACTCTCCTCAATATGGTGTATTTCGGCGGCGTTGACTTCTGGCAATGGAGTGCTTACAGCCCCCCGCCAAACAAGTCATCGTGGACCTACATAGTCGACTTGTGGCGGTGTGACATGAAGGATATGAAGTTCCTTCCATCCTCTTCTCCGGGCTATCCCTCAACGTACTACGTGGCGTGTGACCAGGGGATGATCCGCTGCACGGCAGAGACGAAGCCTCAAGAGCATTACAAAAACAACGATCTCAACAAGCCGTTCGGGCTGGCAGGTGACACAAGCATCACTCGCAACAACAATCTGAGGGTCACCGAGTATTACGACTTCGATGTCGGCACCTCCGTTCCCCCCATGGTCATTGGGGGTACCCAGGATACCGGCACCCACCTATACGAGGGGAGTCCGACGTGGAAAATCATCAGAGGTGGCGACGGCTACTCTTCGCTGATCGCGCCCTCCAACAACAGCATCCTGTACTCCCAACACCAGGGACTGGTTAGCACCTGGCGGTCGGGCGATACCGGCAAGAACTGGCAACAGGATATCGCCAAGAACAAAGGGTTGCCCGACGCGAATGCGTACATTACCGTTGACCCGAACTATCCCAACACTCTCCTGGCTGCTTGTTCCTCTGGCGACAAGACGAAAGGGGGGCAGGTCTTTGCCACGACCGATGCTGACCTTGGAAAGAACTGCACCTGGACGGGGAGGGGCCCTTTCGGTACCAACGTCAACGGCGGTGTGACCCGCGTGGTTATCCAGCCCAGTACCACACACTGGTTTGCAGGCACCAGCAAGGGGCAGATCTGGCACAGTTCGGCGAAAATGCAAGGAACGTGGAGCTTGCTCGACAGCCATCCGGATAAAGCTTCGGTTCGAAGCATGACGTTTTCGCCCAAGGATCACAACGTTTTGTACGTACTGTATTCCGGCGGCGACGCGTACAGGCGAATCCAACGGCTGTGGGTCTCTGGCAGCGCATGGGTTGGTTCGTGGATCAGCGATAACCTCGACATGAAAACGGGCCCCCGGGTCATTTGCGGGGACGCCCACAGGTCCGACGTAGCCCACGTCGGCACCGATCACGGAGTCTATCGTTGGGACAGCACCAAGCCAATGTATGAGAGCTGGCAACCCTACAACGACGGGTTCCCGCTGACCACCGTCGTAGACCTGAAGGTCGGACCCGACAAAATGCTCTATGCTGCTACCAAAGGTCGCGGCGCCTGGGTCGTCATTACAGGGCCCTGACCCGAAGAGCCAAGTAGCTCACGGGGAAGTGACTGGCTTGAAGGGTGCGTTACAATTTGCCTGTGGAAATTGGCGTAATGTACGACCGCGCCCACGTACTCGTGCATCCAGGACGTGACCGGAGGACGCGAAGGCAATATAACCGATGCTCCGCACCTCCTCGGCAACCCTTTTCGCTCCGGCCAATGGCCCGCTGACGCGACATACGACGAGGTAACACTCAGGACCACTCCCGGGATAGCGCAGGATCGTGGCAAGCCGGCGCCTTGTCCCTTCTTTTCGTGAATCCAAACACCGAGCCAATGCTCCGGTTCGTCATTACCTCCAACACCGACAAGAGCATCAGTGTCCGGGCAAACGCGGAGGGCATAGAACATGCGGGCGTTGTGAGGGAAGTCATAGGACCCATTGAGAAGGGCTTGAGGAGCGCCGACCACCTGCTCGTTTGACGGCCATGTGGCGAGGATTCTGCGGAACTTCTTGAGCGAAAAGATGTCTATTATAATAATGCCCAAGGCGCGTCATGGCACATAGAAGGATCGAGAAAGGAAGGGTAGTTTAATGAAGGAGGTTTATCCAAAATGAAACAATCAAAGTCCCTCGCCGTAGCCATGTGCTTAACAGCCGTTTCTGTTCTCTGGGTCACGTCCACTTCGTTGCTCGCCCTCATTATGGTAAGCCCCGGCAACCGTCCCGTCAAAAACATGGGCTGGCCGTTGGGCTGCGAAAAGGTGGCGAATCTTCCCAGCCGCCTCGGGTACTGGGAGGGCCCGCCGTTCGGGGGGGGGCGAGTACCACTTTTTGTACCGCTGCAAGGACACCGGCGAGTTCAACGAGGCCCTGAAGACGTTTGCCGCGATCCAGGTCCCCAAGTTTTCGCACAGGTCCGCGACGTCGAAGGACCTCGAGGTGACCTATCGCCCGGAATCCGATGGGCTTCCGGTGGTTGTGCACGACGGGCCGGAATACAGTACCTGGTTCGGCGGCGGGAGAGATAAGCGGGAAGAAAAGGAGACGGTGGACTGGACGTTTACGGTGTGGAAACCAGCAAACTGGCATCGCCTGTACAACAATCCTAAGAGCATCTTCTCTTCGGATCATCCCAATTTTCATCAGCCGGTACCCCCACCGCAGATTGACGCCTATATTGGCGGCGGAGGTTCGATCGTTTGGAAAAAGGTGAAGGTACCACCCAACGTTCGCGTTATAGACAAGCGTGAAGAAGCGGCGCCGGTCAAGCTGGTCGGAGGCGGCCTGCCTGATTTGTTCAAGGCGAGGTGAGATGCGGGATGTAACACCTACTGAAAAATGTCTCCCTCACTTTTGCTTGATAATCGCCCTACTGGGCGAAATCGGGCGCTTTGGAAACTATATTAAGGCCACGGCCACCCAGGTCCGATATCGTGAACCGAACAAGGTGCGTTGATAGGGCGATGTCGAGCTATCTGGCGAAAACGCCAGCGACTGTCGCGGCCAGTTCTAATTGATGATGTTTACTTAGCATTATGAATTGACCATGTAACCGTGTTCTCTCCCTGCTTGAGGTCCGCAAGTGGCCCGGCGACTGGTCGTGAATACTTCCTGCCATTGAAGTCTGTATCCACTTTGATGGGGTTGCCGTAACGATCCTCAATGGTTTGCCCGACAGTCGGAAAGACACCGACCAGCTCAGCATTGACCCGCGGCCCTTTCACACGGAACGGCGAGTCATTTATGGAAAACGTGATCGTGGTTCTCAGAGGATGATCTTTGATGGTAAATGCAGTGACATAAGGGTCAACCATGCTGTTCTCATCGCCGAAGGAGCTCTTCTTCGCCCCCTCCAGGAAGACGTTGTAATCCGATACATAGCCCGAAGCCGTTTTCACCCGGTCGAGTCCGCGTCGCACAAAGATGTTATTGAACCACTTGTCATCCTGGGCGGTGCCGGTTTTGCGACTGACCCCTTTTGTCGTATGCGGGGTATAATACGCGGAACGCCGCCCCGTGTCGGGACTGTAGTCGTACCCGCAAGCGACAAACAGGTTGTGCGCGAAGACCGTCGCCTCGGAATTGCTCCGGACCGGCTGTCCGACGAGGATGTTGTTATCAACAAGAATGGGACCGTGGTTCATCTCCAGGAAAACCGTGGCGGCTTCGGTGTTGTAGATGACATTGCCGGTGATCCGGATGCCTTGGTTGGCATAGTCCATCCAGATGCCGAAAGCCCCCTGCTCTTGGTGATAAACACCGCGGATCAGATTGCCGCTAATGACGGTATCCACGCTATTGTGAAACTTGATGGCCGCCGTTTCCCAGCCGCCGAACTCCCTGCGGTAATTGGTGTCCTCGATGAGATTGCCGGAGATCAGCGAGCGGGTGGCCCCTTTCTGGCCGGCGATGCCCGCTTGTCCGCACCGCCGGATAACGTTGTTGCGGACGATGTGGTCCCCGTACGCGTCTATATCGCTGTAATCCACCCCCGGCGCATGTCCCAGAATGATGCCAACGCAACGGGCGTTGGTGATCGTGCAATTCTCGATGATCCAGTGCTTCCCCATCCGCGGGCCGACGGCGCCCGTTTGTAGTTCCAACACTGGAGGCGCCCAGTTCGCCGCTGCGTGCATGAAGTGAAAGCCGGCGACGGTGATGTATTTGAGACCGGTGATCTCGGGCATGAAGAGGCTTTCACGAGCGTTGATCTCGGTCAGTTCCTTGTTGGGATTGGCCTTGCCGAAATTCGCCCGAATAGTAATCACTTCTTCGCCCACCCGACAATGCCAGCTTTGCTCTGCTTCATTTACCTCTTGCGCTGTCTCTTTCTCGTAGAACGCTTCCCCATTGAGATAGACGTCCCCGCGATGATGCCACTTGCCGTAGTTCAGCCACCCGCCGGAGACCTTCAGCGAGTAGGGATTGTATTCACCGAAGAATGACGCACGTAATTCGACTTTCCAAACGCCGTCGGCTTCGCGGGTCCAGGAGGTGATGCGCTCGGAACCTTTGATGATGGCTTTTTCGCCGGGCGCTGCTCGGTAAGTGATGCGTTTGCTTTCACCGTCGCCGCCACGAACGGGTCTGACCCATTCGCGATACGTTCCTGCGTGAACATTCACGGTATCCCCGGGCTGGGCAACAGATGCCGCTTTATTGATGGTAAGATATGGACTGCTCTGAGTGCCGGAACCTGAATCGCTTCCCGTCTTCGCCACATGAATCTCACGCGCAGCTACGCCTGAACTGCTTGGGACAATTAGGGCAATACATGCCGCGATTGAGATGACCCATGATCTGAGTTTCATTTGTTTGATTCCTCCTAACCTGAGTTTCAATTTGCTGAGGCGCCTGGCTACGTGCCACAGCACCCTCCCCGGTGTCAGAATCTGACTGTTACAGTCCGACCCGGAGCCTGAACCGGTTCACCCCCACGCGCGTGGGGACAATCTGGAGCCTGAGCGAGAACTGAAATCGGTACTCGGTTCACCCCCACGCGCCTGGGGACAATAACTCCTCAAATTCTTCTGAGTAGCTTTCTTTCGGTTCACCCCCACGCGCGTGGGGACAATGCCGCCGACCTCGCCGCGCTCAACCGCGTCGTCGGTTCACCCCCACGTGCGTGGGGACAATTAGGTGTCCGTGTATCCGCAATCAAT
>Ga0315541_1000573_pt1 | contig 39074 bp, 36 predicted proteins | sample SalMarSW160190MG_FD_203095 | JGI IMG/M metagenome (GOLD analysis project Ga0315541, IMG submission 203095) | Salt marsh sediment microbial communities from the Plum Island Ecosystem LTER, Massachusetts, United States - Salt Marsh Sediment SW1601-190 ...
TGAACCGCCTAAGCCGTTGTAGGATCCATCGCCTGCATTAAAAGTTATATCTTCAATCCGCCTGTCTCCTGGGCTTATTTGATAAATATCACCTGTAATTGAGGTCAATACCATGTCCCATTTGTTGGCCGTATCTGTTCTAACAAATGCAGCGGTTAAAACATGCTTACCACCCTGAGAGTCAAAAATTGTAATACTGAGGTTTTTGACTTCCTCTCCACCTGAAGCAAGTATTTCAAAATAGCCCGGCATGGTCAGTGAGCCGTCGCCGGCGGAGTATGACAATACAATGTCTGATTTGCTGTAACCACTCTCATCATCAGTTATACGGATTTTGCCGTTGACCAAAGATGCTGTCGCGCCTGTGATACCTGAGAGACTTTCATTATTCAAATGAGTAATCAGGTTTCCCAGTGTTGTGCCTGAACTAACGGTAAATTCGCTGCTAAATTCAGTACCATCAGGATTATATCCGGAGATGGTAATAGTTCCTGACTCGCCAACGCTCAATTGACCGTCTGTTTCTGAGCCGCCGCTAAACTGGTCGAGCTGGTCAATCTCTATAGCGTCTGTTGCTACCGTTCCGCCGTTGGTAGTGTATGCTACGCTTGAGGAGATTATTTGTGTTTGTGGTCCGTCAGTAAAGCTTGCGTTGGCACTTAAATTTCCGGCTACCTTTATTTGTGTTGTACTATTTGCCGGCATCGCGGCATCATAAGGGATGTGTACATTACTATCACCAGGTGTCTGGAAACCTTCATTTTCTCCTTCTAAGCCAATACGTTGCACAAGATAACCGGTAGCAGGGTCCACCATATTTGAATCTGCATCAACAGCGAATATTCCTGAACGGGTATAAATGTTTTGTTGGCCGTTACTAAGAACAAAGTAGCCTTCTCCTTCCATTGCCAGGTCAAGAGGGTTGCCGGTATTTACAATGTTGCCCTGCGCCATGTTGGGTATTATACCAGCTATCCCAACGCCACTACCCATCTGCTGAGGGTTGGTGCCGCCTACTGTAGCGGTTGGCTGCGACGCCTTTTTTATCGTTTCGCTCAAAAGCTCCGAAAAGGTTATTCTGCCGGCCTTAAAGGCGGTGGTGTTGACGTTAGCTATGTTGTTGCCAGCGATATCGAGCATCTTTTGATGGGCCTGCAGACCTGTAACTCCTGCTGATAATGCAAAACTCATTTTTGCGTCTCCCTATTTTGCAAATAATAATCTGATTTTAGTTTTTTACCGATTGTACATCTTCCAACGTGATGGCATAGTCTTCCATCATCAACCAGATTTCTCCATCGGTGTTGTGATAAACCTGCTCAACGGTACCTTTCTGAGTATCAACAGTACCTGTCTCTGTTTCTACGGCAAATGAAACCTCCTTGCCTAACAACGAATCGCCATAATTTCGCTCAACGGAAGTAAGTATTCTTTCAAAGCTTTGGTTCATTGTCTCAAGCTGCTGCAATTGTGAAAACTGTGTTAGTTGAGAAGCCATCTCGTTGTTGTCCAATGGTTCAAGCGGATTCTGATTCTGCAGTTGTGTTATCAGAAGTTTCATATAATCCATTTGGATGTCACTTGCTGTGGCTGTTGTGGATGATAGAGACATAATTTTAACCTTCTTAAAATAACGAAACTAAACAACTTTCTGTTTGTGCTGGGACACGTTTTAATACTGCATAAAATTGCGCTGACCCAAACGCCGAATCTGAAAGAGCAATTGCTGTGCCAAATCAAAATGGTGTTGTTTCTTATTTCACATAAATCCTTGGTGATTCTAAGCTTACCAGAATATAAAAATGATTAAGTATAAAGAGCAGCTCAACAGGACATTGTTCAAAAGGATAAATTTTCCAGTTCTTAAGAAGTTTTTACCGGCTCTCTTGGTAATGATACGAAAAATTCTGTTTGATCATTTTCAATCGACCAGGTGACATCAGAACGTCCCATAAAAAAGTTATTATTTAAAACTGATACGTCCAATAAAATTGTCACTTAATGTCGATATATCTCTTAAACAAAAAATTATTTTGATATTATTGGCCCGTCCCATAAAAAATTAAAGTTGCTTTGTATTATCTGACGATTTACCAGATATATGTATTTGAGGGTAGAGCTTATCCAGTATTTTGGATGTTGTTGTGTTAATATAAATTGGGGGATAAGGCTAATGGTTTCGTAAAAAGATGTGTTTACTCCGCAGAATTGTTGTAGTAGGCAAGGATTCTGAAGTACAACAGTTAGCTCGGCAGGTTAGCCGCGATATCTTTGTGGCTGACGACTTTGCTGAGGCTTTTGATATTGTTAAAACGGTTAATCCGGATTTAATTATCGTTGACGATAGATTTAATCCGAATCACATCAAAGAATTCATCGGTACGACCGATAAAAATTCAATTAATGTCCCTGTAGTAGTAGTTGGTAGTGGGGAAAACGATCCTGACATATCCCTTGGGTTTATACAAGTTGGGGCTTATGACTATTTGCAGGGAAAGCAACCCCGACAAGTCGGGGAGAAGCTCAGGCAAATTGCCCATCAAATAAAAAACAAATTTGAGATTAACACAGCCGAGAAGAACATAAGCAATTTTTTTGTTGACGAGTACGCCGCATCCGTAGGTATAGCCGGTTGCAGCAAAGCACTTGTTAAGACACTTAAGATGATTAAACTTGTTGCAGCCAGCCGATGTAATCCGGTTTTAATAATAGGTGAAACAGGCACTGGCAAGGAGTTGGTGGCTAAAGCAATACATACCTTACGACACGCGGACGAGCAGTTTGTAGCTGTAAATTGTGCAGCACTAACCGCTAACCTTCTGGAAAGTGAGTTATTTGGCCACGTCAAGGGTTCCTTTACCGGAGCCGACCGCGATAAAATTGGATTATTGGAATTTGCTGGTTCAGGTACGATTTTCCTTGACGAGATAAGTGAAATGCCGCTGGACTTACAGGCCAAGCTGCTTCGTGTCCTTCAGGAAAGAACCTTCCGAAAGGTCGGCGGTATTAAAAATATCACCTGCAATGCTACGATTATAGCCTCAAGTAACCGCAATCTACATAGAGAAACGAAAGTTAATCGCTTTCGATGCGACCTTTATTATCGTCTGAACGTCTGTCCTGTAATTATTGCTCCCTTGAAATCTCCTGATAGAAGAGAAGACATACCACTTTTGGCTGAATGCTTCCTTAGGACATCAGCTATTTGTCCGGAAAAAAGTAAGCAAATAACTTCGTTGACAAAACTTGCTCTTGAAGCTCTTGCCGAGCACGATTGGCCCGGTAACGTCCGAGAGCTTCGCAATGTTATTGACAGAGCAATTCTTTTTGAAACAACAGATAAAATCGGCCTTAGCAGCATTATATTAGACCCAACAGAATGCGAATTTACAATGTTCGCTGAAGCCGAACAAGCTTCTGAAGGCCCGCCCGATCCGCCGAAGGCGGGATCGATTCCACAATGGCGGACTTTTTCACCGCAGCGAACGAATATCAAAGATTTTTCTCTGGCAAAAGCCGAACGTGAGCTGGTTGCTCGAGCCTTAGCTGAAACAGGCTGGCAAAAGACTCAGGCTGCCGCTTTACTTGGCATAACCAGAACAACCCTCTATGCAAAGGTCAAGCAGTATAATATCAAGAGAGATTCACAAGCTAACGCAAGCGGACAAATTGTGGAGGACTTGCGAGATTATGAACTCGAACCACATACACCTCGTGCAGTGATGGTTACTTAAAGCTGCATTCCGCCGGTGGCAGATAGCGATTTTCTCCACAGGACGCCTTTCGGCGGATTCTCGACGAGTATCGACGCCTCCCAGCACGACTCGACTGAGCTCGTCGAAGTCTGGTAAGGACTGATATCAATGACTTCGATTTTTCGATGTCAGAAAACCTATCGGCACGTATAGAATCCTGACATTTCTTTTATAAGCAAAACATCCAAAGCGGAGTAAAAAGGCCACATTTTCAGTTAAAAACCAGCAATAACACCCACATTGCTGTCTGTTCACGTCTCTGGCACCGTTATTGCTACATTTAATTCAGGTTCTTATGAACTGCTGGGTGGTCCCGCACCAATTGAGCCTGAGCTTTTTAACTTTATTCCCAGAGGCAGGAGTGAGTTTTTCGATGGACGACCCCGCACCAATTGAACCTTGGACCAGAACCTAAACCTAAAAAAAAGCTGAGTCTTTCGTCATAGGACAATTGGTACGGAGATATTTTACTTCTTTGATGATGAAATAAAAAATAATGGCTTCAAAAAAGCAAGATACTAAACGAAAACAAAATTGTGCCAAATCAGCTCCGGACCGTGACCCGCACGCAGAGCCTGCCCTGAGCTTGTCGAAGGGGCAGGCTAATGGGCAGCCTCAACAACAATCCGTTCTCCACAGCCCCCAAGGGGCGAAGGATGAAATGGCAGAAAGAGAGCAAAATCCCATATCACAGTCACTAATTCAAAATAAGCGTCTTTCAATCATTCAGAAAATTCTCGTTATTAGTATCTTTTTGATTGCAGCAATGTTGCTATATATGGTTTTTGGATCACGATCAAGGACTAAATCCGGTCACGGAGCAGAAAGTACCAGCCAAATATCAACGTCCAAGGAGCAAACTTGTGGTGAGCTTGTCGAACCCATCCCCGTTGCCGCTCAGCGATCCACCACCGCGGACCGCCAACCATCTCGTTCTGAGCCTGCCGGTGATGAGGTTGAGGGTTCCACAGAGATAGTGCAGCCATACAAGCAAATAATCCCGACAAGTCGGGACGCTGTTTCATCGGCACCTGTAGAGGGCCTCCTCTTCGAGCCTGAGGCTCAAAGCCGAAGGCAGGTCGAACGAGAGGCTTCATCTTTGTCTTTAAGAACTGCTGAAACACTCTATAAACAGGGAGATTTCATAAAAGCTTACGATGTTTTTGACCAGCTACGTCGGAATCTCACTGCCGATCCGGAAGATGACCCATTGAGGGATTTTCTTCAGCTTAAAATGGCTTTTTGCCTTAATAAAGCTGGAGATGTTGAATCCGCCAAAGCCAGAACCGAGACGGATTTGTTCAGAGCGGTTTTGCAGAGTCGTTTTCCCATTATAAGAATTATTATTAATTACCATCAGTGCATAGATTTAATACAGAAAAAACAATACTTAAAGGCCCAAACCAAAGCTTACCAGACAATCGCCTTAATTGATGCGGTTGACTGGTCTGCTCTGGACGAGAAGAGCGATGATCTTAACCAGCCGCAGCGGAATTATGCTTCGCAATTGGCAAGAGATTGCCATTTCCTGGCTGTTGAATGTTTGACTAAAGAAGTCCTTTCGCTGTGCGATGCGGACAAAGACCTTCCATCGAAGTTGTGGAGCCATAACTTGGAATTTGATCCTATCGTTAACCTTTCTTATGCACAACTGCAGCGATTTCTGAGTTCCGGCTCAAAGCAATTAAATAAAGCGGTACTTGCTCCGCATATTCAATCTATCGGCACACCTTCAAAGGTACAAGGTCAGGACTTTGTACCCCGCTGGGAAATTTCCTGCTGTAGCGCATCGATCGGGGAGCTATTAGCAAGATTTGCTGCAAACGCTGACTTAGATATTAACTGGACCTGCGATTCCACCGAAGGCCTGCGCAATAGACCTGTGAAATTGTATATGTCTGCGGTAACAGCACAGCAGTTTGTCACGGTGGCAGCCGGCTGTGCGGGTCTTTTGGCTCGTTTCGATAATGAAGGAATCGTGGAGATTTTCAATCCGTTTGACTATGCCTCACTATCGGAGCACATAGCTCTCCTATGGAGGCGGGCTGTTTCGCTGTGGCAGAGGTATATGCTTACATTCGATGACGATGAACGCATAGCTAATGCTCATTTTGCAAAAGGACTTTTACAGGAACAGCAAGGCCACATTAACGAAGCCATTGCTGAGTACAAATTGATGGTCAATCGTTACCACCGGTCATTTCTTGCGCCGTTTGCTTTGTTGAACTCCAGCAGGCTCAAAGTCGGTTTGCACGACTATTTTGGTGCACGAGAGGATTTGAAGCAAATCGTTGAACAATATCCTCATAGCGGGCTTTACGACCAGGCTTGCTTATATCTGGCTGAGACATCGATGAAAGCCGGGCTTTTGCAGGAAGCTGCTCGGCTCTATCGCAAAGTTTACAATATGAGTCTCTCTCTGGAATCACAAAGGGCTTCTATCCTTGGAGCTGGTAAATGCTTCTATGAGGATAAAGATTATGAAAACGCGGCTAAATGGCTGACTCGATATATTAACTCCTTCGATTCGGCTCAGGACAGGTTTGCTGAAAATCGTACAAATCGAGATTTTTGTTCAGCCTGTTTCCTTTTAGGCAAGGCTAACCTGGCTCTTGGAAAATACGAGCAAGCCTGCCGGGCTTTTCAGTACACACTGGCAGGGCAGCTCCCAATGCAGCAGTATTTAGAAACCGTCTTGGCATTGGTTAAAACACACATCCAGGCTTCGGCGAGCTCAACCGAGCCACAGAGACATTTAGTCGAAGCGCTTAAGTTATTAGAAAGTACCCGCTCCCGCCAATTCTCGCAGGAAGAATCTATCGAAATATTACTGCTCAGGGCGAGTGTTCTCCGTTCGATGGGCCTGTTTGATGAGGCTGTAACAATACTTGGTGACACAGCACGATATTTGCCTGACTCACAGTTAAAGACCAAAGTTTTTTTTGAGCAGTCCAAATGCTTAATTGCCAAAGGCGATCTGGAGTCTGCACGTAAGAGCTTAACTGAAATCCTTGTTTTTGTTGAACCTGGTCCTTTGGCATACGAAGTCATGTATGAATTGGCTGATCTTTGCCTGGAACTCAATGAGAATACCCAAGTAATCTCTATAACCCTGCAGATTTTGAACTCTGAAGTGGAAGATACGCTAAAGCAAAAAACATCGGAACTGCTGGCCACAGCTTATACTCGCCAGAAAGACTATGACAAGGCGGCTTTGGCTCTTCTGGGACAATGGGAAAAAAGTAGTAACACAGAAACGAAAGGTGATTTAGGAAAGCAAAACCGTGAAGATGTTATTTCGCAAGACCAAATTAAACAGGACGCTCAACTTGGTGAAGGTTAAAGAACATGTAGGGTGTGCTCCGCACACCATCAAAGTAATGGTGGGCACAGCCCAGCCTACAAAACGAATTTCTTGTTGTCTTTTAGTATTTTTGGTCAGCTCCGTAGCACTCTGCAGTGGAGCCGGCAGTGATGCTTCATCTAAGCAACGAGCTGCAACCGTTTCCTCGGTGCCTCAGTCAGTCCCGATACATCGGGATTTACAGGATGCAAATACACCCGAAACACAGGCAGCCGAAGATTCATCACAGGAAGGTTTGTATGTTGCTGCGAAAACAAGTAGTGAGATTACACAACAGCTACTATATAACGGCACCATTGCTCCTGAAAGCAGACAGAGTGGAAAAAATAGGCAGGAGCTTCAGCGCCTGATTGCACAAGTTCGCTCTATCAAATTTGAACCGAAGAGTCGGATCCTGGGACCAGCCGGAACTATTAAGCCGGTTCTAACCAGCCTTCAAGGAGAGCCGAGCGAGGTTTCGTCTATTACACAGACAACGAAGCAAATTGTAAAAAAAGGAGAGCCGGAATTTAGTCTTAGTCTGGACAGCCAGGCTGCGATGGACAAGCTGTCTTATCAGCCGGTATCTGCTCAAACGTTACAGATGTTGGAAAATCTTGAGCAGTCTGCTGTCGAGCGGCTACACAATCCCATGCAGTTAGCAGAGATTTTGTTTCTCAGCGGCCATCTAAAACAGGCAGCTACGTTTTACCAGCAGGCGCTTAACCGCATCGATCCTAACGATGTTATGTTGGCTCAGGATAAAGCCTGGATACTGTTTCAAATAGGCAATTGTCTGCGGGAAAACCAGGGCGACCAGCCCGAAGGGCTGGACCGGAGCAAATCCCGCCAAGCGCTGGATGGGGCTGAAGCGAAGAAGATGTACAGACGACTGATTGAAGAATGTCCAAACTGTCCTTGGGCCGATTTGGCTATGAGCAGGGAGAATTTGATTGACTGGTTTTTGAATGATGAGCCGGAGAAACTGATCGAGGAAAATAAGTTTTAGAACTTTGATAATGAATAATTAGTGCGTTGAGTCTCACTCCAAGGAACCCAAATATGGGAAAAGGCAGATATCAACAGCAGAACGACACAGCAAGCCCCGTTAGAAATTCTAATGCTATCGGGTACAAGTTATCCGAACGACATGGGATTTCTAACGGGGCAAGCGTTTTGATAATCGATAATGATCCTAAGACGATTCGATTTATGCTTGAGATATTAGCTTGCAAGGGGATTCATGCCAATCTTGTTGATGATAAAAAAGCTGCTGTTGACTTTCTCGACAAAAACGGTTGCGACCTTGTATTCATTAGCGAGAAGTTAGGTTCATTACAAAGTTGTTTCGAATTGATTGGCAAGCTCAGGTCAAATTCACCGGAACTGCCGATAATTATGATAGTTGAACCTGACGCACAGCAACTGGGCATCGAGGATTTGCACTTGTTGGCACAGGCTGCGGTTACAGCCATCCGCGTTGGCTGTTGTAATTTTTTAATCAAACCGCTTGAGCGTGAAAGAATCGAGGTCCAGTTGGATACCTTTCTGCCCAACCATAGTGTCTCAACAATAACATCGGCTCAAGAGGGGTGCCGCTATCTTTATCAGATTATAGGCAAGAGTCCAAAACTCATACAATCAGTTAATTTGGCTGAAAAAATAGCTCCTACATCAGCACCGGTTTTGATAAGCGGTGAAAGTGGAACGGGCAAGGAGCTTATTTCCTTTCTTATACATCACAAAAGCAAAAGGGTACAGGGACCATACATTAGAGTAAACTGTGTGGCATTAAGTGATTCACTCCTTGAGAGCGAGCTGTTTGGCCATGAAAAAGGTGCATTCACCGGCGCCTACACCCAGCGCAGGGGCAGATTTGAAATGGCGCACGGCGGGACTTTGCTTTTAGATGAGATCACGGAGACACCTCTGAAATTTCAGGCTAAGCTGCTGCGGATACTTGAGCAGCAGGAGTTCGAGCGTGTCGGTGGAAATGAAAACATCAGAGTCAATGTACGAATAATAAGCACGACTAATAAAGATTTACTGGAGGAAGTCCGGCTCGGCCGGTTCCGTCAGGACCTTTACTATCGGCTGAGCGGGATTAGATTGGTAGTTCCACCTCTGAGGCAGCGTCTTGAAGACTTACCTGAGCTTGTTTGGCATTTTGTCAATCTTTATGTTCGTGATACACAACGTCGCATTACAAATCTCGACCCGGTTATGATGGACATTTTCGCTAAATATCACTGGCCTGGCAACGTCCGGCAATTGCGAAATGTCGTGCTGACGTCACTGATATTGGGAGTTGGACCGGCCCTTTCATTAGCTGATGTCTCCTGGCTTTTTGATGAGCTTCAGCCATTGCCGCAACAAGATTCGTCCTGCGTCCCCTCGACTTTGCTAGGGGCAGGCATACGGGATGCGATGTGTGGCAGCCTCAAAGCCTGCCCTGAGCGAAGCCGAAGGGGCGAAGCCTTTGGGGATGGCCATCGCCAAGCTACGCTTGACGCTGCCGTCCATCAAGGGCTTGGCGGCATACCTTTAGTGAAGATAGAGCAGCGGGCGATTCTGGATACACTTAGACAGACAGCAGGCAACCAGACTAAAGCCGCAAAGGTATTGGGCATCAGCGACAGAACATTGCGTGAAAAAATACGTCGTTACCGAGAACAAGAATGCTTGCAGACGGTTGGTTAGTCCCCACCGCGGCGGGTAAGAATAATTTTAGAGAGATAAAGACAAATGGCAGATGAAGATAAAAAAGAAAAGCAAGATGAGCCGGAGCAAAAAGGCTCCGATAAAAAGACATCAACTAAAAGCTATTTTATGTGGATAGTATTGGCTGTTGTGGTAGTTTTTTGTGCCGGAGCCGGTTTTGGGCTTGGTCGATTATTTGGCCGGTCCGACACCGGTGGTATTGAGGAAACATCTCAATCCCGAAACATCGGGACTCAGACGCAGCCCATTAAAGCCGGGGCTTCACAGGAAGATTCGAAAGGTACCTGGTACTATAATTTTGAGCCTGTGGTGGCAAACCTAAACGAGCCAGGTGCGACACGCTATATTCGAGCGGCATTGACACTGCAGATAAGTACCGCGCTGGATTCCAAAACGGGCACCACTTTTCTTGAGGAAGAGAAACCCATTTTAAGAAACTGGCTTACTATCTATCTTGCAGGTCAAACTATCGAAGATACACGTGGCGACAAGAACCTTCGGCGCATTCAATCGGAGATACTGGATGCTTTTAACGAGAAGCTTTTTCCTGATTCCAAGCCTCTAATCAAAAGCGTTTTCTTTAAGGACTTTGCTATACAATGAGTAACATACCTGCTAATGGCTTAAGTAGAGAAAAGATTCGACAGCTTCTTACCGCCATCGGCTCTCAGCCGGTGCAGGAAGAAGCGCAGGGGGAAGTCACCGAGTATGATTGGCATCAGCCTCACTACTTTAGCTGCGGCCAGCTCGACATGCTCAATAATTTCGCAACGAAAATAGCCGACATAATAGGCGAAAAATTCGCTGTACTTTATCATAGTGATTTTAATGTCACCGTTACTTCGGTTACACAGCATTTTGCAGGCAAGCTTTTTGAACAACTCTTAAGCGGCGGACAAATAAATTATTATTTGGCCTTAGGTTCCAGCCGTGAAAATATGTTTGGATTTGTTAGTGTCCCTGAGCAAACCGCAGCCGCCTTGGTGACCGAATTGCTTGGCGAAGCCGAGCCTAAACCTGCAAAAGATGCAAAAAACTCCGATTCACAGGAGAGCCAGGGCAAACCTCTATCACAGCTTGAAGAATCTCTTTTGTTCGACATCGCTTCGCTTATTGTGGAGTCACTTGCAATCTCTCTGCGTTCCTACAAAAGCGGGGCGACGGTTTGTAATGTGCTGCCGGGTGAGGCTGTTGTCAAAGGCCGGATGCCCGTCGAACTACAAGAAATAGAAGAAGTGTGCAGGATTGTTTACAGTATTGAAAAGACAGTCTCAGCCGACAAAAAGCAAAGCTCCGAAGTTAGCTTTATAATACCATGCAGCAAGCTGGTCCATCATTGGCCGGTCGTTAGGAGCACTACAGAAACCGGCAGTAAGCCCTCAGCCGATGACATTTCAAAAGCGATACTTAACCATCTTAAGGAGATGCCGGTCACTGTTACGGCTCAATTAGGTACTACATTGTTTACCTTCGAGCAAGTAATGTGTCTTAATCCTTGTGACATGTTGTTACTTGATAAAGCGATTGATGAGCCGATTGAATTGATTGTTGAAGAACGAACTGTTTTTCGAGGACAGCTGGCAAAATCGTCCGGTCAGCACGCTGCAGTGATTACGGAGATTTCGGAAGGGAACCTGGCATAAAATGCGGGGCGAAATATTTATTTGCCATCAATTCAGGATGGTGACTCGTTCTTCGCAAAGTAGAAAAGGAGAATAACATGGCAAAGGCATCTGCAACAGCAGAAAAGGAACAAAAGGAGCAAGCTCCTCCAGAAGAAGCAGCACAAGCCGACTCCCAAGGGCAGGTAACTGCCCAGCAGGTTGAATTAACCGAGGCGGCTTCCGATCAGGCCGGAGGTGGTAAATCAACAGGTTCATCAGGGAAACTGGATATCGTACTGGATATGTATGTACCTGTTACCGTTACTATTGGCCAAACACAGATACCAGTTCGCCGACTTTTGCAGCTTGGTCCCGGTTCGGTATTGAAACTTGATAAACCTATTGATACGCCAGCCGACTTGTTTCTGAAAAATACCAGGTTCGGTACAGGTGATGTAGTAGTAGTGGATGGTAAATTCGCCATAAGAATAAAACAAATTATAGGAACCGGTAATGGTGACACAGCAGAGAAATAGAAGACAGAAAACAGAAGGCAGGAGATAGAAGTTTTGTCCTCTGTCGTCCGTCGTCTGTTTTTTGACCTGAGGATTTGTAATGGCAAAAGCCGGACAATCGAATAAAAACTCTGCATTACGGTCAGCCGTGGTTCGCGGCGATACTCTTCGGCTGACCTCTGCGGAAATAGGGGAGCACCTTGGTACACCTTTGGCTTCCTGCAGCAACATAATCCTGGTTGTGGGACTTGTGGCGATTCTTGCCACACTTATAATTCCGCTTCCTACACTTATAATGGACATGCTTTTAGCATGCAGTATCTCGTTGGCGATTGCTGTGTTAATCATTACCTTATCAACGAAAGAGGCGCTTGAGCTGTCCACCTTTCCCTCGCTGCTTCTTTTTGTGACACTGTTTCGTCTCTCTCTTAATGTAGCATCAACCAGGCTGATACTTTTGCAGGCTGATGCCGGGAAAATCATCCAGACCTTCGGCGGTTTCGTTGCCGGTGGCAGTTTTGTTGTAGGTCTTGTAATGTTCTTAATCCTTGTTGTTATTCAGTTCATTGTGATAACCAAGGGTGCCGAGCGGATAAGTGAAGTATCTGCCCGGTTTACGCTCGATGCCATGCCCGGCAAACAAATGGCCATAGATGCAGACCTGAACGCCGGAATTATTACGGAGACTCAGGCTAATGAACGCCGAGGAAAAATCGTAAAAGAAAGTGAGTTCTATGGCGCAATGGATGGCGCCAGCAAATTCATTCGAGGCGATGCAAAAGCGGGACTGATAATTACCGCTGTCAACATCATCGGTGGTATAGCTATGGGTTATTCCCGTGGTATGACAGTGGCCAATGCAATAAGAACCTATTCTATTCTTTCTATCGGCGATGGACTGGTCAGCCAGATACCTTCAGTGATAATCTCTGTTAGCTCAGGCTTTTTGGTAACTAAAATTTCGTCGAATCGTAGTGTCGGCCAGGACCTCTCAAGGCAGTTTCTTAAGACGAGCAGTCCTCTGATGACAGCGGCTTTCGTTATTGCTTTGATGGCGTTGGTGCCGGGATTGCCTAAGGTACCTTTTTTATTCCTGGCCTTCGGAACTGCTCTGATTGGACGAATGGCAGCTCAATTTGAGAAGGACCGTCAGAAACTCGCCACACCCACCCACAAAAAGACTGAAAAAGAGCCGGTTGAATCTGTCTTGGACGGACTGGATGTTGATAGAGTTTCTGTGCATGTCGGAGTCCGGCTGATTAGTATGGTTGACCCTCGCAAGAGCAATACAATTTTCGAGCGCATTGGGGCGCTGCGCAGAAGCTTTGCCCAGCAGTTCGGTATTATTGTCCCGCTTGTACGTTTGAGGGACGATATCAATCTCGAACCACGGGCATACGAGGTAAGACTTTCAGAAATTCCGATAGCAAGAGGTCGGCTGGAACCTGATATGTATCTGGCGATGGATCCCGGCACTGTTCAAAATAAGGTAGAGGGTATTAAAACGACTGAACCTGTCTATGGTCTGTCTGCTTTATGGATTGCATCAGAGAACAAGGAAAAAGCTGAACTAAACGGATATACCGTAATCGATCCTGAATCAGTTTTTATAACACATTTATCCGAAACATTGAAAAGACATGCTGATGAATTGTTGACGCGCGAGGATGTGCAGCTTCTTATTGATCGATTGCGTCATAATCAGCCGTCTTTGGTCGGAGAATTAGTTGGTACCGACGGCCAAATTTCGATTGGATTACTTCAGCTTGTGCTTAGAAATCTCCTGAAAGATGGAATTCCAATTCGAGAATTAACCACCATACTTGAATCATTGTCGGAGTACGCCTCAAAAACTAAAAACGTAGCAGCTTTGACCGAGCTGGTTCGAAAATCTTTAAGCAGAACTATTACCGAGCTGTATAAAGACGAAACCGGTGCAATTTCAGCTATAACTTTTGATCCTGTATGTGAGCATCAAATCGTATCAATGCTACGAGAGGAAGCAGGCCAGATAAACTTGGCTTTATCGACAGAGGCGGTAATGCAGTTAAGCAGACACATCGCACAAACGTGGAAAACAACAATGGATAAAGGCAAAGACAAGGTAGTACTAATTTGCGATTCGAGATTGCGCTCACCATTGGCAGGAATGTTATCACGAACAGTACCGTTGTTACCGGTAATAGCTTATGACGAAATTGTGCTCGGAACCAACGTAGAACCAGTAGAAACCATAACCATTCGGCAGACTGGAGATAAAGCAGCTGAAGAGGATGAACAAATGGCCCTGGCAGCTCTAAGCCCTTCGGCAAGCTCAGGTCAGGCCTAAATATTTTGATTATAAAATACGGAAGATAAATTATGCCGTTACACGTTAGATCAATTGCAGTCAGTATTGCAGTAGTATGTTTTTTCGGCTTGGGTTTTATTTGTTGGATTAGTGGTCTTTCGCCGTTTATCTGTTGTAAAAGGGCGCTGATAGGTGCAGCGATAACTTATATAGCAACCAGCTTGGCTGTGAAGGCGATTAACGTTATTTTAACCACTGCAATGATTACGAGCAGGGTGAATCGCCATTCCAGTAAAGCGCAGTTGAAACAGAAGGATAAAGCAAATGACATTAAAGGCTGAAGAGATTCCTGTGGATTGCCGTGATGCGGAGTCTAAGCAAATCCGCGAGAAGGGGGGCGAGAGTGACGCGGGGTCCGCTGCAAAGCGGATTGCGCTGCGCACATACTCAGGCCAGAAGAGACCCGATACTGGCCAGCCTTGGCAAGACGACGAGCAAATAGTCCGGTTTCTGCCTATGGTTCATAAGATAGCTCACCGCGTCGCTGTCTATCTTAGGCCGCCTTTATCGTTTGAGGATTTAGTCTCTGCAGGCACGGTTGGATTGATTAGGGCTGCCCGTGATTTTGACACGTCCCATCAGGCTGAGTTTATGACTTATGCCTATATCAGAATAAAAGGGGCCATTCTTGACGAGCTAAGAAGCTTGTCATTGCTACCTGCAAATGTTAACAAGCAGGTTCGAAATGCCCGCCAGCTTTGTCAAAAAATCACTGAGCAGACAGGCACTGCGCCCACCGATGACGAGTTGGCTGAAAAACTTGGAATAACGGTTGAAGAAGTTTATGAACTATTTGAAAATGCCCGTGTCCAGCATTTTATCTCAATCGATGGCTTGATGGAAGAATGCGCCGCACCGGGCGACTTTTTAGTAACCCGTAACGGACGGGGCACAGCCACTCCTGATGAGCAGCTGGAGCAGGCTGAGCTTATAGATAAATTGAGTGAAGCCATACAACAATTGGACAAGCGACGACGGCAGATTATTTTGCTTTATTATCAGCAACATCTGACGATGAAGCAAATTGCGGATTTATTCAAGATTACCGAATCACGTGTCAGTCAATTGCACTCAAGTGCATTGTTTAGTTTGTCCGTGAAATTGAGGCACTGGAAGGATGACGGATAATGATTACAATATAATAAAGCCGGTAGATGGTTTACAAAATATCATAGGCTTAGCTCCAATAAAGCACCGTGAAGAAAGAAAACGCCGGCAGCAAGGACAAGATTCAGCCGCAGCGGAACCCCGCCCGGCTGGACAGGAAACCTCCGATGGCGAACTGAATGAGTCTATGGATTCAGGGAACGGCAAAGGTGAATTCACCGACAACGAAGAGAACCAGCATTCTATTGATTACTGCGCCTGATCCCGCAACAATTGAAGCCAAAGCTATGCTATCAGCCTTGTCCAAAACCGCTCCTTTGGCCGAAGGACAATTGGTGCGGTGTTGGGCAGAATAGGGAAAGGCTAAATAACAAATGGACAAAGTAATAGGACGAGTTCTAAGAAGTGATAAGGTTAAGCTGGAGGGCCAGGTCCAACTAAAAACGAAGCAACCACAGTCTATGGTACAGCCGACTTCGCAGAAGTCGGCCAAACAACCCGTCACGGCGGTAATTATAGAAAACCATCCCGAATTTGCTGTGATAGAGGTAGCATGCTGCTGTGGCGAAAGAATATTCTTGAGGTGTGAATACGCTGGCCAGGAAAGTCAAAAAATCAAAGATTAAGAATCAAAATTGTGGGATCGTGACCCCACCCAGCGCTGGGCGGGGACAATTGATTTTTGATATGAAATTTGGGGAAAGATAATTGGAGAAAGAATTATGCAAGTTAACAGGAAAACCATAATCTTATTGATTTTATCACTGCTTATGTTTTTGATGCCGGGCTGCGTGGAACCTAAAGGACAGGTGGGTGTAGTTACCCAATCCGAATCTGCAGTTCGACCGAGTTCCGAGCCACAAATCCGCCAGTTGCAGATTGCGAAGAGATTTCAGGAACCTGCTGCCCAGGGCCAAACCGCTGTAGAATCCGCTGTGCAATTGTCGGAAAAGTACGCCGAAATCTATGAAGAGGCGATTGCCCTGCGAGAGAAAAATCAGAATCTCATTGATGAGAACAGTCAGCTCAAAGAACGGATCGGTGTGCTTGAAGCTGATTTGAAGAAGACGCAAAAAGAGCTAACCGAGGCAAATGACCTTCTGATTGAAATGAGGATTGAGCTGAATAATTGGAAGATGGATGTTATCGGTTTTCGGGATGAGATTCGCCAAGCTGAATCGGCTCAACTGGAGGCGCTGCTTAAAATACTTAAGATTCTCGGCGGGGAGGTTACGGTCGAATCAGCCCCCAGTGAAGATAAAGGCTCAACAGCGGTATCATCGGTGGAGTCTGCCCAGCAAAAGTCAGAGAATACTTCAAATCGGGGTGAGCCAAATGAATAGGTTGAGAATGGTATCGGTCCAGAGGGCAGAGTACAGACGACAGAGGACGGACTTCTGTTTTCTGTTTTCTGTTATCTGTCTTCTGTTTCTTCCGGCAGGCTGTCGGTTCTATGAAGCTTCTGAGCCTATGCCGAGGTACTCGTATTTAAGTCCGTATAAGGATCTTACTGCTATAGGAAGAGTGGCTATTGTCGAGTTAGACAACGATTCCGCTTATCCCAAAATTTCTGCTGATGTAACGGAAGCACTTTTTCTTGCTTTGCAGAAAAAGCAGCTATTTGGCTTGACAATGGTCCACCAGGACGATTCTGCCTGGCGAAGTTTGGAGATTGAGCCGGACACAGTGTATACCCTTGAGCAGTTATTTTTGATACGTGATGTACTAAAATGCGATGCGCTATTGGTAGGAACTGTTACCCAATATGAACCCTATCCTCATATGACCGTTGGTCTTCGCTTAAGGCTTTTGGACCTGAGCGGTGGCCAGTTGCTGTGGGCTGTAGAGCAGGTTTGGGATAGTGCCGATAAAACGATGCAGCGCACGATAAAAAAATATTATCAAAGTCAAATGTTTTCAGGTGAAGAGTCCTTGCGTGAACAGATGACAATTATAAGCCCCCTGAAGTTTATCGGATTCATAGCATACGGGGTCGCGGAAACTTTGCAGCCTAAATGATAAATGTGAATATATCGGCTCTTTTAGATGGATACTTTAAAGTAAAAGAGAAAAAATTTCGCAAAACTATTAAAGTTTTATAAAAAACTTGCGAAAATGATTATGGAATAAGGGTTTTGAAGGAATAGTAATGCTATGATAGAAAAGATTGATACAAGTCAAATTCAAGACATCGTAGGCAAATTGTCGCCGAAACAGGCCGATTCGCCCAAGGCGCCGGTAGATAATAGTGCGGATGCTTCACTACAAGCCGATTATGCTTCTTTAATTAGCCGAGCAACACAGATTCCTGAGGCCGACACTGAGATTATCCGAAAGGCACAAGAGCTGTTGCAGTCCGGCCAGCTTGAAAGTCCGGAAAACATTCGAGAAGCGGCAGAGAATATCATAAAAAACGGTGTTTAAAACCCCTAAAGCAGGGAATCTTAAATCGCCAGGCTAACAACCGATGTTCGATGCCAGGCTGAGATAGAATTCATAAACTCGGCGAGAAATTTTGTACACTTGGTACTGTCAATGTACTTATCCTTCACATTCTACTCTACGAAGAACGAGTCTCTGCTTACCTGCTCAGGCCACATAATAAAATTGTAATGGAACTATCGAATATGGAGTTAGAAGCTGCCATAGGGACCAAATTTAGAAAGCTCTGGAAGCATTACTTCCTGCAAAGCATACTGGCTACTACTCTTTTCTCTATTCTCGTCGTTATCTTGGGTAGAGAAAAAATGGTCTTGATCAGCACGATGGGTGCCACCACATTTATCGTATTTGCAATGCCTAACAGCGTTTCGGCGAAAAGAAGAAACGTCGTTGGCGGCCACCTGATTGGCTTGGCTTCTGGAGCTATCTTCTATTTCATTGCTTTGCCCTATTTCCTCGGATATCCCCTCGCAGTCGGAATAGCTATTTTCTTTATGGTAGCTCTGGATGTCGAACATCCCCCAGCCGCAGGCACAGCTTTAGCTGTTGTAATAAATGAGGTTTCTTGCGATGCTTTCGTTACTATAATGCTAAGTGCAGTAATCTTATCTCAGTGCCGCCACTACTTAAGGGGCCACTTCAAAAATCTGTTATGATTTTGGCAAACTTGGCCAAGATTCGAGCGTAAAAATCGAGAAGTCGTCCGCCCGAGCTATTGCGATTAGCTGCTTTCAGCCTGCCTGATGTGACTTTATATGTAGCCGAATTGATATCATGGCTTTCTGTAATGTTCCGAGGAGGTATATCATCAGTTCTGCGACATTTGTTTTTTGATGGATCGTTCCGAAACCTGCGATCAACAAATGGTCCTGATTTAATGACTTTGCTTGAAACCTTTTTCATTTCACCCCCCTATTGAAAGTTTACTAAATTACAGCAGGCAAACCAAAGCAAACCATATCCAGAAAAGCGCCGGATCTTATACTGTTTCAGCCTGACCGTGATGCGCTTTGCTATGGGCTGATATTATGGGACAAGAAGAAAAAAATTTCTTATGAATTGTATAAGAGAACCATTTTGTTCTCCTTACGTATCAAACTTGACAATTTGTGGCGAAACCTTATAATAAAGGGGGATAAGTTATTGTTTTCCCGAATCTTAGATTTCTGTTTTTCTAACCCGTCCTGAGCCGGGTCGAAGGATGGGATAAAACGTACTTTACCCCGTTAGAGAAAGCCAACAATTTTAATCAGTGGTCATAACCAGTTGAAGCCGACTGTGGTTTAAAGCCACCGTCGGAGCAGTCCGTTAGAGAATTTCGTTCTCTAACGGGGTTTACGCTATATCGTGTTATTTGGAGTATCTTATGTATGCCATCCCTTAGGGACGGCTAAATAATGGCAGATATTATGAGCACCGAGCAACCTATTGATACTTACAAAAACCTTGACCATGAGCCGAAACTGCACCGTTTCTTCCGTGCTGCTATCAAAACTCATGCAAACGATCTGCATCTAAAAGTCGGTCAGCCGGCTAAATTACGCCTCTATGGACAGTTAAAGAGTACTACCGGTGAAGCATTAACCCAGGAGCAAATGGAGGAGATGGTCTTTGAGATTCTCACGCCCGGCCAAAAAGAGTTTTTTCTGCAACACGGCACTCTCGATTTCGCTCATGAAATCAGTGATGAGCATCGCTTCCGAATAAACATATTTCGCCAGCGAGGCGTAATCAGCCTTGCTGCAAGGCGGGTAAGCGCGTATGTAGCGTCCTTTGAAGAGTTGCATTTACCGCCGGTGTTGGAAACAATAGCCGACACTAATCAAGGCCTGGTCATGGTGGTAGGGCCGACCGGCTGTGGTAAAACCACCACAATAGCATCAATGATAGATTATATAAACCGCAACCGCTTATGTCATATCATAACCATCGAGGATCCTATTGAATATTTATTCAAGGACCAAAAGGCGATAGTATCGCAAAGAGAGATCGGCCTCGATGTGCCGGACTATGAAGATGCACTGAGGTATCTGATGCGGCAGGACCCGGATGTTGTATTTATTGGCGAAATGCGGGACGCCAAGACGGTTACGGCTGGCATGAGAGCCGCTGAAACAGGTCATTTGGTCTTTGGAACTTTGCACTCGGCAAATGCCTCACAGGCTGTTCATCGGCTTTTAGACCTGTTCCCACAAACGGAGCGAAATCTAATCAGACAAACCCTGGCTATAGCCCTGCGTGCAATTCTCAGCCAGGTATTACTGCCGAGCATCAAAGAAGGCATCGACAGAATACCTGCGGTCGAGGTGCTGCTGTCGAATCCAGCCGTTAGAAAACTAATTTCAGAAGAACGTGAAGGTGATCTTCCCAGCGTTATACGAAGCTCGAAACAGGAAGGTATGCAGGACCTTACTGATAACCTTTGCGAGTTAGTAAAAAATGGTTCGATAGATCCCAAAGAAGCATATAAATATGCACCAAATAAAGATGAGCTGAAGATGGTGCTAAAGGGCATCAGAACCACAGCCGAAGGTATTCTATGAGAATCGCTAAAATTTTGTAATGGAGCATCTTATGCCGGATTTAGCAGTAATTTACATCCAGTACGGCACCTATTTATCCATAATCGAATTTGTTGTTTTTTTGGTCTTATTCTTTTTATGGCTGATACTATTAAACTGGGTTTATGCCGATGCCACAGTAGTAGAAGTCAATGCGGCTTTCTGGACGGGCCTTATTTTCGGTGCAGGCATTGCAGCGACAATAGTCTGGCTGGTTTTGCCTGCCAAATTTACCATTATTGCGATGGCGCTGTACCCAATAGTAGTAGGAGCGATGGCTCTGCCTTATGTCAGGCAACGCAATACTCGGGTTTTGGATGTAGATCGTGTTCTTACTTTCCAGCACTTTAAAAGCTTGATATCTGGCAAAAGCGCTAAAAAGGTTGGCAGCGAGAATTTTATTTTTACGACGGCGAATAACAACGAGGTTCCTGTGCCACAGCCTAAAACGGGTGAGTTTTTCGGCTATAGGGCTGCTTATGAGATATTGAACGATGCTATGTGGCGAAGAGCGAGTACCATTACTTTGACTCCACAACCTGAAAATTGTAAAGTTGCTTACTACATTGATGGGGCACAGGTAGAGCAGCCGACCATGTCAAGGGATCAAGCAGATTATCTCGTTCGCTTTCTCAAACAGCTTGCCAATCTGGACATCAATGAAAAGCGAAAACCACAAAAAGGGAAATTCAGGACCAGCAAGGACAAAAATAATACCGAATGGGAAGTAACTACCGCCGGTTCCACCGCTGGAGAGCAGGTAAAAATCAAGCATGTATTTAAAGAGCACATGGAAAGACTTTCTGAGCTTGGTTTGGCGCCGGACCAATACGAGAAGCTACATAAATTTCGCCAGTTAAAACAGGGTTTGTTTATCATATCCGGCCCGCTAAAAAGTGGTGTAACAACCACGCTTTATGCTATGCTGCGCAACCATGATGCCTTCATCAACAGTATAAACACCCTCGAAAGGCAACCTGCTGCAGAACTACCGAATATCACTCAAAATATCTTTACCCTCAGCGATACTGGTACTACCACGTACGCCAAAAAGCTGCAGACGGTGATAAGAATGGGGCCGGACATTATTGGTGTTGCCGATTGTGAGGATGCCCAAACAGCCCGAGTTGCTTGTGCAGCTGCCAGAGATGGTAAAGTTGTGTACGTTATAATAAAAGCTGACAGTATAATACAAGCATTCGGTATGTGGATGAAGTTAGTCGGCGATAGAAACATCATAGCTGAAACCATTCTTGGCATAAGCAATCAAAGACTAATTAGAAAACTCTGTAATGAGTGCAAACAGGCATACACGCCGGACAAGGAGCTTCTGCGAAAATTCAATCTTCCAGCCGAGAAGGTCAAGGCTCTTTACCGTCCAGGAAAAGTCATATATGATAAACGCGGAAAACCAAGAACCTGTGAAAGCTGTCAGGAGACAGGTTTTATTGGCAGAACGGGTGCATTCGAGACCATCTTAATAAATGATGAACTAAGAGAAAGCATAAAGCACATAAAGTCGCTGTCGGACCTTGGCACACAATTTAGACGTGCCAAGATGCTTTATCTACAGGAACAGATACTTAAAAAAGTCATTGGCGGCATAACGTCGGTGAACGAAATGATTAGAGTGCTTTCAACATCTAAAATCAGAAAAAGGAAACAACAATAACCACGCCCAGCGCTGAGCAGGGCCGGAGAGACCCTTATGACTGGCTCGATTATAATGTTAGCTGTGGTATTAATAATGGTAGGCTGTGCTGTTTTTCTATTTTTAAAAGGTACGTTTATTAAAGCCTTTGCTATGGCGATAGCTGCTGTCTGTGCCAGCACGGTTGCTCTGGGCTTTTACGCTGTTTTGGCAAACACTCTGGTTAGTTTTAGCAGTAATAGCGATTTGCTCACGAAGTGGGGACCACTACTTTGTTTTGTATTATTGTTTATTGTGGTCTTTGCCGTACTACAAACAATCATCAATTTGCTGAGCCGTCAGCCGATTGATTTGGGGCTTTGGCCTGAGCGCATTGGGCGGATTGCCTGTGGTGCCTTCTTAGGCTTCACATTATCCCGTGTCTTATTTGTGGTTCTTATCATGAGTTTGTTGCCTGGACTGCAAACAAGCAGTATGGGAAAATATCTTGGTTACAAAGGATTCAATCCTCCGAAGCATACTCAGCCTCGGCAGGTCGGGACTAAATCCCGACAAGTCGGGACTGGCCAGCGTGAATCCAACACAACAGAAAGGTCAAAAAGCACTTCTGAAAGGAGAAAACTCAGCGACACCAGCAGGTCGGTTTTAGGCCCTGATTTTGATTAATAGTACTTGAATTGCCGATATGCGATTGCCGAATTACGTCCATTCTCCGTAGCACTGCGAAGGATGAAATTGAAAATTGCAAATCTCCACAGGACACCTTACGGTGGTAAATTGAAAATCGAACTATTGGTGCTTAGCTGCAAACAAGCATTTCTTGCAAATCCAGTTCCATTAGATGCTCAAGGTAGATGTTTAATTCATCTTCGGAAAATTGAGCAAGAAACTCCGGCCTGGCGGTTTTGTTGATTTCGCAAATGCAGTCTATCAACTCCCTTTTATCCATATTAGATATCCTTTCTTTAATTGGTTAAATGGTAATTGGTAATTACCAGTTACCAGTAACCAATAGACAAGTATCGTCAGACAGCGATTCTTTTCTTTAACCTACCAGACAGGCAGTTAAAAAACGCCCTATAACACGAACCACCATATAGCGGAATCACCTGTATGATGAGCCACAATATATAGCCCCCAGTAGGAAGGACGGTTTCTTTACCTATCCAACTGTCCGAAAAAAACGCTTATGATGCTGCCAAATTTGAGCTAAAAAAATGTAAATATTTCTTTTTTTTTACTCTATTAGAGATTTTTCTTAGACCGAGTCAGCACAAATCTTGACTGTCATCAGACAAGTAAGGTAGTTCACCCTTGAAAATCAAATCCCGACAAGTCGAGATTTGATTTTTCCGTCCCGATACTATTCTGCGAAGTCCCTTAGGGACGAAGTACGAGTTAATCGGGATAGTTACATACAATCAGGTGCCGTGCATTGGAGCCAATGACTTGCCATTAGTGCAAGGTCTGTAAAATCAACCTTACAATCCTTGTTTACATCGCCTGGCGGATAAGGATGGTCTGAATCGCCACAACAAGGTGAAGGTTTGATGGTTAGGTCATAAAGTACAGGTGAATTTTCCTCCGAAGAGCTTGCAAACATTGCTTCAATCTCAAAATAGCGTCCGTCTGGAATTCTACGTGGTCCTTTACCATTGTGGATCTGCTCCCAATCCGACCAATTTTTATTATCGCTGGAGCTTCGCACATTTACATTAAGAAAAGAGCCTTTTGGTTCATTACTGGTCCAGGAAATCACACCCAGTTGTGACTCAAACAATCCTACATCGTGCAAAACCGTCCATGAACCTATATGCGTGGTGTAAGTTCGTGATACTATGCCCGTCATGTCACTGTAGCCATAGTGCTGGGTGCCGGTAATTATCTTGGTCAAGTCGATCTGATCGGTGCTGGGATCGATTCTGAAGATATAGCCGCCGCCGAGGCAAACCACCCAGACTTTTCCGGTGCTGTCCACTGCTACGCCTGTCGGCGTATTGCCAACACTTATTGTATTTTTCAAATTTCCATCATTGTCGTAGTGAGATACCATGCCCGACTCCGAATCCGCCGTCCAGACGTCGCCATCATCTGTACATACAACCCCTCTCGTGCTGTAACCACCGGGCTTGGTCCATAGTATTTCATCAGTGTGAATATCTATGCAGGAAAGCTTCCTTTCCTCCCATCCTGAGATAAACAGATGGCCTTTTCCATCTATGCCTAAGCCGTAAACATAATGGTCTAGTCCAATAGTCTGAAACGAGAAGTCCGTCGGGTCCAGCCGGAGAACATGTTTTTTATCCTGTCCGGAGGACCAGAGGATACCGTTTTCATCCACGACAGCTCCATAGGGTGTGTGATTTACAGAAGAAACATCTATCGTGTGCAATATTTGTCCGTTGGACCCATCAATATAGTAGTATGTCCTTGTACCATAGCATCCAGCCCAGATATTGTTCTTGCTGTCTACGGCGATGCCGCGAGCGCCGGGATTGCGGTCATCTTCCGCGTATGTTCCTTGGAATTGACCTGGTATATATGTATTTTCCATTCCTGGGATGAGCACGACTTCGTAAATAACACATTCATCGCTTGCCCAGGGCAGCATTTCATCACCTGTTATTTGACCATCCCCATCGATGTCGCTGGATGTTTCAATTACACCATTATAATTGCGATCCATATACTGGCCGTTCTCATATAGGCCTATTTTAACAACGGTGCCGGTACGACGGTTACCAACCCAGCAATTACCGTACAGGTCGATAGTAGTTCTCGAAGGATTGCCGTTGAGATTACCGGGTCCTGTTCGATATCGGGCTAATTCTCTGCCGGTTCTTGTATCAACTTTGGAGACCGTGCCTTCATTTGAGTTCGGCACCCAGATAAATGGTAGAGTCACTGACTGTTCAGAAAGCTGTAGCTGATCGTGAACGGTTTCGTGCTCTACTGCAACCAGAGTTCCCAGATCAAAATCTGTGTCTGTTGTGTACGCGGCACTATAGGGTGGGCCAGTACTATGACTCGGTACATGCGCAGAGGTAAAGCTCCAGACGCTACCTGTGTAGATTGTAGTGCCATCGGTCTCGACCTCATCTACACGCCAGTAATAAGTAGTATCTGGATTCAAACCAGGAGCATACCAATAAATAGGAAATTCTTGGCGGCCTTGATAGTCCGCAGGACCTAATGTTGGACTGGTGCCTAAGTACACATCGTGGAAGGCTGCGGTCTGCCCTGCGGTCCACTGAAGAAATGATGCGGTCACATTTACAGCGCCATCAGCAGGTTTTGGCTCAGAAGCAAGCGACCTTGGATTCACTTCGATAAGACTAAGGCGTACATTATCTAAGCCAATCCGGTTGTAAGTCCCAAGAGCTATATTGTCAAATTCAATACCGATTTTATGACCGATAGATGCCGGAACATCTCTGGTTACGAATAACAGTGTATACTCATTCATTGTACTTGTAAGTGCTACTTGATTAGTCACAACATAAACTGGGAAGCCACCGTCGTCATAATAGATATTCATTTGTAAAGTCGTGGTACCTAAGTTATTTTTTGCATTTACTTTCAGTTCAAAAACTTCACCATCAATAATGGAGTGGTCGGTCAACTGCCAAACCGAGGGATCTGTACCTGTTAAGAAAGCAGACCAAAGTCCGTCAGTAGCTCCCCACCCTGTTTCTACGCCCGAATCAATGGCCATTGAATCACTGCTCCATCCGGGAACATTTTCCCAGTTTTGCTGTCTTGTTGTGCCGGGCAGCTCAAAACTGTAGTTTTCAATCATAATCGGCACTACTGCCTCTGCCATGGTGTTTATGACCATAAGCATTGTTAAAGCTAATAATAGTTTTTTCATCTTATTTAACATTCGATAAATAAATCTCCGTTGATAACCAATACCTTAAGGAATATATCCGCACTCTTCACTACTCTATTTATACTAAATCAGCGACCTTGACTTCAAGAAGAATTTTTCGACTTTGTATTTTCCTAATTCGGCTATTTTCCGGATACTGTTTTAAAATACAGCTAAATTTAAGGGATGAGATAGGAAGTAAGGCTATATTTATCCTCAAACTTTTTTTATCTCACCCTTTGAACTGGAAAAAATTGGCTGATTTGGTATAATTTTATGAAGACAAAAAAGGTTTTAGGAGGAAGAATGAGGAGACTAAAAAGAGCCCAGCGAAGATATGCTAAAGGGCAAAGAAAATTCAGACGTAAAGTTCTAACGACCGGCGCGGCAGCAGCAATTGCCTTCGGAGCCGGTACAAATCTTAATAAAGCCCTTGCGCAATACAAACCTGATAATCATCAGCTATCCGTCAGCCAGGATGCAGACGCTGACCTGCTTAGCAACAGGGAAGAATACGCCATTGGATACCGGTCATTCACAGCCGACCAGAATCGCAACCAAATACCTGACGGCATAGAGTTAGCCCAACGCTGCGCCGCAGTTGTCAACGAGCTGCCGTCCTATGTTCCAGGTACTATGATGGCGATACCAAACCGAACGTACAAAATACAGCACGCACTATTCGGTATCGAACGATGTGACGTCTGCGGTCAGGAGATTAACATGGGCGGCTGGGAAATCATTAATCCTGTCCTTAACCTGGGATATCCTGATCCTAATGATCCGTTAGACGGAGCATTTTTGCCGGATTTGGCACTGCACTATATGGAGCATGGCTCATTCGATTGTCTCGGCGATACTCACCAAGGTCGAGTCGACATCACGAGACTTCTCAGGGTGCTTGAACTGCGTTTTCCCTACGAACCCAATGAACATCAGTTGTCTATACAGGAAAGCGATCTTGATGAGGACTTTCTGGCGGATAGCGAAGAATTAGTCGCAGGCTATAACTTGTATGACGCCGACCAAAATGGAACTATTGTTCCTGACGGTATAGAATTGGCTATGCAATGTGCGGAGGTGATTGAAGCTCTACCGATTTTTGATCCAAATGGACCGGAAGTAAATGCGATACATAAAGTGGACTTTTTACAACGAGGTCTTGAACTGTGCGAAGTGTGCGGCGAGTTGGTTAACATGGGTTATTGCCAGATTACAAACCTCAAGCTCGGTCTTTCTATCGAGGCACCTTATATTGTCAGCCATTATATGCGACATGGTTCTTTTAGCTATTCGGGCAATGTTCACGGAAAAGGTAGAATCAATGTACCTCTTTTGGCAAAGATTCTCGAAATGCCCAGCCGATGTGGTGATTTGGGAACGGTATATAATCCAATCGACCTGAATAAGGATTGCAAGGTGGACCTTGAAGACTTCGTTGAATTTGTTGAGAAGTGGCTGCAAGATTCCGAGCAAATCCAATAGATGTACATGAGGATTCCCGCAAGACGGGGGCTAAATATTGGATTAAATCCGTCAGAGGCGGGTCTTTAATCTGTGTGTGCTAAGCCCGTGCGGCCGATGGAAGTCCCTTCGACTTCGCTCAGGATGGGCGCTTTGCGGCGAGTTCGCCTTCGTTGATGCTTCCGACTTCGCTTACGCTACGCCGGACGAGTCGGCGGATAAAATCCGGTCATCGTCAGGATTTATAAAAGCCGAGTGTTAGTCCCATTAGGCCTTTTCCTTTGCGCTCTATTTTATTTGACACAGATTAATATGGGGTTTAAACTTTATAATATGACCATGCTGGAGATAAAAAAGCTGTTATTAGAGGCGGTTAGAAATGATCCGAGTTCTGCTGACATCAAATACGTGGCTCTTTTTGGTTCCTATGTAAATGGAAATCCGAGAGAAGACAGCGACATCGATGTTTTAATTGAATTTTATCCACAGGCTGTAGTTGGATTGTTTAAATTTGTGGATATACAGAGTAATTTCTCTGAGGCACTTGGAAAAAAAGTTGACTTGCTGACTCCACAGGCGATTAGTAAATATTTCAGGAATAAGGTACTTGAAGAGGCTGAAATTGTCTATGAAGGATGACAGAACGTATTTGCTACATATACTTGAAGCAATAGAGAAGATCGAAAGATATATTGCAGCGGCTGATTATGACAGTTTTTCAAACGATGACATGATGATCGATGCGGTGGTCAGAGAGCTGGAAATTATAGGAGAAGCATCTCGTAATTTGTCTGATAGTTTTCAAGATAAGCATTTTGTAATTCCCTGGTACAAAATCAAAGCGATGAGGAATGTGTTAATCCATGAATATTTTGGTGTTAACCTGAAGGTCGTCTGGGATACCTGCAAAAATGATATGCCGCCCCTTAAGACCTTTATCGGAAAAGTGCTTAATGAGTAGGCCCGTGAGGCCGATGATAGTTGCCTTCTAAATCTCGACGAATCTCGATACAAGCAATCTTCACGCACAAAATGGCGATAGGTGTCTATCCTTCAGTCAGTTATATTGATGGTAGGCAGTCCCCGCAGGTGGACAAAGGGTGCATCTTGAGGATGGGAACTTGCATGTTGGAAAATTAGTGTTAAAGACCCCCAAAATCCACTTACAAACTCGACACGCATCGCCAGCACAATCATACTATTTCTGAAACTTGACATAGATTATGGCTGCTCGTATGATTTGTGCCAATAACAATTTATTTTTGGAGCGCATATAATGTCCAATATAAAGAAAAGCTGGGAGAAACGGTTGGCAGGGCAGCCTGACGAGCTGATGATTGATTTTGTAGAATCGCTTTCTTACGACAGACGCCTTTATAAGTATGACATCGTCGGCTCAATCGCCCATGCACAGATGTTGGCCGAACAAAAGCTGATTACCAAAGATGAATTCAAGCAGATTAAAGGCGGACTTATCGAAATCAGTGAGGAAATAGCCCAGGGACGATTCAAATTCGATAAAAAATATGAAGACATCCACATGGCTATCGAGGCTGCGCTGATTGACAAGGTCGGTCATGCCGGTGAGAAGCTTCATACCGGCAGGAGCCGCAACGACCAGGTCGCTACCGACATCCGGCTCTGGATGCGCGACGAAATAGAGATTTTGCAATCCAAGATAAGCTTGCTGCAAAAGGCCTTCGTTACATTAGCAGGCAGGCACACCGAAGATGTAATGCCGGCTTACACCCATCTTCAGCGCGCTCAGCCGATTGTTATCGCATCGTATGTGTTAAGTTTTGTAGAACAGCTTGAGCGTGACTTTATTCGGCTGAAAAACTGCCGGAGCTTAGTCAGTATTTCACCTTTGGGTAGTGGCGCCATAGCAGGTTCTACCCTGCCTTTAGATAGAAAAAGCACCGCCCATCAGTTGGGTTTTTCGGATATCAGCTATAACAGTATCGATGCGGTGAGCGACAGGGACTTTTGCGCGGAGTTTATTTTCGATTGTGCGCTTATAGCAACGCATTTATCACGTTTGGCTGAGGACTGGATAATTTACTGTTCAAGCGAGTTCGATTTCTTGCGGCTTGATGACAGCTTCTGTACATCTTCGAGCATAATGCCGCAAAAGCGTAATCCCGATTGCTTGGAGCTGATTCGCGCGAAAACCGGCTCGGTTTATGGTTCATTGATGGCTATGTTGACGATTCTAAAGGGTCAGCCGTCGGGTTATAATCGCGACTTTCAGGAGGATAAGATTCATGTTTTCGCCGCCAGTGACACGGTTGAAGCCTCGCTGGATATGGCGCAGGCCGTCGTTTCGCATACAAAGTTCAACGCAAAGAAAATTTCGGTTAGTTTGCAGGAAGGCTTTTTAGATGCTACTGCTTTGACCGATTATTTGGTTCAAAAAGGCGTGCCTTTCCGCGAAGCTCACGGAATTGTCGGGACGCTTGTCGCTAACTGTGAAAAGCAAAATAAGAAGTTGGTAGAGTTGGGCCTGGATGAGCTGAAAAAGTGTTCAGCTGTTATTGAGAATGATGTTTACGAGTACCTTGGCCCAGCAAACGTAGTTGGAAAGTATGTCACTGATGGTGCAGCCGGACCGCAGCAGGCAAAAAGACAAATCGCATACTGGAATAAACAATTGGCGCAACGATAAATGTTTAGCCCCCAAATTTATTTGGGGGTTTTTACCTTGGCGGTGAAATGGGTATCAGTGAAGACCAAATTACCGAGTGGTTCGCCCGTCAGAGCAGGTTATCCGCAGCGGAGTTTCCAATAGGTATCGGCGATGATATGGCGGAAATCTGTTTGGCGGAAGATGTTACAGTTCTTATCACCACCGATATGCTGCTGGATGGCGTACATTTCGACCTGCGAAAAACAACCATAAAACAGGCAGGTTATAAAGCTATGGCTGTCAGCCTCAGCGATTGTGCGGCTATGGCTACAGTGCCCGTTGCTGCGGTGGTATCTGTGGCGCTACCTAAAGGTTTCGGGCAGAAAGAATTGAAGCAGCTTCATTCGGGAATTACTTTGGCCGGCGACAAATTCAACTGTCCCTTGATAGGAGGTGACATAACGGTCTGGAGAAAGAAGGAGCCGTTTGCGATTAATGTAGCGATGCTCAGCAGGCCCGCCGGCACCAAACCTATAAGGCGCTGCGGTGCCAAAATCGGTGACGGTATCTGCGTGACAGGTTCACTGGGTGGTGCTATTAGTGGTAAACATCTGAAATTTGAGCCGAGGGTTAAAGAGGCGATAAAGCTTGCTCAATTGGTTACTATAAACTCAATGATTGATATAAGCGATGGGCTAAGCAGCGACCTGAATCGTATCTGCAAGGCAAGCGGCATAGGGGCTGTTATAATTGCAGAAAAGATTCCTGTATCGAAGCAAGCACAAAAATCCAAAGACCCATTGAGCTCGGCTCTTAACGATGGCGAAGATTTCGAGCTGCTTTTTACCCTCTCACCGGGCGAATGCGAAAGATTATTAAAGTTGTGGGATGGGCCGATACCGATAACGCAAATCGGAACAATCACCGATATAAGAAAAATGAAAGTAAAAATGCCGGATGGTCGAACCACTAACTTGCATGTAAAGGGATATGACCACTTGAAAAGCAAAACCCCCAAATAAATTTGGGGGCTAAATGTTTAGCCCCGCAGTTTATCGTCAAGATGCCTTACGGCACTGCGGGGTTTTGTTTTTATGGGTACAAATTTCAATATTATCTCAAATTCGCCGGAAGAAACCATCGAACTTGGTCAAAGGCTCGGCTCACAATTAAAGGGCGGCGAGGTCATCGCTGTTTGCGGCCCTTTAGGCAGCGGAAAGACGCACCTGATTAAAGGTATCGCAGCCGGCGCCGGGGCACAGGACAGCAGGGATGTCACCAGTCCTACGTTCGTTATAGTTAATGAGTATTCGGGCAGACTGGATATTTATCATATCGACGCCTATAGGCTCGATTCCACCGCCGAGTTTGAGGTGTTAGGCTTTGATGATTTTTGCTATCCGCAGTCGGTGGTTCTGATTGAGTGGGCCGATAAAGTCGAATCGGCCTTGCGGGCTGTTGATTGTATTCGGATAGAGCTTTCTCACGCCGGTCAGACCAAAAGGAAAATACATATCAAAAATGCACCAGAATATATAGTGCTGTAAACATTACATTCCAATTTCTTTTCAAAAATTCTAATTTCTAAATCATAAATTCTAAACAAATTATAATTACCAAAATACAAAATCCTAAATAAAACGTTTTGAACATGGATTCGACAAGCTCACCACAAGTTTGAAATTAGAATTTAGAAATTGTTTAGGATTTAGGATTTATTATTTCTTCCGGTTTGGCAGGGGGGTTTTTGTTTTTCATACTTTAACAGGGAAGTAACACATGGCCTTTCAAAGCGGCTCAATAGTTTTTTCGGACGTATAATTTGAGCGCAATAATTGAAGTGTTTGTTTTTTGATAATTTTACAGTCTTTTTTAATTTTGGAGGGGTAGAACAGAACAGTATTTGGATAGTTAAGTTGCGTGTTAATTAGGCCGATACCTTAAATTGTGAAAAATTATTGGCCGGGTGCGGTGTGTTTACCAAAATATTTATATTTTTAAAGGGGTGATAAAATGAAAGCGAAAAGTGGTTTTACATTAGTGGAAATTCTGATTGTGGTGGTCATTCTCGGTATCCTGGCTGCGATTGTAATTCCTCAGTTTACAAATGCCAGCACCGAGGCCAAGACCAACAGCCTGATGAGCAACCTCCAGAGTATCCGCTCACAAATCCAGTTGTATAAGGTTCAGCATAATGATGACTTACCTACTGATGGAGGGCTCACGTTTACGGTGGCTATGACCACTAAAACTGAGATTTCTGGTATAGCTAGCGATGGTGAAGCCACCAATGGCGAGTATGGTCCTTATCTGCAACAAATACCTAAGAATCCGTTCACTGATTCTAGTACTATAACTACAGGAGTAGTTAGCCCTGTTGTGGGCGTTGCTGGCGGCGGATGGTATTTCAATACCTCAACGGGTGCATTTAATGCATACGATGATGGTACATGCACCGATGGTACGACAGCTCATTCAGAATTGTAACGGCTCTTTTGTTATAGGCTTTCCGGTGGCCTAAAAAGAAAATCTACGGTTCTTACAAATTAATAACAAAAAATGGCTGACCGTGCTGAGGCAATGGCCTTAGGCGTGGTCAGCCCTTTTAATGAAGTGATTGACCAAAATTCTTAAGCACTAAATCCTAAACCTGTCCTGAGCGAAGTCGAATGGATTCTAAAAAATCTTCAATGACCAAAATACAAAATCCTAAACAAATCGTTTTGAACATTTGAGATTAGAATTTCGAAATTGTTTAGGATTTAGATATTAGGATTTAGAATCTTGACTGTCGTCAGGCAAGTTTTAAGTTATAGGGGGAGGGTTATGAACGAGGAGGCACGCTGGTCGTACGCTGAGATTTTGATCATCGTGATTGTCTTGAGTGTAGTGTCTATAAAGTATGTCCCGCGGTTTACGCAGGCAAGTCAGGACGCCAAGATTAGCAGGCTAATGGATGGACTTCAGCAGGTGCGTTCTCAGCTTGATTTATATAAGGCTCATCACGAAGATAATTTACCTCCCACTGATTCGTTTGAGAGTTTCAAAAACAGCCTGACGACGGCAATGGGACAGTACGGCCCATATATCAAACAGATTCCTGAGAATCCTTTTAATAATCTTTCTACGGTTCGGTTCGATGGTCAACCGGCCGGCAGCGGATCGGCCGGCTGGCGGTTTGATACAAAGACCGGCTTGTTCCAGGCAGACGACAGTATCGCACATGCAGGATTATGAAATAAATCCAAATATCTAATATCTAAATCCTAAACAAGTTCAAATGAACTAAATTCAAATGTACTAAACAATATTGTGTAATCTTTATTGTTTGTGAAATTTGATATTTGAATTTTGGATTTGTTTAGAAATTAGAGCTTAGTATTTAGAATTTGGGTTACTATCGTAGGTATATGGTTATCAATAATGAGGACAAATGTTTAGGTGGGCACAGCCCACCCTATAAGATGGAACGTCGTGGTTTTACGCTCGCTGAGGCGATGATGGCCATGGTCGTGCTGGGTATAGCTGCGGCAGGGGTATTGCTTCCTTTTACAAGCGGAGCACAGGTGCGGGCCGAAGGTATCCACAGGACTTTGGCCGCTAATTTGGCAAGCGATCTGATGGAACAAATTGTTTCTAACGATTTCGATGACCTAAAGGATTTTTCAACTGAGGAGGATTTGTCTTCTACGTATGCCAACTTCAGCAGAGGTGCAAGCTGTGCCTGGGATGAGACGCAGGATTTCTTTATATTGGTCACGGTGTGGGTTAAATACAACGGACGTGAAATCGCAGTTATAAATCGACTTATTAGCAAGTAAAAATACTAAATTCTAAGCATTAAATACTAAACAAATTTAAAATTCAAATGACCGAATGATCAAAACGTTTTTAATTTTGGATTTTTGTCATTTGGATTTGTTTAGGATTTAGAATTTAGATATTAGGATTTCTAAAAGATGCAATATACGCGCTACGAAAAAGGCTTTACACTGGTCGAGCTGTTGGTTGCTTTGATTGTCAGCAGCGTAATCCTGGCTGCGGTGGCTACGCTCGCCTTTGCCATGAGCACGGCAAACGTTTCTACAGATGATACAAGCAGCAAGCAGGCCCAGGTACGTTTCGCTACGCTGAGAATCTCAGAGCTTATTCGGCACTGCAAGTTGATTTGCGCTGCGCCGGGCAACGATCTTGTAATTTGGAAAGCGGACGATAATCCTGAGAATGGTAAAATTGATGTACTTGAATTGGCCTATATCGAAAAAGGAAACAATAGTGAACGTATAAGAGTTCTTGAATTTACAAGTTGTCCAGACTGGCTTAGTTCATGGTTTGCAAACCAATCTTTTCAGATAGCCGTTCTTCAATTGGATTGGTTAAAAGCCTTGTTTGTCAGTCTATGCCAGGAGACTTATGCTCGATTAATTCCACAGTGTAGTGGCGTCACGTTTATGGTCGATGCTGAGCCGCCGAATACCAAATTTGTGAGCATTACGCTTGACCTTCTTGAAAACAATGTTGTTCGTCCCTATCAGATAAATGCAGCGCTTCGCGGCTGGGCGGGGAATCTGCTTAGTGCCGATGGCCAAAGCATTGTAGGCGATGATGATTAAAAATTGCGGATTAATCGTTTTCTTGTCATTGCGAGGCCACCTTAGGTGGCCGTGGCAATCTCTATTTACAAGAGAGGAGAGATTGCTTCCCCTTCGACTTCGCTCAGGGCTAAAGGCTCTTTTCGCTCGCAATGACATTCTGTGATCGGTTCTACAGAAGGTAGATGGCTTATGGTGGGGCAAGCCCCACCCTACAAATGATGATTAAACAAAAAATAAAATTACGCATTACGCGATACGCGATACGCAATACGAACAGGAAAGGTGCAGCTTTACTTGTCGTCCTTTTTATCATCATGGCCATAACTATCTTGTCGCTTGGCTTTTTGTCCCGAAGCGATGTGGAACTTGCCTGCGGCCAGAATATGATATTACGGACGCAGATGGATTATTTGGCCGAATCCGGCTTGGAGCACGCCAAAGGTCTTGTTCAAAATCCGCAGGATATCGATTCAGGATATTGGACAGGAGCTACGAGTCAACAGTTGGTTGAGGGAAGTAACGATTTTTATGATGTCACTGTTGTTCGCGATGACCCAAATTATTGTAATTACATTATAGATTGTAATGCCTACCGGCGAAAAGGCAGCGAAACAGTTGGCCGAAGCAGCTTAGCAGCCGAGCTTCGACTTGACCCCTGCATAGCATACTGGGTTGGTAAAAGTACAACAATCCATACGGAAATTACAATTAATGGGGATGTTTATTGCGATGACGATTTAATAGTTAATGGTATAGTAAACGGTGATGCCTTCTCCAAAAAATATATAACCGTCAATGGCAGTGTGACTGGGCAAAAGAATGAATCCGTTACTCCCCCCGTAGGGTTACCTGACCTTGAGTATTCTGATTTTAGCTCGCAATATTATTATAATGGTTCTGGGCCATATTCAGTGCAACCTTTAGATCCTGATTATAATTCAACGTTTCCGGGGCCAGGAGTGAATAATCCTGCCTGCGTTTATTATCGTAATGGCAATCTTGAGCTAAAGGGCGAGATTGATATAACTGGTATGCTCGTGGTCAAGGGTGACTTTAAGTTAAAAGAGAACTGTAATTTGACTATCACTGCTGTTAAGAGCTTTCCTGCACTTTTAGTAGGCGAAGATATAAAAATAGAAGATGATAATCAGAGCCTAACTGTAAACGGTCTTGCGCAGGTAAAAAAGACTATTGATATGGGAGACAAAACGGGCAGCAGTCTTAATGTTATCGGGGCGTTGTGTATTACTAATGATGAGGGTATAAAGAATACTAATGGGTGTACTATTAGCATAACTGCTTTTCCTGACAAAGCGGCCATCGAAACTTGGCCGACGGCTGATGCAGCAAATAAATGGTCACCAGCGGCAGGAGCGTTTTTTAGAAGTATCCAGAGAAAATAAAAGCGGCTCAAAAGGCTCTCCTAAGCGGTTGCGGTTGCGCGACTCGTATCGGTTGCGTAAGTCGTCCAGCGTTGTCAAAGACGCAACCGTAGGCCTGTCCTGAGCGAAGTCGAAGGGACGATAGACGAAACGAGCAGCGCAACCGCTCAACGAAAAGGGGGGTTGCTTATCGGCCTTTTTACACAACAAAAAGAAAAATCCGATTAAAAAGTGAGCTAAAATTGTAAGTGCCTAAAGTGCCTAAAATCATAACTTTCAACTTTAGGCACTTTAGCTCACTTTAGGCACTTTAGTCATTGAGGAATCTGTCTTGACGGTTGTACGAATTTTGTTGACCTTAACTGTTGAAGGTATGGGATTTGACAGTTGTATCAGATGGCAAAATACAGCAGCGAATCTTATCGTGAACTCCCCGATGAATCGCGGAGTTTTATACCAAATTTCGCGTGAGATTCTTATATGTGCTTGATAAAGGTGAATCTGTAACATGCCGAAAATATAAAAGTTAACGGAGGCAGGGCTCGTAATGTCCTATTGTCAACAGATAAGGTCGGTGAGGAGAACCCAGACCCGAGGAGGTGTCTCGACCAGGCTCGTCAAGGTCGAGACTCAAGCCACCTCGACTGCGCTCCCCTCGACTTCGCTCGGGACAGGCGGAGCAGGTTTGAGTCTTTACGTACGGGGCAGTGGATTTACCCCGTTAGATAAAGCGGGTGTTGATTTAATTCCACCATTGCAAACCGTTAGAGAACAAAGTTATCTAACGGGGTTTACTTTTATAGAGATTTTAATTGTGATTGTGCTGATCGGGATAGCGGCAATGATAGCTGTGCCAATGATATCATCATCGGCTTCTATGCAGATATACTCCGCTGCTAACATGATTGCAGCGGACCTGGAGTACGCAAAGAGCATGGCAATCAGCAGAGGACAAAATTACTCGGTTGTCTTCACAAGCGATAAAACCTATGAAATTCGTAACCAATCAGGATTGATACAGCACCCTGTGAAAAAAGGGGATTTTATCGTTAATTTCGGAAGCGACAGCAGGCTGGACCAGGTCGATATTTTTGATGCTGTTTTCAACCCGAACTCCAGCACGACGATTACATTTGATTATCTTGGCAGCCCCAAAAACGGAGAGGGTTTAGATTTGATTGGAGAGGGTGTTATTACTCTGCAGGCAGGCGGAGTCACTAAGAAGGTTTGTGTAGAGGCTGTTACCGGATATATCTCGATTGCTGACTGATGAGAGAAAGTGTAAATGATAAACTTGAATCTTAAATCTCAGAATCCACGTCCTATAGGATTGGACATAGGTCTTCATTCTATCAAGATGATTCAACTGGCGGTAAGCGAAGGTCGGATAGCTGTTGTTGCAGCAGACCAGACCCGTCTTGACGCCGATGTAGATGAGGATCACGAGGAAAGAAGAAGATTTATTATTTCCGCAATAAAGCGGATGCTGGCGGAGAATAAGTTCCACGGACGGAATGTTGTTTCCTGCCTGCCGAATGAAAGAGTGAAGATAACTTCTCTGCGTTTGTCTGAGATGCAGCCGCCACAGATGGAACAGGCTTTACGAAGAGAGGCTGCTCATCGTTTCGGATTTGACCCGGATAAGGACGCGATTAATTACATACTTGCCGGCAGTGTCCTGCATGGTGATGAGGTTAAGAATGAGCTGATATTGTTTGCTACAGACGATGAAACGATAAAAAATCATATAGCGATGCTTGAAGAAGCCCAGCTTCGGCCTGTGGCGATAGATGTTATTCCGTGTGCCTTGTTCAGGGGCTTTGAAAGGTCGCTTAGGCGTCAGGAGGATAGGGATCGCACGACAATTTTTTTGGATATAGGCAGTTGCTTTACCACGGTGGTCTTTGGTCGCGGAGGGGAAATTTGCTTTGTTAAACAAATAGCGGTTGGAGGGAGCAGGTTTAATCACGAAATAGGAGCGAGATTAGGTATCGATATCCACGAGGTGCGGATGCTGCGGGGCAGGCTTCGAATGGAACAAAACCCGCCGGGCCTGCTGCCGAGCTCCGGAGGACGGATCTCAGCAGAGGACAATGAGCGCCTTGATGCCTCTACGCGACAGGTGATACTCGATGCAATAACTACTGTTGCTGAAGAGATCGTAAAAGAGATATCACTGTGTTTAAGATATTATACGGTGACATTCAGAGGCAAACGTGTGGAGAGAGTGGTTTTTAGCGGAGGTGAGGCGTACGAAAGTATATTGCTTGATGTTTTAAAGCAGCAGCTAAGGATTGAGGTTGATGTAGCTCAACCGTTGAAAGGTTTCGATTTGCCGGAAGAAAAGGTGAGCAACAATCTTGGTTGTGACAAGCGAGGTTTGTTTTGTGAGTGGGCGGTAGCTATAGGCCTGAGTCTCAAGGGATTTAGTGGAATTACTGATGAGCTGGCTGCGCCGCAAATGCAAAAAAGCGGAATTGAAAGCCCTGATAATAATGAAAGAAATTGATTTTCTTCCAGAGTGGTATAAGAACGGCAGACGTCGGCAGTTGCGTTATAGCACACAGTATATAGCTCTGGTTTGTATGTTTAGTGTGATGATGGTGTGGAATTTTATTTCCTTGAATTCCGTTTCGAAAGCTACGGCTAAGCTTGCTCAAATGGCAGCGGAGCAGTCAGAAGTGCAAATTGCATCAAAAGAGTTCACAAAGATTAAGAACGAGCTGGCGGAACTGCAAAACAAAACGCATATACTCGGAGAAATCGACTCCAGGATTAATGTAGCGGAAGTTTTAGCTGAAATGAGTTTTTTAATTGATGAAAAGGTAGTTCTTAGCAAACTGGAATTCATCGGTGAGAGGTTCTCAGACAAGCAGCAGCCCAAAAAGAGCAGTAGTTCAGCCATCAGAGTTGTCGGGGCTGGGACGGATAAAAGGCAAAACCTGCCGCTTGGCAATGTCTGTTTCAAAGTGCTGATAAACGGCATAGCGGCTGATGCCGGTGACGTTGCAGCATTAGTATGCAAGCTGGAAGATTCGCCATATTTTTGTCGGGTCTATCTCTCAATCTCGCGAAACAAAACGATAC
>Ga0315541_1000579_pt1 | contig 38909 bp, 56 predicted proteins | sample SalMarSW160190MG_FD_203095 | JGI IMG/M metagenome (GOLD analysis project Ga0315541, IMG submission 203095) | Salt marsh sediment microbial communities from the Plum Island Ecosystem LTER, Massachusetts, United States - Salt Marsh Sediment SW1601-190 ...
TACTTTTTGTTTTATATGGTTATACTGATAAGACATTATCTGATTTACCTACAAGATGGGTTAAAACAAAGACTTGTAGTGTAAAGGTTAGATTAGAATATAGAGGTATAGATTGGGTAATAGAAAGAAAAGTACCTACGAAGATTGAAATTTACAGAGACGGCGTATTAGATATACACGAAACTAATGCTGATAAACAAAAGATATTGAATGAGATATTTAAGAATGTAGACTACTTTAGAAAATTTAGAATGTTAGATGTAAAACAGGGTATAAATATTCTTGAACAAGGTAAAGTTGCTCTAAAAAAGAGTCTTGTTTCGTTTAATGAGGGATTATTTAATGATGTTAGAAAGAGACTACAAGATAAGAAACATGAAAGAGAAATTTATAACAGAGATACTGCATTCATATCCCCACATTATCCTTCAGAAAAACGATACGACGTTATCTGTGAAGGATTGTCTAAGTTATTGGATAACATTGATGAAGTTAAAAAAGAGTTTTCTGTTTTACAGACAGAAACAAATAAGGACTATGCCTCTTCAATTAAACACAAGACTTTAATTGCAGAAAATAACACTAAGATTATCAGATTAAAAAATCTTAATTCTTGTCCTACTTGTTATCAAGAAGTACCTAAAGAACATAAAGAACGTATTTTAAAAGAGTTTCAAAAAGTTGTAGATAAAAGTATTGAATGTTTTAAAGAAGCAGATACCACTTTTAAAGACAAGAAAGAACAACAAGAGTTATACGAAACAAAGTTAGAGACGTTAAGACAACAGCAAATGTCTCTAGGTGCGTTAAAAATGAAGATAGAGACACGATTGAAACAAAAAGAGTACAAATACTCTAATAGAGACGTTCTAATCGTAAATCAGTCTATAAAAGAGTTAGATAGATTTATAGCAAATTACATAACAGATTGGATAAAAGGATTAGAACCGGTAATTAATAGTATTACAAGTAAGGCTGATTTAGAAGTATATTTTGATTTAAACGAAAAAGGAGATTTTGATTTTAATATAAAAAGAGATAATTGTGATTACTCTTATAAAGATTTATCAGATGGACAGAGATTAATGTTAACTATAGCATTTCAAGGCGCTTTACTTATTCAAGAAGGAGAAGAAGGATTAATTGTTGCGGATGAGGGATTTAGTAGTTTAGATGAAGATAATTTAAGACATATAATAGATTTATTCACAGAATTACCATTTCAATTAATATTCATTCTTCATAGAGCACCAGAATTACCAGACAATGTAAAGATAATAGACTTAGGAGATTAGAATGGCAGAAGAAAAGACTATCGACCAACTTCCTACAGATGTAAAGGAAGCAGTAAAAGAAATAAAAAAAGAAAAAGAACAAGTAATTTTAACTACGGATGACTCATTTATAAAAGATAAAAAGGGACCACAACCGTCATTAAAAGAAAAAAAAGAATTAATGACGAAACATTTAACGGCTCTTTTAGCTTTTGTACGTTTTGTTGACAAAGATTTATTGCAGAATAGAGCAGAAAGAAAACAATTCTGGAGAGATTTTACAAAAGGGCCAGTTCAGAGAGAGTTGGCAATATTATTTCTTATGAGAAAATTTGAGGTTTTTGAAAATGCAAAAAGAGAACCAGAAACTAATACTGAAAACATTAGTGGGAAGCAGAGCTCACAATCTACATAACGAAGACTCTGACTACGATTATAGAGGAGTTTACGTACTTCCAACTACTGAAATTCTGTCTATTGGATATAAGTATAAGGGAAGTAATTGGTTAGAAGGAGAGAAAGAAGACCAAACTTCTTGGGAAATAGGTCATTTTCTTCATCTTGCTACTAAATGCAACCCTACTATATTAGAAGTATTTAAATCTCCAGTTATAGAGACTTTATTTAGTAGTAAAATAAAAGCCAACGAACTTTTGAGAGAACATAATTGGGGAGACGAATTAAGAGCATTGTTTCCTTATATTTGGAACCCTAAGGATGCTTTTAATGCTTTTACTGGTTATGGTTTGAATCAACGCAAGAAAATGTTAGATAATAAGGACAATAGATGGCAAAAATATGAAGTTGCATATATCAGAACTCTCTATAATTTAACTGAACTTCTTAGAACTAACGATTTCTCGGTAGAAGTTACAAATGAGAATGTTAGAAAAGAACTTATTAATATTAAAGACGGTAAAGTTAAACTAGGAGAGATAGTTGATATGGCAAAGAAACTCGAATATACATGTCAAGAACTATTACTTTTCTGTACAAATACACCAAATATAGATAAAGTTAATGAGTTTCTTATAATGGTGCGAAAGGAATTTTGGGAATGAAAATACCTAAAAATATAAATATATGTGGTCAGCAATTTAAGATAAGTTATAAAAAGAAAATAGAACAAGATGAGGAAGAATTACTTGGGTTATGTGATGTTAATACTTGTACTATTAAATTACAGACTGGAATGAACGATACAAAAAAGAAGGAAGTATTTTTACATGAATGTATTCATGCTATTGATGAGAATTTAAGATTAGGATTAGGTGAAAAGAAAGTTAATATACTTGCTATTCATATATTAAGTCTTATAACTAACAACAAGTTAAATTTTAATAGATAATGGGTCTGTGGCTGAGCGGTCAAAAGCGCTAGACTGTAAATCTAGTTCGTTTAACGGTACGTTGGTTCGAATCCTTCCAGGCCCACATTTAGGTCCCTTAGCTTAACGGTAGAGCGTTCCCCTTATAAGGGATTGACCTGAGTTCGACTCTCGGAGGGACGACCATATAAATAGAGAGAATAATTATGAACATATTAATTCTTATTACGATTTGGTTTGCAATTTATTTATTATTAAAATTAAAAAAACAGCAGGAGGAAATCATGGCACAGATTGATGAAATATTAACTTTATTAGACCAGTTAGAAGTAGCTGTTGATGGAGCTATAAACAAAATAGCTGAATTAAAAGAAAATATTATTACTGACACTCAATTTAATATTATAAAAACAAGAGTTCAGGGAGCGGTTACAGGTTTGACAAATATAATTCAGTAATGTTTTTAACAGAGAGAAGTGCTGTTGGTGGCATACGGGTTCTGGACACCTGAGGCGATAGTTCGAATCTATCCTCTCTGACCATATTAAATATGCAAGGTTAGCTTAATCGGTTAAAGCACCCGACTGATAATCGAGAGACTGGTAGTTCGATTCTATCACCTTGCACCAGATGTGGCCGTAGCTCAATAGGTAGAGCTCTTGGATGTGGCCCAAGCGGTTGGCGATTCGAATTCGCCCGGTCACCCCATTAATATGTCCGTGTGGTAGAGTGGTTCATGCGCTGGACTGCAAATCCGGAGACAAGAGTTCGATTCTCTTCGTGGACTTTTTAGGAGATTAATTATGTTTCTTTGTAGAGAATGTTTAAAAAAAGAAGACGAAAAAATGGGAAAAGACAGAATATGGTTATTTACTCTTCACATGTTAATATCATATGGTGCCTGTGAAGATTGTGGAAAAGTTAAAGAGTGTGTAGATTGTTAAATATAGCACGGTAGCATAACTGGTAATGCACCAGATTGTTAATCTGCAAGATGGTGGTTCGACTCCACCCTGTGCTGCCACATATACCGAGTTCGTTTAATTGGTAGGACGCTAGACTTTGACTCTGGAGATTTGTGGTTCGATTCCCAAACTCGGTGCCAGGAGAATAGTATGATTTGTATAATAAAATATGGAAAAGATGGAAAAAAAGAGAAACAAGTAAAAGTTAAAGATTTAGATGAAGCTGAGAATATTGCTAACGAAAAATATAAAACTTGGGAAGATATAATTATTAAAAGGAGATAGAAATGAGCAATTCTAGTGGAATTTGGTTTAGTGGAGCACTATTTTTAATTTTCTTAGTTTTAAAACTAACTAATTTAATTAGTTGGTCTTGGTGGTGGGTAACAGCACCATTATGGATACCTTTTGCTTTTGTAGGTACTATTTTATTATTAGGATTTGTAGGTACTATTTTATTATCAGGAATTGTAGTAGCGGTTCTTAAATAATTATGAAAACAGTAATTTTAGTTGGAGGCGGAAGAAGTCTCCGTGAACAATGGGAAAATGGTATATATGAGAAAATAAGAGGATACGAAGTTTGGTCTTTAAATTTTGCATGGAAGACTATGCCTTATTTACCTAGTAGACAGTTATTTGTTGATAAGAGTTTCTATAAAAATAATCTTGATGATATACAAAAGTTACATGAACAAGGAGTGCCGTTGACAGCTAAATGGCATACGCAATACGCATTTCTAGGAAATTTTATTGAACAATATAAGATTCATAATGATAGAGAGAAATATAGTGGTAGAGAAGCTTTAAAAACAGAAAATAAATTTCTATATACCGGTTTAATGGGATTATGTGGTACATTTGCAATATCTTATGCTATAGCAAGAGGTTATGAAAAGATTTATTTATTAGGATACGATTTTGGTACTCCTACTGCTGGAGATAGAGTTACTCATTATTATCAAGAAGAAATTCCAGACTTAAAGATTAAATCTAAAGGAGCTGGTAGAACTACTGTTTATAGAGAAAAAGATGGTAAACTTAAAGATAAAGTAAAAGATTATCAAGTATTCTTACAGGTTAAAGATGTTGAAATTATTAATGTAAGTCCATTATCTAATATAACGTATTTTAAAAAGATAACGTATGAACAGTTTTATGAGGAAATAATATGTACAAAAGAGCAATAATAGTGGGTGGTGGAAATAGTATACCAGATGATTTTAATTGGGATTTATTAAAGAACGAGTTTACCTTTGGTATAAACTATATATACAAATTGTTTACTCCCACATCATTAGTATTTGACAATACTCAGTTTTATGATAGATTTAAGAGAAATAAACCGGAAGGTATCGCAAGTTATTTAATTTCACATAATTGTAGAGCTAAAGATGTTAAGTGGATACCTGCCTCAAAAATATGGTATGGTAAACATAGTTTAGAGAAAAGAAGAATATATTGCGGAACTCTAACTGGTATATACACTTTGACACTTGCGTGTTGTCTGCCTTTCGAAGAAATATACTTAATGGGATATGATTTAAATAGAACTGATGAAAAAGTGCATTTAAAACAGTTAAAACATCCTAATGAATCTCTATTAGCGTATCACCAATCGCACAGGTTTAAGTATTTTAAGACATTTAATCATATATTCAATGTTAGTCCTCAATCTGCGATAGAAGTCTTCCCTAAACTCAATTATGACGAATTTAAGACTATCCTAGCGAAGGACACGCAACAAATAAATCAAGAGAAAGCAAGAGAATGGCTAAAAAAACAGCTTTAATTACGGGAATTACGGGTCAAGATGGGTCATATTTAGCGGAACTTCTTCTAGCTAAAGGATATGAGGTACATGGTATTATTAGAAGAACTAGTGATTTCAATACTAGTAGAATCGACCACATATTTCCTCCAGAAGATAAAAAATACATTCATTTTGGAGATTTAGCACAAGGATTTTCAGAATTATTATATAATCTAAAACCAGATGAAGTATATAATATGGCTAGTATGTCTCATGTTCGTGTAAGTTTTGATATACCAATATATACCGGAGATGTTACTGGTATAGCAGTATGCAGAATATTAGAAGCAATTAGACAGGGAGTTAATGCTGGTATATTAAGAAAAGATATAAAGTATTATCAGGCTTCAAGTTCCGAAATGTTTGGTCAGACACCTACTCCTAAAGGAGGATATAATGAAAATTCTTTGTTTACCCCTGTTTCACCATACGGTTGTTTTCCTGCTGGAACTTTAATTATAAGTAAAAAAGAACAAAATAGAAAAAATAATAAAAAATCTATTTTTATAGGTAATAAAAAGATAGAAGAAATAAAAATTGGTGATGAAGTTTTATCTTATAATGAACAAACTGGCAAAAAAGAATGGAAAAAGGTTAAAAATACTATGATTAGAGATTCAAAAGAATTATATTGTTTTGAATTTTCTAATAATAATTATATCGAATGTACAGAAGAACATCCGTTTTATGTAATAAATAAAGGTTGGGTGCAAGCTAAAGATTTAAAAGAAAACGATAAAGTTATTCAATATAAGTATTCGGGTTTAAATTTTAGGTTAAATAAAAATACTTGTTTTAGTTCAGAAAGAAAAGAAAAAATTAGCAAATCTATGAAAAAAGCATGGATTAACTCAAGTAAATTAGATAGAAAAGAATGGTCTAAAAAATTTAAAGAAATAAGAAAAAACATTAATATATGGAATAAAGGATTAACTAAAAAAACCGATTGTAGATTAAATTCTAAGAGCAACAGCAAAAAAACAGAAGTTAAAGAAAAAATATCTAATTCTGTAAAAAATTTATGGAAAGATTTAGATTATCTTAAAAAACAATTAAACTCCAGAAATACTTTCCCAAACAAGAAAGAAAAAATTATAATAGATATTTTATCTAAAAATCATCCGAAAGAATTTGCTTATAATGGAGGATTAGAACAAGATATTATTATAGGAAGAAAAATACCAGATTTTATAAATATTAACGGTAAGAAAAAAGTAATAGAATTTTTTGGTGATTATTGGCATAGTTTGCCTTACAAAACATCCGAAAAAGATACTATTAAACATTACAGAAAATTTGGATTTGATTGTCTTATAATTTGGGAACATGAATTAAAAGATATTGAAAAAGTTAAAAATAGAATAGAAAATTTTATTTATAATCCAAGTTCGGAGATTATTTATGTTACTAAGAAATATAAAAAATCAATTAATTGCAAAGTTTATAATTTTGAAGTTGAAGATAATAACAACTATTTTGCCTATGGAATCTTGGTTCATAATTGTGCAAAGTTATACGGCTATCATATTACTCGCACCTATAGAAAAGGTTATAATCTCTTTGCTAGTAATGGGATTCTTTTTAATCACGAATCTCCTAGAAGAGGGCCGACTTTTGTTACCCGTAAAATAACCAGAGCAGCCTGTAGTATAAAACTAGGTCTGCAAGATAAACTTATTTTAGGTAATTTGGATGCTAAAAGAGATTGGGGTCATTCAAAAGACTATATGGAAGCTATTTATTTAATAATGCAGGCAGATAGACCAGATGATTGGGTAGTGGCTACTGGAGAACATTATTCTGTAAAAGATTTTGTTATTGCAGTATTTAATTATTTAGATTTAGATTGGGAAAGATATGTAAAGTATGACAAATCTTATGAAAGAGCGAATGAAGTCCCAGAGTTATTAGGAAATTCAACTAAAATAACTACTCAATTAGGTTGGAAACCAAAATATGATTTTAAGAGTATAGTTAAAGAAATGGTTGATGAGGACATGAAGAACATTAAAAATGATATTAGAATTGAGAAAAAGAACATTGGATAAAATAGCGTATCGTTATCATTTAAAAGATAAACATAGAAACCATAAAGAAAATTGGAAACTAGCAGAAAAACTACTTGATTACATTGATAAAAGAAGGTCTTTAATGGAGAAAATAATATGTTACGAATCACAGGAATAGACATAGAAGGAAAACATAAAACATATGCTATAGTTGATGAAATATGTTGGAATAAAATAACTCATCAAGAAGGTACACAGTGGTATAGTAGTAATAATGATGGAATTCAAGTATCTCAAATGAGATATGATAAAGGAAAAGTATTTAAAGCACATCATCATAAAACCTACCCTAAAACAGCGTACTTAACTCAAGAATGTATGGTTTGTATTAAAGGAAAGATTAAATTTATTTTATGGGATGATAGAAAAGAATTATTGTATGAAAATATTTTATATCCAGGTCAAGTACTGATTATATACGGTGGATGGCATGAATTTAAGATTTTAGAAGATGAAACTCTTATTATTGAAACTAAAAACGGCCCTTATACATCTGTAGAAACCGATAAGGAATACATGTAATGAAAAAATATACTATAGCGTTTGATTTAGATAATACTATATGTGATTCTATTAGAGAGAATCATCCAGAAGATATTCCTTTTGTTAAACCTAGAAAGAATATAGTAAAAATAATTAAAGATTTAAAGAAAAAAGGAAATAGTATTATTATATTTACTAGAAGAGGTCATTTAAGAAACGCTAGAAAAATGACTATAGAATGGTTAAAACATAATGAAGTTCCTTATGATACTCTCATTACAAGAAAACCTCATTATGACTTGTTTATTGATGATAGAGCATTACCAGTATATTCATGTTCTTCTGCGAAAAATGTAGAGAAAATTGCTGGTTTAGTTAGAGAAGATATGCAAAAAACGAGGTATTTAGAAGATGAATAAGAGAATTAAAGTAATTGTATTAGCTGGTGGAAGTGGAGAGAGGTTTGGTCTTACTAAACAATTCGTTCCTATTAACGGAATTCCTTTATTTATGTATACTCTAAAGAAATTTGCTTTTTTTGATATTGTACTTACAGTTCCAAAGGGATTTAAAAGAGTAGTAGAGAATACTTTAAATCATTTTGGTTATGAAGATATTGTGATTGTAGAAGGTGGAGATACTAGACAAGAGAGTGTTAAAAATGCTTTAAAGGTCAAAGGAAAATGTGATTATGTCTTAATAACAGACGCAAATAGACCTTTAGTAAGTAAAGATACTATTGATAAGTGTGTTTGTTTAATTGAAGATTATGACGCAGTAATAACAGTATGTAAGAGTATTAATACTTCTTGTATAATAGATAAAGATGTAAAAATATTGTCTAGAACTAATCAATATGACTTGTTAATGCCTCAAGTATTCAATTATGAAAAGTTATTCTTATCTCATATAAGAACTAAATTAGAGAATTGTACGGATGATTTACAGATTATGCAGAATTTTTATAGTGAATCTATATCTGTAAAAACACTTGAAATATCTTTTTGGGAAGGTCTAAAATTAACCTATCCAGATGATTACATAATATTTGAAACATTATTGGGAGTAGAGAAATGAGTAAAATAAAAGTATTAATTACTGGTGGTGAAGGCGGTATGGCAAAAGCCATAGAAGAATACCTCAAAAAGAAGAACGAATATGAAGTTAAATCTATGTCTAGAAAGAATATGGATATAACTAAATACTTTGAAGTAAATAAGATAGTGTCTGATTTTAAACCAGAAGTTATTATAAATACAGCAGGTTATATAAATCCAGATGTTTTAGTTAAAACTGGGATTCTAGATTTTATTCATCATTTCGAAGTAAACACATTTGGTCTATTTTATTCTATAAAATTTGGTATAAAAAATGGATGTACAACATTTATTAATATCGGTTCTACTTCTGCGTTTGAGGGAAGAGATAAATGGGGTGCTTACTGTGCTTCTAAAGCGGCAGCTATGAGTTTAACTGAAACTTTAGCTAGAGAAGGGTATGAAAGTTATACTATACATCCTTCTAGAACTGCTACTAAAATGAGAGAAAGATTATTTCCAGATGAAGATAAAAATACTTTAATGAATCCGGATAGAGTTGCGGAGTTTGTTAGTAAGTGTCTAAACTACGAATTTAAGAATGGTTCTCATATAATTCTAAAGAAAGAATATTATTATGTTCTACCTATGAGGGATTGTTTAAAATGAAATTACATACATACAAAATAAATCCTAAAGAAGAATTTACAGAGATAACTGGTTATATAGATGGCCAAATTAATTTTGACAGAATAAAGAGTGGTATTGCTATTATATATACAAAACATACTACAGCATGTGTACGTGTTTTAGAACCAGAAACATTATTAAAACAAGATATGCACGATTTTATGGAGAGATTAGCTAGCAGTAATTGTTTATATAGACATGATGATATAGAACATAGAGACGTTCCTCCGGAAGAAAGACGAAACGGATATAGTCATTTAAGAGCTATGTTATTGAATAATCAGGAAATAATTCCTATAGTTAATGGTAGATTAGATTTAGGTAAATGGCAAGAAATATTTTATATTGAATGTGATGTTGGAAAAGAAGATAGAACATTTAATTTGTTACTTATACCGGGAGATATTGAAATCAATGATAATTAATATCGTAAAAAATTCAGAATTGTTTTATGGTTTAAAGAGATATAATGAAGATATTCTAACTTTCTCAAAAACCTGGAACTATAATAAAGAAGAAGAAGAATATAGTTTTAAAGATAGAATAATAAGTAGTTGGTTTAATCCTAATAAAGTAAGACGTTTAGGGTTATCGAGAACGTATCCTAGACAAATTCCAGAAATTCAGAATAGACCAGAATATGCTTTATACTTACATTGTTCTAATTATCTTCCTTTATTCTTAATTAACGAATTATATGCAGATAGAAGAGACGTGTTGATAGAAGATATGGGTGGAGGAATGGGATGGTTCTTTTATTATCTTAATAAATTAGGGTTCACTAACTTTCATTTATGGGATAATTTTTCTCAGTTATCAGAAGAAGCAGCCACAGAATTTTTGACTAACTTCTCTATTTCTTGTCAAATTAATAAAAAAGAATTAAAACCTGTAATCACTAATAATGTTGGAGTTCCGGCTTTTGTAATTAGAGAATTTCAACCGGAATTAGAACTAATATGTTGTTATACAAACAGAGATTTAGAATCTAGAGCTGAAATGTTTAAGTCTAGTGGATATAAGTTTCTATGCAAAGATACAGATGATTTAGCGTTTATATATTGTAGAAACGATAAATATGAAGAATTTAAGGAAAGATTAAAAGAATATGAACATATCTAAATTTGGAGATTTAAAACTACCTTGTTGGGAACGTGGGGTAAGGCAAAGTGGATTAATGAATAAGGAAGTATCTAAAAAGAATCTTATTGATTTTAAAAGAGTGTTTGATAAACATAATATTAAATTTACTTTAGCGTTTGGTACATTATTAGGTGCTGTAAGACAACAAGATTTTATTGATTGGGATTCTGATACTGATGTATTGTGTTTCAGAGAAGACTATCTTAAAGTAGAATCTGCTTTTCAAGAATTAGAATCTTTAGGATTTTACATACCAAGAGTAAATATACCTTTATTAGACCACTATTTAATAAGAGACGGAGAGAAGATAGATATAAATTGGTTAGTAGATAATGGTCATGGAGAATTATTATACGCTGATTGGATTAAATGGCATAAAAGATTTTTCATTCATCCTTTACCTACTATTGATTTCTTAGGAGAGAAGTTTCCAGTTAATTCTAATGTAGTAGAATTTTTAGAGTTTACTTATGGAAAAGACTGGAGAATACCTATGGTTAACAAAAAAGGATTTAAACAGTGATTAAAGTTTGTTTTTTAGCACAAAATAAAGAGACAACTATTTCTAAAGTTATTCCTAGAATTAAAAAAATGACACCAAATAGAAACGGTATTTGGGATAATTTAGTTTATGAAGAAAATCCTTATAAATCTGATTTTTGTATTATTTTAGATGATTGTTATGAATCTTTTCCTACAGAAAGAGCTATCTATCTAGGTCACCACGATTATTTAACTTGGGAAGATAAACCTGCGTTATTAAAATTTCCTTTAAATAAATATCTCGGTACTATGTGGTGGTGGTTAGATTTAGACTATGACACGTTAATGAATTTAAAGTATAAAGAGAAATCTAAAAATTTAATTTGTGTTGTAACGTATCAAGAACATCACGAAATTTATAGAAATCGCATAAAATATGTAGAAAATTTATTGCAATACATTAACAAATTTGACTTATATGGTAGACCTTCCAATAAGTTTATAGAAAATAAGAAATTGAAAGAGATTTATAAAGGAGTATTAGGATTTGAAGTAAAAGATTATTCTACTATTCAACACACTTATGGTAAGGAAATTCTAATAGATTATAAATATTCTTTAGAATTTGATTTACCTATAAAAAATTTCTTTTCAGAGAGATTATACGATTCTTTTTTATCTTGGTGTACGCCATTGTACTTTGGAGAATGTGATTTAAGTAAGTATTTTCCTAAAAATTCTTTTGTCCAGAATCCTCTGATTGAAGATGTGAGTAGAATAGTAAACTCTTCTTTACATGAAGATAATATAAATTTTATTGCGGAAGCTAGACATTTATTATTAAATAAATATCAATTATGGCCTTATGTTCATAATATAGTGAATAATATTGACACGTATAAAAAGGAACAAAGTAAATGTTGTTAGACGAAAAATTATTGGTAGATGTATCTAAACTTTTGGCTAAATATAATATAAAATATTGTCTAATATTTGGTACTTTACTTGGAGTTTATAGAGACAATAAAATTATAGAAAAGGATGATATTGATTTAGCTATCTTTTCTCAATTTTGGAAAGATGATAAATTATGGCATAATTTCTTTATTGACTTATATAAATTAGGATACTGTATACATGAACTGGCTTATAATTATATATGTATAAAACTAAGAGATATTAATACAGATTTACATATAGACCTATATTTTTTCAAGAATACAGATAATTTATATCAATATCAAAATAGCCAAAGATTATATACTTTTATCTCAGATTATTTTGAAAAACTAGATAACATTGAATTTAGAAACAATATTTTTAATATACCAAACAATACAGAAAAATTTCTAGAGTATCATTATGGTAATGATTGGAAGATACCTAGAACACCAGAAGATACTTATAGACCAAACTCTATTTCAGTTGTTGATGATTATGAAAAACTATATACTTTTACTTATATAGAATCTATATATAAAAAGGATTTATTATGAATTTAGTATATACTTGTGGAGTTTGGGATATGTTACATGTAGGACATATAAATATTCTAAAAAGAGCTAAAAGTCTCGGAGGAATATTAATTGTTGGTGTATGTCCAGATGAAGTTGTGAAAGAAGAAAAAGGAGAGAAACCAATTTATTCTTTAGAAGAAAGAATTACGTTATTAGAATCTCTAAAGTTTGTTGATTTAGCTATACCGTATGATAAAGAGAATTTTGTTCTTAATTTAAAAAGAATGAATATTGATGTTCTTGTTGTTGGTGAATATTGGGGATTTAGAGAAAGGCATTTAGCCGCTTCTCAATACATGAAAGAGAACAATAAAAAAGTGATTCAGTTTCCTTATACTAAAACAATATCTAGTACTAGTATTAAAGATAAGTTGCTAGAAGTCAGAAGTAAATAAGAAAAGAGCCACACGAAAAATGACAGAGAACAGAGAAGAAAATAGAAAAGGACAATGGAAAATTATCTCTTATAGTAATAAAGACGGTCTAACATTTATGACAGTAACCCATGTTAAAAGTGGTATATGTTTAGGTAGTGAACCTGTAATTCCGGACAATATAAATTCTGTTAAAGAGAAAAATAAACAACATCAAATTATTAAAGAATTTACTAAACAAAAAATATTGAAAGAATTAGAAAGACTTGGAGAAAGTTTGAGGATGAAATAATGATACCGCAATATAAACCATATGTTGATAGAGTTAGTCTAGCAAAAGAATTATCTGATTATGCTTTAACTCAAGGTTATTTTACTGAATATAAGTATAGTAGATTATTTGAAAAACAAATAGAGAAATTTATAAAAACTAATCACTGTTATGTTTTAAATAATGGAACAATTAGTTTGTCCTTAGCTTTATTAGCTTTAGGTATTAGAGACGGAGATTATGTATTAGTACCTAGTTTAAGTATGATTGCAACTGCTAATGCTGTAGCGTTAATAGGCGCCATACCTGTGTTTGTTGACGTTAATCATAAAAATTTATGTATGGATTTAGAAAAGGCTAAAGAAGCGATTAATAAAAGTAAAGAAGTTTATATACAATCTCTTCAAACTTTTAGTAATACTAATAAGATAAAAGCAGTTATTTATGTTACTCTAAACGGAAGGTCTCATTCAAGAAAAGAATATGATACGTTTCTAAAATTCTGTCAATATAATGATGTAGGAATTATTGAGGATAATGCTCAATCTTTTGGTTCAAAATGGGATAATAATAAATTTATATCTTGTCCTAAATATGGTTATGGTAGTTTTTCATTTTCTATGCCTAAAATAATAACAACTGGTCAGGGTGGATGTTTAGTTACAGATAATCAAGTTTTAGCTCATAGAATACAAGCACTTAAAGATTTTGGTAGATATACTAGTGGGCATGATATTCACGAAAGATTTGGTATTAACTGTAAATTTACAGAAATGCAGGCTGTATTAGGTTTAAATCAAATAAAAGATATTAAGTATAGAGTTAATAGAAAAAGAGAAATTTATAAAAAATACTATGATATACTAACAAAGATTCCTCAATTATCAATGTTTCCTTTGTTAGATAATGAGACACCTTGGTTTGTTGATATTTATATTAAAAATAAAGATGATTTACAAAACTATCTATATAGAAACGATATAATGACAAGACAATTATATCCACCTATTCATAAACAAAAGTGTTATGAAGGATATAATAATGAAAAATATGTAACTACTGAATATTTTTCTAATAGAGGTGTGTGGTTACCTTGTTACTTAGATATAAGAGATAATGAAATAAATAAGATAACAGATAAAATAAAGGAGTTTTTCAATGAAAAATAGTGTTGTACTAGATTTAACTCCTGGGCGAGCTTGGCATTATTGTTGGTTTAATGAAAAAGATAATTACGAAGATATTGTTGATGGTAGAAAAGTATATCTTACTGCCAAGAAGAGAGCAAAAATATATATAAAAGAACAAATGAATAATAAATATTTCCCATTTTTTATAAAGAAAGCTCATGTAGAAACTACCGAAAAAGGGGAAGTTAGAGTTTGTTTAGAGGGGGAACAGTTTAATGAAACTGTACATAGTAATACCAACATATAAACGTGTTAAGAAACTTAAAAGATGTTTAGATAGTATATTGGCTAGCGATTATAGTGATTGGAATGTTATAGTTGTTGCGGATAATCAAGATGTAGATTCTGTTGTTTATGTTCATAGTTTAAAACATCCTAAGATAGAAACAATGGTTAATACAGGTCATAAATTTGTAATAGGAAGTTGGAATAGATTTTGGACTGAATGTTGGGATAGAGAATTTGATGGTATGTTAGGTTTATGTGATGATGTTGAATTGTATCCAAATACTATATCGGAAGCAGTTATTTCACATAAAAAATATTTTCAAGATGTAGATGGAATAGTTGGATTAAAACAAGAATGTCCTGGGCATGAAGAATATACATTTAAATGGTATGGTCAAACTTTAATAGGTAAGAAATTTGCTGAAAGATTTAAAGAAGTAAATCATATAGTACATTGTCCTGATTACAAACATTTTTATCAGGATGAAGAATTATCGGAGTTTGCAATTAGTTTAGATAAGTTTGCTATGTCTCCAAAAGCAGTTTTAAAACATTATCATCCTAGTTTTGTTAAAGAAGAAATGGATTCTACGCATAATATTATAAGAAAAGGAAGATTATCTCCTAAAAAAGAAGATATTAATATATATGAGATAAGAAGAAGTAGAAATTTAATATGGGGAAAGAGTTTTGAATTAATAAATAAAAGGAATTTGAATGAATAGTAATATACCGGAACTTAAACTAGGTGATATATTTATGACTGATTCAGATAGAATCGGTCCTAAAATAGTAAAGTTTCTTATGACAGCGCCTACGTTATGGCATTATATATGGAGAGCAATAAGAGGAACTCAACAAGAAGTTAGAATGTATCATGTAGGAATGGTTATATCTCAAGATAAGATTGTAGAACAACAATCAGAACTTAAATATGGCGATACTAATAAAATTCTTGATAGAAAACATGTTATTTGGAGATATAAACATCTTACAGAAGAACAAGCAGAAATATTATATGAATATGCGAAATATGATTTAGGAAAGAAGTATGATGTTGTTTTGATTTTAGGAAAGACTTTAACATGGTTAACCGGTATTAAATGGTTCTCTAGAAATATTCAAATAAATGAATTAGATATTTGTGTTACTAGAGTAGCTGGATGGTATTTCAAAGGAGAGATATATACTTGGGATTCTAAGACATGGCACGAATTGACTACAGACATTATTGATGATTATAATGCTAATCATTTAGAAGATTGGTTGTTAGTATCGAAAAGAGATTAATATGAAAATTTTATGGTTGTATAAGTATTCAGATAAATATAATTTTGACCACTGGTTTCATATGGATTTTGTGAAGTCTATGAGAAATAACGGTGTAGATATTTGGGCGTATGGGCCAGAATTGCATGTAGAATACTCGGAACTATGTATAAGTCAATATTATAAAAATATAAATCTATCTCATATATATGAATTATTTAATTTTGATGTTATTGTATTAAACACTAAAAGTAGAATGTTTGATTATTATAATCCTCATACAGATGAATCTAGAGATTGTTGGCTTCCTATGGATTTAAATTATTATCCTAAACCAAAGGTAGTGTTAGAAGAAGATTATCATTATGAGAAAAACGATAATTGGTACAAAGAGATTCGTTCTAGTTTAGTTATTCAAAGACATTTTAATAATTATAAAATTCAAAAAGAAAGAGGTCAAGTTAAAACTTTTTGGTTACCTTTCTCTGTTGATACAGATATTTTTAAACCTAATTATAGTATAAATAGAAAAAATTTAATATGTTTCTCAGGAAATAAACCGGCTCATGTTTATCCTTTTAGACATAAAGCATGTGAGATTTTAAAAACAGCTGGAATATCAACATTTATAGATTTCGATAAAGATGTTCCTGATAGTTTAAGATATAGTAATAACAATATTATTAAAGATTTTGATTGTAAAATGAAGGAACAAGATTATATTAAATGTTTACAGGATTACGTTTGTCATTTAAACGGTAGTAGCATATATAATGTTACTCCAGCAAAAATGTTTGAAATAATGAGTTCTGGTTCTGTGTTATTTACTAATGAAAACGACGAATATGGACTTAAAGAGTTATTTGACGAAGAAAGTTATGTAACTTATAAAGAAGATTTTTCTGATATTGTAATCAAAGCAAATAGAATTATTAAAGATACTTCTTATACAAAACAAGTTGCGGAAAAAGGATTAAAATGTATTAAAGAAAGACATACTAAAGAGATAAGAATTAAAGAAATGTTGAATTTATTCAGAAAGGAACTATAATTATATGAATAACTCAATTCGGCTTCACTGGTGCTGTGGAGATGTGTATTTAAAAGGATATACTAATATAGATATTGAAGGTATTCATGCTGTAGATTTAATGGCTTCTGGTGAAGATAATATTAATGAGACTACATTAGATAACTACTTTAAGTATCCATTTGAATATGATTTAAGTAAAAGAGTAAAAAGACCTTTTATTATTGACGCAAAAATGAATATTTTAAAACCTTGGTTATTTAGTAATAATTCAGTTGATGAAATAGTTATGATAAGTTGTTTTGAACACTTTGATTATATGAACGGTGAAGTAGCACATATTATTAACGAATCTCAAAGAGTTCTAAAACCGGGGGGAATATGGAAATTTGATTTTCCAAACATTAAAGAAGTAATTGAACAATATTACGATACTGACCCTTTCTTATGTATGGAATTAATATATTGTAATCATAAAAACAAGTACTCTATACATCATTGGGGATATAATGAACAATTAATTGAAGAGACATTAGGAGATGGTTGGATATTAACATTTACAGAAGTTGTTAAACATGACTATCCTATGATGGGTGTAATTGCGGAGAAATTAAAAGATGATTAAAGTATGTTTTTTATCACATCACTTCGAATCTCCTGAAACTTTTCTAAATTCTATTTTGAAAATGACACCTGGTAGAAAAGGTGTATGGAAGAATATAGAAGCTGTAACTAATCCTAAAGACGCAGATTACTATGCTATATTTGATGGATATAATCACGAATTATTAGAACAAGAAAAGAAAGCAATATACTTCTGTCAACATCCTTATACTCCATATAGTCCTAAACATAAGACATGGTCAGATAAGAAAGCTCTTCTTAAATTTCCTTTAAAACATTACCTTAATCCGGGAGAGTGGTGGATAGAAAAAGATTATGATGAATTAATTAACATGGAATGCCCTATTAAAAGGAAGTTGTTAATATGTGTAATGACATATCAAACACATCATTCTATGTATTCTGAAAGACATAAATTTATGGAGAGATTTATAACAAATCATCCAAAATTATTTGTTGATTTATATGGAAGACCTAAAGATAAATTTGAAAGTAATGAGATTCTAAAAGAAAAGTATAGAGGAGTATTAGGTATAGAGAATTATAATCCATTAAAAGGAGAACATATAGTAGGTAAAAATGTTATTGGTGATTATGTTTATTCTATAGAAATTGATGTTGGACCTTGCGAAAATTATTTCTCTGAAAGATTCTACGATTCTCTACTTATGTGGACTCTTCCATTTTATTGGGGATGTACAAATGTTCATAAGTATATACCTTCTAATGCTTTTAGATATTTTGATATTTATAAAAATGGAGAAGACATTTTTAAAGAAATAGGAGAAGATTATAAAATACCTGACTTTGATACTATTAAAAAGGCTAGAGACTTATTGTTAAATAAGTATCAGACTTGGTCATATGTACATGACATAGTTAACAACATAGATAAATATAAAGAACAACAAAAATTGTTAGGAATTGTTTAATGAAATATTTATTATTGATACTCATTTTTATTATAGCCATATTTTTAGATTATAATGCTATACAATCAAAATTTAATGTATTTACTGTTAAAAAACTGATAGAAGAAAGACACATAACTACTCCAGAAGAATATTCTGAGTGGATTAGTGGAAATATAAAATATGTAATTGATGATGAAGAACATTGGTCTACTCCAGAAGAAACTTTAAGAAGTAAAATAGGAGATTGTGAAGATTTTGCTTTTTTAAGTAAGTGGGTTTTAATAGAATTAGGATATGAGGCTAAAGTTATAGGTATTGATAAAATTGATATTAAAGATGATGGTCATGCTATAACAGTATTTATATATCATAATAAATGGTGTTTTTTTGATAATAAAATTTTAATTAAAACAGATATAGAAAACGAAGGAGAATTCTATTCTTTTATACGAAGAGTTTATAAGATAGATAGAATAAAAGAAATAAGAGTATATGAAAATATCCCATCCAAACAGACCAAATAAAAGAAAAAATAAAAAAGGTGGCGGTTGTAAGATGTGCAAACCTCATAAAGGTAAGTGGGGTAGTAGATTGAAAGAGAGAGATAAAAATGAACATCAACAACAAAATAAAGCAATTCTTCGGGGGAAATTGGGGACATCCTAGACCTTTTACAAAGAGACATACAGAGATACCTAAAGATTTCTTTAGTGATGAACCAGTAAAAAAGACTCATAAAAAGAAAAAGAAGAAAAGAGTATTTAGATGGACATATGAATCATGTCCTTTTTGCGACGCTTCATTACCAAGAATAGATAAGAATACAGATACTCTTAGAGTATGTTGGCCCTATAAGTTTGCGGAAGAATGTGAATGTGGTGCTAAGAAAGTAAAACCTATAGATGAACATGTAGATAAGATTAATGCTTGTCCTTGTTGTGGAAGAGATACTTGGTTTAAAGATGATATTTATAAACATCAAGATAAATGGAGTTGTGGATTTGTAGGAGAAAGAAAAAATGATAGTAGCATGTGAATTATGTGATAAATTAATAGATAATGAGATTGAAACTAATCGTGATGGTTACGGCAATTCTATTTGTAAAGATTGTTTAAATGTATTAGAAGAAGGAAAGATATTTAATGAGAGAAAAGATACTTAGTATAACAGCAAAAGATTTTAGATGGGAATTTGTTCGTGGAAGAGGTAAAGGTGGGCAAAAAAAGAACAAAACAAATTCTGCTGTAAGATGTACTCATATAGAAAGTGGCGCTACAGCATGGTGTGAGGATGAGAGGTCTCAAATTCATAATAGAAAAAAAGCCTTTGAGAAATGTGTTAATACTAAAGAGTTTACTGGTTGGTTAAAAGTAAAAATAGCTAAAATTTGTTATAATACAAAAACTATAGAAGAAGAAGTAGATGAATTAATGAAGGAAGAAAATCTAGAAGTAGAATACTTTACTCCAAATGAATAAATGGACATTAATCTCTTATTATACAGAGAACACATATTATGAAGACGTAGCAAGAGAGCATATTCTTGCCTCTTTAGAAAACTATCTTAATATCGAACATAGAATCTTGTCCGTTCCTAATCTAGGTGATTGGCAGAAGAATACTCATTATAAAGCTAAATTCATAAAAGAACAATTACAGACTCTACAGAGACCTGTGGTGTTCGTAGATTGCGACGCAAGAATAGAACAATATCCCAGTCTATTTGACTCTCTAGAGTGCGACCTTGCGTTTCATACGTGGGTTATTAGACATTCTAGAACAGATTTACTGAGTGGTACTATGTATTTTAACTATAATGACATAGTATTAAGTTTATTGGATGATTGGATAGAAGAATTGAATAAAACTACTGAGTGGGAACAGAGAGTTCTTGCTAAAGTAGTAAAAAAATGGGAAGGCAGAATTAAAGTATTCGACCTTCCCGGTAGTTATTGTAAGATTTTCGATAGGATGCCTCATGTAACAGAAAAACCTGTAATTCAACACTTTCAAAAATCTCGTTTGTGGCGCAGTAGTAATAGTTTAAGTAAAGACGCTAAAGAGATTAAAAGTTATTAAACTCCAGTATAAGTACTATCTTCATAATCTAATTTAAATTCGTGATTATATATAAAGTAGTTTTGTAAGTTTGTACTAGAACTAGATGATGTAATAAAATAATTCCCCTCATAAGCAGCCTTACCAGCATTTCTTATCGTAACATAAATATATCCATCATAAGAACACCATGCCCAATCTTCGTTTTGAATTTGAGTATTGGATAATGCTAATAATGTAACAGCACTATCTGTAGGAACTATTTGATAAGCATACGCTGTACTGGTTGGAGTAGTTGTAGTTGATATTCTAATCCAATATAAATCTTCACTGTTAACTGTATATGACTCCCAACCTGCTGGTGGTGTCCAAGTAATATTTCCATTACTTAAAAACGAATTTGTATCATCCTCTAAATCATCATCATTTGCTGTTAATTCTATCCAACCACTATCATAATATTCCACTTTAAGAGTATAATTTCCTCCAGGAGTATGAAATCTAAATTTTATTCCATCAAAAACGCTACTTGAACCTACGTATAAATAATCAGAAGTATCATCATTTACTTCAAATTGTGTTCCTTCTGCTGTACCTGCTTCAGTAGTATTATCTGTATATCCTTCTCCCGATTCACTATTATAAAGAAACACTTCATCAAATGAAGTAGCTGTTTCAGAAGTAGCCTCTCCTCTATTTTCCAATATTATATTATCAAAATATAATTCGTTTAAAGAATTATAAGTGTAATTAGAAGGCTGTATCTTCCAAATACTATATCCTGTTTCAGAGTATACATGAGACCAATCAGTATAAGTTGGCAAAGTATTTCCTAAAGATACGTTTCTAAGATACTTTCTATCTAAATTGAATCCACTTTCATCTAATTGGTCGTACAGATTATCTAATTCATTTTTATCAAACTTAGCTTGACCAATCTTACCATTCAACTCTAGAATCATATTATTTAATAATTTAATTTTGTTTGCAATCGTATTGCTTTCATTAATTCTTTCTATAGACATTTTAAAAATCCTTATATTTCTCTTTTATTTTTTCTAAATTATACATCTTACCCACTTCATACGCCAACTCTTTAGACTTCATAAAATAATTATCTTGTTGAACATCAGAACACTCAATTATAACGGTAGTTTTAGGAAAATCTGAAATAGTGGTATTTTTATCTATTACTTCTTGTTGTTTCTCTTTTGACATCCACGAAAAAGGCATAGAACCTGGGGTTGTTTCTATTTCAGTAGGTACTTTAGTAATTCTACGAATATCTGTTCTTTCATCTACAATCTTCATCCAATTCTTATTATCATCAACACATAATTCTGCTCCACGTAATAAAGCAAAATTACGATTTTTTAAATAATCTATTAATGCGTTACCACTGTATATTACTTGATATTGATTAGAGTCTAGTTTTTTTTCTTTCCAACCACCGGAAATATTTTTTGAGTGATATCCAGTCACACAACCAGATAATAATATAGTGCTGATTATTAAATTTAAAAATTTATTCATTACATTCTCCTTAATTAATTAATATATATTATGTTAACACATCACAAACAATTAACTTAGCTGTAGGATTATACCCACCTTGTTCGCGTTGACCGCCAGTACCTCCAGTAGTATAAACATAAGGGAAAAACCCAACACTACAAGAAGTACTACTAAGTTTTTTAACTCCAGTTCTCCAATTTCTTATCTCTCCCAGAAACGGAGGATATGGATATACTGGTAGAGCAGTATATGTTGAAGCTATAGGAGTTAGTATATAATACGGATTAGATATTCCAGCATGATTAACTGTTTGTGTACTTCCAGTACCTCCAGCTCCAGTAGGTATACTAGCTAAACTAATAGTAGTTACTTGTGCTATTCTGAAATATTTATTCCCTGCGTCAAAAATAATATTGCTAGAATCATCATATATTTTTAACCCATAACTCTCACCGGAAGCTGCTAGAGTTTCTGTATAAACTACCCAATCAATGGTTGTAGATTGACCATAATAAGTAGTTGCATAAAAACCATTATAGTTAGCACCGGATTTAGATATTCCATATACTACAGAATAATAATCTGTGTTTGGTCTAAAAGCAACTAAAGGAATATTTGGAGTTGCAGAAAAAGAAGTTAAGTCATACCAATCTCCAGGATTATTACCATTACTTATAGTTTCACTACTTCCACTAGCATATTCAGACATATTTATATATTCGTTGTCTATTAAAGTTTCTCCATTAGAATTATAAAGTTTAAAACCATACGCCATTTTTATTTCTCCTTATGTGTACATAAATACAAATATTAAAGCATTTTGAATAGTTATCCAAGGTGAGACTGAATTATCTGTCCAACTATAAGTAGTTCCAGACCTAGATAATTGATAAGGAATACTTAGATAGTCTGTACCTAACATATAACTTATCTCTACTGTATCATGTCCACTAGTATCTGTTAAAGAGGTACTGCTAGCTGAACTAACTTCATTACTATATCTTAATCTAGTAATTAAATCTCCAGCACTACTATCTAATATGGTAGTACCATCTGCTTTTTTTATTCTTAAACCATATGCCATATATATTCCTCTCTAACTTAATTTTCCTAATTCTACTCTAAGATTGCTACTAGCGTCATAAACTTTAATAACTTCATTTGCTCCATCAATATAAACTTTACCGGCTGAACCTACATTAACTGTTCCAGTAAAAGTACCAGATGTAGCTGTAATATCTCCTTTTATAGTAAAAGTAGTTTCAGAATCATCCCATTTAAGCCCTTTACTGTTATCATAATCTCCAATTATAATATCACCAGAATAATTTGGTGAGTCGTCTTGTAACTGAATTCTAAATACTTCTACATCTCCAGATTCTCCAGAATAAGCTACAAAATCTGTGTCTGTCATTACTATTCTTGGTCCGCCATCATCTGTTTGAATAGTACCTCCAATTATAGTAAGACCTGTTATAGTTCCAGAAGTAATAGTACCTATATTAGCTGTAATAGCAGATAAAGCAGAAACATCTAATTTACCTGCTGTAATAGAAGTAGCCGCTATTCTATCAGCTGATATATACCCTGCGTCAATATCTTCAGCATTTAAAGTACCTCTTACTGTAAGTGTTGCTCCATTCCACTCTAAGTAGTTTGACCCATCTCCTAGAAACTTAAAAGTTCCATCATTTTTAATATAAGCATTCCAAGCAGCTCCACTATAATATCCCATATAATCTGCGCCTAAATATAATCCAGCACCTGATGTTGGTGCATTAGTTCCAGGAACGGCTGCTGAAGTAAGAATACCATCATCATTCATACCAGCATTTGGTAATAATTCCCACTCTCCACCAGCTATTTCATCAGCGCCAACACTAGCAGCTCTATATAATTTATTATCATCAGTATCTTGCCATAAATCTCCTTCACTTGTAGATGTAGGTACTCCAGATTGTTTAAAAACTGTTATTCCTCCACCCCCTCCGCCAGAAGTAATAGATTCCCAAAAAGCGTCGGAGTCTCCGTAAGTACCTTGATATACATATAAAGTATTACTATCATCAGTATCAACCCAATAATCTCCTTCATTAGGTACTTCTTGACTAGATTCAGGTGGTTCTTCGTCTTGATAATAAGTCTTTGGTGGAATAGAACCTCCAGTGATTACAACAGTTCCAGAAATTCTAAGTCCTTGTACTGGGTCATATGCTAAATAATCTGCTCCAGTTCCTATAGCAATACCGTAAACGTCTGTACTATAATCTAAAAATCCATTTAAGTTTCCTATACGTAATTGATTAGTGGTACTAGACCACGGTGAACCTGTATGAGACAAAACACTTATAAACGGGGCGTTACTTTCAGAAGCAGTCATAAATATACCACCGTCTCCAGATTGTTTATAATTTGTTACAGCAGTTCCAGCAGACCAAACAGGATTATTATTAGAGGTGTAAGAAGAAGCTTTATCTCTATTCACAACGTAAGTAGGTGCATTAGATATATTAGTAACTTCTAACCATTCATCATCTACTCCATCTTTAATTCTTAAAATATCCCCAACCGAAAAAGTAGTATCTCCTTTTATTGTTAAAGTAGAACTATCACTACTAGTCATATCAATATCTAAAACATCTCCATCCATCACTAATAAATTACCACCTATAACAGATATAGTTTCCTTTTCAAATACAGAAGTAGTAATCTTACCTCTAGCAAGTATGTTATTAAATTCTGCTTCTCCGCTATCTGTAATTTGAAAACCAGAACCTAAAGCCCCTGAGGAGAAATTAATAGATTTAATTCTATCTTCTTGAACTAAAATATTACCAATTCTAGCACCATCAACAGCAAATCTAGCTACTTCTGAACCATTATTATCATAAAAGAAGGTACCGTTTCTATCTAATTTAGCTACTAGACCATCACTCTGATTATACAAATTTAATCCTGTGCTATTTAATAATAAACTTCCTTGTGCATTGGTAACTGTAAGATTTTCACTTAATCTAATATTTCCTATTAAATTGTCAGCTAATATATCTCCAATAGAATCTCTAAATTTTTCTATAGTATCTTCTTCAAAAATACCGTTTGCGTCTTCGTAAAGCGTTGAGGTTCTAAGATTTATAATATATGCGTCGTAAGAGTCATCCTTAGTATCAATAATTTTATCAGTAACTCCAATATTTTTAATAATAACTTTCGCTATTGTAAGTCTACCACTAGCTGGTTCTTTATCTAACGTAATACTGTTCTTATATAAGTTTATAAATACTACATCATATAAATTCAAAGGTACTCTAATAGTAGTATCTTCACTTAATTCATATATAACTCCTCCAGTAGTTCCTTTACCGGCAGTTATATTGACACTATCACTATACGGTTCTGTAGCTGTAACTGATAGACCTGTAATAATTCTATCTGGTAAAGCTTCTCCCAATACATTTTGTACAGCAGTAATTAATTCTGCTACATTAGTATCTGGTATTCCTGAAAGACTAGAAAAAGAAAGAGGGGCAATAGTATCTCTATTTTGTTGATTCTTATGTTGAGATTTATTATTAAAAGAACCTCTTTTTTCTATTTCCTCTACCAATAAAGTATATAGATTTTTATGAGTTACTTTTGAAGACATTTTATTCAACCTTCTCTTCTTTTTTAGTTTCTTCTTGTTCTTTAATTATCTCAGATAAAACATATTCTTGTCCTACTAATTGATTAAAAGCATTTTCAGCCTGTTTTTTAAGTTCTCTAACTTTATTTAATCTTTCCTTTAATTTATTTATATCCATTTTTTACTCCTTACTTATTTCGATAGCCCACAAGTCTATCAGTTTTTGATTAATTTTTGCGTCATGCCCAGCTCTACTACCCATTCTCCATACAGTATCACAGAAATTACAACCTCTAAAATCTCCATGTTGATATTCAACAAAAGGTACGAAAGCACTTCCAAAATTTGTGTTTCTTGCGTCTACATACCTCATCCAAATATTACCTTTAAAAACTGTATTTCTAAAGTTACAATTAACCATTATCGCTCTAGATAAATGAGTTATTTTTTTATCTTCACCAATAATACATCTTGATAAATTACAATCTGATATATCTTCATTCATTCTATCAAAACTTTTTATAATACAACCACTTAAATCCTCACCTTTAATATCAATATCCTTTATTAAATCACTTATATCTTTTCTGTTCTTTCTATAAAGACTAATTTTCTGTCTTATAGATTCTGTCATACGTTTCTTCATATTACCTCACTTTTTATAGAGGATAACGAGCTAAAGTTATTGTGTAACTACCATTATTATCCATTAAACTTTCAATAAAATAATTTTGGCTAATATCATTATAAGTATCTACAACTCTAACTGTTTGTCCTACTTTAAGATATGGTGCATACATAATTTGTGTTTCTACTTTAGTATGATTCTTGTAAAATTCTTCTAAATACGCTTTAGATACTCTATCTAATTCCTCTTGAGTATATTGTCTATCCTCATTTACATTCATATCTTTATATAATCTATCACCTAATTTAGGAAGTAAATAATCATCATCATAAATACTGGTATCATCTGCTAAAGACTTACTAACTCTATCTCCATAATCGTAAGAATCTGTAAAAGTACATCCAGTAAATGAGTCTGCTGTAATTCCAGTATAAGTAAATTCATCTCCACTTATATAAGCAGTTATTTCCTCAGAAGATTCTGGTTCAGTGAAACCTGCTGTAGATTCTACATTAAGAGTCGAATCTGGTATACCAACTCCTCCAGAATCAGTTACGGTTGTAGTAGGTATTAAGGTAGATTCAGAATTAATAATAATATTACCATAAACAGATAATTCTGAGAAAGCAACAACATAAACGCCATCACCATAACTTATTTCTTTTACATTATTAAGTAACAATTTTAAATATCTAGCCTGAAATCCTACACCTAAATCATCTTCTTCAAAACTTTTAGATTCTCCACCATTAAGTTTTACATTATGAGTCTTATCTGATATTTCATAGTAATTAGTACCGTCTGTAGAATATTGAATAGTAAAATTAAACTCTACATCAAATTTTCTTATTTCATCTGGTTTATAGAATCCAGCAACAACATCCATAGCCTGTATATCATAAGTAGCACCTAAATCTAGAATAGTTAGAGGATAATTAGATGGTGGGTCTGAAAAGAACTCCACTTGGACTTGTGTGTCCCATCTACCGTCAATAACTGACGCAATATCATGTATTGGTATCATAACTGTCCAATATTCATAAGTAGCTTTAACTTCTGCGTTATTTAAGTCTGGAATTAATGATTTGTTTATTTTAAATAATACATTATCATAATCTATTTGTATAGCACCTGTAGAATAAAAAACGAAATAAGAAGCCGTTGATAAAGATTCTATAGTAGAATTTTGTTCTTCTCCAGGAACAACCCATTCACCTCTAGCATAATCCATAGTAGGGTCGTTTGCAGATATTGTAACTTGTAAAGTACCTGTAGCGTCATATATATAAACAGGTTGACTAGGTTCAATATTACTGTGAGCAAATTTTACTCTATAATAATAATAGGAATGTGTTTTAACATATTGTTCACTGCTTATTCCATGACAACCAGTTCTAGTTACTGTTTTTGTAGTAACATCAACAATTATAGATAGCCCAACCATTTGATGAACTGCATTATCCACAGTTACATCATTAATATAAACTATTGGTTTTATATCTTCTAAGTCAATATATCCAGCGTTACTTATAGTAGTAGCATATATATAATAGTTACCTTCTTCTCCAGAATATGATAATTCATTTTGACTTGCTAATCCTTTATAAGTCTCTCCTGTGCTGAAGAAATCTACTCCATCATTAAATACTATATTTGTAGGATTTCGATTTTTAGCATAGAACTTTGTTCTAGTATATAAATCCTCATCTTCCAAATAGTTAAGACTTTGTATTAGAGTTAAATTGTAGTCATAAGAAGTTTTTTGAGATAAATACTCAGACCAAATTTTATTATCTCCAATAGTTCTAATGATATAGTTTGGAGCCAAATAATCTCTTAACTTAGTAACTGCTTCCATTCTATTCTCCAATTCTCTAGGAAGAAACGATATTTCATTTAACTCTACTCCGGTAGCCTGTAAAGTTTTAAAAGTATAGTTAGTAATACATTCTACTGTAGAAGATAAACTTATAGCAGAATCTAATATAATTCTACCATATCTAGCGTCAAAATATTGTAAACTAGAACCGCTAGGCAAATCAAAATCTTCACTATCTAAAGCAGATGTTAAATTAGAATATTTTAAATACCAAACTTGACCTGCGTCATATGTATTTTCATATTTAAAAACACTATTATCTGGATGGTCTGATAAAGAATTATCTCCAGTTGCTGGTATACCAGTTAAAGTATTTGTAGAAATTCCTGACCAAGTAAAAGTATCTCCATTAATAGTTCCTGTTCCACTAGTAGGTAATCCTTCTACAGAATCTAAAGTAATACTAGTATCTCCTTCATCTATAGCGCCATCTACATAAGTTCTAATAGTGATAGTGCTAGAAGTATAGTTTGGTGTCATAAAATTTGTCTGTCCAGCGCCTTCTATATTTTGATAAGTCTCTGTTAAATGATTAGTTATTAAGTCTGCTGAAGAAGACTCTCCAAAAAGATACCCACCATAACCATCTTCTTGTGTTAAAATCTGTTCAAGTACATCTTCACAATATATACCTTCTGTATAGAACCAGTAAGACTTAGCAATTAAACTATAATTAGTATCCGCATTTAAAGGAGAACCTAATTTTACTTGCCCACTTTGATAATATATCTCAAATCCATCATATTGAGGGTCATAAGTTTCGTGAACCAAATCCTTAATCATTAATATTGGTAACGGGTCTACTGAAATAGCAGTATTAGCAAAGTCGTATAATTGTGCTAAAGAGGTATTGGGAGCAGGTAGAAAGTTAGGAGTTAATGTTTCATTCGTTATTTCTACTTTAGTTCCTTCTGATTTCAAATTAATATCTAAAAATTGCAGAGAAGAAATATAGTCTAAACAAGTTAGAGTTATTGTTCTATTAGTATCTGTTTTATTAATAGCTCTTTGATTAACAAAACCATAAAATCTTTTAAATTCTGTAGAATCGTTTCCATATTTTTCAGAAAACTCTACAACGTCTCCAACATTAATTTTATTATCTCCACCTTCACCAAATATTCCTTCATCATTATTAAGAACAAATGAACACGAAGCTGAACCGAAAGTTCTATCATCACTATCTGTCCAAGTTAAAAGATAATCAGTTAAATCAACAGAGTCAACAGTAAGAATAGTAACCTGTTTTATATCCTTTGCTGTAATTTGATTTGTTATAGTTTGAGTTAGTTCAATCGCCATACTTTATTCTCCTATGCCAAAGCCGGCATTATTTTAAATGTAGCTTCTATATCATAATAATCTCCATCATAACCAACTAACCATGTAGGACTTATACTAGTAAACTTTCCTACATATGATACAGCATTATGGTCAACTATCTTTACCGGTGTACCATTCTCTAAATATCCTTCTACTTTTGTTTTTACAGTACCATCATCTTGATACCATTTAAGAATTATAGGTTCATTTAAATATTTAGTAGTTGGTGTAACAAACCCTTCGTCGCCGTCTGCTAATTGAACAGCTACTTGTGTAGTGTTCTTTTTTAGTTCTACATCATCATTCGGTCTATATATACTACCATCTGCTACCCAACTACCTGTAGCCTTTGAATATACTGTCCAACTTGACCTACTCATTATGCCAACCCCCTTCTGCTATGTAAAGAAAACTGGTCTGCTATATTAGTAGATTCACTAAAATATGCAGAGTCAGGTAATTTATACGTTAATTCTTGTCTTAATGCTAATAAATTTCTATTAACATATTCTAATTGTTTATTGGTAACATCTATTTTAGAAGCAACCTGTAATGTGTTATTTGCAATTTCTTCTGTTACCTTAGGGGTAGCTGCTGTAATACCACCATAAATAGCACCTAAACTTGCACCGATAGCTGCACCTAAAGGACCAGCAAGTGAACCTACAGCTGCACCTGCGGCTGCACCCTCAAAAGCACCACCAAATACATCACCAGAACCTTTATTTTTATACATCTTACTTAAACTATAAGCACCCATAGCCGCACCTGCGGCAGTACCTACTGTAACGCTACTTTCACCAATACTATATAACTCTTTATCAGTAATCTTTTTTAATTTATCACCAAACCCAAACATATCAGCCATCTGCCCAAATTTTCCTAAATCTGCTCCACCAGCAGTTGAACCTCCGGTAGCTGTTGATTGTTGAATACTTGCGTCATTATAAGCTTGAATTATTCTATCATATACAATCTCAGCCCCTCTACTATGTCCATCAATCTCTTTTTGTTTTACTTCATCGGCACCATGTTTAAGACCAAATATAAACTCTCCAAACTTTTCTCCAAGTCCAGTAGTATCAAGAAAACTTTGTACTAAATTTTCAGCCAATGCGTCAGATATAGATTTTCTTATTTGTTTACCTATCGAAGCAAAAACATTTGTATCTTCTCCCTGTAAAGCACTAGAAAGAGCGTCCACAGCACTTTTCTTTAACTGTTCTGCTTGGTCGTTTATTTCATCAGTTATGAGTTTAAGAATCTTTAATCTTTGTTCTTCTTTATCTATAGTATCAGTAATAAGATTTAATTTATATAATTCAATCTCTAATTGGCTAGCACCTGCTGCTTTTAATGCGTCAGCAAGTATTAATTGTTCTTTAAGAGATTTAGTGTTTTCATTAAGAGTTCCAGTTATAGCTTTTCTACCATCTATTTCAATTTGTATTACATCATTAGTATCTTCCTGTACCTTTTTACTTTCCTGCAAAGCTTCTAATTCAGCTATTAATTCTTCTGTAGATTGACCAGTAACTTTTATACCTGCGGCTTTAGCTCTATGAAATACATCAGAAGTTGTTTTTATTTTCTGTAATCTTTGATTGTTTTGTAAACCACTAACTTCTCTAGCTTCTCCAATAGCACCGACCAATTTAACCCCACCAAGTAAGAAACTAATAGCTTTGCCTGCGGCTTCTGCTAGAGGTTTCATTCTAATTAATTCTTCGTTTATAGCCTTTAACTGTTTAACATAATCACTTTCTCCAGTTACACCTTTTAAAAATGTTTCTGATAATTGTTTTCTAATTTCTTGTAATCTTTGAAGTTGTAATTCTAAAGTATCGTTTTGAGTTTGAAACTTTTCATTTAAATTATCAAATCTAGCGTCGTCTCCAGTATCTCTTAATTTAACAAGATTTCTAACAACAATATCTAATCCAGAAGCAAAAGACTGAATAGTTTTAGAACCTCTAACTCCAAATAAAGCCTGTACTTCTTTTCCAATATTCTTTCCTGCTTTAAATTCATTATTTAATTTTTGAAGTACTTCTACAAGAACATTAAAAGGTTTCTCTAAATTAAAATCAACTCTTCTACTAAGTAATGTTTCAACAACACTAGCATTTTTACTCAACATAATGAAAGCATGACTTAATTGTGTACCAGAAGTAGCACTTCTACTCATTAAAGTAGCCGCACTAGCCGTTAATGCCATCATTTCATCTAAAGTTAAGTTGTAGTTCTTAGCAGTAGGTACCCATGTCTTTAATGCTTCAGAGAATTCATCTAAGGTAAATGCGTTATCTTCCCACAAGACAGAAATAGTAGAAGCAATCTTAGTCATTTTCTCTGCTGGAGTTGTAGCACCTTCTATTCTATCTCCCATTAAGTTATAAATATCAGCCAATAATATAGCAGTATCGGTAGTGTCGCCCATAATAGCTATAGAAGTTTTTAATGCTAAACTCATACCTGCTATAGACGCTTCGTTACTAAGACCAGCTGTAGCCATTCTATAATATAATTCTATAATATCTTTTGTACTTCTACCAGTTTCTCTGGATAATGTTCTAGCATTATCATTAAGTTCTTTAATTGTAGTGTTTATTTCTTCCGAAGTACCTTTAGTTACTGCTTTAGCTCTAGCTAATGCTTTATCAATTTCTATAATATTATTAACACCTAATCTTATAGTATTAATCATAAATAGAAAAGCATTTCTTAAAGCATACCAAATAGGTATAACAACTACAGCACGAGCCGCTAATTTGCCATATTTAGACCATAAATTTTCTACACTTTTACTATGAACTCTAGTTGCACTATCTAAAGCTTTTATAGAGTTTTTACCTCTACCTACAACGTCTCCTTTTACGAAAATTTCTTTTAATCTATTTCCATCTTTTACTAATACTTTTAAAGAAGCTTCACCTTTTTTAAATGTAGCTTGAGCGCTTTTAAAATTTGCAGGTGTTAGTGCCTCACTTAATTTTTGACCAGTTTTGGCTGCAGCTCTTTCTACTTGTTTAAGAGCCGTTTGAAATTTCTTAGCGTCTTTAGTGTCTGATAATAATTGTAATATGTATCTATAATTTGAGGTTGTGTCTGACATTCATTTTCACACTCACTAATTCCGTTTAAATACCCAATTAAACGATTTTCTTTTTTCGTTTTGAGGAACTTTTGCTGGTTCTCTTAACTGTTTCTTTTCTTTAGATAATTTATCTTTTTCAACTTTTTTTCTTTTTCTTTTATAAACACTATAAGAATCCTCAAAAACTTCATTCTCCGTTACTTTTTCGTTAACTTCACCTAAATATATATCCATATACAATCCAGAATAAAAATTTAGATACTGCAACAATCTTATTTGTATAGAAGTTAAATCTACATCATTATGAAACAATTTTAAATTTACTTTTTCAGCAGTATTGTATATAGACTGATAATAGTCGCTTCTAGCTAATCTTCTTATGTATTTGTTAGTATCTAACATGTTATTGTTCCATTAATTCATTACTTCCTACAATACTAGCATACAAAGCTATTTTATTAACTAAAGTTTCTTTTTCATTAGCGAAATCTTCGTAGGTATTCCAAACTTTCGCCCACTTATCAGGTTCTATCTCCTTTTCAGTAATAAGAAACATTAAGTATCCAAAAGCATATATAGCACTCTGATTTTCAATAGAATAATCTAATAAATCAGTTTTCTTTTTAGAAAGTCTAGTAATTTCATCATCTATCTTTAAAATTTCAGTTTTATATAAATCGCAACTGCTATCAGAGGGACTTTCTTCTGTCAACTCTTTACCTAACTTCTCTTCTAAAGTTTCTTTTTCAGAAAATAAAACTCTTATCTTATTAGTAATCTCTTCAATATCAATACCTTTATTTTTCTTATATTTCTGAACTAAATCCTCTTCTAATAAATAGAAAGGGTCATCCAAAAGTTGGTAATACTTCTCTATTCTCTTTCTATGAACCTTTTCTCTTTGGTCATAAGTTAATCCAGAAACTCTATACTTTACATCATTAATAACAAACGCTAATTGATTATTTTTTAATGCTTCTCTAAATTTCTCAATATTAAGAACCTCATCAACTTTAGATTTAAAATCTTCTTTTTTCTCTTCAATATTGTCCATATAATACTCCTTATAATAAAAAAACAGAACCCAAGACAGACTTATTCCGTCTTAGTATCCTGTTTATTTGTAAACTCAAATACCGTTACTTCAATTCCATAATTATGTGCAATTAAAACGTCTCTTAAATCTCTAAACGCTTCATACACTAACTCTTTACAAGATTTCTTTAGAGCGTCTTTATCATCAATAATCTCAAATCTTTTCATCAATTTACCGCACAATTTTTTACTTTGCAAATTAACTACTTCTTGCAAATAGTCTTCATGTATTTGCAGTTTTCCCATATCTTACTCCTTACTTTGCGACGGGAGCATGACAATTAAGCCACACTCCCATCAATTTATATTATTTTAGGTTAAACTTTCGTCTTCTGAAATAGTACCATCTTCACCTTCAAGAGTAGCGTTTCTTTGGATGTATTCATCCACCGGAGTGCTACTATCAAAATCAGTGGGGGCTAATCCAGTAAACTTATAACCCATTAAGAACGTATCCTTAGAACTAGAATTGTACATCTTAATCTTTAAAGTAAGATTGTCAAGATATTGTCTTGCGTCAATTTTACCGTAAGATGAACCACCTACACCACGCAGAATTTCTTCTGTGGTATATCTATCTAAGAATCTTCCTAATGTAATTCTAACTGTTTTATCTCTAGCACCAGTCTGAACAACCTCAGAATTACCAATTTCTTTATAGTCAGTTCTATCAAAATTTATATCAATACCAACACTTTGCAATTTGTAAACATAATCAGAAGTTTGTAGATAAATACTACAAGAATCTGCTGTTACAGCAGAAATATCACTATCATTAGAAGTGAATGTACTAGAACCACTAATATAAGTAGTAGCAGAATATATAAAACAATATACATCATCATCTTGAGCTGCTAAGATAGATAATGTTTGAGTACCGTTAATATAAGTATAGTCGGTAGTTTCTGTTAAATCTTCTACAACACTACTTCTAACTCTGGTAACACGTAACATATAACTTCCACTATTATCTGGGTCTTCAACTGGTGTTGGGTAATTAGACCAATCTCCAGTACCGATAACAATATCAACTGCACCTCCACCTTCACCAGATTCTACAGTTTCATATCCATATATCAAATACTTGTTGTTATTCAATAGAATAATTTCATCTTCTCCAACCATTTCAAAATTTCTTTCAACTAAAGCTTCAGGGTCTCCAATATTAATAGAGAACGAACTCGTTCTTAATTTAGGATACCAAATAGTACCGACAAATGTATCATCATCATCTGTTTTATAACCCATAATATCTACTCTAGGTGTTTTAAAATCATTTAACGAAAGAGCTGTTTGACTAGTCAACCCTAAAGTTGATGTATTAGCCAACATTTGATAGAATTCTACACTCCCATATTCGAATTGTCTCATACTACCAGTTAAAGAAGGGATTTTTTGTCTCCAATCAACGATTGCAGACCTCCCAACTTCCTTAAGCTTTTCTCTATTAAGAGTAATAGAACCCCCTAATTCCTGCACACGGTCAATTTGATTACCGGTGACCGAAGGATTCCAAGGAACTACCCTCGGTTTGTAATTACTAGCGTGAATCATACTCATGTGTATTAAGTCCTCCTATGACTTTTTTTTAAATGAATTATTTCTCTCCTATAGAAATAACTCTCTCTAAATCTTTTTTAAATTCTTTTCTAAAGTTTTTCTCCAATTTTTATTTAACCAATTAGCTGTGGCTTCAATATAATTTATTGGAGTAAATGTTTTTGGCGTAATTTTGTATAACGCACCAGCTGATTTTGGTTGATGAGTCCATGCTTGTCTTCCCCCACCACTTCTTGGGGCTTCACCATCTCCAAAAAATCCTAAATTAGGAGGTGGTATAAACGGTGTTCCAGACATTGTAGCACCATAATTTAAAACATACCAATAAGCTGCATTTTTATTTAATTCTTCTTTATCACCTATATAAATAGCAGCTCTACTTCCAGTAGACGGTATTACAATATTAATATTTTCTTCTAAATTTCCGGTATGTCCGTCTCTCCGAGAATGAGTTCTTATATAGTTTCTCATATACTCTTGAGCTAAATTAGCTAATGCTGTAAGACTAGACTCGTTTCTCTTAACAAAATTAGTAATTTTTTTATTAAGAGTAGCAGAGGTTAAATTTCTTTTACCTTTTATAAGTCTAATTTTTAAAGTCATTAATATACCGTCACATTAAAGGACATAATATGTCTAAATTTATCAACTGGAGCAACATCCTCAGAAAATTCTAATTTACTATTCTGTAACCAATCAACCGTTCTCATATTATTACCACTATCTGTAGCTATTAATGTTTCCATGTCTCCAGAATCTTTGGAATATTCGTTATAAGTCCAAGTACTTTTTAATGATTCTGTAATTTGAGCCGCTAAATCTAATCTATTAGCGTCAGAAGTACCGAATATATCAATAATAACATTAATATAATATTTATAATCTGAACTTCCAATTTCTTTTCTTTCTGGAGTAATGTCTTTAGTTCTAACTGCTACTACAGGAGTTTTAGGTGTCCATCTTTGTTTGGCTTCATTAAAACTCTTAACAACACTAACATTCGACCAATTAGAATTTACTTCACTCTCTACATACTGTAGTGTTGATAGTTCTAAATTTCTAAATATTCTAAAATTTGACATTTAATTTCCTCTTACTTTTTTACCAATATAACTCTAATTAAGTTAAAAGGTCTCTCTATAATGGTAGATTTACTACCAGAAGAATCTTTATAAACTATATATTCATCATTATCAATTACTATTTTACTAGCATATATAAACCAGTTTGTATACTTCTTATCACAAATCACCATCTTTACTCCAACTTCATGTTTTCCTTGTGTTCTCCAAGGTATAGATTCTGGAGTTAAATCTGTAACATGAGCCTTTATAACTTGTGGATTCTTAAAAGTGTCAGTATAATTTTTCTCATAAGGGTCATAATCTTCTCCAGCAGTTTTACTGGAAAAGTAAACGTAAATTTTAGTTTTCATTTTACTTTTATTAAGTAGTCTCTGTACTGACGTTAATCTTTTCATTAGAAATCCACCCCCAATTTAATATTTGGTACTACAGAAAGTTCATCATCATTAGTTTCATATTTCCATCTAGCACCTATACCAACTTTCCATTTATCATTTATATATTTTATAAAATTAACTCCTGCGTCTTCCGAAGAAGCTTCAAATTCTAAACCAACCGTTCTTTTTTCATCTTTTTGTTCTTGACTAGAAGTTACATGTAAATTCTCAACCGTTGCTCCACTTTCAACAACAAAAGAACTAGTTTGATTTTGTGTTTGTGTAGTTTTCTTTGGAAAAATCCAACCTATTACAGTATATATACCTATTCCTATAGCTAATAAAACAGCCCAATTAAATCCAAATGTTATTGCTTTCCAATAATTCATTGGTTTTACAAGACCTACTGTTGCTTTTTTTACGTCGAATCTTTCTTCTTCCATGATTGCCTCTCTATTTCTTCCAAATCAATTTAGAACCTGTATAAGAAAAATAAACTACAGAACCTAAACCTCCAACTACAACTCCAATTATAATTCCAATAATAAGTGTCATGCTAATCTCCTTTACTTATGTTTGTTAATCTTTATGTCTTCTAATAAATAATTACTAATCTTATCCTCTAATCTAGTTAAACTAGATTTAATATCTCCCATATCCATTTTATAAGAGTCATATAATAACTTAATTTTTTCAGTATTATGTTTTATATTAGAGTCTCTTAAAGCAAAATCAGCTAATGCTTCAGCTCTATGATAACGGTCTTGGGTTTTTTCTTCTAATCTAGTACTAATGTTTTGTACGTCTCTACTAATCAGAGAAGCCCATCTGATTCCTCCTCCTAATTGTATTAAGAAAAATAATACAATAGTAGTGATAACACTATATTTTCTCCATTGTCCATTCCCATTTGACTCAACCATTTAAATTCCCCTTTATTCTTCCATCTTAAATTTAATTCTGTCTTTATCCTGATTACCGTCTTTATCTACGGTAATAGTTGCTTCATAAATTCCTTCTAAGAAGGAAGTGGTTGTACTAAATATATACTGATATACTTTAGTGGTAGTTTCTGTCATAGAGGCTTCATCAATTAAAGTAGCCCCGGACGGGTCTATAATGGTTATAGTTACTGAATCTGGGCTTTCTTCATCTACTGTAGTTGTAATTTTAGGGTCTTCACCTAATATATATATTTTCATTTTATTACCTCTAATCTAATTTTGTTTTAATGTATCCATAATCATCAACTTTAGTTTTTAATCTTGTTGATTTATCTAAAGAAGTTTTAATTTTACTGTTCTCAATAACAGTATTTCTTTTGGTATTTCCTTCTATCGTAGTGTTAATATTTAAATAATCATCAACTTTTGTATTTAAAATTTTAATTCTTTTAGGTATATATCTTTCATAATCACTATTAAGATATAAAGCTAATAAAACATTACCGTCATATATTCTCTCTCCTAAATTTATAAACTGTATAGAAGAATCTAAATCAAAAATTATATTTTGAAGAGTAGTATATGTATAATCTCTAACATAAACAGAATCTAAGGTTATATAAGTATATAAATCTCCAGTATATGTATAAACATCTACATCAGTAAATGTATAAATAGAAGCAGGTAAAATCTCCACTTCTATGGTTCCTGTTTCAACATATTCTATAACTATTATAGAATTTGGAACTATATTTAAATCTATATCTCCAGTATATGTATAAACATCTACATCAGTAAATGTATAAATAGAAGCAGGTAAAATCTCCACTTCTATGGTTCCTGTTTCAACATATTCTATAACTATTATAGAATTTGGAACTATATTTAAATCTATATCTCCAGTATATGTATAAACATCTACATCAGTAAATGTATAAATAGAAGCAGGTAAAATCTCCACTTCTATGGTTCCTGTTTCAACATATTCTATAACTATTATAGAATTTGGAACTATATTTAAA